>Ga0247841_10003792_pt1 | contig 27228 bp, 30 predicted proteins | sample LaCruzMarch2015__2_FD_192410 | JGI IMG/M metagenome (GOLD analysis project Ga0247841, IMG submission 192410) | Freshwater microbial communities from meromictic Lake La Cruz, Castile-La Mancha, Spain - LaCruzMarch2015_18m | ecosystem: Environmental > Aquatic > Freshwater > Lake | place: Spain... | reverse complement strand
TAGAACCAGACAGCAATCTTAATTTTCCTGAGGGAAAATGGTTTGATAGTTCTGGTAATGTAAACACTAGCGTTACTGATTTTTACTATTATTTTTTTAATCCTAGAGAAAGAACAGTAAAGCTTGTCATGAATTATGTTACGGGATCGTAATTTTTGGTTTTTTAAGCAGAATTTATAAATAATGTTTTCTTATAGAAAACATGAAAAAAGGGATGTTGGCGAAGAGTTTGTTTTTAGTCGGAATTTTTATGTTATGTTTTGTTTTGGGGTGTGGTGAAGTCTTGGCTGGAATTGTTAATGAAGTATTCCCCTACGGTGGACTTTATTATCATCGTAATTATTGGGTGTCTGGTTCATGTAGTGGTTCTTATGCTGGTTCATGGGCTTGTGATTCAGGTTATTTTTGTGGAAATTTACTTACTGTTGCTGGATGTTATAAACAGTATAAAGGTGGAACGGTTTTATTTGGTGGTTGGAGTGGTTTTGATGGAAATTATAAATGTTATTCGGGACAAACAATTGTTGGTAGGAAGAATGCATTTGTAGCAGGTGAAGGTGTATTTTATAAATGGGATACAGTCACTTCTTGTTCTGGAACAACTGCAAGTCATTGTCATGATGGTTATTCTTCTTGTCAGTGTGATGCTGTAGCTTGTACCTGGAATGGTTGGAGTAGTTGGTCAAATGTTGGAAGCTGTGGTTCTTATCAAGCTTGCAAACAAAGACAAGATCGTTCAAGAACTTCTAATGCTGCTGCTTGCGGTGGATCTGCTTGTTCTGGCCCTAGTACAGAAACTCAATATTTAGATTGCGGAGCAGTAAACGGTGGCTGGAGTAGCTTTGGTTCTTGGTATGATACTTCTGGTTGGTCTACATGTTCTAGTTGTTCACAATTTAAAAATCAAAGAAAGGATAGAACATGTACAAATCCTTCTCCTGCTTGCGGTGGATCTGCTTGTTCTGGTCCTAGTTATGAAAATAAATCAATTTCTCAGGCATGTGGAACTGTAAACGGTGGCTGGACTACTACTTGGGTTAATTCGGGAACATGTGGACAAGATCAATCATGTAAGCAAAAACAAACAAAAACATGTACAAATCCTTCTCCTGCTTGCGGTGGATCTGCTTGTTCTGGAAGTAGTGAACAATATGTAAATTGTGGAACTGTAAACGGTGGCTGGTCTGATTGGAGCAGTTGGTCAAATGTTGGAAGTTGTGGTTCTTTTCAAGCTTGTAAACAAAAACAAGATCATTCAAAAACATGTACAAATCCTTCTCCTGCTTGCGGTGGATCTGCTTGTTCTGGCCCTAGTACAGAAACTCAATATTTAGATTGCGGAGCAGTAAACGGTGGCTGGAGTAGCTGTTCAAATAGTTGCGGTTCTGGAACAAAAACATGTACAAATCCTTCTCCTGCTTGCGGTGGATCTGCTTGTTCTGGAATAAACTCATGTACAGATTACTCTGGTTGTACTTATTCATGGCAAGCAAATGTTTCTTGGAGTTCTTGTAATTCTGCTTCTGAATGTGGAGCTGGAACACAAACAAGAAATGTATGGTGTCAGAGAAGTGATGGAACAATAGTTGCAGATAATTATTGTTCAGGAACAAAACCTGCAACAAGTCAGATTTGTACTAAATTGTGTGATTCTGGAACCTGTCAAAATAATGTTTGTGTTGGGATTACAACTGCATATTGGGCTGACACTACTGCCAAACCTATCAGTACTCTGGGAGTCAATAAAACGGTTTTAATGATTGTTAATGGAACAAATCTTGCGGATAATTATATTAATTATAGTGTATACAAAGATATTAATTTTATATTTTTTTCAATTCTTAAAAAAGTAGATTCAATAAGCGGAACAGGGATAAGCACAACTACTTTTACTGATGTAGGAAGATATAAATTTATAGCGAAAATCCAAGGTATCCAAGAAGAAAAAGAGTCTGGTTTATTAGAAATCTTGGATGTTGGTTTAGATAATAATCCTTCACCTGTTGCAATAATAATTTTTCCTGCAGGGGAGATAAATACAACTATAGAAACAAACATAAACTTTAACCAGGCTTCTTATGATGAAGATGATTTGCTTAAAATAACCTGGAATTTCGGAGACGGAACAACGCAGACAATAACGAATTATATGAATTGTTCTGGAACTGTATGCTCTGCACTTAATGGTTCTTTTAATCTAACAGCAAATGTTGTTCATAATTATAAGGTAGCTGGACCATATGTTGTAACTCTTACTGCAGAAGAAGAAACAGGAAACGAACATAAAACTTCTTCTACATCAAGAACAATAAATGTTTTCAGCTCAGGAGTAAATGTTTTTCCTGTAATATCAAGCCCTGTAGGAGGAGTTGTTTACGAAAACAGGACGATAAACTTTGATGCTAGCAATAGTTATGTAGTTAATTGCAGCACTCATTGTCCATCTTGCCCACTTAAAATTAATAATGGAAAATTAAACTGTTATTATCTTCATCCATCTTCTGGAGCTAGAAGCTATAACTTGAACTTAGAATGGACAATAGAACCAGACAGCAATCTTAATTTTCCTGAGGGAAAATGGTTTGATAGTTCTGGTAATGTAAACACTAGCGTTACTGATTTTTACTATTATTTTTTTAATCCTAGAGAAAGAACAGTAAAGCTTGTTATGAATTATGTTACTGGTTCATAATTAAGTAAAACAAATGTAAGTCTGCTTCTAAATCTACTTTAATTGCCTGGAAAAAGTAGGATTTATAAATAATGTTTTCTTATAGAAAACATGAAAAAGAGGACGTTTATTATAGGACTTATTTTAATTATTTGTTTTATGTTTTTATTTATATCCCTAACAAGTTTTTCTTTTGTTTCAGCATCTGATTCTGGAGAAGCAAGCCAAGATTTTAATCTTGGTGGTTGGTGGTGCGATAATGGGGATTGGAGAAATGGGGGAAGTAAAGTTTCAAATAATTGTTCAAAATATGTTTCAGATAATGATGGAGGATGCTGTCCAGACTATAAACAATGCAATCAAAATGGAAGCTGTTCAGGTTATGTGAAATATTGTTATGAATATAAAAGTGAGTTTAATTGTAATACTGGAACGCCTTTTATTGTTACTATGAATAATGTAAACTTTACATGCGGTGGATCTTCCTTGAATGGAAGCTGTCGTACAACTAATGCTTGTAGTTGTAAATGGAATACAAATCCGACTGCGACAATTAAATGTCAAGATGTTTTTAGTATTGTAAAGACACCGGCGAATTGTGATGGTGGAGGAGGAAGTTGTACTTGGAGCTCGGAAATTATCACGAATAATTGCAATAATTCTCTTAATTATATTTTCGTAGAGAAAAAAGCTAACTGGTCTGGAACTGGAGTGAGACCTAGTGAATGTAAAGATACAAATAGAACAGACACATGTCCTATAACTGCTAAACTTCCTTTTTTTGGTAACTTTATGCTATTTGTGTCTTTCTGTTTAATAATTCTGGTTTATTTAGTTAAGGAGATAAGAAAGCAGTAAAAAGAATGCGGACTCTTAATTATATTTATAAATCAGGTTTATTTATCTAAAACATGGCAACAATAAAAGAGGTTTTGAAAGAAGAGATTGCTCTAATAAAACCTTCAAGTGAAGAATTATCTAGAATAGAGCCTGAATTGAAGATATTAATCAAGTCTATTGAAGAAAAAATAAAGAAACAAAAAATTTCTGCAGAAATTTTTATAGGCGGGAGTTTTGCAAAAAAAACCTTGATTAAAAAGGAAAAATATGATATTGATATTTTTGTAAGATTTGATAAGATTAAAGATGAAAGTAAACTTTCTATTATTTTACAAAAGCTATTGCCTAAGAATGCAAAGAAAATACATGGTTCAAGAGATTATTTTTCATTAAATCAAGAGATTGGAACAATAAGTGTAGATTTTGAAATTATTCCTGTAATAAAAATAAAAAATCCATTGGAAGCAAAGAATATTATGGATTTAAGTTATTTTCATGTAAACTATGTCAAGAAAAAAATAGCTAAAAATCCTAAACTTGCTGATGAAATAAAGCTTGCAAAAGCATTTGTGCATTTTCAGGGTTGTTATGGGGCAGAGTCATACATAAACGGCTTTTCAGGTTATGCTTTAGAGTTGCTCGTTATTTATTATAAAACCTTTGTTAATTTTATCAAAGGTATTGTTAAGAATAAGGGGGAAAAGATTATCATTGATAGTGAAAAATTTTATAAGAATAAAGAAGCGATATTAAGAGGAATTAATGAAGCTAAGCTATCAAGCCCGATAATCCTTATTGATCCTACGTTTAAAGAAAGAAATGCTGTTGCTGCTCTTTCTGAAGATACTTTTAAAATATTTAAAGAATCTTGTGTAAAGTTTATGAAAAAACCCTCTTATGATTTTTTCAAAAAAAAGGACAACATTAGTTTGCTTGAGAAAAAATATAAAAACAAGCTGATTAAAATTAATCTTTCAACAGAAAAACAAGCAGGAGATATTGCTGGAACAAAACTTAAGAAGTTTTTTGGTTTCTTCTGTTCTAAGATAGAAAGATATTTTGAAATAAAGGAAAGATATTTTGAGTATGATGAAAAATCAAATATTGGCAAGGTTTATCTTGTCTTAAACCCAAAAAAAGAGATAATATTTCATGGTCCGCCTGTTGAGATGGAAGATAGATTGCGGGAATTCAAAAAAGAACATAAGAAGGTTGTAATAAAGGCAGGAAAAAGCTATGCTATTGAAAAGATGAATCTTAGTTTTGATAAATTTCTTAATGACTTTTCTAATAAGGATGAAAAAATATTAAGAGAGATGGGGATAATTAATGTAAGTATTATTAATTAAATATACTTCTTTGATAGTTTGGCTAGTTTGAATTAGAAAAGTTTAATCTATTGAATATCTTCTATTTTAGAAATCCTATTGCTCTGCCAGAGATACCTGTTTTTTTATCTGTGATTACTATTCTATTCTCTCCTTCATTGATTAATATCTCAAGCTGATTTACATCTATCGGCGGCTTACTTGGAAGCGCCCTGAATCCACTTAATTGGGGCATTAATGCTCTTCGTATTTTATCATAAATACATTGAAAAAAACCCCGGTGATTATATTTTTCGACATAAGCATTATTATCTGAGTCTACTCTTACATAATAATGCGGAGATCTTGCACTTGTCATGTTTGTCATTTTATTCAGATTCTCCAAACAAAAAAGTCAGTGGGTTTTCCATTGCACCACCTGCGATTATTTCATTTAAGCAGCTGCAGTGTTCATAATCTTTTGTTGAGCATAAATCCCAAAATCTCCTTTCATCTAGGTTTGCTAAAACACATCCAATCTCTGCCATGGGGCAAATATTCCTAAATCCCTTGTATTGTCTTTGATTGTTTGTTTCAGAATTGTCGATTTGTAAATCTTTGAGCTCTCGAGGTAATTTTTGGCTGGTTTTTCTGATAGAATAAGTTAATGGCATCCTTGATTCTCGAGGGTTCTGTTGTATTAATGCTTTTATATTATCTTCCATTGTTGGGGCTCCTAAAACTCTTTTTTGAATTCCAGAAGTTTCCATTGTTCCTGTTTCAAGTTCTAGATTATAAGGGTCTTTTATGTTTGTCATTTTATTTTAGAAATTGGATAGTCTATTAAATAATTTATTTTACATCCTCTTTTCTCTGCATCAATTTGAGATAATAATATAACTAAACCTCCGCCTATTTGTGGCTTTTTTCCGTATTTTTCAATTAAAAGTCTTATTTCTTCAACTGTTGGACCTCTTACAGGATTATTAATAGCAAAACTACATATTCTTTTATCTAATCCAGCTATTTGATCTATATCAATTGGAGATGTATGTACATTTTCAATTTGTCCATAACTATTTATTTGATAACTTCTATTTGGAGTTACTATTGTTTTACCAAAAAAATCAAAAGTATTAGCCTCATAAGTCATTGTTTTAGAATCAACTTTTTCCTGAACTTCAATTGTCATTTTTATTCCTCCCAAATCTGGTTGAATAAGTAAGTAAGAGCATTAGTGAAAAAAGGAGTATTAAGCCAAATAGCAACATCTTCGTCTTCTGAGCCTTCTGAAAGCATGAACATAACTTGCTCTCCATCAACTATGAAGAATTTTGTGTTTATGCTTATTGGTTTTATTTTAACTTTTATTTTATTGCTTATTCTTTTTATTTCAGATTCATTTCCAGAAAGGGCAATTTTAATTTTTATCCCATTTTTAGTTAACTTTGATATTATTGAAGAGAATAATCTTACTTTATCTGAAAAGTCTCTTATTGTTGTGCAGATTATAACTTCTTTCTTTGCATTTTCAAGTATTTCTCTCATGTGATTGTATATTGCAGATCTTCCTTTTACTGAACCTGATAAATCTTCATGTTTTACCGGCTTTATTCCTACATTGTAAAGTGTTTCTAATTCAGTATATTCGCTTGTTTCTCTCATTCTTGAAAGAATATCCACTTTTTCATCTGCTTCTTTTATAACATTTGTTTTCATTTTTTCTAGAATTACTGCCGGCTTTACTGCAATATATTTTGAAGGTTTTCCTACTCTTGCTATCGCAAAACCTTGTTTTTCAAGTGATTCAAGAACATCATAAGTTCTGCTTCTTGGAACTCCAGACATTTCTGCGATTTCTCCTGCACTTGCTACTCCTTTGCTTAAGAGAGCTAACCAGACTTTTGTTTCATAAATATTGAGGCTGAAGTAGTCTCTTATTTTTTTAACGAGTTCTTGTTTGATTATCATTTTAGTGAGTTCTCCTGTATTTTGAATTAGCCATAGCTGTTTCATCTATTTCTGCTGATGCGGGTTGATAAGATGTTATCCCATATTGAATGGTAGAAGCAAATTCATCATTTTTTCTTGCTTGAAAAAGGATGCTTTCAATTTCAAAGGGAGTCAAAGATAATCTTTTTTTTATTTTTGGTGTTTCTTTTTGTTTAGGAGTAGAATGACCTTTTTCTATAGATTCAAAAAGTGCCATAAGAGTGATATGGGCTTTATGAGCTCTTTCACTTTCTCTGGTTTCTCTCAATAATCTCTCGGCTATTTCTTCACAGTTTTTTAAATATTCTGGAGGTAATCTAGTGTCAATTGTTTGTCTTGCCATATTAGTATCTTCTCCTTCCATTTATTCCATAACCTCTGGGAGTATTGCATAAAGACGGGTCCATTTGAGGATATGTTTGTGGGTCTTTTGGATTAAAATGAACTTGAGAAGTATTACAAGCATAATTCTCTCTTTCTACAGTTTTTAAAACTGCTATCGTCGCGAGACTGATTCTTTCGTTAGCTAACCTATCTGATTCTTCTCTAGCTCTTAAAACTTCTGGAGAAATTCTTTTCTTTAATGATCTTGTTTGTTTTGCCATTTTTACTACTTGATATAAGAAACATCCCTTTATAAATCTTTCTCATTTGTTGTTCTTATATAGTGACTACAATAGAAAGGTTTATATAATTTGGAAGCCATACTCCTCAATGGAAAGCCAGAATAATTTGAATATTGCAGCATACTCTTTACTGTTTCTTGCAGGTTTTTCTAGCTGTGTTCTTCTTATTTTACTTTTTTCTTTTTTTCAGACAGGGATAGAAAAACCTCTTGGAATAAGTTTTTATGAAACTATCACAAATGCACCTGGCGATTGGATAAAAATAGGTCAAATTCAAGTTACAGGAGATTCTATATCTATAAATGTCCCTAATGCTTCAATAAGCAGTTATGCTCCAACAGGAAGTATGAAACCTGTTCTTGATGAAGATTCAAATGGCATTAGAATAAAACCCAGTTCTCCGGAACAAATAGAACTAGGGGATATTGTTACTTTTGGAGAAGAGAATATTGTTCATAGAGTTATAGAAAAAGGCGTAGATGAAGAAGGATACTGGTTTATAACAAAGGGAGACAATAACCAAATATCTGATGAACAAATAAGGTTTGAAGATATAAAATACGTCACAATTGGCGTTTTATACTAATTCTTAGTAATGTTTATAAAAAGCAGAGTCATTATAATAAATATGGGTAGAGAAAGGGGTGGAAGTGATGAAGATATTGGAATTTTAGAAGTTTGTTTACGCCACTTTATGTATGAAAAAGTGAATCTGCGCGAAGTGTATGGAGAAGGTTATGGTGATTGCAGAATATGTACCTGTGATGCCAAAAATAAGCATTGTAAGGGATATGTTCGTTATTATCTACCTACTCATAAGATTCATAATCAACCAGCCCGCTAAAATTCCTAATAAAATCCCTGTTGAAAGATAGAGCATTGCAGGATAAAACTTCTTTTTCTTAGCAAACATAAACAAATACAAAAGTGCAAGGAAAGAGAATAAAACCACGACTAATGCAGGGATAAGATCCCATGCTTTTAATATCACTCCTGCTGAAATTATCGGAAAGATAATATCTCCTCCGCCCAGTATCGCAAGATTAACTTTTATATGGTTCTTCTTTATTACTGCGCCAGGAATAAGTTTATTTTTATATTTCTGCTTGAGAAATTTTATTTTATCTTTTATTTTTTTAGATGCATAGGGAATAAAGAAACCAGAAAAAACTTTTACATTTTCTATCTGATATTTTGCCATTTTTTGCATTATTCCAGAATGCCAGACAGCCCAGACATCATAAACTGCAATAATTATCAAGAGGATAATCAATGTGAGAATGTTTAATATGCTTGCAAAAACTGCAGCGATTCCAGGATAAATCAATAATTCAGTGATATTATGAAGGAGAATGTTTCTTTTGAAGACTTTAAAATAAGCAAATGTCGCTCCAAATGTTATAGCAAAAACTGCAGGCATAGGCAATTTTAGTAATGAAAAAATTACGTTTAATGTTAATCCCAGGGCAAGACAAATAACAATAAAAAACCAGGCTCTCATGAAGATTATTGATTTTATTTTTGTTAGAATTAAAACTAGGGCTATTGCAATAACAAATGAAAATAGCAGATTAAACAAAAATGAAATGCTATTTTGAGTATCTAAATTTTGTTGGTCAAACCCAAATGGAAGCGCATTTCCTTCCTGAAGATAAAAGTTTATTACAAAAAGCCCTATCAGTTGTGTAATAAGAAACATTCCGAGAATAATTAGAGATATTTTTAGGTTGTGTTTCAAGTTATTTTCCTCATATTTTTAAACTATTATCTTAATCTCAGTGTCTCTAAATTCCTTGGTGCATTTGTCTCTGCACGGTTAAGTTTGTATAATGTTGATGCTAAATCAAGGCATTTGCTTGATTCTCCATGGTTTACTATTATTCTTTTTGGTCGAGGATTGCAATGATTTACAAATGCAAGAAGTTCATTTCTTCCAGAGTGTGCAGTGAGACCGGCATTTGTTATGATTTCCATGTTGATAGTTACTGTTTCTTTTCTTCCATCATTCATTACATTTGTCTCTTTCATTCCATCCTGAACTTGTCTTCCTAGAGAGCCAACACCCTGATAACAAACAAATATCATTGCATTATTTTTATTTGATGCAAATTCTCTGAAATATTCAACAGAAGCACCGCCATTAAGCATACCAGATGTTGCAAGAACAACACAGGAACCGCCTTCAAAAACTTCTTTTCTTTCTTGGCTGCTGCCTATTCTCTTAAAAACATCGGATGAAAAAAGATTTTCACCTGCAAAAATCTTTTGCTTTATTGTTGAATTTAAAAAATCAGGATAGGCTGTATGAATAGCATTTATATCCCAAATCATTCCATCAATGTAGATTGGTATTTTTGGAAGAAGATTTCTTTGCATAGCATCTTCGAGTATAAGCATTGTTTCCTGTGCTCTTCCTAATCCAAGTTCTGGAATCAAAACTTTTCCTTTTCGTTCTATTATTCTTTTTACATGTTCTATCAAAAAGTTTTCGCATTCTTCTCTTGGCGGAAGATTATCATCTTTGCTTCCATAGGTTGATTCTAAGATAACTGTTTCTAATCTTGGAAATATAGACACAGCCGGATTTAACAAACGAGTTTTTCCGAATTTTTGGTCTCCAGTATAAAGAAGATTATGCAAACCATTTCCAATATTAATGTGAACCATTGCACTTCCAAGAGCATGACCTGCATTGTACATTGTTATTCTTATGTCGGGAGCAATATCATTTACTTCGTTAAAATTTAAACAGATAGTATGTTTTACCATTTCTTTTATGTCTGTTGAGGAGAATAGTGGTTTTGATGCTTGTTTATATGCAACACCTATAAAATCAAGTGCAAGAAGCGAGGCTATATCTCTTGTTGGTGCGGTCATGTAAATCGGACCCTTATAACCCATCTTAAACAGATAGGGGACTAATCCTGAATGGTCAAGGTGTGCATGCGAGATAATTATGGCATCAATTTCTTCAAGTTTAAATTCTGGAACACCGAGATAAGGGAATTTATCTTCATTATCAGTTGCAGCAGGGTCTATTCCGCAGTCAAGAAGTATTTTTGATTTTGGTGTTGAAAGAAGTATGCATGAACGTCCTACTTGTCTTCCTGCTCCGAGAAAAGTTACTCTTACCCATTCTTCAATTTTTTCAGGGTTCCATTCTTCATATATTTTTTTCCCAGTATCATTGAGTAGTTTTTTTCTGTAGTTATTATTTTCATATAATACTGCTCTGATATTTTCTATAATCTTGCTATCAATTGAAGGACTTCTTTGAACAATTGGTGTCCAGAAAGTCTTTTGTTTTATTTCTCTTAAAACACTTCCATCTCTTCCTATAACCATTCCAGGTTTTTTTGATTCAATTACAACAATGCTTCTTGGTGCGTCAAATAATACCTGAGTTATTTCTGCTTCTGCTGTAACAATAGCCCGAATTTCTTTTTCTGTACTTTCTTGTGATTCAAGAAGTTTTGTTTCTGCTCTTAGTTCTATTCTCTTTTTTATCTTGTTTACTATTTCTTTAATTTGGCCTTCGCCTTCAAGAAAAAAGTTAGGACTATCTGTATACAAAACTATATTTGCTCCTTCAAAGTTCGCACTGCTTACAACTCCTTTTGGAAGTTCTTTTTGTATATCTTTTAGGATGTCCATAAATTTTCTGTTTTTGTTTTAATTTTGGAGCATCCAGAAAATCTAGGGCGCAACCTAAAGTTGCGTTCAACATTGAAGATTTTCTTGATGTCTGTCATTTTATGAAAATTAATATTAGATTCTAATGATGAACTGGGTGATATTTCTTGTTTCTACTTTAATTCTGAAACAAGTTCTTTTTCTACTACTTTGGTTATTCCCTCTTTTGTTATTGTGAATACATCAATACCATATCCACTTCCTGTGTCTCTTTGTGTTGATGATTTTAAAGCTTCTAATGCAAGTTCTGCTCCTTCTTTTACTGTTAAATCTTTTTTGTATTGTCTTTCCAATAATCCTAGAATATAGGGCATACCACTTCCGAAGTTTGCATCATAATCTTCTACTTTTATTGCAGAACCTGCGGGTTCTATTGAATAAAGCTCGCATGTCCCATCTTCATTATATCCTGCAAGCAAGAATCCTGCCTGCTGAGGGATCATTGATGGCTGTCTTATTCCAGAATAATTCATGTTCATTAAAAGACTAGATGCGTCTTTTACTGTTGGTCTTTTTTTACTTCTCAATTCTTTTAATCTTAATTCTGCGGTTAATATTTTTGGAACTCTGTGTATGTCTGCGGCTATTCCACATCCAGAAACAACAAGATATTCATTTATTGGGAAAACTTTCTTCTCTCTTTTATTCATTACTATATTGCCTGCTGTGGCTTGTCTGTCTGCTGCCATGACTATGCCATCTTTGCAGACAATTCCGAGTATGCTTGTTCCTGTTTTCAGTATGTTTTTTTTAATATCGTCTTCCATTTTATTTTCCATGTTCTTTTATCTTTCTTAGTTGATTTTATTTACGTTTTTTGATATACAGAAGTATAATCAACCAGAATTTATAATATTCTTAATCGGGAGAGATTTATAAATGTTGCGATAATGGTTTCTTCTTTTATTTTTATCTATAGGCTGTAAATTGATTATCTTTAAATATTAATTATGCATTTAGCTATAATGGAAACCAGAAGAAAAATTCTTCTTGGAACACTTGCTGGGCTTGTTGGGGCAGTAGGATTGGCAGCTCTGGTAATATTCGTCCCGCCAAAAAAAGAGGTGTTCAATAATCTCTCAAGCAGGATTTCTTATATTAAATTCTCTTCTAATGAATACTCTTTTATCAAAAGTCACGCAGCATCCAAAAAAGAAGAGAAACTTATACCAAAAGGCGAAGAGCATGCCTATATGGCAAAATACCATGGGGGCGGTGTCTCTATTTGCGGGCAAACAAGCAGGAATGCGCGGGATTTTGACGGAGATGGCGTTAAGGATTTGTACTATATCTGTAAGGATGGTGCGAGAATAGCACATTTATCAAAAAGCAAATTTTGGGCAGATTTTGGCAAAGAATAAATTATGATTTTTATTTTTTCGGATATCCGCCTAGACATACTTGATACCTAACATTCTCCAGAGAATGCACTGGCGGCCATTTTCCAAATTCAAGTTTTATGTCTATCCCTGGCTTCTGCATTAATGTAAAAAGATTAACGCCATGTGCTTCGGGGCATAAATCTACTATTGTGCCGGGATTTTCTTCAAGAAACTTTGTAACTTCACCATACAATTGCTTTCTTGCTCTGCCTTGCCAATATCGGATATTATACCAATCTCCAGATGTTTTAAGGTTTGGATGATTAATTCTTCTTGCTTCTGCATCTTTTCCTAGGAGATATTTATTGTACACTAAATATACTGGTTTTGAGAAATCAAATAATTCATTGATTAATCGAGATGTTGGAGGACATTCTCTTATTACTCGAGACTTAAGGTCTTCCTTTATTCCTCTCACATTTCTTTTTGAACCATAATTTGGGCAACCCTGTGGATGTTTGGGGTAGGGAAGAATGCACCAGTTCTGAAAATTTCTTTTATATTCTATATATTGGGGATTTATTTGAACTATCATCTTTTATTTATCTTTATTTATCCTTTTTCTATCTCACTAATGCCCCCTACTTTCTTGAATCTTATAATATTATCCACAAAACCTTCTATTTTGGGTTCATGACTAACAAGAATCAGCTGCTTAACCTTGAGCTGCTGGAAAATATCTCGCATCTTATCAAGCTGTGAATCAGAAAATCCGTCTGTTGGCTCATCAAGAATAACAATATCTTTTGTTTTTATCTTGCTTAAAAGAGAATTTATAACCTGATTAAGAGCAAGACGATATGCAAGAGCAATAGCGGTTCTTTCTCCTCCTGAAAGATAATTATAATCAATTTCATAATCATTTTGCTGGATAACTGGAGAAAAGCTTTCATCAAGTCTTACTGTTATGCTATCTGAAACAAGTATGGAGAACCAATTTGAGAATAAATCTGAAAACTCTTCTCTTAATTTAAGCATGACATTTCTTTCAGTGTATAAAACAAGGTCAATAAACTTATTATTAATCCAGAATTCAATTTCTTTTAAATAACCAATTTTTTCAGCAATTTTTTCCAGCTCTTTAATTTCATTTTCAATATCTTTAATCTGAATTTCAAGAAATTGGATTTCTTTCTTTAGTTCTGCACGATTTATCAGGAATTTGTTTTCTCCTGAAATAATCTTCTGCAATTCTTTATTTTTATAATCAAAAACCTCTGAATAACGTCGGTATTCTGCTATAACTTTTTCTAATTCTACTACTTGTTTTTTTAATATTTCTATATCTTTTATAGCTGAATTTTTTTGTCTTTCAATATATTCTATTCGTTCCTCTTTTTCTTTTGTCTGCTGAAGTTTTACTCTTAATATTTCTGTTTCAGAAAGCGCACTTTTGAAAGCATTAATCTGCTTTTTTGTATGGTCTATCTTTTGCATTAATTCTTCTCTCATTTTCATGTTAGAAGATTTTTGAAGTTCCAGCATACTTAATTCCTGGTCTTTCTGATTAATTATTGTTCTTTTGTATATTTCATTAACATCTTGAAGACAGGTGGGACATTTATTTAATCCAGATATCTTATTTTTAACATTTTCAAGCTCTCTCTTTCTTGTTTCAATTGTTTGTATTGATGAAACAATAGGGATATAAGCTTCTTCAAAGCTCTTTAATGCTGTTTCATTTGACTTAATTTTTACCTTTAAATCATCTATATCGCTTTCTTTAAAAGAAAATCTTTTAATTTCAATTATCTGTTTTTTTAGAAGAGATATTTCTTTTTCATAGGATAGTATTAACTCATTTTTATTTATTAACATAACTTCTGTTTTTGCTTTTTCTTTTTCAAAGTTAGATTTTTCATTTATTTTTTCTGTTAATTCCTGCATTTCTTTTTGCTTCTCTGTTTTTTGTATCTGTATTTTAGAAATTTCATTTTCGATTTCAATTATCTGTTTGTTAAGTAAAATAATATTCTCTGATTTTGTGTTTAATGTTTGCTTTTTTAATTCTACCCCTCCGACCTTATCTTCATTCATCCTTATTTCCTGCCTTAATCGAGTTGTAAGAATATCGACGTTTTCCTCTATTCTCTTGTATTTATCTATTCCGAATATATGTCTAAGAGTGTTCAGTCTTGTATCATTTGATTCCATGATTATCTGTTTCATTTCTTCTTGAGGAGTATAAACCGTAAACTTATACAGGTCGTTTGTTTTTTTTGCAAATTCCTGGGGATAGCTTAAAATAGAGAGGATTCTATTTTTAATTTCTGTAACACTTCCTTCATAATAATCTCCGTTTACTTTAACACTTGCACTGCTTTGGGTAATTGATTTTCCGCTTTTTGTTATTGTTCTTTCTATTAATATTTTTTTATCATCAATCTCAAGTTCAAGAGAAACAAAAGCTTCATCTTCATTGCTTCTTAGAAGGGAATTGCCTCTTTGGTTTGGTTGTAATCCAAACAGTGCAAATTCTATTGCAAGAAGAATAGATGTTTTTCCACTTCCAATATCGCCCATGAGAAGGGTTGAGCCCTCTGGAAAATCTATCTCTGCTTCTTTGTAACTTCGTATGTTTTTTAGTTTTAGTTTTTTTAGGATCATGTTTATATTTTTCTTAATAAAAATTTAGCTATTGTTACCGGTGCTTCTGCTTGTCGGTGTATTTCTTTTGCTGCATATTTTGCTGTTCCAATTTTTAATTGTTCTCCCAAATACTGAAATGTTTTATATCCATTTAATTCTAATTTTGATCCAACACCATTACAAAAATCTTGTTTTCCCAATACTTTTCTGCCTAAGAATGCCTTATCTTCTGTATTATGAGTCATAATAACAATGAGATCGCCATCTGAAAAATTATCTACCTCTTCTTTAGACTCGGCTATAGACATTTCCAATTGTACAATTGTTCCTTTTTTTAATGGAAATTTCTTGCCGAAATCTCGCATACTTCTACTTGTTTGATTAATACTATCATAAGGAGTGATATCGTTTGAAGCAAGATTTTCAAATAATCTTCCGGGATTATTGATACTTTTACCCATCATGGGTTGATACTCTGCACCCACTAATTCAGCGATGAAAATGTAACCTTCTTTTCTTATCATTGCCTAAATCGCCCTCAATTCAGATTTATCTTTCATTTCAAATTCAAACCCAAAATCTTATTTAATTCTGAAAATAAACGCGATTCATATATCGCTGATTTTTCATCTTCTTGTTTTTGCAGTTCAAGAGAATGCATAAGCGGAACAATAAGATTATTAAATTTGTCCGGATTTTTTAACTCATATTCTTTTACAAGTGTTTCTTCTATTTTATTTACGTCGTGTTCTGAAATTTTTATATCTATTTTTTCGCCTTCTGAGACGAGCTTATTTGTATTTTTTAAAAAACTATAAACTCTTTTTAATTTTAGATATTCTTCTATTTTTGGATAATCTATATCTGCGTTTGTCCCTTTTTTTATCTCTCCAAAGAGTTTCATCAGAACAATTTTATCTGCGAGCTCATGTTTTTCTAATTCATCTATAATCTGCTGTGTTGCTGTAAGAGCATTTTCTATTTTTATTTTAAAGGTTATAACTTCTTTAAGTATAATATCCTGTCTTTTTGGCTCAACATAACCCTCTACTGTAACAATGTAGAATCGACCATAGCATAAATCATCAAGTTCCTGAAAACTATTGGGAAATATTGGACCAGAGTAGATTATTGGCTTATCATGAAGCTTTTCATTAAAGTTTATATGCAAATGTGCAAGGGCATAATAATCTGCCTTAGGAAATGATTTCATGCTTATCGACTCAATTGGTAAATCTCCAACTGCTTCTTTTATTGTCGTATGCAGCATTAATATTCTGAAGTTATTTGTCTCTTTTGGAAGAACAATTTTTCTTAAATCTTCAATTTCCATGCCTGATTTTTTTCCAGGATAACCGAAAATTTCAAATGATTTGTATTTCAGAGGAAGAAGATTTATTAGGACATCTGTTTCTTCATATTTGCATATCTCACAAAATCCTCCTTTTTCAAGAACATCTAAAAATGTCTTTCCTGAAACAGAAAAATCATGACTTCCTGCAATCATAAAAACTTTTATATCTGCTTCCTTTAGCTTTCTAAACTCAGCAAAAGTTCTCTTCAGTATTTCTATTGGAGGATATGCTGAATCAAATAAGTCTCCAGCAATTAAGACAAATTCTACCCTATTTTGTATTATCTTATCAATCGCATTTTGAAAGCTTAAGAAATTTAGTTCTTGAAGCTCTGGCTGTCTCCAGCTTCCAAGATGACAGTCTCCGAGATGCGCGAATTTCACTTTATTTAGTTCTCCCTTTGGTCAATATAAAAAATAAATTTGAAGATATTTAAAGATATAGGAAATCTAATGGATATTCAGAATTTTCAAGATTTCCTATCTAGAAAAGTTAAAAATTAGAGCTTAAATTCGTAAACAAACAACTTCTCAAAAAACAAACTTTCTTCTGAAAGTTTTTTTGCCCTATATCTTTGTTTAAGAGCGTATCCTAAAATAAAATTTGGGTCACTTAAACTGCTAAAGAGAAGAAGGATTACTCCTTTTTCTGCTAAATGTGATTTAGCTTGTTTTAGAAATTTCAGAATAGTTTCATATCCCTTTTTTCCACCACTTGTATCCTTAGCCTTATCATGTTTATGCTCTGGCAGATAGGGTGGATTAAATATGATTAAATTAAATTTTCCTTTTACTTTGCTGAATAAATTAGAATAAACTGCTTTGATACCCTTCTCTTGAAGAAATTTTAGTGTATCTTTATCAATATCAACTGAGATAATGTTTTCTTTTTTTATCTTTGATTTAATACAGGTTTCTGCCTGTATGCCTGAACCAGAACCCATATCAAGAATTTTTAATTCTTCTTTATGTTTTTGATTTTTTATTTTAGAAATATATTTCTTTACTTCTTTTGCTAACAAGTAAGAATCTTGTTCAGGAGAATACACCATCTTATCCTAGAACCCATTGACCTTTTAAAAAATTCCAAGCAGAAATTCCGATGATGATGAGAAGAATAAATCCAATTATTCCAAGTGTTATATTAAGAGCCCTTAACTTGCTTGATGACTTTGGTTTTTCTGAATTGGTTGGAGTAGACGGAGGAGAAGGAAGAGTTAGGGGTGTTTGATTTGGTGATGGTGGGCTTGGAAAAGAAGTTTCCTGAGTTAAACTTGGAGTTTTTGGCAATGGCTGAAATTGGGGTTTTTTTTGAATTTGGGGAAGAGGTGGAGATACGACTGGAGTTATTTGTTCTTGTTTATAGTATGAAAAGTTTAGAAATTTTGCAGCATCTTCAACTTCATCTTTATTATACCCTGCATTTATGAATGCATTTACTGCTCTTTGCATACTCTCGCCCCTTTCAAATGCGTTCTTTAATCCTGCAACAATATCTTCTCTCATTTTTAATTTTCTTGATTTTTCCTCCTTTTTGTTAGATAAGGATATTAAACAATTTGGGTTTTTATAGGTTTTGATACATTATCTTTATTACACAAATGATTATAAACAATTTGACAAATATATTATTATGAATGCTTTTCAAAGAGGTATTGTAAAAAGAGTTGAAGGGAATGCGTTTAAAGCAGTTTGCCATATATCTGGTTTTAGGAGACAGACCATTGATGTTCCTGAATTAAAAATAAAATCTAAATTAAGACCACTTTTGAAATATTGGGAAGTTCCAGACGTACCTGCTGCGATAAATGTGATAAATACGGTTTTTGGAAGAGAAGAAGAAGAAAAAGAGGAGATGGTTGGTTGTTGCTCCCATTTGCGGATTAAATCTTTACCATATTTAACTGCTCATTTTATTTTGATAGATAAGAGTTTAGACGATTATAATTACATTTATACACGCGGGCATGAATATGGCCATCTTTTGTGGCGTATTAAAGAAATAGAACCTATCTATAAACAAGCAAAAAATCAGAAAGATTTGATAAATGTTGTTAAAGACTCAGAGGATTTTGCTTGTCTTTGTGGCCATATTGCATTACATCATTGCAAGGTAGGTCATCCTTTAAATTGGAGAGGTCCAGAAGAATCAACCATAAAAGTAAAAGGGATGCAGGAATATTTTGATAAACTTTTCTTGGGCGTTTAGTTCTTATAATTATCTTTAAACCTTTATCGAGCCACCATCTGACATAAGATGAACGTTTTTTCCGGTTTTATATCCTAATTCATTACAAAGCTCTACCATCGGCTTTAGTTTATTCTCATCGCCATGTGCAGGAATAATATGTTCTGCATTCATCATATTTACAAAATCCCTTAAATCTTCTCTTCCTGCATGACCAGAAACATGGACATTATTGAATATTCTTGTTTTTCTTTTCTTTAATCTATCTTCTAGAACTCTTCTATTTTGTATGTTGACTTCTGTAGGGATTACAGAAGATGAAAAGATTATGTGATCATCTGTTGAAAGATTAATTGGCAATTCACCTTTTGACATCCTATCCAGAACACTTCCTGGCTCGCCTTGATGACCGGTGCATACAACAACATATTTTGATTTATTTCTATTAACCTGACTTAGGTTTTTTTCAACTTGTTTTCTATAACTTGCTATTTGAATATCTTTTGCAAAAGGGCATAACTTAACATTTATCGCAGCAGAAACATATTTGTTCAAACTTCTTCCAACAAAGATTGGTTTTCTTCCTAATCTTTTACTAAAATCAACAATACTTTTTAGTCTTGCAATATGTGAAGAGAATGTGGTTACAACAATTCCTGCTCTTTCATTACTTGTTGTTAACATAACGTCTTCAAGCAGACTTCTTGCTACCTTTTCACTTGCTGTTTTTCTTTCATCTCCAGAATAAAGAGAATCTACAACAAGAGCTTTAACACCTTCTTTTGCAATACGCTTTAACATTTCATAATTCGGCTCTTGTCCCACTATAGGGTTATTATCAAACTTAAAATCATTTGAATAAAGAAATACTCCTTCATCAGTATGCAGGGCAATCATAGATGTTTGAATTGTTGAGTGAGTTATATTCACAAAATCAATTTGATATTTTTTATTTTTTCCCTTGATAATATAACTTGAATTTGGCTGGACTGTTTTTATTGGGTTTTTTATTTCAATTCCGTTATCATAGTAAAGATGTTTTAATACTTCTATGGTAAATGGTGTGCCTATTACTTCCGCATTATATCTATAACCTAGATAGGGTATTGCTCCAATATGGTCAAGATGAGCGTGACTAGGAATTATTGCTCTTACTTTTTGGCTTATACCTTTTGAATCAAGAATATAATCATTTGGAACAGCACCTATTGAACGAAGAGTTTTTTCATTGTAAGCTTTATCTCTTTCTTCAAGTTCTACTATTGGGGGTAGATGAAGCCCGCAATCAAAGATAAATGCATCTTCACCAAGGTCAACGACAGTCATGTTCTTGCCTACTTCATTAAATCCGCCTATTGTGTATATTTCCACTATATTTTTTCCTCTTTTTCTACTTCCCAATATGAAAAAAGGTTTATATATGTTTTTATGAATCTGGGAAAATTCGAAGAGTTTAAAAATAATGAAAAACATCCACTAGCATGAAAATAAAGAGGAGTAAGGATTTTAAGAGATGGAAAATCGAGCATAATAAAGTTCTTCTTTGGATTATTCTCGTTCTTATTGCTATTTTGATTTTTATTGTGTTTCAGATAAGACATTTGAATAAAGAAAAAAATAATGATATTAATAATGCCACAAATAATATTAAAGAAAATGTTGGCATGGCAAATCCTGCTTCTGTTTACTGCATAAATCAAAGTGGTAGTTTGAATATAAGAAGCGATGCAGAAGGAAATCAGTATGGTGTCTGCATATTTGATGATGGTTCTGAGTGCGAAGAGTGGAAGTTTTTTCGGGCAGAATGCAAGAAGGGAGATAGTTTAATATGAAAAAAATATTTTTATTAGCTATTTCAGCAATTTTATTAATCTCAATTATAACTTATGTTTCTGCATTAGCAAATCCTGCTACGGTTTATTGTGAAGAAATGAATAATGAATTTGGCGGATATGATTATCAGATAAATGCGGACGAAAATGGAAATCAATATGGTGTATGTGTTGTTTCAGGAGAAGAATATGAAGAATGGGCTTTTCTTAAGGGAAGAGTTGGAGAAGATGATTCTTATTGTGTAAAAAATGGTTATGATATAAAAATAGTTAATGAAAACGGAAATGAGTATGCTGTGTGTATTGTTCCTAAATCTAGAACTGTTGAAAGTGGAAACGAAAATGAAAAGTCAGCACTTTCTTCAGAAGAATCTGAAGAACAAGAAGTTCCAATGGAAGAATTAATGAATTTGGGCGAGAAAGTTGCAGAGAGGGGAATTTTAACATCTCGACAAGGTATTTCTTCAGAAAGTGAAGAAGGAAAAAGATTAATGTCTTCTTTTCAAGAACAAAAGAATTCTGTTGGCTCAACTTACAATCAAGGAAGTTATCCTTACTGGGATTGGAGAAATCCGCCAAATACGACAGTTTATTCATCCGATAAGTTTACCTATTTTGATAACATCCGAGGATGGATGACATCTATTAAGAACCAGGCGAGTTGTGGAAGTTGCTGGAGTTTTTCTGCACATGGTTCTACTGAAGCAAAATATAATCTTGAACAAAATAATTCAAGATTAAATCCAGACTTATCTGAGCAGAATTCTGTTTCTTGTGATCATGGATGTTATGGGGGTTATACTTGGCCAGCTGATGCTGGAGATGGTTGTCAAGGTGATTGTTCAACGGGGGGATATATGGATTTAGCATTAAAATTCTTTATGAATAACGGAACAGTGGATGAATCTTGCCTCGCTTATACTTCTGGCACTACTGAGAATGTTGGTGTTTGTTCAGTTAGATGTTCTGATTATCAAAGCAGAGAATGGACTGTAGGAAACTATACTGGAACATGGCCCGAGGGCGGAATACAATTATGGCTTACTAATAATCAGACAAAACAATGGCTTATTGATAATGGCCCAATGATTGCTGGAATGTATGCTAGTGAGTTGAATGGTAGTGATGGGATAATAGAAAGATGTACTGATGACTCTGCTACTCCTAATCATGCAATTGTTCTCGTTGGTTTTAATGATACCGGTAATGATTCAACAAGCTATTGGATAATAAAGAATAGTTGGGGAACTGGTTGGGGAGATGATGATAGTGGTTACTTCAAGCTCGGTTTTAATGAATGTAACTTTACAAGTGAGTTTGATTATGCAACAAATATAACCGCCCCAAATTTTAAGTCAAGCATAAACCTAAACTCCCCAGTTAATAATAATCAAATAACTAATACTCTTGTTACTTTTAATTTTAGTATTTCAAATAGGATTTATCAGAATTCAACATGCGACTTGCTTATCAACAATATCACTAGAAATACAACTGCTCTTGCTATTAATGGAACTTCAACAATACTGGATTATAATTTATCAAATGGGCAATATAATTGGAGTATAAGTTGTTGGGAAAATGGTTTGGGGATAGTTAATAGTTCTGAAACAAGAGGAATTGTTATGGACGCGACTGTACCGATTGTCCATTTAATCGCCCCACTAAATAATTCCTATAGTCCTGTCGGAATTAATGTAAGTCATTCATTTAATGTAACTGATGATTCTGGTCCTGCAAATTGCACCTTTTATTATACAGGAGGTTCACATAATTTTACTGATGTTTATGTGAACGGAAGTGCATTTTCTGCAGGAAATTTGACAAGTAGCGATGGAGTTGTAATCTGGACTGTAAACTGCACAGATACTGCGGGAAATACTGGCGCAGGAGAGATTTGGAATTATACTGTCGACACAATCTTCCCAACTCTAAACTTCACCTCTCCAAACGAAACATCTGGAGCAACGATAAATAGAAACAACATACAAATAAACATAACTGCAAACGACACAAACTTGAAAAATATAACAATCAAACTTTATAATTCATCAAGAACAATAATAAATACAACAAATACCACTTCAACATCTCTTTTCTCAAACTTCACAGGACTTACTGATGGGATATATTACTTTAATGCAACTGCCTGTGACAATGCAGGAAACTGCAATTATAGTGAAACGAGAAATGTTACAATTGATGCAAATCCACCAATAATGACAATTAATTCTCCAACAAATGGGTCTTATTATGTTAGTGTATTATTTAATGTAACATTAAATAAAAATAGTACCTGCTGGTATTCTATTGATGGTGCTGCAAACAAAAGCATGAGCTCTATAGACAATAGAAACTTTAATGCCACAAATTCTTCTATGTCACAAATAGCACACAATCTTACATTTAGTTGCAATGATAGTCTTAATAATTGGAATTTTACTTCCCGAATGTTTTATTTTGATACAACTTCACCAGTAGTAACCTTAATTTCTCCAGAGGATGATAATTCAGCTTATGAGGAAGATGAAAGTATACCATTTAAGTATAATGTTACGGACAATTTTGGAATTGCAAACTGCAGTTTACTTATTGAAGACGAGATTCACGTCATAGATACGAGCATAGTTAATAATACTATTGAGACTATAAGTCACAGTATTGCTTCAAGTGGGTCTTATGATTGGAGAATAACTTGTTATGATCGTGCAGGAAATCATGACGATTCTTCATTATGGACAATAGATATTCAGGCAGCAGACGATGGAGGAGGTAGTAGTGGTAGTAGCAGTACTGATGATGAAGAAGACCCAGTAGTAGTATATCCGATTTCTGATACAAAACTCATAGAAGGATACACTCGACAGATGAACATAGGAGATAAACTAAACTTTTCTATAAATTCTTCTTATCATACTTTAACTCTGAAATCTCTAAAAGGAAAAAATGCAACAATAACTATTGCCAGTACTATTCAAACTATAACTTTAAAAGAAGGTGAGGAAATCAAGGTAGATTTAACATCAGATAATTATTATGAACTTAGTGTAAAACTTAATAACATAAGTAGTTCAGCGGCTAATTTTACTCTTAAAAGTATTTATGAAATCAAGCCAGTTCTAAGTTCAGATATTAACGCTACTGGCTCTTTGGGCAGTACAGGAGTAGTTAATGATGGCTGGACTAATGAAAAAGTAGCTAATATTAAGAAAACGATCTTTAATGTTTTTTCTAATAAATATGTTTTGATTGGTATAGGAGTTTTGGTCTTGGCTATAATCGTTTATTTCGGATGGTATACAAGAAGGAAAATTAGAAGAAAAAAAGGTTGGGATAAATAAAGATAATTTATAAAAATGAAAGCACTAAAACCAAGCCATAGAGAACATAAAAGATATCTTCTTTTATCTGGAAAAGACGCTACAAAAGAAAATGTCGAAGAAGCAATATTGAAGTTTATTGGGGTGTTGGGCTATGCAAAAGCTTGTCCCCAGATTATAAAAGAAACAAAATTAGGAATTATTCTTGCTATAAATCGGCAGGAGCTGGACAAGATTAAATCAAGTTTTATTCTTTCTGGAAAGGATATTCAGGTTAAGAAAGTTAGTGGGATGATTAATAGATTATGAAATGATTTTTTATATTAGACTAGTTACAGAACTAAGAATCTTCTCAAGAGAAACCTTTAAAAATACTTAAAGACTATATTTTTTGAATAGAAAAACAAAAATAATATGTATAATACTGATGTCTTCTTATACATATGATTTAACATAAACAAAATAAAAACGAAAATCAAAATAACTACAACAAAATGGAATCACCAGAAGCACAACATCAAGTAATGGGCTATGACCGAGCTGCAACAATGTTTTCTCCAGATGGGCATATATTACAAGTAGAATATGCTGAGAAGACAGTAAGATTAGGAAGTTCAAGCATAGGTGTTGTTTGTGCAGATGGCGTACTTATCATCGCAGATAAAAGAATGAATGATAACTTAATTGTTCCAGAATCTGCAAACAAGGTTTTTGAAATTGATAGTCACATAATCGGAACAGCAGCAGGAATAATGAGTGATGCTCGTGTTCTTATAGAAAGAGGGCAATTAATAGCACAACAGCATAGAGTTACATATGACTCTCCTATAGAAGTTGTTTCAATAATAAAAGATATTTCTGATGTAAAACAGCAATTCACACAGCATCCGGGAGTAAGACCATTTGGTGTTGCAATAATGATTGCGGGGGTGGATAATAGAAATAGACTTTATGTAAGTGATATTACTGGAAATTATTTTGAATATTTTGCGTCAGCAATAGGAGAAGACGACGAGAAAATCAAAGAAAAATTAAGAAAGGCTTACAAAAAAGAAATGAAAGTTGAAGAAGCAATAAAAATTTGTTTAGAAATTTTCCAAGAAATTAAAGGAAAAAATTTTAATATAGAAAGCTTTGATGCTGCATACATATTAAAATCAGAAAAGAAACTTTTAAAAATAAACGGAGATAAATTAAGGAAGTATATAAAATAAAAACATGCCAACAAAAGATACAATCGCTAGAATAAAAATTAACAATAAACCTTTTGAGATTATTGTTGATCTTGAATTAGCTCTTAAATTAAGAAAAGGAATGGCCGTGAATGTACAAAATGTTCTCCTTGCAAATGAAGTTTATACTAATCCAAAAACAGGAGCAAAACCATCGAGTGCAGATTTGATGGAATGCTTCAAGACAACAGATATTTTTGCAATAGCAGACAGAATAATAAAAAAAGGAGATATACAACTTCCGAAAGATTATAGGGATGAACAACAGGATAATAAAAAGAAAAAAATCATTGATTTTTATTCAAGAAATGCCGTCGATGCCAAGACAGGCAGACCATTTGCACCCCAGATTATTGAATCTGCTATTGAACAATCAGGAGTCAATATTGATAATAAACCAATAGAACAACAAATTCCAGTTATAACAGAAGCTTTAAAAAGAGTTATTCCTCTTAAAATTGAGACAAAGAAATTAGCAATAACTATTCCTGTTGTTTACACGGGAAAAGCTTACGGCGTAATAAATGAGTATAAAGAAAAAGAAGATTGGCTGGCTAATGGTGATTTAAAAGTCATTGTTAACATTCCCGTCGGGCTTCAATCAGAGTTTTATGATAAACTAAACTCAGTAACTCATGGTGCTGCATTGACAGAAGAAATTAAGGAGACAAAAAAATAATAATCTAAAAAATGACAACAAAAACAAAAAAAGAAATAGTAATTCCTGGTGAAATTATTTCTAAGGGTAATGATTTTCTTCCTGGAGACTGGACAATGAAACAAGGAGAGGATATTATAGCAACACGAATAGGGATTGTTGAAAAATATGATAAACTTATAAAAATAATACCTATCTCTGGAGTTTATATTCCAAGAGGCGGAAATGTTGTTATAGGTGAGATAAAAGACATAACAATGAATGGCTGGATGGTTAATATTGGTGGACCTTATTCTTCTTTCTTGCCTTTAAGAGAATGTCCCGGATTTATTGAAGAAAGTGAAATGGAAAATGTTTATGGCATTGGTGATTTAATTGTAACAAGAATATTTGATGTAAGAAGAACAAGTGTTGATTTGACAATGAAATCAAGAGAAAGAGGGCTTGGAAAAATCCAGAGTGGAATTGTTGTAAGAGTAAATCCTCATAGGGTTCCAAGAGTAATAGGAAAAGAAGGAAGTATGATAAAGATGATAAAAGATGCAAGTAATTGTTACATAACTGTTGGTCAAAATGGATTAATATGGATTAATGGCGACGATATTGAAAAGCAAGCGTTTGCAAAGAGAATAGTTGAATATATTGTTGATAACACTACTACAGAAGGATTGACAGAAAAAGTTGAAAAATGGATTTTAGAAAATAAACCTGCATCAATAAAGACAGTTTTAAAAGAAGAAAAATCAGAAGAAAACGTAGAGGTTAAAGAATAAATATGGCATACACAAAAAGAATAGACGGAAGAAGATTAGACGAGCTGAGAGAAACATCTGCAAAAATTGGAGTAGTTCCAAATGCAGATGGAAGTGCACTTTTCAGACAAGGAGATACAATTGCTATAGCTGCAGTTTATGGTCCTAAAATATTAAATCCTAAACACTGCCAAAATCCTGAAAAAGGAGTATTAAGAGTTCATTATAATATGCTTTCATTCTCTGTTGGAGAAAGAATAAGGCCGGGAGTAAGCAGAAGAAGTCAAGAGATCTCAAAAGTAACTGAATGGGCTCTTGCTCCAGTAGTTCTATTAGATGAACTTCCTGGGACAGTTATTGATGTTCATATAAACATTCTACAAGCAAATGCAGGAACAAGATGTGCAGGAATAAACGCAGCAGCAATGGCGCTTGCAGCAGCAGGAGTCCCTATGACAGAGATGATTTCAGCAGTTGCAGTAGGAAAAATAGATGATAAAATTGTTACAGATGTTACAAAAGAAGAAGAAGATTATGAAGAAGGAGAAGGAGCTACAGATATTCCTGTTGCATTTCTTTCAAATTCAGGTAAACTGACCTTGCTTCAACTTGACGGAAGAATACAATCTAAAAGAATGAAAGAAGCATTAGAAGCAGGCAGAGAGGCATGCAAAAAGATTTTTGAAATACAAAAAAACGCACTTAAGGAGGTTGAATAAAATGGGAGAAATAGAAGGAGAAGGTACACCAAGAGAAGTAGGAGTATTAGAAAATTTGACAGTAGATCTTGCT
>Ga0247841_10003790_pt1 | contig 27237 bp, 18 predicted proteins | sample LaCruzMarch2015__2_FD_192410 | JGI IMG/M metagenome (GOLD analysis project Ga0247841, IMG submission 192410) | Freshwater microbial communities from meromictic Lake La Cruz, Castile-La Mancha, Spain - LaCruzMarch2015_18m | ecosystem: Environmental > Aquatic > Freshwater > Lake | place: Spain... | reverse complement strand
CAAGTTCGAACGGCACCTTTTGAGCGATGATCATCATGAGTTGTTGGAGCTTGGCTTTGGGCCCAAGGCTAATGAGCGTCACCTTGCTTCCGGGATTCTGCTTCGCGAGATTGGCCGCCTCAAAAAGCGAGTGCCCGGCCCACGGGTCAAGCACCGAGGGCAGCATCATTTCATTTTTTAAAGCAGGACCGGTCGGCCCCTGGATCGGCTCCAGCGTCTGGAGCGGGTCCGGTACCAAACTCCCGCAGACTACGATATTAAAATCTGTCGTCATAATTCTCCTCCTTAAAAGATTAATTGAAAATTATGGCTACCCAAGTCGCCATTCATTAAAAGAAAACAAAGACTTGGGCGTCATGAAATACCCCCTATGGGAAAGTGGCTAAGGATTGCGTTAAGAACGGCACATTATAATGAGAGGGTGCTGTTTCGGCTAGTCCCAATTCTCATCAATTTCTGCTCGCAGAAATTGGGGTAATCCTGATTCTCCTTTATTAAAAGAAAATAAAAATCGGGATAGCCCAAAAATGGAGCTTGTTTATTGTTCAACCTTACGGACAGCTTCTTTGGCGTCAGCATCAAAACGAAATTTCAGGAATTCTTCGTTTTTTGGAAGCTCCATCGAAAATTCATGGCTTTTATCTATTTGAATACGGATATCTTCCCCCTGCAGATCAAGTACATGCCCGCCCAGAGTTTTATTTTTATTTAAAAAATGGAAATGATACCCTGGAACATTGATCCCCTCCGCATAGGACGGGAACCTGAACCCCACAAGCGTTCCTTCCTGATCCTTCAATTCAAAAACCTTCTGTTCCTTGATCGCCTCGGTCAGGACCGGAAAAGGCCTCTTTTGGCGGGCGGCACTGCGAACTTTAAGCGAAGGAAATTTCCCTTCGACTTTGATCGCATAGATCAGGTTTTCCGACGGAAGCTTTGAATCAAGAAATCTCGTGAGTTCCTTATATCCCAAGGTCCCTTCCGGAGATAATTCCTGGTCCGCCTTAAAGAACATCAGCGTCGCAAACGGGCTCGTGTCTTTATTTTTGAGGAGATACGCCTTTCCATCCGATTTTATCTGATAAAAGGAGTGGGCCAGAGCGATCATTTCCCCGTCGAGTGCATCAAGAGTGCCAAGACCAAAATCGCCGTGCTTTTTAAGATCCTGAATGCTCATCGTACCGCTGTAGCACCCTGCCAGAAGGGCATTTGAAGGAGCGTACTGAAAAACAACGTCTTTTTGACATGGGGCGTGGGTGCAACCCGACACGAACAGAATGGTAAGAAATAAGGCAATCTTTTTCATACCTTAAAGATCAGTTAACGTTGGAGTGGAGGCCGCCAGAGCCGGCGCGAAAATCGACATTGGTAAGATCGCTTCTCTCTTCGCGCGCATAGGCGCAATTCCAGAGACAGGCCGCACAGTGAATGCATTTTTCGCGGTCAAAAAGAGGTACGCCGCCATCGGAATTGGCGGTGATCGCCTGGCCCGAGCACATCTCAATACAGACCTTGGTGCGACACTTCTGGCATTTTCCGGCATCGAGGAATACTACATGATCCGCATAACCATCCGCGGCCTGGACCTTGCCTCCCAGAAGCAGAGCGTCCTGATGCGAAATAAGAAGCTTGCCATCATACTGGATCTTGGGCCACCCGGCGGCATCCATCAGAGCATCATGCATATAAGTATTTGTTGCGTTCGCTTCCGTGCGCGCTTTTTCGATCACTTCCGGCGAAATCTTTCCTTTGTAATAGGTCTCAAGCGACGGGATGCGTTCATAAACAGGCTTGAGCTTCGCGGGAATATTGAGAACCCCGTTCGTAAAACCCGCCATTCCCATGCCCATCATACCCAGTACAAAATTATGACTGAATCCGTCACGCGCTTTTTTTGCAACACGGTTCTCTTTTTCGACCCAACTCGAACGACGAGTTTTCAGATAGGTCGCTTCCAGATTTTCCTTGGTAAAAGGCTTCTTCTCTTTCAGAAGCTGGATCGCACCCTCGGCGAGCTGAACACCCGTGGTCCAAGCCTCATCAACCCCGGAGCCTTTGAGCATATTGGTACTGCCCGACCCTTCACCGATACGGGCAAAGCCATCGCCCACAATGAAAGGCTCTCCTCGCATGCCGGCTTCTTGTAAACTTTTCGCGCCCCAGGACTTCAAGGTCGCGCCCTCGAGATGTTTCCAAAGTTTCGGATGCTGCATCCAGTGCTGAAGATAGCGGTATGAGGAACGCATCGGATTATCAAGCCAGGAAGGAACAAAAATGCCGAGCGACGCCATGCGGTGGGGATACACATAAAGAAAACCGAAAATCTCCGGCTCCGGGAAACCAAATGTGTGAAGAACTGTCCCCGGCTGAAGTGTGGCGTTTTCCGGTAACTCGACAACGGCTTTCATGCCAAGCGCCCACTCGCGCTGATGGTTTCCTTCGGGCAGTCCGAGCTTCGTATCCAGGCTCTGTCCTACAGGACCGTAAGGCCCGTCACCTACGATCGTCAGCCCCGCGTGAATATCCATACCCGGCATAAAAGATCCTGTAGGCTTCCCGGATTTCTCGACGCCCTGGTCCGCGAGCCTGACACCGGCAACACGATTGGAATCAAAAAGCGGTTCTTTGACGGGCATCCCCGGCCACACCTGGACAAGCCCCGAGCCCATGAGATTTGACCCGAGCCACTGTGTGAACTGGCCCATCGAAAACACCCAGCCGCCGTGCTTGGCCATAAAAGGCGGAATAAAAGGAAGCTGGAATGCGTGATCCTTATACCAAGGCAGGATAAAACCAAAAGTACGGAAGAACCAATCCACAAGTTTCAGTATCCAGGAACGCCGGCTTGCTCCCACGGGGTCAAGAAGATAATAGACCTCTTCGTGTTTCACCGGATGTGCCATGGGAACTTGGGAAAGCTCTTCGGCCGTGAACGCCTGCTTGATCCCCTTCGCTTCGGTCACGATCCCCGAAACACCAAATCCGATATCATCCGCCCGTTCGTAGCAGATCACTTGGAGCGGCATGCCCGGCATGACTTTGCTCTGGAAATGCTCCACCGTTGGATCTTGCTGCATGGCACGGGTCAGTGTGGTGAGAAATCCGGCCGTCGCAGGCCCGAATCCTACGCAAACAATATCGACATCCATCTTCTGACGATCAGTGGTCATATAGTCAGTACCCTAGGGAACGGTTTAAAGGGGATAATCGAGCGCTTCAGGGATCATGACCTGTGCGACAGCTTCTGCCGCGCGATCTTTGGAGAAACGCAATCCTATAAACGCCGCATCGGTCTTGGCGCGGAGTTCCGAGAAAACCTTAAGATCGGCGCCTGGAGTTTGATAACCATAAACGAGATCGTTACAGATCTTGCTGACCTCGCCCGCCGCGCGCGCAGATTGAACGCCGCTCAGATCCGAATAGAAATTCACAACACCGGCGAGACCCTCCGCAAGCGTCGGACTTTCGGGACCTTTTTTCTCAAGCTCAAGTGTATCGAGAATGAGCTGGCGCGCGCCGAGGAGCCATGCAAGCGCATCTGCCATCGGGAACATCACGCCCTGGCGCTGACCGCCGTAAAGCGTTTTCCCATTCATGTCTTTATGATTCTGGAGATAGTCAAGCGACCAGAGCCAAAGATCCATCGCGCCAGCAAGGGCAGAAGCGCCCATTTCAGGTTTGCGTTTTGCGATCTCGCGAAGATCCTTGATCCAGTTTTTGAACTGAGCGAGGAAAATATCATTTTCCATCGTGCGGCTCATCTGGAGACGTTGGACACATTCAGGCCCTTCATACGTCGCCTCAAGTTGGGCATCCGACCATTTCTGCGTCAGGAATCCCGGGCAATCTTCCGTGATCCCGTAGCCGCCCATCAAACTCACGGCTTCGCGCATCATCGTCGCGCCATAGCCCGTGTTCCAGAGTTTTCCGGCCGGACAATACACGTCGGCAAGAGACTCCTTGATGAGATACTGAACCAGGAGATCGCCTTCCAGTTCCGCAACCCGCTTGGCATCGCGCTGGGCTTCGGGTTTCGCCATGCCCTGGCATCTATTTTCTCCTGCTTCAAGGTTGCCAAGGCTAGTCCCATTAGCCTTTAAATCTTTTGAAAGAGAATGGGACATGAGCTCGATATATTCGAGAGCTTTTTTACGCGGCTCCGCGAAAGCTTTCATCTGCGCCCGCGCGCCTTTGATCCCCTGCGAAGCGAACAGCTTGTCCTTTTCGTGTTCCATAACATCGAAGGCATCAAAAAGCCGCGCGCCTTCGAAACCGAGCGCAGCGCCCGCTTCACCGGTCGCCCACACATCGACCAATCGATGGCAAGGATCTTCTTTCTGCTGGATACCGAGATCGTAGCGAGGCGTTCCGGCGGACACCGAACTTCCACCGCGAAAACGCGTGCGCTGATAACGGATCACCGGCTCGATCGCGGAAAGCAGCTTCGCGGTGGTCATGATTCCCACCGTTACGCGCGTACGGCGAAACACAGCTTCAATCACTTCACTGTTATTAAAATTCGGAATGATCACGCCATCCTTGATCGTGTACCCGCCGATGATGCGGCTGGCCGGAACCTTTAAATTGAAGATCGGATCATGTGTGCTGGAAAGCTGATGGACAAGTTTCAAGGTCGGGGCACCGCGGTCGTAAAGGCCCTGATCGCCTTCTTCGAGAATGATCATGCAGCTGGATTTGATACGCGGATCATCGGTATCGACTGAGGCGGTCACGAAATTCGCGTAGCCCATGTTCGTGATAAAACGGCCGCGTTTTTCGACCTGGATCATCGGCTCCTGGCCTTCTTTCCATTCCGCAACACGGATCCTTCCGGAAAGCATCCCGGCATCGACACCGACATAAGGAAGCGGTTCAGTCAAAGCGAAAGAACCGCGAATGATCTTCCGATTCTCACCCGCTTTGGGCGGAACGCAGCCACCCATATATTTCTGTTTTTGCTCAGGCGTCCCTTTTTCATGGATCGGCTCCAACGCGAGGTTATTGGCAAGGCTCGCAGTCGCGGCACCGGCATCCACCCAGCAAAGTTCAAAGGCTATCATCGCAAGGACCAGATTCTTCGGCCCTTCAATATAGCCGCCCTGTTCCGGCTCCATGAACGCCGCAGTGATACCCGCCTCGTCAAAGGATTTGAGCATCTCCTGTTTTTCCTTGGTCCATTCATGGGTGTGGCGCTGTTTATCCGCCACCATGCGAGCCACCACGCTGCGCGCCACCGCGCGGGTCGACTGGATCACCATCTGGAGATCATAACGGTCCGAAAAACGCCACATAATCTGGCGAACGTCGTCCCCGGGAAGAGTGCTCATCAAAGCTCTTTTTTCGGCATTCATAGTACTCATGGACATTGAATCCTTTCGATTGATGTTTCGCTATGAGATCAAACCCCAGAGAAGGGATTATAGGACCAACATTCCCTTAAAATACGAGTGGGCTATCTTATTCATGGAAGGCCCGCGAGGCAAGGGAAAATTAGTCTCCCGAACTAAGAATCTTTTTGAGCTTTTCAGTAGAGAGGTCGAGCTCGTCCATAAGCTGATGGAGATGGACTTCCTGCTCCCGGATGACGCTAGGGATGGCCTGAGGGCTCCCCTTCCAAGAACGGAAAAGGGCAAAAAGGTCATCCTGCGCTTCACGCCGATCAAGAAAGATCTCGATCTTTTTGGCAAGCCGGACGATGGAAAGAAGCTTCTGTAGAACCTCGGGATCAAGCCCCGAAATGAACTCACGGAGACCTTTGCATAGTTCCTCGCTCAGATATTGCGCGAGGGGTTCCTTACGGATGTGAACATCCAGTGCTTTTGCGGAATCCATGATCCGGTAAATGGAAAGTGTTCGCTTCGCCGGAAAACCACGCTCGCCCCATTCTTTTACGGCCTCCAGCATGCGTTTGCTCAAGGTGTGCTCTGCCGCATAACGGAATTCCACAGGGATCGGCACGTTGATCGAGCGGTAGATCTCGTTCATGCGCAGATTTTCTTCATAAATATTCTCGTAAAAATTGCTGACCTTGGCGATCGTCTCATGCGTCAAAATACTGATGATCTTTGCGCGGTCTCCAAGCCTGAGGTCCTTCAAAGCGTAATAAGTCTCACCAAAATGCGCGTCGATCTTTTTGGAGAGGTCGAGGATCGGAAGCTGGTAGAGCGCTTCGAAAAGATCTTTTTCGAGCTTATCGAATTCTTCTTCGTTCACATAGGGTTTTACGGAGCAACGAAAATCATAGAAACCGATCTGGATCACTACAAAAACAAGATCCTGTTCTTCCAGCGTGGTCTGCGAAACAACACGCACACGGCCGAAATTCATGGTCACCGTGCCGAAAAACTCCTTACGCTGATGCAGGACATGCAGATCAAAATTGAATATCTTAACGAGGTCTGTTTTGGGATCCGGGGCATAAAAATTCTCGAAAATAGAACCGATGGCATAATAACTTACTATATGGTGAAGCGTGGCGAGCGCCGGCCTTACGAATTTTTCATAAACGCCCTGCCCGTCCTTGACCGATTCAATATTACTTTTTGCAAGAGCAAGATGTTCGAGAAAATCCCGTTCAAGATTAACGCCGCTCACCTCCCGGGCGAGATGAATAGCCCGGGACGCATATTGCAGGATCTGGACGGTCTCAAGTCCTGAAATCTCAGAAAAGAACCATCCGCAGCTTGTATACATCAACATGAGATTGCGCTGCATCTCCAAAAGCTTGAGACTTGCTGTGATCTCTGCCTTGGAAAGTTCCCGCAAGGCCTGACGTCCAAAAAATTCATGAAGGGTTTCGGGGGTCCGCTTCAGGACCACATGAATATAGTCATCACGAGCAGTCCAGACATCCTTCATGTATTTGATGCCTTCCCTTTCATAGACCTGTGATAACTCATCCCGCAGCCAATCGAGCGCCCAGCGAAGGGGCTTTCGCCAATGCTGGGTCCAACTGGCAGGTCCATCACCACGGCAACCGCAGTGGTCTTTCCACCGCGCGACACCATGAGCACAACTCCAGGAAGTCCCTTCATTATTCTCCCCCTCAATCAGTCGCACCTCCTGACGCGGCGGATTTTCTTCGAGGTATTCCGCGTAGTTGACCATCCGGTATCCGTGCCGGGGAATTTCCATATAGGTAAGGTATGCAAGCACGCGGTCTCCGTAAGCCTTGTGATGACCATAGGTTTCTCCGTCCGTCGCGATATGAATGAGCTGGGAACGTTCATGATCCACGACAGCACTTTTGAGACGGTTCATAAAAAGTTTCGCATCAAAGAGAAGATTATCGAACCCGACAGCCTTGGAGATCGGTCCGTCATAAAAAAAGATATCAATGGAAAGAGACGGATTATTCTTCAAGAAATAGCGGTATGGCTCTTTGGGATCGATGCGCCCCCCCGTCACATCCTGCCATGCCCCGCCCTCAAGCGGCCGGACAGCCTTGGCCTGATGCGGTGACAAGATGATGTATTTAACCCGTTCTGCGACCAAAACTTCGAGTGTCTCCTCATTACAGGCGGTTTCCGGCAACCAGACACTCTCGGGATAGCGTCCGAACCGGAAACGGAAATCCTCGATCCCCCAGCGCACCTGGGTTTTCTTGTCTCGCAAATTCGCGAGAGGCATGATCATATGATTGTAAACCTGAGCGATGGCATTGCCATGACCGCGTCGTGCCTCGCAACTCGTGCGATCAGCATGAAGAATGCTCCGGTAGGTGTCGGGATGCTTGGCCTCAAGCCAGGAAAGGAGTGTAGGCCCGAAATTGAAGCTTGTTCTTTCAAAATTGTTAACGATCTCGACAATCTTGCCCTTGGCATCGAGCGCGCGGGCGCGGGAATTGGGGTGATAGCACTCGTAATGGATGCGCTCGTTCCAATCGTGAAAAGGCGCGGCGCTGTCCTGCTGTTCGATCTCTTCGATCCATGGATTTTCGCGCGGAGGCTGATAAAAATGTCCATGGAGACAAATGCAGACTTCTTTGGCCATAAGAAAGAATTCCCTCTTCAATAAGATTAAAAGAGGCCTCCATCCTTGTCTAAAACTTGATTTCTGAAATGGTTGACAAGGATTGCCCCAATTTCAACTACGTTGAAATTGATAGGTTTTGGGACCAAAATTTTAACGAAAAGATTATATCACAGGTAAAGAGTGGGGCCGAACGAACAAAATCCCCCGGAATCAATACCGGGAATCACTCCGGATCAGATTAAGAAGTTCAAGGGCGGAGGCTTCCGGTCCTTTTTGCTCCCAGCCTGGCACGCCGAGGCGCGTGCGCATCTGTCCGACAAAAAGAGCTTTCTTGAAAAAGGCAGCGAAGAACTTTTTGGCGAGGGCGTCATGCTCGGTCTTATACTGAATGGGACCAAAGACATTCGAAAAGTAAGTGTGCACAAGCCCCGTGGTCTTCGTAGTCCCTTTGCTCATCACTGTCCCTTCGCGAAACACCTTGAGAGCCTCCTCCGGCGTCTTGAACTGTTCGATGATGGGGTGATCTTCGTCGATATCTTCGTAATTATTCGCGTAAAGAACGAAATCCACAGAATGCGGCTGGGTGATATTTGCATAGGTCGTGATCGGCAACGCGATCCTGGAATTCACCTTTGCCGGGCTCATGATGATGGCGCGATCGATCTGCCCAAGCGCGTAACCGGGTTTCAGGTCATCAAGCCGGAGGAATGCGCCCGTCTCCGTCCCGTATCCGACAACATTTCCGTCAGACTTGAGTTCAAGGGATCCCATATCATCCGCGATCACCATCACATCCTGGATCTCTTCGGCCCCGAAACCGCGCATCGCTTCGAGTGTTTCCGATTTCCCGGCGCCGGTATCCCCGATCAAAAGGAGCGTGGCCGGTTTTTTACCTTTCAGGTAGATCTTCATGAATGCACCGTGAAACGGCATGCGTCCGGTCTTGATACGTTTGATATTGTGCAGCGTCAGGATCATTTTTTTGAGATACCCGAAATACCCGAACCGGTCGGATTCCGGGATCGCGCCGACCAGCATGCTGTTTTTCTCATCGTCGAAAAATACGGTCGGAAAAACACCCGGCCATTCGAGAGAGTTTTCAGGAGCTCCATAGACAAAAACCGCATCCGGCTTTCGTTTGAGATCTTCATCGGTGGCAAGCTCAAAAAGGTTGCAAAGCGAAAGTCCCATTTCAAAGAACTTCTCTTTGAAATAGACCGGGATGAGAAGATCCCCCGCTTTGACCGGATAGCAAAGCCACTCGTCGCGCTTGAAATCAAAACGACCGAGAGGGTTCTCCGGAATTTTCTCGAATTTTCCTTCGCGCGTGTTATTGAGCTGGTTGAGTACCAGCGGAGGGTAAAAGAGCAACTGACGGACGACAGGAATTGCGTTTAATTTTTCATAAAGTTCCGAAGGATACGGAACCCGGACAGAGCAGACGATCGCAGCCATTTCGGCGCCCGCGGCCACCTGACGGTAGATACGCGGATGCCGGCCGGTAATGTTCTCTTGTATCTCGCGATAGGTCCGGCGGACAAGATCGGTCAGATCTTCGATCGTGTCATTGAATGTGCGAAAGGGGCGCTTGTCGAATTGTTCGTCTTCAGAATCGCAGATAATGAAACGGTCGAAACTTCGCCAATAGTTATAGAGATATTCGACGAAATCATTAAGGATATTCTTGTCGCGAAGGAAATCCTCAGAGCCCGGGACAACACGGCCGACAAGGTCCACCGACATCTTCTCCAGGAACTCGAGTGTCTGGATCAAAAGCCGGATATTAGCATCATTCACTTCCCTGGGGCCGAAGACCTTTAGAATAAATGATTTGCGCCGCTCAAGCGCCGCGACAGCATGCTTGATGACCTCATAGCAAAGATCGCTACGAAGCAGCTCTTCGGAAGAATCGCAGACCTGGTTCTTCAGCCGGATGAAAATCTTTTTTCCGGAAATCTTGAAAGAACCGGTAAAAGAGGTGGATGCCATGGAAATTCCTATTTGACTGGCCAGAATGCCGCAATCCCGGCGACTTCTTCGAGCATTTTTTTGCGGTCTTCATCGGCCACGGTCGGCACAGATCCGAAATATTTGTGTCCGATCATTTCCATACCGCAGAACCGAAATGTCTCGTTATCGATGATCTGCTCCATGCTTTTGATCCCGCCGGAAGATTCAGCCACCTCAAGCGGTGCGCCCAGGGTGTTTATGATAAAGACCTTTTTCCCCGGCAAAAGGCCCACAGGTCCGGTCGCGGCATAGTCGTACGCGAAACCTTTGCTGAACACGCGGTCAATATAGCCCCCCGCGACAGACGGCATACGGCCCCACCAAATAGGATAAATGAACGTGAGCTGATCGGCCCAGCGGACATGATCCTGTTCGATCGCGATGTCTCCAGGGACTTTTCCATCAAGAAGAGTCTGAAAATCATCCGCTTTGAGCACCGGATCAAAATGCAGGGCATAAAGGTCGCGCATACGGACGTCCTGCCCTTTTTCCTTCAGGACACGAACCAGGGTTTCTTTGATGGCATGGTTAAAGCTCGCGGTATTCGGATGAGCATAAACAATCAAGTGCTTCATGGTGTTACCTCCTTAATAAATGGATTTTACTATAGCATAATTTCGGAAACTTTTTAGAAAATCTCCCGAGAGAACCCGCTTGGGCTTATAAACGGTGGGCGTTCTTCAAAAACCAGTGTATCGTACGGCGAAGTCCTTCTTTAAAAGAAACGCCGGGACGGTAGTCCAAAAGCCGCCGGGCTTTGGTGACATCCGCAAAGGTACGCCGGACATCGCCCGCACGTTTGGGGGTGTGGACGATCTTCACTTTTTTCAAACCGAGGACCCTCTGTATCCCCAGAAGGCAATCGATGATTCTCTCTTCCGAACGAGATCCGACATTGAAGACCTCCCCGGAAATGCCCGGCTTTTTCATAGCGAGGAGATTGGCGGCAACGACATCATCCACATAGACAAAATCACGGGACTGTTTTCCGTCCCAATGGACCTCGGGAGAAACCCCGCTCAAAAGTCGCTTGAGAAAAATGGGGATCACGTTCGCATAACGGGATCTTGGATTCTGCCGCGGTCCATAGACGTTGAAATAACGAAGGGCAACCGTTTCAAGTCCGTATAATTCTGAAAAATTCCGGCAGTAATATTCCCCTATTATTTTGGAAGCAGCATAAGGAGATCCGGGCCGCGGCAGATCTTCTTCATGGGATGGAAATTTGTCTGTCTCCCCATAAACGGCAGAGGATGAAGTGAAAACGAAACGTTTCACGCCGACTTTCCGGCTTGCCTCAAGAAGCTTCAAGGTCCCGGTGACATTCACTTCATGGGTTACAATAGGTTGAGCGACGGATTGGGGTACGGAAGCGATGGCCGCCATATGAAAAACATAGGAAGCTCCCTTCACCGCTTTTCGCAGGTCCTTGTCGCTGCGAATATCGCCCCGGACAAACTCGATCCTGGAACGCACATACTCCAGATTTTCTTTTTTCCCGGTCGAAAGATTATCAAGAACCCGGACCCGGAAATCCTTAGAAAGAAGTCCGTCTACAAGGTTCGACCCGATAAAACCGGCGCCTCCGGTGACAAGACAAAGCGGCTTTTTTTTCATGAAAAGGGAACCTTTCGACGACTTGGTTAAATTTCTTGTGGAGCGTTTGCGGATTCGAAAAGGCACATCCTCTGGACCTTGATCCCTTTCAAAAGGATCGTCCCTCCGAACGCCGAGGTTACAGCTCCCCCGTTCCAGATCTCCGCGGATCTCTTGCCCAGGCTTTGGCGGAAGCTGATGACTTTTTCAGTCAGCTGGCTTCCAAGAACGGAATTGCCCAGAAAATCATAGGCTGTGATCAGTGCAACCTTGTCCTCGTTTGCCAGAATAAGTCCTTCCGGGATCACAATAAGCTTCATCGCCCGCGGGGCATTCCCCATGGAATCCGCGGCGATCTGCATTTCATGAAGAATTTTGTCCGCCGGGATATCCGAAACTGCCTGAGTGGCCTGGTCCAGGAGGACTTGAAAACCCTGAACACGCTTGAGTTTCTCGAGATAGAACCGCAAGTAGGTCAGCTCGCGCGGCGTGTAGTAAGGATGGTTCAGGAACCGAAGGACCTTCTCTTGAGAAAAACCCAGGTCCAGGAGCGCTTTTTTATTCAAATTAAAAAGATCCCCGCGATCATTATCATCGACCAATTGGTCGGCGGCGGTATTGATGTTGCTCACCGTCATGACCGCGGAAACAATCAGTCCCACAGGAACAAAAAAAGTCGCGACCGCGACGATCCCCCGGCCGCCCATGCGGGCCTTGGCCATAGAATCGAGCCTCGTCTGAAGAGTCACATTCCGGCTATAAACATCCACGCCCAATTGTTTGGCGATTTGCCGTTTCGTGGAACTGAAAAAATTATCCCCCTTCTCCCCTTTCTCTTTTTTCTTGAAAGCGCCGCCGATCTTACCGCCGAGCTTCCCGATCCCCCTTCCGATTCCCGTCACGGAATCCACGGGATGGACCGCCAGGTTCTTCAATCCGGTCCCTGTGTCCTTGATCGAATCGACCGCACCATCCGCGACCCCGTCACTGGTATTTTCACTCGAGTTCAGCTGCTCGATCACATCGATTTCATGAAGACATTTGCGGAGATTCGTCAACCCACGAAGCGTATAACTGCCATGGGGTGAAGTGACCGAGAACGTCAGAAAACCCGGATATTGACTATTTTCCTGGACAGAGACGATTTTGGCGAAGGGAGATTTCCCCGGATAGAAATCTTTCGGCAACCGGAGATCCTGCATGGTCACTGCGCCAAAGGAGAGCGTCTGGGACAGGATTAGAGATAGAACGACCAGCAAGCCGATCTTTTTTTTCATCATAAGACTTTTCGTTAAATTCCTGAAGCTGTCTTCTCTTGAGATTCGGCAGCAACCGGCGCAACGGAACCTTTTTCCGACATCTGCCCCTTCATCGGACACTGTTTTCCACCCATAGGCATCGGAATCTCGACTTCTTTGACAAGGTTCAGGTCAGCGTCATATTTCAAGAGCTTATTCCCTGCGAGCACGATCACGCCGCCCTCATCTGTTGCGACCATTTGTGTTTTCCCCATCATGGGACAGTTCATCTTTCCCATACCCGGCATGGGCATCGCCGCAGGTTTGTCCATGGGTTTCTCCATAGGCTTATCCAGGGACATTGTGGGCATTGTTTCTTGAGTCTCCTCAGCAAACACCGGAAATGAGACCAAAAGCGACAACACCACCACCGCCAAAATGATCTTCTTCATGGTTTTCCTCCTTGTGTGAATTTCGTTTTTAAGCTTTTCCCGCCGAACCAAGTACGTGTTCGTTCTTGTGTTTGTACATCGCGACCAGCGCGTCACGTGCGGGACCAAGATATTTACGCGGATCGAATTCCGCGGGTTTTTCTTTAAAAGTCTTACGGATCGCGGCAGTCATCCAGAGACGTCCGTCGGAATCAATGTTGACCTTGCAAACAGCAGATTTTGCCGCTCTTCGGAGCTGTTCTTCCGGGATCCCAACGGAATCCTTGAGGGCGCCGCCGTTCTCATTGATGATCTTGACCGCTTCCACGGGAACTGACGAAGAGCCATGAAGCACGATCGGAAAACCGGGGATCTGCTTTTCAATCTCTTCCAGGATGTCAAAACGCAAGGGCGGAGGGATCAGAATCCCGTCGGCGTTGCGCGTGCATTGGGCCGGCTTGAATTTGTTCGCACCGTGCGACGTACCGATCGAGATCGCGAGCGAATCCACGCCGGTCTCTTTTACAAATCTCACCACATCCTTCGGGTCTGTGTAGGTCGAATGTTCCGCGCTCACCTCGTCTTCGATCCCCGCGAGCACGCCGAGTTCCCCTTCCACGGTTACTTCATATTTATGAGCAAATTCAACGACCTTTTTTGTGATCTCGACGTTCTTCTCGAAAGGAAAATGCGACGCATCGATCATGACGGAGGAAAATCCCGATTCGATGCAGGATTTCGCAAGCTCGAAGGTGTCTCCATGGTCGAGATGCATCGCTATCGGAACAGGTTTCAACCCTTTTTCTTTAGCATAAGCTTTCATCATCTCCACCGCGCCTTGCCCCATATACTGCAGCAAGATCTGATTGGCATATTTACGCGCGCCGCTTGAAACCTGAAGGATCACTGGTGACTGCGTTTCCACGCAAGCCACCACGATCGCCTGGATCTGTTCCATGTTGTTGAAATTGTAGGCCGGGATCGCGTAACCACCCTTAAAAGCCTTCTGAAACATTTCGCGCGTATTGACAAAACCGAGCTGCTTGTACGAAATCATTTGTTTTCTCCTCTGATTAAACTGAAGACCACAGTCTGCAAAATGCGGTTTGTTATGTTAATAGTTCTCCATCCAAACTTCGAAAAATTCCTGGGGATGATCGCAGGTCGGACAGCGCTCCGGAGCTTTAGATGCTTCTACGATATAACCGCAGTTCAAACACTTCCAGTAAACCTTGCCGTCTTTGACAAAGATCTTGTGGTGTTCCACGGCATTATAAAGTTTATTGTAACGATCTTCATGACGTTTCTCGACCATGGCAACAAGCTTGAAGCTTTTGGCAACATCAGAAAATCCTTCTTTGTCTGCGACTTCCGCGAACGCGGGGTAAAGATCCGTCCATTCTTCGTGTTCTCCCATGGCTGCAGCTCTAAGATTCTCGAGAGTATTACCAAGTGCCACAGGATAACTGGCTCGAATCTCCTGAGTCATGCCGTTTATGCCATTTTTGATGAGGTGCTTGTAAAAAACCTTTGCGTGCTCTTTCTCGTTTTCTGCGGTTTCAAGAAAAATATTCGAAATCTGGCGGTAGCCTTCCTTAAGCGCGGCCGAAGCATAATAGGTATAACGCATCCTCGCTTGGGATTCGCCCGCAAACGCCTTCATGAGATTCTCTGCTGTTTTACTTCCTTTAAATGCCGCCATAAAGATCTCCTGGTTTAGAAAAAACACCATGCCGCAATAGGTCTCAAGGGGAACTTCCTCCCGAAACAGGGCGTTATTATACCATCACGCGAAAAGCGGTAAAGTAAAAGCTGGGAAGGGAAAAACCTTAGTTGTTGTCGGGAGACAGGACGAGAATGTCCTTAAGAGTTTTTTTATGGCGGCGGAAAAGTTCGAGATTTTCCCGCGACGCGGCCCAAGTCAGTGATTTTCCTCCCTGGGACAATTGGAATTTCAAAGACTTATAATCCCGAAAATCATAGCTTCTCAATACCTCCACGAATTCCCGGGCTACGCGGTCCCAAAAATAGAGTATGTCTTCATGAAGTCCCTGGCCCGGGGTATAAACATCTTCTTTCGGGTTTCGCAAAGGCGCGACTACATTGAACAGAAAACAGTGTTGGGGCTGGAGCTCGAAACGGACCACAAGCTTGACATTGGCAAAAGTATTGGCGATCCGTTCATCTTCAGCAACGATGATCTGAACCCGCCGCGTAAGCTGGCGCGAGAGAAAATCCCCTGTTGTAATATTCGGCGTTTTGAACTCCGTCTCCCAATTCGGGAGACTTTTGGTGACCATGTCGCGGGTGAATGTAAAATCAGGCGTGGCGGTCTTGTCATCCAGATAAGCCATCGGGATGATCCGGCGTATTTTTTCCGTATCGCCCGTGGTTGAGATCTGGAACAAATATTCCGTCACCTTAGATTTAAAACTAGTATCCGTGGGGTCCTTGGGAGCAACCTCGGCTTTGGCATAGACCACGATATCATTATCCTGGATCGGGATACTTCTTAACTCCAGAACCGTCCATTTCGCGCGGCCTTGCGGCACCACAAAACCGCCGGCATCCGTAAAGAAGAATTCCCGCGTCCATTTGGCCTGAGCCGTATTGGGGAAATAACGGTTTTGGATATCGTCCACTGTGGCCTCATTCAGGTCTTTGAAAAAATGCCGCACAGGCCGGTGCCAAAGCGCAGCCCGGTTCATGTGAAGATCATGAACGATGCGTTTGCGGTATTCACTGCGCGGAATATCCCAGAACCGCACCCTCTTGAGATCGTCGATCTGCCCGATAAAGGTCAGATCCATACCGCTTTTCTCGACATCCGTAGCTTGCAGGTAATAAAAATCGATCTTTTTATCCGTACTAAGCATGATCCGTGACATGGAAAAAAGAATATCCTCAACCTTGTCGATGGCCTCTTCTGTCGGTTGAAAAAGACTTTCCATATCCGTCACTTTCCCGCTCATCAGGGCCTCTTTAAGGTCTGCCGCAAAAAGCTTATCGAGAGGTAAGAACACTCCTAGGGTCGTTCCCACAAATTCGACTTCGATGTGAGGAATTTTGTATTCCTTGAGGGCGATCTCTTGAAGGGCTTCTTTGCAACGGGCTTCCGGATAGGTCGCAGACCCGCAACCCGAAAGAACGGCGGATAAAAAAATACAGGGCAGAACCGAAAAAAAACGGGACAGCCCCTTCAGAAGTTCAGAGAGACCGTCCCGTTTCTTCGAAAAAATATATCTCGGATCCAAAGTCTTAAACCTTCGGCGGTTCCGTGCCCTGTGTCAGATAGGATCGTCGAGGATTGACCTTGCCGAATTCTGAAAAAATAGCCTCGATCTCATCGTAGTCGAGTTCTTGTTTGGTCAGAAGCTCATGTGCAAAACGCTCAAAAAGATCCTTTTCCTTCCGGAGAAGCGTTTCGACGTCGGCCATACAATCCTTGAGGATCTTGTCCACATCCTGATTCAGACGCATTTTCAAGTCTTCGGAAAGCAGAAGGGCATTGCCTTCTTTATAAATCGTATAATCACCGATCAATCCGGAGGACCCCATGCCCAGCACCCAGACCATAAAATGGGCGGTCTGCATCGCCTGCTTGAAATCCGAGGTCACACCGGTCGTTGTGGTGTTGAATTTGATCTTCTCGGCCACATACCCCGCCAAGCAGATCTTGATATCGGCAATCATGGTTTCGCGATCCCGGCCATGCCACTCTTCGATCGACGTGGGGTGAACCACGCCAAGCGATGATTTCCTCGGAATGATTGAAGCTTTGAACACATCATCGCGGGGATGCGACAGGTAGGTCGTGATCAAATGCCCGGTCTCGTGATACGCGGTCATCTCCCGCTCCCGCGCGTTCACCGTAAGCTTTTGCTTCATCCCGAGCTCGATCCTCTCGATCGCTTCCGAAACATCATGCAAGCCCACTATATCTTTTTTATTGCGCGTGGCAATCAGCGCCGATTCCTTGACGATATTTTCGATATCGGCCGGCGATTTATCGACCGCTTTACGTGCCAAGCGCTTGCAATCGAGAGCCGCTTCGTATTTGATCTTGCTCAGATAAAAACGAAAAAGCGCTTCACGCCCCTCCAGATTAGGCTTCTTGATATAAACTTTCCGGTCAAACCGGCCCGGACGAAGGAGCGCGGGATCCAGGATGTCTTCCGAGGCATTCGTCGCGCCAATCACAACAATATTTTCGGACCTGTCACCCAAACCGTCCATGGCAACCAGGAGCTGGTTCTGCGTGGTGTTGCCTTCCCCGCTTCCGAACTGATTGAACGTCCGGCGTTGCCCCATGGCGTCCAGCTCATCGATAAAAACGATGCAGCCTCCAAAACCATAGGCGAGACGTTGGGCTTTTTTAAAAAGCTGCCGCACACGGCTTGCGCCTACACCGACAAAAACCTCATTGAATTCACTCGCCGCCATCGAAAGAAATGGAAGCCCGGCCTCGGTTGCAATAGCCTTGGCAAGATACGTCTTCCCGCATCCTGGAGGCCCCATCATAAGAATGCCACGCAAGATCCTCCCGCCGATCTTTTTCAAACGTGCGTGGTCCTTGATCAACTGCACCACTTCCCAGCATTCGTCCTTGGCCTCATCGATCCCGATCACATCCGAGAACTTGATATTGACCTCTTTGGTCTTGACGCTTTTTTTATCAAGCTTCGAGAATCCGCTTCGAAAGACCATCATGTACATATAGACAAAGATCACAGAATTGATGATCACCATGAGGATCTGAAGGGGCAATTGGGCAAGGGTGATATTCCGGTAATAGCTTTCGAGAGAAGCCATGCCCCAAACCGAAAGGATAATAAGGAGCGACGCGGCAAAAATAATGGCTGCCTTCACCCAGTGATCCATCAAAAATAATTTCCAACGACGCCATTTATTCATAAAAAACCGCCTTTTTAAGATAAAGGTTATTGGGATCTATCCCGAGAAAACAGCACGGATTATACTCGTTTTGTCACCAAAACACACGCCTTAGTACTGGTTCTCCATAAGTTTTTAATGATAACCAGTACCATACCGTTAATCTATCAAAATAAACTGAGAACGGTATAGAGTTTCGACATTATCAGACGAGTCTTTACTTCCCTGGAGAACAGTTAACAGAAGCTACCACCAATAATCATCCCCTTTGCCAGAGGAAGTATTCCCGGCCTCCGGCGTAGCAGCGGGCTGCTCTGTAGCTTCATGATCCAGGACCTTTTCTGATTCGGGTAATGGTCCCGAGACAGTTTCAGCGGGGGGAACTGCTTGAGAAGTTGTGGGTTGTTCTTCCCACCAGCTTGCAGTCTCCGCGGATAAAGGAGCTTTCTCGGTCACGATCCCTTTAGAGAGGCTTTTCTTTTCTTTCTCAAACGGAGGATTGATGAAAAAATCCTCCCGTGGATTGTTTTTGACATGATATAGAAGTGGCCCTTTTTTTCCGTCCTTCTCCTCTTCTTTTTTCTGTTCGTAAAGAATGGGATTGGTCTGTGTGTCCCGGATCGGGTCCTCCGTCCTCCGGACCGTTCCGAGATTTAGACCTGCGAGGACACTCACAAAGATGAAGAATAGAGCCTTTTTGTTCATAGATAAAGAATAGCTGATAAACACCCTAAGTGCAACGGAACTTGGAACTAAGGACTCGTTTGGGTTCCTCATTTTTGCGAGTCCATCAGGTATTTCTTCAAATATTGCCCTGTATAGGAACGCTCGCATCCCAAGAGACCAGCCACCGATCCCTGATACACCACTTCTCCGCCCTTGTCGCCACCTTCGGGCCCAAGATCGATCACATGGTCCGCCAGATTAATCACACCCAAATGATGTTCGATCACAAGGAGCGAATGGCCTAAGTCCAGGAGCTCCTCGAAAGCCCGGATAAGATGACGCACGTCATCTTCGTGAAGCCCGGTCGTTGGCTCATCCAGGAGATAAAGCGAAGGGCCGGAATCCCTCGAGGAAAGTTCAAAAGCAAGCTTGAGCCGCTGAGCTTCCCCGCCGGAGAGCGTAAGCGTCGGTTGCCCGAGCCTGAGATATCCTAAGCCGATCTTCTTCAAAATGGACAGTTTTTCGAAGAGGCCACGGCTAGCCGGCAGGAAATCCATGGCTTCGTCCACGGTCATGTTGAGCACTTCGTCGATATTCTTGCCCTGGCCTCCATTTTCTTTTTCTGAAAGGTCGCCAGGACTAGCCCCATTAACCTTTAATTCTTTTGATGGGGAATGGGACTTGCCCTGATACCGGATCTCGAGAATTTCGGGTTTAAAACGCTTTCCATGGCATTCTTCGCACGGCACAAAAATATCCGCAAGAAAATGCATTTCGACTTTTACCGCGCCATCGCCTTCGCAAACAGGGCAGCGCCCTTTCTCAACATTGAAAGAGAAATGCCCTGTGTCGAACCCTTCGCGACGGGCCTCGGGCGTCGCCGCAAAGATCTTACGGATGTCCTCAAATGCTTTCATATAAGTAGCGGGATTGGAACGCGGCGAACGGCCCAAAGGCGACTGATCGATCAGTACCACATTTGCCAGATGTTCAAATCCGAGAATTTTTTCCACACCCCCGAGTTCCTCCTGGGATACCGGGCGACCTTTCGCTTTGAGAAAATGATTGTAAAGAATTTCGTAAAGAAACGTGCTTTTCCCGGAACCGGAGACGCCTGTCAGAACCGTAAATTTTCCGAGCGGAATTTCAGCCTGGATATTTTTTAGATTATGGGCTTTTGCTCCTTGAACTATGATCTTGTGTTTCGCTGGGGTTATTACGCGAGCTCTTCGCTCGATCCCGCGTTTTCCGGCCAGATATTCGCCCGTAACCGAGCCGGGATGGCGTTTCAGTTCTTCCACGCTTCCCTGAAAAACAAGCTCTCCCCCTTTCGCACCTCCCACAGGCCCGAGATCGATCACACAATCTGCGGCACCGATCATGGTCCGGTCATGTTCCACAACCACGACTGTGTTCCCGAGATCTCGAAGTTTTCTGAGGAGTGCAATCAGCATCTGATTATCGCGCTCATGAAGTCCGATACTGGGTTCATCCAACACATAAAGTGTGTCCACCAAAGCCGACCCCAGAGAGCTTGCCAGATGGATACGTTCCACCTCCCCGCCCGAAAGCGTGCGGGACATACGATCAAGCGTCAGATACCCGAGGCCGACATCTCTCAAAAATTGTACACGGCTGAGAAGTTCCGAGTGAACAGGCCCCACCCTTTCTTTTTCCTCCGGGGTAAGATCCAGGGCCTCGAGGAATTTCAAAAGTTCGTCAATGCTCAGGGCCTGAACTTCCGCAATGTTCTTCTTTTGAATTAAAAAATCCAGCGCTTCAATTTTGAGACGCGTCACGTGGCAAGTTTCACAAGGCGCGTAACCGCGAAAACGATTGAGAAAGATCCGAACGTGCATCTTGTAAGTTTTTTTGTTCATATATTCAAAAAAATCCCGGACACTTACAAAATCGTCACCGGGATAGCCTTCGAAAATCCATTTTTGATACTGGGATTTGAGTTTGACCCAGGGTGTACGGATCGGAATGCGCTTACGCTGGCAGAAATCGAGAAATTGTCCCTGCTCCCAGCGAGTGCTGGCCTTGGTCCAGGGCTCGATGGCTCCGTCCTTGATCGACTTGCTACCATCCGGCACGACAAGGTCCCAATCGATCGTGATAACACGGCCAAACCCTTGGCAGGACGGACATGCACCGAGAGGGCTATTAAAAGAAAAAAGGTTTGGCGAAGGTTCCGGAAATGACCGTCCGCACGAAAAACAGCGGGATTTTTCTGAAAATTTCAAGACCCTGCCCTGGCTTCCATTTTCTTTTCCTGAAAGGTTGCCAGGACTAGCCCCATTGACCTCTAATTCTTTTGATAGAGAATGGGACTTGCCGGCAACCCATACCTGAGCTTCCCCGCGGCCCAAACGGAATGCCTGTTCCAGAGAATCCGTGAGCCGTTCTTTATTTGCAATATCGATTTTTAAAAGATCCACACTCACCAGAAGTTCGCTCAAAACGGCCTTTTTCTCGAGAAGAGCTGCAGCATCAAGCCATGCACCGTCATGAAAGAATCCGCTGAAACCTTGCCGTTCCAGCTCGTCCAGATTCTCGCGCAGATATTTCGGACTCTTCTTCCCAAACGCCACTTGAAAAGCAATACGTGCTGACTGGCCTGAGAACTCGGTAACAAGATACGCAGCCGCCCTGGAGGGATCGTATTTTTCGACGGGAACCTGGCATTCCGGACATCTGAGACGCCCCGCGCGCGCGAACAGAACCCGTAAATGGTCATTGATCTCGGTTTGAGTCCCGACCGTGGAACGGGCGTTGGTGATGGAATTTTTGGCCTGGATAGCCAATGCCGGAGGAATGCCGGAAGCGGACTCCAGATCGGGTTTGGCCATTCGCTCGAGAAACTGGCGCGCATAAGCGGAGACGGATTCGATATAGCGACGCTGGCCTTCGGCGTAAAGCGTGTCAAAAGCCAGGGAGGATTTCCCGGAACCGGAGACACCGGTGATGACGTAGAGTTTTCGGTGCGGAAGTTTAAGATCGAAATTTTTTAAGTTGTGGGTTTTAACCCCACAAAGCCGGATCGCATCCAAGGGCGTATCAGGACTTGTCCTGGCCTCGATTTTCTTTTTCTGGAAGGTTGCCAGGACTAGCCCCATTAACCTTAAACATTTGATGAAGAATGGGACTTGATCTCGCGGCCCAAAGCTTCGCCGACGGCTTCCAGAAGCGTTTTGCCGCCAAAGATTTTTTGACTCTTAGGGTCGATGGACACCGACGTAGTCTCGCGATCCACGCGCTTGACCATAAATGTGATCTTCCGCAGATCCGAGTCGTCCAAACGGCTATAATTCGTGTCTCTCACGCTGATAAGACCTCTTTCCTTATCGGTCTCTTCAAGCTGCCAGCTCCCCGTGGAACTCAGGGTCTCTAATGTCCGCAAATAGGTTAGGTCATAGGGAAGTTTGTAAGTAAGCACTCCATCATTTGGCGGAAGAACTTCTCCGACGGAGTTACACCCGGCAAGACCCAGGCCGAGGATCATAACAAGAATAAGCTTTGAAAAATAATTCATGGGCATCTCTCCTTAAAATTTGCCGGTCATACGCACAAACGGCCCTTGCGTCTTGAAATTATTCGTACTACGAAGGTCATCGCTAAAGTCAGAAAAATTATATCCCACTCCGAGGCGCACGTATTCATAAAATTCACGGTCGATCTCAACTAACGCCCCCTGCTTGAAGGAATCCAGAGCGTACGACTGCATCAGGATCCGGTATTCAAGCGCCAGATCCCATTTACGAGTCACATGGAAATTAATACGGTTCGCAGTCAAGAAGCTATTCACCGCGACCGTATCACCCACGGATGTATTGACTGTAGAACGCTTGAAAGCCAGTTTCTCGACCAGACCAAAATAACGGTTCACATCATAGCTTATATCGGTTGCAAGGATATGGGCCGATTGGTCGAACTGGAACCCCCCGTAATCGTTGTTGTCATACTGTTGACTCGCTCCGAGATCTTTAAGATAAGTGTAGCGTGCCAGAAAATTTAGCTTGTCATTTTTGACGGGCCGGTAGGCAAACCCCGTGCTGCACTCGACAAAGGTCGCAGGGGTGTTCCCCGGATCGGACTCGCGGGTATTTCCATAATTAAAATAGGAAAGAAAACCCAGGTCTTCGTTGATTTGATAACTCAAAGAGTTGCGTGTGGCGACTTGATTCATCTTCGGTGCGTCCTGATCAACACGCACTTCCCAATAAGTCCGCGCCCGGAATTTTTTACCTCTTGCGTAGGCTAGATTGCCGCCGACCGTGTTGAAGGTATTGGTACGCGCAAGAGCCGCCTGGGCCGCGGCATCAAGTATGCTCGCACTGGCATACTGCAGATGCCTGCGTTCATATTTCCCGCCGTAATCCCAATGGTCCCCGGCCTTGCCTTCATAACCCAAAATATCCGCAAAACCGTCGTTCCCCTGATAAGAAGAATATTCGCGTTCGGAATACATGCGCGATTTTTCAGTAAGCGAAAATGAGTTCCCGATCGCCGTTGCAAGCGTTTTGTCCCCGATCCCTCGGTCGATGGACCGGATGTTCGCATAGCTGCGAGCTCCGTTTCCATGCTGGCGCTCAAATCCGAAATAGGTCGAATCTCCCAGAGGCCCTATCATTTCTTCCAGGTAAGCGAAAAGATTATTTACGATTTCATAACGCACGCCGCCGCCGAACTGTTGATCAGCTTTTCCTCCGATCGCGGTCTGCACCTTGATATAAGGAAGCAAACGTTCGTTGATGTGATAGCCCACTTTGCCCGAAACCCCATTCTTAAAAGGGATCTGGTTCACAAGATCAGGTGTCAGGTTCGCGACATCCTCGACCGAATCCAAATTACGGCGTTGGTATTCCAATTCCGCGAGATATTGCCCATTGTCGTAAACAACCTGCGCGGTCTGGGTCTCAAGCTTCTGGAACGGCTCAAGGTTATTCGTAACATCAAGCGGCATCAATTGGCTCATGACTGCGTTGTGATCGAAGCGATACCTGGCGGACAAACTGTCTGTAAATTTGTACCGCGTGGAAACGCCATATTTTTCAAAACCTTCCTGGTCCCGCATATAGCCGTTCGAAAAACTCGGATCCACGCCCTGGACATAACCGGAGGTTTCCAAATTTTTGACAGGTTCGGAAGAAGCCCGGATGAGATAGGCACTATTCTGGGGCCGCGTATGCCTTCCGCTCAAAGGGCCGAGATCCGCATAACTGATCCCGCCATCATAAGAGATCGAAGTCCCCATCTGTTGATTGGTCGTTCTGGCGTACTCCGCCGTAACCTTTGTATTACGTCCGAACTTCAGCATGGCATCCACGCCGACCATATCGTAACCGGCACCAACGCGTTTTTCCGTGACTCCGGTCGCGCCGATCCTCACATGATCACCCATCCAGGTGTAAGCCCGTACGCCCTCGTCCGGGATCGAAGCCTCCGAAGAACTGGGATCGTACTCATAATCAACGATCAAATACACCGGACTGCCGTCCAAGATATCGGTCGAAGTTAAAGTATCCGCCGCAGCCACGGAAGAAAGCGGCCGGGACAGAAAAATCCGCCCTTCCCCGTAATTGATCTCATAATCGGTACCCTCCTGAAGATCATAACTGGCAACGGTCATGTTCTGGATCTTATCGCGAATCTCAACGCGGATCTTTTCGCTACCTTCTATGATATTGCGGTTACGCGTGTAAAAAAGTGAACCGCCCGTAGCATAAAGTTCGTTATGATCCGCCCGATGATCGGATTCCGCATAAAAAACCTTGAATCCGCGTTTCGGATCGCCGTAGACCGTGCTCGAAACTGTATCGAAATTGACTTTAAGGCCCGAAAGCGTCCGGTTATACGTGGCAAGTTCCGTATCCGTGAACTCGGTCTTAAAACTTCCCCATTGAACATAAGAGCGGTCCATTTCAACAAGCACGAAAAGTCGCTGGGCCGTATCTTTCGCTTCATAATCACGTGTCGAGTTGTCGCCATAGATCGGATAATAATCGTTCGGATTGAGATTCGTGAAGAGCGCGGAGCGCTTATCAGAGGTGTCATATTTAGCCTTCACGAGGAACTTTCCTTTAAGTTTACCTTTTAGAAAAAAAGCCGCACGCCCGTCCGCCTGGAACCCGTCACGATAAACTTCCGAATCCGCGGCCTCCATCGCACCGCTCGCCCAATTCGTACCCAATTGTTCTTCTCCCAAGGCCACCATGAAAAACGTGCTGTCCTTCACCTTGACCTTCTTGTTAAAACTCGTTGTTTCGCCTTCCGGCGTCGTCGCCGAAATATCCACGCTATATTCTCCCGGTTCCACGAAAAATTCTTTTTGGAACATACCGTTCTCCCCGTTCACGTCTACGGGGGTGTCATTGATCTTGATCTTGTTTTTGGGCTTTGTTTTCCCCTGAACGCGGACGATGGGCTTCGCCACAAGTGGAATGCTTTGTTTGCCGTCCTTAAAGAGGTTGAAATCACCGACCGGCGGGATCTCGGGATGATAGTTCGATTTCCCTTTCGGGTCCATCTTGGTCATGACTTCGAAAAATTTAAGCGCCGTCCAGTCTTCACGGTTCTTCGCATCGCGGACCTTGAATTGATAGGAATAAATTCCCGGCTTGATCAAAAGGCCTGATTCCGTGATCCCCGACCAGATAACTTCCGGAGGCGGCTGCCCGACCCCGTAACCGACCCAAACCGGCTGTCCCATGGCGTCACGGACCTCCACGGTCCATTTTTTGATGAATTTCCCGTAATTATTGTTAAATGTGAACACAGGCTCTTTCTCAAGAACCCCGACCCCGAGTTTCACAACATCCGGAGATATCTGGATATCCAGGGTCGGCCGGGAAACATCCACGCCCTGCGTAACCATCACCGTCAGATCTTTCTGAAAATTTTCTGGAATTTCGGACGGCGGCAAAAGCACCTCAAAATTCGCCTTATTCATAATGCCTGCCGTGGTCTTCACGAGATAGGCTTCTTCAGTGATAAATTTTGTTCCGTCGGGCAAGCTGTGTCCGTCGATCTTCACCACGTGCCGGCCCGGCATCACTCCGGGAACATGATAAAGACCGTTTTCGTCGGTCACGATGCCAATCCCTTCTTCCGTGTAAAGACGGACCCACGGAATGCCTTCTTCTCCTTTATCCTGAACGGCGTTCTGGTTAAGATCGTTAAAAACCTTTCCGATGATTGTTCCCTGCTCGAAAACCGGATCGCCCTGAACCACGAACTTCAGAGTCACTGTCTCAGAAAGGTCCTCACTTCCCACGATGGTCACTTCCATGGAGTATTCTTTTCCAAGCTGGACTCCACTTGTCACAAGAGCTACAAAACTCGTGGTAAATACCGAACCCGGAGCCATGGTTCCGACAGGAATGATCAAGGACCCTTCCCGGTAGCTGGCCTGACGACCATTCACACGGATCGACTTTGCGGCATAGTCAAAACCATGCGGGATCTTGACCCGCAGCTCGACTCCCGTCAAAGTGTTCCCGGAAGCATTATTGTAACGGACGTTGACCCCCACGGAATCTCCTGGCGACACATTGCTCTTCGAGGCCGTCACGATCAATTTCGCAGGGTTTACTTCACCGTTCACTTCGCTGAAAACAACATTGCCATAGGTTCCGGAACCCCCGGAGATCCCGTCAGCTTTGAGGGTGAAAACCACTCTTTCTGTTCCGGCAGGCGCAACCGCTTGAGTAGAAAAGGTAGTCCATGTCCCTAGAGGAGCTGTATTCGTTTTGATCCCTGAAACTGTTTGGGTAGAGATCAAAACATCCGATTTGGTTTTAAACTCAATATTGATAGAAGCCCCTACAGCTTCGGCGGCTTTAATATCCGTCTGAGCTTTTGCCGAAAGAGTTACAAGATCTCCCGGTTTCACATCGTTCTTTAATTGGAAGGTATAAGAATTCCTGTAAAAATTTGGGACAGGAAGGGGCGTTGAATAATACGCCTTCAAATGAAGCGCTTGGGTTCCGGACGAGGCTGCATAACCGTTGGCTATCAGGGTCGCATTATCCCAACGTTCCGGCGCAAAAACACACGCGGTAGGCCACCCCCCCGGAGCAGCACCGGTACAGGTATTATCAAAATTCTGCTGCCAATTACCGTCCGATCCATTTCCCAAGGGAACGTCAAAGTTGGAATTTCCAAGGACATTCGCGAACGCCGACGGTATGCCGAAACTTATCAGGCAAAGAAGAAAACAAGTGAACAGAAAAAAAGTTTTCGTTCTTTTTCCGTTTTTTTGTTTTATGGAAAATAGAGAGCTCATAAGATTCTGGCTAGAAACGCCGGCTCGAAAACTTGACGCCAAAACGGAGGTCGTAGTTGGGAATAAGAGGCACTTCGCCGTTTTGCTTGACGCGCTGGGCCCCGCCGATACCGCACCATTCGCCGAAGATCGCCGTCTTGGA
>Ga0247841_10003787_pt1 | contig 27246 bp, 6 predicted proteins | sample LaCruzMarch2015__2_FD_192410 | JGI IMG/M metagenome (GOLD analysis project Ga0247841, IMG submission 192410) | Freshwater microbial communities from meromictic Lake La Cruz, Castile-La Mancha, Spain - LaCruzMarch2015_18m | ecosystem: Environmental > Aquatic > Freshwater > Lake | place: Spain... | reverse complement strand
AAGGAGGGATTGCCGGAATAGGTAACATTATTCCCGGGAGTTGCGGTACCGGTGCTGCCTTGTTTTATAAAGACCACTCGGTTAGGGCTATTACCATCAGCCCAGTTAAGCGAGAACCGATCGGAATAAACATTTGAAAAAATAATGTCAGAAGCTTGTATAGAGTTCAATGTCAATATGGTAGTGACATCCGGGGTGGTTTTCATCGGCTCTGTATTTCCAACGTTGTCTTTCCCGATCGAGAAAAAACGATATTCTGAATTTTCAATTCCGGTAAAAGAGGCAACCTCTCCTGAATTGTATTCGCCAAAGGCGCTATAAGGATCGGCATCCTTTGAAAAGTAGAGTTGATATTTACTGATTCCGCAACCACCCGGGTCATCCTGGCCACTAAAGCTGATTTCGAATGAAACCGGGCTGAATGACGGGAGCGGATTAACGGTTGTCGAAGGAGGCACAGCATCAACCATATTAAACCATTGATTGGTGCTGATGGGTTCGTTAATGTCAAAAATAATTTCGGCTGCGGCCAGAACAGAATCACCTGTAATGTCAGTAGATTCAGGCGCTACAGTAAAAGTAACGAATCCTTCTCCGGTATGTGTGGTTGTATCATTAACCGGAAGGAATCCTGTTTGCGGATCGTTGGGAGGTAAGCCTGTTGCTGGATCGATAGACTGGAATATCCAGAATGCTTTTTTATTTATCACATCCAAACCGGCAATCATATCAACAAATACGCCTAAAGAGTCTGAAACGTCAATCCGTTGGGTGTAAAATGAGGTGTTGGGGGGTATTGGAAAAACAAAATCACCAAACCCGAAATCTCCCAAACGTAAAGAATACAGATCAATTTTTTCACTGAGCGGAACAGTAATTCTTACCTCCTGTGCCGGGGCAGTAGCAAAATCAGGATCATTTTCGAACCAGGCTGTATAAGACAGCCGGTCATTGACTGATACCCATTGTTGTTCAGCGAAACCTTTTGAGCCTATTATTTCATTCGGATCATACGCACATTCAACGGGGATGAATAAAACAAATACAGATGCAGTTGCCGTACATAAGTTTTTATCAATGACTGAACAAGTGTATGTGCCAGACGAATTTATGATTATTGAAGCGCCTGGCCAACTGTAAGTATACGGAGGTGTTCCTCCTTTAGCAAGCGCTGTTAGTGTGATCTCAGGAGGCACCTGATTGGAACAAAAGGTAATTTCTCCATTCGCTCCCGATATTGATAAATCTAAAGAATTCAAGGCTTCAATGGTTACACTTTTATTTCCTGAGCATCCATTGGCATCCACAACCGAAACATCATATGTTCCTGTTTTCAGGTTGTTGATTGTCAAGTCAGTGCTTCCGGTAGACCAAACTATGGTATAAGGTGGGGTTCCCCCTGAAATACTCACAGTCGCCGATCCGTCAGCAGCCATGTCACAGGATGCATCTGTTTTTGAAATCGTAATTTGGGAGAATACATCTATTTGCAGTAATACAATACAGAAAAGCATCCATAGTGTTTTTAATAAACTGCCCTGTTTCATTACTATTTTTTTCATTGTTGTTAATATTTTTAACATCAATTCTCTTTTATTTATTTTGAGGATCACATGCATTTCCAATTCCATCGCAATTTGTATCTTCCTGCGAAGGATTAAAAATATTTGGACAATTATCAAGGTTGTTGGCAATACCATCGCCATCTGTGTCCGTATCACAAACATCTCCAACACCATCCCGGTCTGAATCTGCCTGATCGGGATTATGAACAGCTGGACAATTGTCACATTCGTTACCAGCTCCATCAATGTCTGAATCTGTCTGATCCGGATTGAATTTATACATGCAATTGTCATTGGGGTTGACCAAACCGTCGTTATCGATGTCAGTGTCATTGATGTTTAAGATACCATCCCCGTCAATATCAGGATCACATGCATCACCAATTCCGTCATGATCGAGATCAGCCTGATCGTGATTAAAACTGCCCGGGCAGTTATCACATACATTGCCAATGTTGTCCTTATCAGTGTCACCTTGATCCGCATTTGCGATTGACGGGCAATTGTCACATGCATCTCCTATGCCATCTCCATCTGTATCCAGCTGATCAGAATTGGTAACTAAAGGACAATTATCACATGCATTTCCAATAATGTCTCCATCTGAATTTTGTTGATTGGGATTGAAAACAGATTGGCAATTATCACAGACATCTCCACGACCGTCATGATCAGAATCCTTTTGATTGAAATTTAGAACCGAAGGGCAATTATCACAAGCATTCCCTAATCCATCGCCATCGGAGTCTGATTGATCGGTATTAATTTCACACGGACAATTGTCCTGATCGTTATTAACGCCATCAGTATCGTAATCTACGGGGAAAATCAAAGAATATGGAGTGTGGTTTGCGAGGTACAAAGCGATATTTGATGCCATAGGTGAATTGTCAGCTATTTTTCCCAAATACCATTTATTATCGATATTTTCCAAATAATAGGGAGCTAATATTGGACTTCCTGATTGAAAATGCACCCTGACCAATACTTCGAATCCATTGTCAAATTGAAATACAACATTGACTTCAAAATAGGCAATGTTTGATACATAATTTGTAAAGGAATTACGGACATTTCGTTCGCGAAGAATAGCCGAAATGGCAGCTGTATCACCCGGTCTGTAAAGTGATAAAATACTATCAACTGATCCGGTTTGATAATGCTTCAATAGCTGACATAGTGTGACAAATGGAGTGGATTGATTGCTACATATTTGATTTCCAGTACTATTATCAATAATCCAGTTTCCGGAAGTATTCTGAATCATTCCTGTAATGGAATAGACAAAAACGGAATCACAAATCAGGTGTGCAGAATCAGGACTGTAACTATGAACAATATCTGAAATCAAAGAACTTTTCGGCATTCCGATATAATGATCGGTTACGATAAATGAGGGAAATGTATCCCTCTGTGGAATTATAACCGATGTAATTGTCCTTTCCGGTATAGTGAATTCAATTGAAAATAGTTTCAGACTGCTGTTTTTCTCACAGTTCCTGTTTTCTGCAATAAACTTACCTTCACTTCCGAAAATATTGGTTCCGGAAATGAAAAACATAAATAAAAGAAAAATGATGAAATCGGGGTAGTTTTTAGGTTTCATAATAAAATCTATTTAAAAATTAAAAACATTGCTGTGGTAAAATTGTACAACTAACACCTACATTAACGAAGGTAAACAAGGTGACTTCTCCAACCAGATCAACCTGAACACAGGGCTGACCCATAATATCCCAGGTGTTAGCCGGATAGCAATATTCAACGACAGGCGCTTCTAATGTCAGTATTAGAGCAAGACTCGCGCTCAAAGCATTTCCTCCAAGAACCGTTAAACTTACACCTCCACCTCCACTGACAGAAGCACTGATTGAAACACACATTTTGTGTCCAGTGCAGGTCGTAACAATGCCGTCAACAGAAAAAGTTGCACTTACCCCGGCAGTCAGATAAATATTAACTGAGGCAAGGTAAGGGACACCCGCAAAGGGGAAATCACAAGAAATGTCAGGATTGTAAATTAAACTTCCGGAGTATTTTTTGCCATCCTTGATACAAACTGGTTCAGGACAACATAAAGTGAAATCGGTACTCGATCCTTCTATGCTTAATGCATCGCCGCCTAACGATGAACTACAAGGTCCAGGTAGTTTGCTTAAGGCTCCAAGAAGAAAATCGCATGCTTCAATAAGACCGTCATAATCAATTTCAGAAAAACCGATTGTTGCGGTAGATTCATATGATTCTTCAACGGCAGCAATTTCTGTTGTTGTAGACAGACTATTAATTGTTCCTCCGCAATTGGCGACAGCAGATATTGTTACTTCTACATTCGCAACCGATCCGGCAATTAATGGAACAGTTGCCGGGTTTATTGTGATATTTGACAGGTATCCTTCCATTCCTGGTGGGGTTGTGGTGATCACAAACTGTTCTGGAGTTATATTTTCCCCTGTTTTCCAACAACATTTAACCGGTGTTGCACTAATGGCTGAAATTTCACTTTCAACAAACACAGTCACCACGTCAGTGGCAGTGAATGTGAAATTTTCTCCAACAACTTTAACTGTATATGTTGTCGTTACCAAAGGATCAGCAATAGGATTCGGAGACTGTGGGTTACTTAAACCGGTTTCGGGAGACCAGGCATAGCAAGCCCCTGGTATACCTTCGGCGCCAATTTGAGCATTTGATCCTGCACATATATGCCTGTCTGTTCCTGCATAATCTTGCGAATAAACCTCGCCATGCAGGTTGAAAAAAAACGGGATCAAAACAATGCCTGCTTTAATTAGTTTTATTGATCTGGACATAACTTCAATTTTTACTAGTTTAAAATCAATATGGTAAACCCTAATGGGCCACTTGATTTAGTATAAATTATAACTGATCCGAGATAACCTGGCCGCAAGATTCCGGGAGGTCCATTTTCTTCATTTAATGGTATCAATAACTCCTGGGAATTGTTTCCCAATCCTTCGACATTAAGAGAAAGAGGGGCGCCGCCTTCACTTTTCACATTAATTCTTGGGTCGACAAGATTAACATTTCCAATGTTTGCAAATTCGATTGTAAAACTGGTTACTCTGTTGGCTCTTACATTTGGTGGACTTATCACATTAAGCCCCAATTCTGATTTCATCCCTTGAATTATTTCAAAGGAATGGATCAATGTATCACTATCCATGCAGGTTTTAGCAATTACATCATAAAAACCCGTATCAGCGCCCCGCAGGTTGAATGTTGCATACACTTCGGTCCGGTCAACAAATTGAATTTCACTGGAAAGGATAGAATTTGTTTTTTTCAGTAAAAAAGTCATCTGAGGACTGAAATTAGAACCTCGCATCTTTAAAGTCACTAAACCTGTGTTTCCTGCTGAAGTGGCCTCCACAGATATGATTTCGAATGTAAGTATTTCAGCTAAAACATTAATATTCTGTGAGTTTCCAGCTGAAGAATTGCCATATAACAACATATAATTGTTGCCATTCTGAACCGATGGAACGATGATTTCCTGATTTCCCTGATAGGGGTTGCCACTTGTATAATCATAGGTTATCCTCGTAGGCATGTTGTTATGCTTCAGGTACATTTCGTTCGTGCCATTGATGGAATCGGCTTTTAGGGTCGCCAGCATGGTTTCATTGTTCAGCGAGTCGGCAACCGGAATCCGGAAATAGAGGTTTTCGAGGTTTTTCAGCGTATCGGCTGTTAAAACTCCAAGGGGTAATTCACGTACATCAGCATACAGGGTGCCGTTTGAAGCAGAAAAGTTATTATCTTCATTGTTTTCATGTATCCCGTTTAAAACGTCGGTTCGAACAATTGCATAAAAATATCCCATGGGAAGATCATTCACCTTTGCAGTGAGGCTTCTTGTTATTTCTGTACCAGGGGTAAGACTCATACCGGACTGGTAGAATCCAAATAAAACATCGTCCGTATCCCATACCGGATCTGGTGAGAAATATACCAGATCCTTAACAGTTCCATTGGCCGGGTTCTGACCGATATTTTTCACCGTCCATTGAACGGTGGCTGATTTGCCGACAACAACAGAAACAGGAGGAATTATATCAGTGACAAATAAATCGGCCGGAGGCGGTTGGGAAATAACGATGAATGAATATTTGGTGTTATTGCTTTCAGCCATTTCATAAACAGTATTATCGCCATCAGTCTTGATAATGATGATGAAGTTTCCTGACAGGTTATTGGGCAAGGTGATTTCAACAGAATCGTTATACATTTGGTTTATTCCGAGTGAACCGGTTCTTGTTCGAGCCCCGATCAGTATATCTCCGGAATTAATGGTGTAATCTGTGGATAGGTAAATCTTATCTGACCAGGTTCCGTTAACCAATTCCCCGGGGCCAGGATTTTTGGCAGTCCAGCGAACTTTAAAAGGAATGCCGGTAAGCGCCTGTGTTGGCGAGGTCAATACTGAAATCTGAAGATCGGGAGGCGGTGTTAACTTCATGTTGATGGTTTGCATAACATTGCCTGCATTTGTTTTTGATCTCCAGTTGTTAATTAAATCGTCATCATTGTTTGCCTGATCATAGTCAGCCACAGCCAGGAGGTAATAATCCCCACTCATTCCGTTGGGTAAATAAAATGTCTGGCTGCAATTATAGCTTTCACCATAACCCAGCGCCCCGTAATGGAGTCGCTTGCCAAAGAAAATATCTGTGTTTTTGTTCCAAATACTGTCAGTCGATAAATAAACCGCATCGTACCAGGAAAGCACGGTATTTGAATTTTTTACATTTTTAACCGTCCATTGAATGTTGATCGGTTGACCCGAACTCCCTGAATCAGGGTTCGAAATATTCATGATCGCCAGATCAACAGGGGGAATTGGATCTATATAAACCGGTCCGCTTCTCCGGATATTATTATTCTCGCCTGAATATTCGAAAACGTTATTCTCTGCATCCGTAAATACATAGATGTAATGAATCCCTGCGCTCAGTCCTGCCGGAAGGTTTATTGTTGAATTAATGCGGTAATTTGAATCGGGATCCAGCGAAATTGATTGTTCAAAGGCACGAAGGAATGTTGCTGAACCCGGATCCCAAACCGGAACAGTGGAAAAATATACTTTGTCAACCCACGACTTGCCAGCGATGCCCTTCGTTCCCGTATTTTTTACGAGATAATCCAGAGGAATATTGCTTCCTGCAAGGGCGGTATCAGGCCATTGTACATTCATGACCTGCAAATCAGCCCATGGTCCAATGGTGATCTGAATGGGGGCATCTGTAATATTGTTGTTTTCATTGATGTTCTCATCTACATTGTCAGTGAAGTCGGTAAAAACATGCAGGTAATAATCGCCCTGAAGCCCTTCGGGGATATTAACCGACAACTGATTTGCAAGACTATCGCCCGTAAGTAATGATCCGGTGATAACTTTATCACCCAGGGTCGTATTAGCGCCCTGGGCATATAATGGATGGGGCGATAACAAAACACGATCGGTCCATGATGAATTGAAAATGGATACAGGGCCTGTATTCTTCGTTGTCCATGCTACATCGATGGTTGTTCCTGATGTTGCAGAAACAGGAGCAACCAGGTCTTTAGCAATCAGATCAGGTCTCATGATCTGAATGGTTGATTCACTTCGATCAATGTTGTTTTCTTCCGAGAGATTTTCGTAGATCTGATTAAAGCAATCCAACTGGATAAATATGTAATAGGGGCCTGGTATGGAATCAGGTAACGTGACGAACATTTCTTTGGTAAAACTGCCACCCGGGTTAATAAAACCATCATAGTTCAGTGTCGCAATCGGAATAACTGAATTAGGATTATACACCGGACTATATGAAAGCATGATCCGATCGGTCCAGTTCCGGTTATAGACGATGCCCTGACCCTCGTTTGTGACTCTCCATGTAATATCTACCGGCATTCCGCTGCTGTCGACAGGTGGTACTGAAATTTTACCCACTGCGAGGTCAGGCTTTAAAAGCTGAATGGTTCCTGAACTTCGCAGTGTGTTATTGTTTTCATTGCCATTTTCATAAACTGTATTTGATTCGTCGGTAAAAATATAAATATAATAAGCGCCCGATAAATTGTCGGGCAGTGAGATTAATTTGGTTTGACTCAGGCTTTCCCCTGACAATAATGTCACTGCAGAATAAATCAGCTCAGCGACAGGAATAATTGAATCAGGGTGATATACCGGCGAAGCAGAAGCAAAGATCCGATCTTTCCAGGTTTTGTGGTATACCTTCCCCGGTCCGTTGTTCTTAACAGTCCATTGTATGTTAAATGGCTGGCTGTTATTATTTGCAGAAGGTATAACAATATTCGATACAACCAGGTCAGGATTCATGATGTTAATGGGTGTGTCGCTTCTGAGCAGATTATTGTCTTCATCCAGGTATTCAAAAACATTGTTGTTGACATCGGTATGTATATAAATATAGTATGCACCGGATAGATTTGCGGAAAGATTCACCGACTTGTTCACCTGGTAGCTGGAATCGGGAATAAGGGTGCCGCTATGAGGAGTGGAACCCAGAAAATAAGCATCGGTTAAATCGTAATCGGGTGAAGCCGACAGGTATGTTCCATCCAGCCAACTGGTCACAACCGGAGATGTTGCGCCCTGGTTTTTCACTGTCCAACCGATATCCAGCACATCGTCGTTGCTTGCACCGCCCGGAACATTGATGCTGGTTACCACGAGGTCGGGAGGCGGGGTAAGAAATACAACGACAGAGTCGCTGCCTGCGGTATTATTATTCTCATATACATGTTCAAAAACGGTGTTGCTGACATCTGTTGTAACATAGAAGTAATAAGTGCCAAAGATATTGGAAGGAATTGTTACAGATTTGGTAACGGTATAGGAGCTGTCGGGGTTTAAAAAACCGGTATGATTGAGGCTTCCCATGTTCAGAGCATTAGAAATGTTCAGCGCTGTATCCTGAGAAAAATAGAGGTTATCGTTCCAGCTGTTTGTATTGGTGTTTCCATCGCCTTTATTCCTGACCGTCCATGTAACATTAATAGTCTGCCCCGAAAACACATTTGATGGCGGGATGATTGAGGTTACCTGCAAGTCAGGTAGCGGAGGCACGGCAAAAGAAATCTCTTTGTAGAAGAAATTATCATGTTCAACATATTCATGAACAGTACTTCCTCCGTGCGAGTATGAAGTATAATAAGGTGGTGGAAGGTAGGGTAACGGAGGGCCTGAAGGAGGCCAGTCAATGAACAAAGCATCGAGATCATCGGCAATAACAAAGAGGAAATAGGTGCCCATCAGATTTTCAGGAATTTGAATTTGTTGTGTCTGCACATAATGCTCTCCGGGTTCCAGGTAACTGACATTTGGAAATTGGCCGAGTAAAATGTCTTCCTGTTCGCCGATCCTGACTTCAATGTCGGGCGAAAGCCAGACCCTGTCGAGCCAGATCGTACCGGGTGGAGTTGCTCCATTGCCGTCATTCTTGACGGTCCAGCTTATCGTCATTTGCTGACCTGCAACCGGCTGTGAGTTGGTAATTCCGGTTGTATGCAGATTTGGAAGTCCGTTTATTGAAAACACCTGTATGGGTCCCGGCGTCTGAAAACAAGGGTTTTTTGATACAATCTGCCATTTGCAGGTATCTCCGTAAGAGAACGATCCGCTTCCCTGAAAGAGATAATTTATCTGGGTAATGTTTGATGCAACAGGCGAAGAGGGCCGTGGCTCATTGGAATGCCAGATATATAAGTCGTACCCTGATGCATTGACCGAGGGTCCCCAGGAGAAATGGATCGGCAGCGTTAAATCAAATGCATTGTTTACCGGTAACATGTTAAATACTGCTGTTGGGCCAGAATCAAGGTAAATTGTGACTGTGACGTTTGAAGATGCATTGCCGTGTCCATCTGAAATAGTTACAAAGTAAGTTGTTGTAACATTTGGAGATACAACAGGGTTTTGACTTGTTGATACAAATCCTGGCGGATCAGAAGTCCAGGAATAAGAATAATTACCAAATCCACCATGCGGAACAGCATGAAGATGTGTGGAACTACCGGTACAAATTTCAGGTGGAGCAGCATTTGCTGTTACACTTAAAGGTTCAAGAACAGTTAATGAAACAGGTATGATAATAACTGGTGTAACTGGATCGTTGCTGGTAATTTTTATACTTGTAGAATAATTTCCGGGAGAAAGGGTATTGGTATTGAACGAAACGTCGGGCATCATTGAATTTCCGGCTGCAATGGTTCCTGAAACCGGCCATACATTCAGCCATGTTGCATTTTCGACTATATTGAACGTTAAGTTACTGCCGCCATTATTGCTGATGACCAATTGCTGCATCGACACCTGCATCTGTGGCAAGGTTTCACTCAGGCTGGCGGGAAGCGTTGAAATGACCGGGGCTGATAAACCTTGTCCGGTCAGGGTCACATCAACATTTGGCTGATCAGGATCGTTGCCCGAAATCGTTAACATACCATTGATTACCCCGGAAGTGGCCGGATCAAACGTTATGATTACTTCCTGTTCAAGTCCTGGTGACAGTACAAAACCGGTAACATCAACAGTAAAATCCGGTGTGCTTGATACAATGTTGCCGATATTTAAGTTACCGGAGCCGTTGTTTGAAATAACCAGCGTTTTGTTAGCAGGCTGGCCGGTAAAGACCACCCCGAAATTAAAAGACGATTGTGAAAGAACAATGTTCGGAATACCGGTAACTGTAAGCGCAACAGGGATGTGGATGGTTGGTTCATCCGGATCGTCGCTTGTAATGGTAATTTCGGAATTATAGCTTCCTGCATATAAATAGGTAGCCTTGATCTGTACATTGAAAATCAGAGAGTCGCCTCCCGGAATAGTACCGGAAACAGGATTCATCACTAACCATGAAACAGGGCTGGACAGGGAAACAGACAAATTGCAAAAACCATCGTTCTTAATCTGAAGCAGTTGATTTGAAGAAGTTCCTGACATCAAATTCTCGGTCAGGCTCAAAGGGTTAACCATGATATCGGGAGGAGCGGGCAATGTGTTGATTGTTATTTCATCTGGTAATGAATTGACCAGACCGTCATAAACAACCAACGAAAAACTATAGGAATTGCCGGTGCATGCTATTGAAGGGGTAAATGTTGGATGTACAGCGGTTGCATCAGATAAAATAATTCCGGGAGGGGCTGTCCAGATAAATGAAAGTAAATCGTTGTCAATATCATAAGACCCTGATCCGTCGAGCGTTACCAACTGTCCTGAAATCACGGTTTGGTCAGGACCGGCATTTGATACGGGAGTGTCGTTGACCGGTGTAACTATTACATTAAAGGTCGTTTGCCTGGTATCGACCCCACCATTGGCTGATCCACCATCGTCCATTATTGTTAGTGTGATGGTCGCGTTGCCATTGGCATCAGGAACCGGCGTAAAGCTAATAGCGCCTTCCGGGTTATTCGGTATATAATTTACCGTTGGTGTGGGTATAATATTTATGTTTGAACTTGAAGCAAAAACCGAAATATTTTGCACAATTTCAGGATCTCCGTCACCTATACCTGATAACGATATAGTTTGCAACCCGGAATCTTCAGGAATTGGAAGCGGATCGGTTATCGCATTAATTGTTGGAGGATCATTAACCGGCATCACCATGACGCCGAATTGAATCGTTGTAAAATTGATCCCTCCGTTAACTGTTCCGCCATCATCGGTGACTGTCAATGTTATGGTGGTCAAACCGGTTGCATCAGGAATTGATTGGATCAGAAGCGATCCGGTGGTGTTATTTGGTACATAATTTACTATTGGATCCGGGATCAGAGCCAAGTTGGAACTTACCGCCGTTAAAACCAGATTCTGAATTACCTGAACATCCCCATCATATATGCCGCTCAGGGGGATAATAAACTCACCAAAATCTTCAAGCAATGGGTTTACCGAAACCTGGACTATTAAAGGCGGGTCATTCACGTTGATCACACCTAAAACATAATTCTGAATTGCAAATTTTCCGAAAATATCGGTTACCTTCACCGAAACATCATGATTTCCCACTTGTACATCGTTTGGAATCCAGTTGACCAATCCGGTCTGCGCATTGATGGTCATTCCGGCCGGATAGGTCAGTAACTGGAACGTCAGCGAATCTCCGAATGGAATGTCGGGATCAGCTGCTTCGATATCGTACAGGTAAGGCGTATCTTCAAGAATGTTTGTAACCGGTGCCGATGTGATAGTTGGAGCTTGGTCGATGATCTCAAAGTTAATATATTGTGCCGTTGACAAGGGTGGTATGCCATCATCAGTTCCGGCAAATTGCACAGACCAGTTTCCTACATTATTAATCGTGCCGGTTAAAGTGAAATTTACTGTTGATACTTGTCCGGGACTACTTGTATAAGCAAAATCAGTCAATAAACCATAATCAACAACCGTGTTGACTGTCTGATTGGCTTCAGGCGCAAGAAACTGAACTGTATCAGTATAAGCGCTTCCAATATTGATGGAAACAGTTCCAGCAGGGAAGCCATTTGGAACAGGTGGAACATTTGTCACCGATGTTCCCGTGTTGAAAATAAATAACTGATTATCAAGAAAGCTTACACCGTCATTGGCTCCGCCAGGTCCGTCATAATCGGTACCGGCATGATCAAATCTTCCAATGAGCGCACACACTGAACCATCGCCCTTGTTAATGCCTGCGGTAGCTGCCGTTCCACCAAATCCGCCGCTTCCGCCGGAGGCGCTTCCGGTAGTCCATTGCATATCGGCATAATTTAATGCTACGTTATTCCCAACCCCGATGAGTGTATCAGCGCCATCCGTAAAAATGAGTTCGAAGGTATTAACCTTATCTGTTTGCCGGTTGTAATATCCTACATGATCCCAAATCACAACAACCCGGTGAGCTTCGATCTTATAATAAACCAATCCGCTGGCTGTGGGCCGGGTATCAACATCTGCCCAAAAAGAGGCCAGCATGGGATAACCGCTGACGGGGAATCCTGTGGAAGTGTAAGTGCCAAAAGGACCTCCAAAAGAGATATTCCCATTGTTGTTTATATAAAAAGCTGTTTGAACGGTACTGTAAAACTCAAATGTAAATGGTATTTGAATTGCTCCGGTTGATCCGTCATCGTTGGGGCCTAATGCAAGTGTAAAAGTTCCATCCAGGGGGATTAATAGTCCGGTGGTTTTGCCTTTTACGAAGTTTGTTTCGGTTTCTTTTCCATCGTACCTGACCTGTTCAGGAGTCGGAAAATATCCGGAAGCCTTTAAGCTGTCATATTGCGGATCCTGGGGTTTAATAACCTGAGCAAGTAAACTGTTGGTTATAAATCCAAAGATGATCAACCCTGCAAAGGATGCTTTATTAACAAACGATCTTAATGAAAATAGATTTTCCATCTGAATTCTGCTTATATGATTAAACTTGCGATAGTATGTTTTAATAATTCATCACCACGGCCAATTTGTGGTTTTGAATTTACAGTATGAGCATTGCTTCCAAGTGAAGGAGGTCGGGATATAAGTTCTGGTAATCGGGGACTACAGTCAGCAGGAATGCAGGAGCCGGTTTGTAAAAGGTGAACAGATTGTGATTTGTCTCCATGGTGAATCGTAAAAGAATTAACCACAACAAAACGGAAAACACCGGTGAATGATAACAGTTCATTCTCTGTAAATGCATCGGGTCATCTAATTGCCTGCATATTACAAAAGATCGTACTATTTTCCAAGAAAATAATTCATGTACCTAACAAAATATTTATAAATAATTTAATATCTTTATAATAAAATTACATTGGGAATACTTGTTATGGTTTACTAAGTTCTGAATATCAGGTGTAACTCTGTATTTAAAACTTTCATGACCTTTCGTAACATCATTAATCCATAGTAAAACCAGATTAACCATATTTTTATTCGGTTAGAAACCCGAAAAGATCCTTCACTTAAACTAAAAGACCGTCAATCAACCAGAGGCCTGATTCGTCATTAGTATTTGATCATCTTTTTATTCTCAGCCTTTCCGTTCATTACAACGCGGATCAGATAAACCCCGTCGGGCCTGTCGGTCAGCGAGAATTCATGCTTCCGCTCTCCAATCAGATCAAGGGTTTGCACCTTCTCTCCGTGCAACCCGTATATTTCAACATTGACCCACTCCATCAGATTATCCGTTTTCAATTCGAGGATGAACTTTCCGGTTGTCGGGTTCGGGTAAATCGTGAAAGATGCGTTTCCGAAACTTGCCGGGAGCTCTGCTTCACCCGCGACAACGGCCGGCATGGCAGGCGTTTGGCAATAGGGACCATTGGGAGCGATGTAACCCCACAAATACCCTCCGGATTGCACGGTGGTGCCGGGGAGGTAACGAATGTTCTGCCCGGCAATCATGGTGGCGCTGCCGCCGTTCTGAACAACAAAGTTGGTTCCATTGCCGGCCACGGTGATGGTTTGGGTGGCATTGTAGCAATTTGATGTTCCATCTGGGATGGTCACATTCTGAACGGTGGTGTTTACCGGAACACTTGAGCCGGAAAGGATTACCACTGCCGTTTCGTTCTGGGTAAATGTTTCAAAAACATACATTGGGGCAAACGGGAATGTGTGCAGGACAGAACTGGTTTCAAAATTTGAGATCTGTTTCCATATCTTGTAATCAATTGTATGTCCTTCAGTATAACCATCAACGACAGGAGTTCCCGGATCATCTTTGCTGACAATGATGAATGGCGGATCATTGGGATTAATAGGGGCAGTGAGTTTATAAGCGCCCACGCAAATGGCGCCGTCGAAAATTCCGATTTCATCTCCTGCCGCCAGATTGACCTGATCGAGTGTGGCTTGGGTGACGATGATCGACATTGGATAAATGGGATTACCTGACCAGACTGTCGTGAAATGCGGTAATACCTCTGTACCGGTAACCCCTCCATTGGTATATAACGGAACGAACACGGTTCCATTATAATCGGAAAATTCACGTTGGGTCGGACTGTCGGCCCAGGCAACCGGAGAGGTGTCAGTGGATCCCAGCCATGTAAAATCAAGGTTGAAGAAGGTGCCGTCAGTAATTGTTACTCCTTGGGCAGAGGCTGCCCAGATAAAGGTGAGGATGCCCGGAGTTGCACTTCCGATCAGTATGTCTGAAATACCCGGGTACCAGTTCGATGTTCCGGTGTAGGTCATCAAGGCCGGATCATATTCAATCGTGAACTGGAATGCCCCCAGGTTGTTGAGATCTGTTGCATGTACGGGCACCGAAACAGGGCCGGGAAGCGCACCGGTAACCTCGGCGATGGTCATTGTGGACTGAATTGCTGGCGTAATGGTCAGCGTTACAGGCACCATAACAGAACCCACATCAGGATCAGAACTGAAGGTAATTGTCCCGTTCAGTACTTCATTTTTAGGAGTTGAAGTATAATTGCCATCAAGGGTGACCGTTACCTGCTGTGATTCACCCGGGGGAACAATACCCGTTTCAGGGGAGATGGTCAGCCAGGGAGGCGTACCTCCGCCCGGGAATGCAAGCCCGTCAGTTTCACCAGTGAAATTTCCAACGAAGGCAGTGTTTCCGGTAATTCTGTCAAGGACACGTAATTCAGCAACGCCGCCTGCAGACACGTTATAGGCAGCCAGAAAAACGATATCACTCAGAGGATCCCAGCCCATTCCCTGGGCATAATTAGCATCAAAACCAATGGAGCCAAGTAAGGTGGAAGCGCCGGTTGCCTTGTCAATTATGAATGCCTGATCATTAACGATGTCGTAACTGTACATCTGGCCGGAGCCGTCAACGGCAAGATCTATTGCACCAGGCATACCCGTATTGCCAATGACGATTGAAGCACCTGTTTCCATGTTAATTGCATAGAGTGTCGATTGAGATACATTGGTCGAGATACCATACATAATGTTGGTAGATTTATCAACCGTTATGCCTGTCCAGGTTTCTCCAGGCGCTGGAATACATATTCCAAGGGTAGTTACGGCGCCTGTTGCAATTTCTACCTTTTTCAGTTGATTCGTATTATAATCCATCACATACATGAAATCTGAATTCACTGCATCGAATGTGCCACTAAATGGAGCATAATCGATCGAACTAATTATGTTCGGCACTGAAGGATTATCGGTATTGAACGAGAAGAAATAGTTATTTGGGTAAATGTCAAAGGCATAGGCCATGGATCCTCTCAACAAATCTTTCACATTACTTGTTATTCCCGGCATTTTATTTACCATAGGAGCTGTTCCGGAGGATACAGGAGCTTTTCCTCTTTCAAAATTACCATCGCTGGCCGGAATACGGATTGATTTGCCGGCATCGACAGATCCATTCCAGGCAACCGGGCCATCACCGGTATTTGAAATTGTCAGTATCCGCGTGGTGATTTCGCCGGTTGGAACTGTGACATTAAGCGAAGCCGGATTAACGTTGATCACAGGGGCAGTAAGTTCATAGTTCCTGATAGTTGTTTCATTACCAACAATGACTGCATTGTCATCGATCGTATTGAACCCCGCTTTTTCAACGGTCAGGGCATAATTCCCGGGCATAACGTTTGGAATAATGTATAAACCATCGGCGCCCGACAGGGCCGAATGGGTTTCTCGTTGCCCGTTGTCAATGGTGATCAGCGCGTCTTCAACAGGCAAACCATCTGATAATCTTGTGATAGTACCTGTCAGATTCCCGACAACCTGTCTGTATATCATTACATTATCAATGTCCCACCAGTTGATGGTGAAGGAATTCTCACCATAGGCACGGAATCGGACAATAAAAAGATGGTCCGCAGCGAAGGAGGTGATATTTAAGGATACGCTTGTCCATGGAATGCTGCCGTTGGCATTGGTGTAATCTGCTGCCATCTGCCATGCATTCCCATCGAATACTTCAACAGCCAGGCCTTCCAGCGTTGAGGCTGAAAAATTATTAAGTAAGATATCGTAGTTTAAGGTTATGTTATCGGTAATGGCAGAAGCATCCAGGAGTGGTGTTACTAAAGCTTTTGAATAATTATAAATGGTCGGGTAATAATAGAATTCGGCTGTTGGAGCAGGATTCCCTCTGTTGGTAGTGACAATCCAGTTGCTCTGGTCCGGATCAAAGGTCCAGTCATTGTATGCAAATCCACCTGAGGACCAATCCTCGTTAAATGGTAAAGAAACCGGGATATGAACAGCCAGTGTTGCCGGAACACTCACCACGGGATTTGATGAATCGTTACTGCTTACCATAATCTGGCCGGCGTAAGCGCCGTTGATAAGGGATGTGGCGTCGAACGTTACTTCTATATCCACCGACCCACCCGGAGGAACCGTTCCGGATACCGGATCAACGGTGAGCCAGGGAACAGGACCCGAGGCATTGGTGAGGACAAAACTCAGGTTATGGTCGTAAATTCCTGGCCATTGAACAGATCCATAACACCAGGAGGTGCAACCGGCAAATCCGCCACCCGGATTTTGCCAGGTAAGTTCATTGAGGAGTGTCGGGGCGGTTTCTTTGCTCCAAAACCATTGTCCATACGTTGCAAAATCCATATTTGCTGCTACCGACATCCAGTAATGACCGGCGCTAAGGGTAACAGATGAAGGCAGGAAAATATTCAGATTGCCGGTAGCATCGGCGAGTGCCGGAACATTTGTAATGGCCACCACTGCAGTCCCGGGATAGCCTGATGCATCGGAATAGAAAATAATATCTGCAGCAGGTACATCAAAACCATTGTAGTATGTTCCATTGACAAATACATGGTTTACATTCCAGGTTTCGCCTGCAGGCACTATAAAATCATCGGCTCCCGCACAGGAATAATCCGGAAAATCGCTGAATGTCTGCGAAGAGACTCCACCTTCGGAGGAGGGATTTCCCGTTTGGTTATAATAGACCGTTGAGGGTGCAAATTGTGGAACATTTTTGTTACTCAAGGAGGTGCTCTTCTTTATATCCGATGGATTTACTGATTCGGGTAGAGGCCTGCTGCTGAATTTTTCAACCAATCCTGTTCCGTTTTCTGATGAAACCATCGTGCTTACCCTTTCGTACTGAGGTTTGTGGTTGATATATCTCAACGATTTAACAGGCGCAGAAACATCGATCGTGAAATCAAGTGCAGAACCCCCTGTATTGCCGATGGTCAGCGTTTGTGTGGCTGTGGTATTCTGCTGCAATACCTGTGAAAGAGATGCAGGTGTGATGCTAATAGCCGGATTTAACAGTTCAAAGTTGAACAGGGTGGTTTGGTCGCCAACTACTTTAACTCCATCGTCTGATGCGTATGGATTAAATCCTGTTTTTTCAGCAGTTATGTAATAGGTTCCGTAAAGGGTGGCCGGGAATAAATAGGAGCCGTCAGCGCCGGTTACCATTGAATAGACACGCGCAGGGCTTTCATCGCGGGTGGCTTTAACAGTGACACCTGGTAACGGTACCCCATTGTGCGTTACCATACCTGAAAGGATACCATAAAATGCGCCGGTAAGGGTCATTTGTAACGCTACTTCGGGAGAACCAACACCCGGATCGGTTTCGAAGTCAATCGTTCCGGTCAGGGTGGTGTTTTTTTGCGGAGGAATATAGGTTCCATCGAAGGTTACAGTTACCTGCTGACTTTCGCCTGCCGGAATATTACCTGAGGTTGGATCGATGCTGGCCCAGTTGCCGTTGACAGCGCCAGGGAAAGCGAGTGCATCAATGGCTGTGCCGAAATTACCGGCGATTGCCGTATTTCCGGTCACCCTGTCAAGGATCCTCAATTCGCCACCTCCGGTTGCGTTGTTGTATGCTCCGAGGTACATAATGTCTGTCGCAGGATCCCAACCCATTCCCTGAGCATAGTTTGCGTCAAAGCCAATCGAACCAAGAAGCGTAGATGCGCCGGTCGCTTTATCGATTTTATAAGCTGCGTCGGTTACAACATCGAAACTGTACATTTGGCCGGTACCGTCAACTGAACAATCAATGGCACCGGGCGTACCAGTTGGCCCTATCGCTGTGGCAAGGCCGGTAGCCATATCAATGTAATACAAATACGAATTATAGGTGTCAGTAGATATGCCATACATAATGTTCGTTGTTTTATCAACAGTGATACCCGACCATATGTGTCCGCTGACAGGATTTGCTGTGCCAATATCTGATGCCGCGCCAGTTACAGTATTAACTTTCATTAATATATTGGTGTACAAATCAATTACATACATAAAGCTGGTGTTCACTGCATCGAATGTTCCCCCGACGGCTGTAAAAGCAATGATGCTGATTACATTCTGTGCCGATGGATCGTCGGTATTGAAAGAGAAGAAGGTATCGCTATAAAAATCGCAGGCGTATCCAAGTGATCCTTTAACATTTATTAATGGTTGTGAAAGGAATGCCTTTTTCTTTGGAGCCGGGCTATTTGAGACTGCTGATTGTCCTCGCGCGTAGTTGCCATCGCTGGCCGGAATATGGATTGATTTATTCGAATAGATATTTCCAGACCAGGCAACAGGCCCATCACCGGTATTGGAAATGAGTATATTGCGCGTTGTGGTTTCTCCGATAGGAATTGTCACAGTCAAAGCGGTTGGATCAACACCGAGAACAGGCGCAGTCAAGGCATAGTTTTCGGTAACGGTTTCGTTGCCAATAATGACCACATTGTCTTCAATCAGGTTGAAACCCTCTTTTTCGACGGTAAGTACATAATCACCCGGAATAACATTTGGAATGTTGTATAATCCATCGGCGCCCGACAGGGCGGAATGGTTCTCACGTTGCCCGTTATCAATGGTGATCAGGGCGCCTTCAACGGGTGTACCATCCGACAAACGGGTTATGACGCCAGAGAGACTGCCAACAACTTGCCTGAAAATCATGATGTTATCAATCATCCAATAATTGATATTAAATGAGTTTTCGCCATAAGCGCGGAACCTGACACTGAAATTTTGTCCGCCTGCGAACGGAGTAATGTTGAAGGTCTCGCTCAGGAATGGGAAACTGCCGTTCATATTCGTATAATCATGAACCAATTGCCAGGCCGATCCGTCGAAAACTTCAACTGCCATACCTTCTACCGTGGCGGTTGAAAAGTTGTTCAGGTAAATGTCGAATTGCAATGTAATATTATCTGTGATCTCCGTACCATTTAAAACAGGGGAAATCATGGGCGAACTGTAATCCGATAGTGTGGGTATCCACACGAACATAGCAGCTGGCGGAGGATTGCCATAATTGGCGTAGAAGGACCAATTGCCTGGGGAGTTATCAAATCTCCAGCCATTGTCGCCATAATTGCTGGTTGACCAGTCTTCGAAGAACGGCAAAGACAAAGGCTCCCTCACCCCCAACGTGGCAGGAACTTCCACAACAGGGTTTACGGGATCGTTGCTGTTTATCGTAATCAATCCCTGATAGGTTCCGGTATTCAGATCTGCAGCATCAAAGGTTATCAGCACGTCAAAGGCGTCACCCGGAGATATTGTTCCTGTTAACGGATTGGCAGAAAGCCATCCGGTTGGCGGAGGATCCTGCGTGCTGTCGGATAAGGCGAATGTCAGGTTGTAGTCATTCTGAGAAGGCCATTGTACAGAACCAGAACACCATGATGTGCATCCTGCAAAACCGCCTCCCGGGTTTTGCCAGGTAAACTGATTCTGCAACTGAGGATCGGTTTGTCTGCTCCAGAACCATTGTCCATGTGTTGTATAATCCATGACAGCGGCAACCGAAATCCAATAGTGACCTTCGGTGAGCATTACAGATGACGGCAGCAGAATGTTGATAGCGCCACCTGGATCAGAGGAACAGCCAATGCCGGTAAATGTTGCAATTTGCGCTCCCGGTAATCCGGCATTGTCGTCGAAAAATATTACATTCACGGCAGGAACGGAATATCCAGTTGAATAAGTGCCGCCAGCGAAAATATGATTTACGCTCCAGGTTGCTCCGGCAGGTACGATAAAGTCGTCGGCGCCAGCGCAGGAATAAGCCGAGTTTGCTGGTTCAAAAGTCTGGGAAGCGATACCTCCATATGAAGAAGGATTGCCTGTTTGGTTAACATACACAGTAGCGCGGCTGAACGCAGGAACATGTTTGTTTACACTGGTTGTGCTGTTCATAATAGCTAATGGATCAGCTTTCTTAGCGTCAAGTTCAATAAAGTGATCATCAATCTTTACTTTTCCGTTATTGCCGGGAACAAACTCCCTTATACGTTCAAACTTCGATGTATGGTTTATAATACTTACTGCTTTTGCAGGATAGGTGACTTCGATAGTAAAATTGAGGGTTTCACCGCCGGTGTTTGCAATGTGAAGCGCCTGGACAGTCTGAGTGTTTATGTCAAGGTTTTGGAAAAAAGATCCGGGAGTCACTGCAATTACCGGGTTGCCCGGTACTACCACGATCGTGTAATCTTCAGTTTCGCCCCATGTCTCCGCTCCGCATGGGCTCAGAGTTCCGGTATATTTGATCCTGACGCGCATGCGTGTTTCACCCTCTGTTGCATCATATGGAGCAATAATATTGGCGGTATAGGGTCCAATGCCAGGACTCCCAACCATGGTTATATATTCATCAGGATCAAGGAAATCAAGATCCTGGTTCCAGTCGATCCATATCCCGCACTGGTCGTTTGAATAGGAAGGATTGCCGTTTGTCACGGTGACAGGAATTGACTGCCCCTGGCCAATCGTCGTTGAAAGGTAGGTGTAATCGTGATATCCGCCAGAGCTGCATGGTGTTCCTGTGTTATCGATATCTCCTGCCTGTACTCCCGAAATATGTTCATCACAACCTCCTGAAGCGGTGCAATAACCCAAAACTACCTGAAAAGGAGTATATTCAATGTCCTGCTGAATGTTGGTAATGGCATCATAGAGAATGGTCATCACCTGGTAGGTCCCGGGCACAGCGTTTAAAGGGATGGTAAGTCCTACAGCATAGGGCTCATCACCCGTTGTTGCGGTAAAATTTGTTGTGGTGCCTGCGATAATCTGGTTATCGGGATTGATCAGGTTGGTCTCCACCCGAACATCGAGAGGGGGGTCGGCATCGGCTTCCCCTGCAATCTGGACTGGTTCGCCTGCGAGATATTCTGGTTTGTCGGTGTTTACGTAACGGATAGTTGCCTCACCGGAGCTGCCATTGAGTATAAGCTGTCCCCAATCGACCGTAACAGCCCATTCCTCATTATATTCATCAATGTATATTTGCACGAGGTTTTTTCCGTTAGGGCCCGGAATGACCCACGCCGGGTCAATGTTGAAAATAGTTGTACTCCATTCGCCATTCGCGCCTGTCAGATAACCTAAATAGTGACCGTTAAACCAAACCTGATCGCGTTCCCCGTAGTAACCACTGCCGCCAACCCAGTCGACATCCCAGCAAAACAGGTTTAATTGTGCTGAATTGATAGTAGTTTCGTTAATGAAAATATTAAATTCAACAGGCGCCAATGGACTGGTATTGTAAAGGTAAACGTCCATATCATAATCGGGAATGCCCTCCAGCGGGTTATTCTCGTTGTCGTCGGTTGTTAAATTGACAATACTTTTGTGAAGGGTGGCTTGTACCAATACCAAACTGTCGTTTGCAGCATTGCTGTGAACCTTGATGGTGGCTGCATGTGTTCCCGGCGCTACTCCGGCTGCATCAAATATAACGGTGATATCAGTACTGTCGCCAGGGGCAACACTGCCTGAGAGCGGATTTTCGTTCAGCCAGGCAATAACGGGCGATGAAATCCCATTCCCTGATAGCGGATTGTTGGTGAAAATGGGAGTACCATGTTGCTCATCTGGTCGGTTTGCATTTTTACCATGCCCATCGTTAGCAGGATAAACCATGGCCAGGCATCTGGCATTTTCTTCATCGGTCAGATAGAATGTTAACGGCGCGTTACCTGTATTTTTTATTCTGAAGGACTGTGTATCAGTTAAATCACCGGCAATAAAGGATACGAGGCTGGTCGGTTCAACCACGATATTGGATGTATGCACGTGATTTACCGTCACTTCGGTGGTATCCGATTCCCCTTCGGCATAATGAGCCGAAACCCCGTATTCGTAGGTCCCGAAGTCGGGTAACATGTCGGTATAAGAGGTTTGAGCGGTTGTGTTGATCAGGATTCCGTCGCGATAGATATTAAAATATTCGAAGGCATACGATGGAGCCAGAAAGGCTGCCAATCCCTTTACAGGCACCAGATTCGTCGTACTGGTATGATCAGGACAGGTTGATGCATTGCCGCCGCCAATGATCTGGTTTTCAGCCAGGGGAAGTGAACTGATGGCTGACTTCAGCGGAATGTTCGTTGAGAGGGAGATATAATCCCACCATACATCGGAATAAACTCCTGTGGGCATATAATTACACACACCGGCTTTCCCCGATGTATATGTATTATCAGTGAACTGATCGACCAGGTAACCATTAAAATAAATTTTAAAAATATTGCCTTCCGCTACAATTGAAGCAATGTTGGGCACGTCATACCCGGTGTTGAGCGCACTTGAAGAGGTCCATGGGATAATCGTGGTTGGATTTCCCGCATCCTGCCGCCAGGCACTATAAGAACCTATTGTATTGATCGAGAGAAGATAACCGTTTTCGCTACCTGTTCCCATATATCCATTGGAACGGATGAATAGGCCTATAGTATAGTTTTGGCCTCCCTGATGTCGCTGAAAGCTGGTCTCGACAACAAAGTCCTGGTAATCATGATCATAATAAGCAGATGACCACATATTATTCCCATCGCCAATCAGTTTCAGGTATCCGTCCGAAACGGTGAACATAGCATTGGAGAGTTGAAAATTTTGGGCAATGCCATCATTAAAATCCTCATAAAACCCTGATCCCAAACCATAATTCCAATTCAAATCAACCTGTCCGGTCAATGGGGTAAGGTCGGCAGTCAGATTAAAAGGTGGTTCGAGTATAGCGCTTCCATTTCCGATGTACAATGTTGTATTTGGAATGAGATTTAAAATTGAAGGATCTGCAGGTGGATTAAATGGATCGAATAACGTGGCATCCAGTGCACGTCCCAAAGTTCTGCCAGGATGATTGGGAGTGGTGGTTGAATACCATCTATCACTAGAAGACCAATAAATATTTTCCCACACACGATAGGTCAGTATCACCAGGTTACCGCCACCATAAGTATAAGGCGTTTGGAGCGGGATATTAATATCATTTACTCCTGCAGGGAAATCAACTGTACCGTCAAAAACCAGGGTAAGGTCTCCGGCTGGAATATATCCGCCGGTTAGATTCATCAGTGAAGTTTCACCCATCCAGATCTGGATTGGTTTATCGATCAATCCGGTTGTCACAAAATTATTGTGATATTCGACCTGTAGAATCTGGCTTCCGGCTGGTTGTTGGATTTCTTCGGGGAAATACAGCGATTCACAAAGACTGTTCATCCAATAGAAATCGAACGGTGTGCGGGGAGTTCCCGGAAGTTCTGTGCCATCGCCAATGTTAACTATTGTTATGCCACCTGGTTCCACAGTTATTTCGACCGGGTCGGTGGGAACCGATTCGCCCAGCGCATATCCGGCTGTTGCTGTATAGCTATAGTTAGCAGGCGCCAGGTTCATATCCCAATATTCAGGCTGGGATGCTGGCACTTCTGCAATCGGCGTTCCATCACGGTAAATGGTATAATTAAGGAGGTTGTTATTGCCGGGCGCTCCTTGTAAAGTATGGCCTTTGGCCGACAATGTATCCTTATTGTGTTGCATAAAGCTATAATCAGGTTTGATTCCGGTAAGCGATAAACCATCTTTTACCTGAGCACCAGATGCAGCTAAATTTGGTTTAGATAACTGGTTGCCGTTCAATGGCGGATCCCAGGTCAGGTGGACATTTTGGCCGGAAACCAGCGCCGCAAGGTTTCGCGGGGGATTTAAAACCACTGGAGGTTCGGTAATATCCTTGTACTCAACATCGTCGAAGTAATACAATGGAATATCTGAAGGATAGTTGGCGTCAGCGCCTACAAAGAAGTCGGCAGCGCCAAGCTGCAGAATTCCTGTAGTTCCGGTTGCGCCAAGGCTCCATTGCCATGAGTAGATAGAAACGCCATCAACGATGAGTTCGGCCAAATCACTATCGAGGTCGACCACATTCTTGATTGGGATCCATACATCATGAGCATAGTTAAAGGAAGCTGCACCGTTTCCACCGGCATTGATAATAGCCGATCCATCGGTATGGAAATAAACTTCCAATCCCCATGTGCTGGTACCGCCGGCAAAATTCTGGAGGACGTTGTAATATCCGCAGAAGCCGGTTGGCATGTACATGTTGAAATTCAGTTCATATTTTCCGGTTGTTTTATTTCCCATAAGGAGAACCAGGTCATTGGCATTTTCAACAACCACAGATTTCACTGGGCTGTGAGCAACAGTTTCGCTGATATAGGCATCCTCCGGTCCGCACGGAGCATTGCTCCAGGTGGTCCAGTTAACCGGATCCTGGCAGGCAACTTTCTGACCAGCGACAAAAGATTCAAAATCAGTAGCATAAATGATGTCGGGATCAACGCCGCCATTACCATAAATTATAAATGGCAGCCCTTTTGCGGCAAGACTTCCTCCATCAATTAAAGGCGCCCAAACGCCGCTGATAGATTGTAGTGCATTGCCTGTTTCAGGCTGATCGAGAATAGTAATGGGAGGACACCATGGACCTGAGGTTGTAGAACCTGTAGCAGCAAATACAAGCCAGTAATCACCAGCAGGAAGGTTTAAACCGGCAGTACCGGCAACAACGCCCATAATTGGGCGGTTTGTTGCAACCAAATCACTTCCGCGGTAACAATTTGACCAATAAGTATCAACAATAAGGTTAGTAGTCAGATCGCCCCATACAACAGCGCTTCCAGCTACACCAGGATCACCGTTCCAAATTTCAACAAAAATTCCAGTGAAAGTGGAGGTCAAAGTAGAGCCTGTCTGGTATCCAAAAAATACCAGGGAGTCAATAGCCCAGTCTTCGGTAGCTGTGAAATCATCTGCCACATAAATAGCAGCGGCCTTATTGTAACCAAAACCGAGTGTTGTGTTTGGAGGATTTTGCAGAAGGCTGTAATCACTCCCTCCCGGGCCACCGCCCGCATGGGTAATAATGGGACCATTGTCGAACAGCAGTCCCCTGCTGCCTTTTCTCGAAAAATCAACATTGGAATAAACAGGCTTGTTGTAATTAAATCCGGAGATAATCCCGGGAGCAACATCCTGAAGTTCATTCCCTATTGCAACCTGAAGTTCTTTTGTTAATTTCTCCTTTTCTGTCATGGACTGTTGCTGTGCAATGGCAAAATTGCCCGCCAGGAGCATTGTCACAATCGTAACGACTTTTGATAAAAAAAGCAGACTTGTTTTCATGATTTCAATGTTTGAGGGTGAATGGTTCCAATGTTCACTGATTATAATGACACTTCGGCTTCGCTCAGTGTCCGTTTTTTCTTATTATAAATGCCTGTTCGTAGTGGACTCATAGTTTAATGAGCTTCATCGTTTCAATATTATTGCCACTGATCACACGGATGAAATAAATTCCAGATTTTCTGTCCGTCAGTGAGATCGTGTGTTTTTGATTTCCGTTTATTGTTTCGTTCAATACATTTTCTCCCTGCATTCCGGATATATTCACGCGGATATCCTCACCGGGAACAATCCCTTTCAACTCAAGGATAAAATCCCCTGAGGTCGGATTGGGATATATTCTGAACAAGGATAGTTCAGCGCTTGTGGGAATTTCAGCTTCACCCGTGACCGTTGCCGGCATGGACGGATTTACGCAATATGGACCGGTTGGCGCAATGTATCCCCACAGATACCCTCCCGGTTGTATGGTGGTGCCCGGCAAATAGGATATTTTCTGCCCGGCAATCATCGTAGCGCTGCCACCACTCTGAAGGAGGAATGTGGTGCCGCTTCCGGCAACGGTTATTGTTTGGGAGGCATTGTAACATCTTACCTGCCCGTTGGATATGGTTACATTTTGAAGGATCCTGGTTGCAGGAACAATTGAACCCGAAAGCATGATCACCGCGGTTTCACTTTGGGTAAATGTTTCAAATACGAATAAGGGAGCATAAGGAAAAGTGTGTATTACCGAAAGCGCCTCAAGGTTAGCGCTTTGTTTCCATATTTTGTAGATTATACTATGGCCTGAGGTGTATCCGTCAATCCCGATTGTGCCCGGATCATCTTTGCTGGCGGTTATAAATGGCGGATTTACCGGATTTATCGGAGCAGTAAGTTTACAGGCGCCCACACAATAAATACCATCGAATACGCCGATTTCATCCCCTGCCGCCAGATTAACCAGATCAACCATCGCCTGGGTAACCCCGATCGACATCGGAAAGTAGGCATTCCCGGTCCAAACAGGTATGAAATGATTTGGCAGGGGCGCCACAGGGTTTTGCACTACCTTGTCAATCTCAGCCTGTGTTTGCTGAGCCATCACGATCATGCCATACAGACACAGTCCGGCCATCAATAAAATAATTTTCTTCATATTTTTTTATTACAATTTGAAATTTACCTGACTATGATCATTTTCTTCGTCTCCGTGTACTGTTCACTTCCAAAGGTGGCCAGGAGCTGATAGTAGTAAACCCCCGGAGGGAGTGATTGCGCGTTGAATTTCACGGTATG
>Ga0247841_10003785_pt1 | contig 27253 bp, 22 predicted proteins | sample LaCruzMarch2015__2_FD_192410 | JGI IMG/M metagenome (GOLD analysis project Ga0247841, IMG submission 192410) | Freshwater microbial communities from meromictic Lake La Cruz, Castile-La Mancha, Spain - LaCruzMarch2015_18m | ecosystem: Environmental > Aquatic > Freshwater > Lake | place: Spain... | reverse complement strand
ATCGAGGGGATCATACTGCTCCTGCTGGTGGTATCAGGATTCATACTCTGGTTCGCACTTCCCGAAGGCAGCGCGGCAGGCGAGACTGTCATCTTCGACCGCCATACCTGGGTGCAGGCCCACCAATGGCTGGCCGTCGGTCTGCTGATTTTCTTCAGCACCCACATAATCACCCACTGGACGTGGATTTCCTATATGATTAAAAACTACTTCAAGCGCCTTAAAAGAGATTAAAGCAGAAACATTGACAGGCATAGCTAATATATGTAACATGTGATATAACCTTATGAAGCTTCGTATAGTCACTTTAACCGCTTTTCTCACGTTTGCAGCACTGTCATTGCTGACGGCGTCATGCTCCAGTTTTACCAGTCCCTCTCCATCGATAACCGACTTAACACTGACTAACGGCTTTGTATCCGATTACCGCCCGCTCGACAGCACCAGCGTCTTCTATGTGGACAGTCCGCAGATCTGCTGTTCCGCCAGGGTCGTGGGGGCGACTGAAAATACCAGCGTCATTGCCGACTGGGTATACATTAAGGGCGGTATGGCCAAAGAGGCCGGCCCGCTCATCCGCCGGGACACGTCCGCCTGCGACGCAGATTGCTACGTCGGATTCACCCTGCCGGCGCCCTCCGGCGGCTTTACTGACGGCGACTACCGCGTAGATCTCTCAATCAATAGCCGGCCCGGGCCCAGCGCCGTATTTTCCGTCCAACGCGACACGTCCATGCCGTTGCCCAAAATAGAAACGTTTACTGCCAATCCCTTAAAAATAACCTCCGGACAGCCGGTTACGCTCTACTGGAAGGTGTCTAACGCGTCCAGGGTGGATATACAGCCCGCTCCCGGTGCAGTTGATGCTGAAGGAAGCCGGGATGTCACGCCGGCGCAGGATACCGGCTATACGCTGTACGCCATCAACCGTAATGGCAGTAGTTCCAATCAGTTGAACGTGGGCGTATCACCGTTTATCAAAGAGAAGCCGGACCTTCAGGTCACGGAGTTCTGGAGCAGCGGCAACGTCCTGGCTTACCGCGTAAAGAACACCGGCAACCTGGCCTCCTGCCCGACCACGTCTTACCTGTACAGAAACAGCATTGTTGAATCCAAAGATTACGTGGCGCCACTGGGACCGGGGGAAGAGAGAGTAGAGGCCTTCCAGCAGTATCATTTCTCGCCTCGCTTCAACCTGGTATCAGGCCAGACCGGCCCTGAAGACAGGAGCGAAGCGCAGAATATACGTATATGCGTTAACGGAGAGGGGTCCTGCCGGGAGAACGACCTTTCGAACGATTGCCTAGAGCATAATTTCGGGCCTTTGCTGAAAATTGACTTCTCGCACCTGGCCGATACCGCGCAGTGGCGGACAGACAACGCCACCCTCTCATGGCCGGCCTCCGGTGACCGCAAAGACGGACTGTCGTACGTAGCAACCGCCCACATGGCCGGTGGAGACACCTACCCCGACTCAATAATTATGGCGCCGCCTATCGCCGGCGGATGGGTTCAGGGCGTTTTCTCCCTTCAGAACGGCACTCCTCCCGTATCCCAACCCATCCTGATCCCGTACAAAGCTAAATTCATGTGTAAAATGGGAATTACGCAGGACAGCGCCGCATCGGGCGCCATCAAGTTCATACTGGGCATCAGGCAGGGCAACGAGACGAGTTATTATCCACCTGTGACTATCGATTCGATCAATAAGACAGAGGCATACGAAGTCGACCTCAGCAAGCTGGCCGGTCAAAGGGTCGAATTTGTTTTCAGAGTTGAGTCCGATGGACCATGGAGGCAGGGAAGTGCTGCGTGGATAAATCCGGCCCTTATCCAGGAAAAATAAGACTAAAATACTGCCTTCGCGTTATCTCCCTCGCGACAGCCATAACGCTCACAATCCCGCTCTTTCAAACGCAAAGCACTCTGGCTGCCACACCGACCACCTGCGTTCTCAAATGGGGCACGGTCGATACGCCGGGCGGCTTCCCCCAGCGCAGTGACATACAATACCGCAGTGAAATAAATGCGCTGGCCGTATCACCGGACGGAAAAATAATCTATGCAACGGACATTCCTAACTCCAACGCCGGCTTAGTCACACAGGCCGGCATCTGGCGCAGCGATGACGAAGGCATATCATGGAGCCAGCGAGCGACGCAGTTGCTGGCCCGGACAACCGGCCCCACGCCGGTCTTCCCCGTAGCAGCCCTGGCTATCGCGCCCGACAATCCGGACCTGGTGGCGGCCGTCTGCATGAATGCGCCGGGAGACAGGCGGCGGGAAGTCTATTACAGCGAGGATGGCGGCACAAACTGGCACTATAGCGGAGTCATACCATACCTGTATGGTACTAATGAGCAAATCGGCAATATCGCTATATCAGGACCCTACAATTACCGCGAGACACAGGCGCATGACATCATCGTGGGAAGCCGGAATCCGGGCAGTGCTGTTGCACAGGGGGAAGTATATGCGCTGCGCTACCCTGGCATAGCAGGCTGGCAGGCGCAGGGTTTCGCGGGCGGCGATATCCTCGCCCTCCTGCCGTCGCCCCGCTACGCTGACGATGCCACGCTGGTTATAACGGCCTGCACAGTGCATCGTACCTACATCAACCTGGGCTCGCGGGATATGGGCGCCAATACATGCTACTGGAATACAGCCGCCGACTACCCTGTTGAGTTGTGCACTCCCGACCAGGCCGGTGGATCCTCCAGCGGCAAGGACAGGATTATCACGGGCAACCTGGCACTGCCGGACGATTTCGACGGTAATTCCAACGCCAAGCGCGTTATTTTCGCTGCCTGTGACTCCAACGGGACCGCTTTCGGTGTCTCCCGGGCTCTGGACGATGTCTACCGCCTTAACGATATAACGGTCACACGGCTAACCGTTCCCGTCAGTAAGCCGCGTATCAGTTCGATCGCTTACAATGGCTCCACAACAGCGGGCAAGCTGTTGGCCGGATGCGTTGAATCCGATAGTCAGACGGGGAAGGCACATGTCTGGTTCACAGCGGATCCTCTGGCGCAGTGCAGCACCTGGATAAAGCCGCTCAAGCAGCCCACGGGCGGTTACGGCTCCGGTTACGGCAATGTGCAGCTCGTTTGGGTGCGGGACGGATCCGCCGCATATGCCGGCACAGGTTCCGGCAACCGCGGCAGCCCGTCCGAGTGGGCGGATATCAACGGCGCCTCCTGGGCATCTGTGCCGCTGGATGAATCCGCTTTCTCGCTCAGCCGGGACGACGGCGCCTCCTGGAACCAGCTTAGCCTTATCGATACGCAGGTCAGCAGGTTCCGCTCGCTGGCCGTAGCCGAGGACGGTAAAACGATTTATATTTCGTCGGTAAACGATAACGGGCTGGGCAGTACCTGGCGCAGCCGCACAACCATAGCCGGGGAGGAATGGCAACGCGTGGCCTGCCTGGACTTCACCGCTCCGCTTCTCAGGCTGGCGCCGCGGGAGGAGAAAGGTTCGGTCGTTTTCCTGGGCAACCAGGGCAGCACAAGCGTCATCCAGTCACGGGACAGCGGGCAGACCTGGATCGAGTGCCTGCCGGGCGCTTTCATCCAGGATATGGCGGCCGGCGGCAGTGATGAGCTATATGTTATCCAGGCCAATGCGCTGGCCAGGCGTGGCAGGTATGAGTCCGCCGGTTGGATTTGGGACAAATTCAGAGATACAGGACTGTTGTCCGCTCATAATATCTCGGTACAGGGCAGTAGCGTCATAGCGGGGGCGGCGCTGAGCCGGCAATGCCCGGTATCTTATTCGCTGGACGGCGGAGACCACTGGGACCTGATAACCGAGCCGGCCTACAGCAGCGGAAACCGTCATGTGGCGTTCGACGAAGAGTTCAAGGACAACCATCTTATCTACCTGGCCGATGACGCAGGCGGATTGTATCGCTGGACCGTGGGCAACAGCAACCGCTGGGACGATATGGTCCCACCCGACAACAGCTATTACGGTTTGGCGGCGGCCAGCCGGGGAATGTTTTACGCCGCTTTCAGCCAGGCTAACGCGACCGGCGTTTCGAGGACCACCTATTCCCGGGGCGGCATACCCAAGGACGGAGTTTTCTGGGACAGCCTGTCCACCGGTCTGACTGCGGGCGTCGTCTTCCGGCTTGAGCCGTCGTCGCTGGTATATGCCGACGATACACTCTGGGCGTTCGATGCGCGCGACTATAATTACACCGGTGGAACCGGGCTGCTGTGGGCATTCAGGGACACACTGGCCAACCGGTCGCCCTGGCTGATCTCACCCCGCGGCAACAGCCTGGTATATTGCGATCCCGTGACCGGCCGCAACGCCTCGGTTGACCTCAGGTGGGAACAGCTTTCGCTGGCGGAGGCTTATCAGGTGGAGGTCGGCAGGGATAAATGGCTTGACATGGTGGTCAGCGAGGCGGAGCCTCTTGATAATCCATTCTTCGTGCCGGAGAAATCGCTCTATCCCGCGTACTACATCAGGCCGGGTGTGCTGCCCGGGGCCGGGCAGACCTATTACTGGCACGTGAGGGTCAGGAGGGCAGCCACCGGCCAGGTCATTCGTAGCCGCTGGTCTCCGGCTTTCAGTTTCACTGTACTGGCAGGTTATCCGGTATCAGCACCGTCCTACCCGGGAATAGAGTCACTGCAACCCTGCCACGAAGCCTGCGATGTTCCAACTTATCCCCTGGGATTCTCTTGGACTCCCATGCAGGGTACGAGCACCTACCGTTTCGTTCTTTCCAGGGACCCCAGCCTCAGCCAGCCTGTCGTGGACCAATCAGTCGAAGCTGCGGCCTTCAAACTGCCTGGCGGCTCAACTATGCGACCGCCTATTTCTGGCAGGTCACCCCGCTTGAGCCTGTGCCCGGTGACAACAGCCCCGTGTTCTCGTTCAACACGGCTGCTGAACCGGCGGCGATGCCTTCGGCCATATCCGCGGACAATACTACCAGCGCCCTTCTCGCAGCGCTCGTATTCACAATCCTCATCGGCCTGTCAATCCAGGTCATCATTCACCGAAACAACAGGCTCCCATAACCTCATTGCGAACGCAGTGAAGCAATCCTGGGTTTGATTACGCGATAACACAAGATTGCCGCGGCACTTCGTGCCTCGCAATGACGTTTTTGCTTATGTCATTGCGAGCAAAGCGAAGCAATCTCGTCGATTGGTAAAAGCACTCCCCATTACGCTATAATCTCTCCCGTTGTGGTGAGTGTAGCCCAGTGGTCTAAGGCGCCAGGTTGTGGCCCTGGATACCGAGGGTTCAAATCCCTCCACTCACCCCATCCCTTCCTCCTTCCACCCATTATTTAATATGGACTAAAACATCAGTTTCCCAGTTCGACGATCGATACCAGCCGCCACTCGGTATCGTGCAATCCGACGGTGGTCCAATATATTGTTTTTTCCACTGTCTTCCCCGTTACAGCGTCGGGATACATATAGCTGCCCGTTCCGGTCTTGTGTGCCGCAATTTTCTCAGCCTGTGCGATCAATTCTAAGTAATCTTTATATGATGGATCGGTGAGCACGTTTTTGCCTGTCTCGGCTCCCGTCGAGCAGTAGATTACCATGCCGTCAAGCTGCATGACATTGACTTTTATGGCCCGTGTCTTTGCAGCGGGAGCGATGGTCCCTGCCAGCAGATCCCCGGGTTTGAACAGGGCGCTGACCGATCCCAGCAGCTCACCCTGCTCGGTAACTACCGGCCAGACCAGCACTATGGCATCGACCCCCTCCACCGCCCTGAATATATTGCTCAGCATCGGCTTTCTATTTTCTTTGAACCCCGCCCAATACATTTTCGTGGCCTCTGTGGTTGCCGTGTCCGTCCCTTCATATCGGCGGTATTCCTCTGGCGCCACCGTGATCATCTTTCCCAGGGGGTCGGCAGTCGAGCAGTCCAACAGGTAGGAATACTTCTTGCACAGTCCATTCAATATACCCCGCGTCTCTTCGCCCTGCAGCCCGCTTTTTGCGATTTTTTCAGCCGCACCGGATACGGCATTGTTCAAATTTAACAGCTTGGACTGGATGATCGCCTGCATATTCTCCGTGGCTGACTGCAGCTGTTTTCCATTTTTCACCGGGCCGGCGCAGCCACCCGTCATCACAATTAGTACTACAGCCAATATGACGGTAATCGCCGGTGATATTGTCATTTTCATGTCAGGTAACTCCCCCTTATAAATATCCTGAGCAGATGGGCTTCGTCCCCATATGGTAGCCCAGGGGGGTACTACAGGGCAACGACTGATTCAACATCAGTATCCCCAACTGATGATACGACGATTGACCACGTTTCAGGCACAGCGCATATCATGGCAGCCAATTCTGGTAGAATATGTAGACTTCGTACTATCTCCCACTGTAGCTACAGCGTCAAAGGAGGATAATTATACATGTTTATAAAAGGACTTAACTTATTCCTGGTTATTGCATTGTCAGTGATGCTCACCCCGGTATTCGGCTGTGCCGCCCCGGCCGGCGGCCAAGCACAGACGAAGGCTGCCGTCGAAATAATCCGGGTGGCCGCGCAGGCTGAGATGGATAAGCTGGATGCCGATGTGGCAGATGCAGCTATAAAGCTCAAGAGTACCGGTTTAAGCGGTGACGGAGCCAGGCAGATACTTAACGGGTTATGCGCCAAATATCCCTACCTGGTTGACTGCAGCACGGTTGATACCACCGGCAAGGTAGTCACGATGGCCCCGGACAGCTACCGCCGCTATGAAGGCTCCAATATTGGAACACAGAATGTTAGGACCCCCGTGCTCAGCCCGTATTTGATGACAGTTGAGGGCATATCGGCCGTTTCGCTGATGAGGCCCGTCCTTGATGAGGAGGGTAAGCAGATCGGCATCATAGACGCCCTGTTTACACCCGAAGCCCTGCTTACCGGCATCGCTGCACCTGTGCTCGAAAGGACTGGCCTTGTGATGAATGTCTTGCAGACCGACGGCATGACCATCTATGATTTGCCGAAAAGTGATACGGGAAAAAATCTTCTGACAGACGCTGAATATAAGCCGTACACGGATCTGTTAGCTCTTGGCTCCAGGTTCGCAGCGGAGGAATCCGGGAGCGGGGCATATAGCTACCCCAGCCAGACGACAGCGGAGCCGACAAAAAAGCTGTCTGTCTGGGCAACCGTCAAGCTGCATGGAACAGCCTGGCGAATGATTGCCATTCAGGAAGGTGTAAAGTAGCTTATTGCAGCAATTAACCGGAAGAGTCTGGGTACGTAAAAATTCGATGTGAATCGGGGAGGGCATATGTCATTTAAATACCTGCTGTATGAAAAGAAAGGGAGAATCGCATATGTCACTATTAACCGTCCCGAGGTGATGAACTCAATAAGTCCGCCTGCCAGCGATGAGATGTGGGAGGCTTTCTCTGACTTTCGTGACGATCCCGAGGTCTGGGTAGTCATTCTGACCGGAGCGGGGGAGAAAGCCTTCTCGTCCGGCAATGACCTTAAGTACCAGGCTCTTCACGGTAGTGATCCTGCGTACATGGCGTTTAAAAATCCGGGCGGCTTTGGCGGCATCACCGAGCACTACTATTGCGCCAAACCCATGATTGCCGCAGTCAACGGCTATGCCCTGGGCGGTGGTTTCGAGCTCTCGCTCAAATGTGATATTATCATAGCCGCTGACCATGCACAGTTCGGCCTTCCGGAAGCAAAGGTCGGTTCGATAGCCGGCGCCGGTGGTATTCATCGTCTGCCCCGTATGATACCCCAAAAATTAGCCCTGGGAATGATGTTTACCGGCAAACCTATCACTGCTCAGGAAGCTTATCGCATCGGGTTGGTAAATGAAGTTGTTCCACTGAAAGATCTTATGTCCACAGCCGATAGGTGGGCCAATGATATACTGCGCGGCTCACCACTCACCATCCAGGCTACCAAGGAAGCTGTTATGAGAGGGCTTGATATGAAACTGGAAGAGGCGATTTATACTGTATTCCCCGGTACGGACAGGTTGTTTAAATCGCAAGACATCGTGGAAGGAACTCTGGCATTCGTTGAAAAAAGGCCTCCTCAATGGAAAGGAATCTGATCAGATTCTGGTAGAATATAAAACGTCTCCGGCTGTAGCTCCAGCGTCAGGCGAGCGGCAGCCAGTGGAGGCCTGAATATGATGCGCCTGTAGCTCAGCGGACCAGAGCATCGGTCTTCGGAATTGGCGCCAAGCCACAGCTATAATGTCGTAACCTGTTGATTTCTATTCGGTTGCTCATTATAATGAGCACATGATTAATATTTTGAGCGATGTTAAGTGCTTCACCCATACATAATTGCGACTAACAGCCAGAAGGTATTAAGCCTGCTGGCCAAATTCCCTGATCAGGATTTCTACGAAAGAGAAATATCCCGCAGGCTGGGAATATCCGCAGGCTCAGCTAACCGTGCGCTAAATGAGTTATTTTCGTCCCGGGTTATAACACGCAGGCAAGAGGGGAAGATGTTTTTTTATTCAATCGATCACCCCGATGCTGCCATCACTTTACTTAAGAAGATAATAAATATCCTACTAATAGAGCCGTTATCGGGAAAGCTGAAAAAGATCTCAAATCGTATAGTGCTGTATGGCAGTTGCGCTCTGGGAACAGACACCTCTGAAAGCGACATCGATTTATTCGTTGTAACAAACCGAAAAAAAGAGGCCTCCAATATGATCAGCGATTTCAAGTTACCTAAGGGATATGAGAATATTCATATTCAACCAGTGATCAGGACGCCTGTTGAATTGTTGGAAGGTGGGAAATCCGAGCGAGCTTTCATGGAAGAAGTTGAGCGCGGCATAGTACTGTGGGAGAAGGTTGCCAATGAACCAGGAGTTTAAGCAATGTATTGAAAATAAAAAGATCATCCCGTTCGCTACGGGGAAAAAACTGGTCAATAAAGAAATAGCGGTGGCCCAAAGTGACCTGTCTGAAGCTAAGGCTGGTTATGAAAACGCGCACTACAAATGGTCCACCGTCCAAGCTTACTACTCTATGTTCCATACGGCCAGGGCCCTTATTTACTCAAAAGATTACCGGGAGAAGAGTCACTACTGTTTAGTTGTAGCTTTAAGGGCCCTATTCGTTGATGAAGGCAAAATGGATGCTCAATCAGTTCGTGACCTGCTAAATGCGATGAATCTCCGTGAATCAGCCGATTATGATGCTGAGTTCTCACAAACTGGAGCCGAAGCGGTTATTGAGTCGGCAGATAAGTTTATACAAAAAGCGATTGAAATTTTAGGTATTAATAAGTCAAGTTGACCCACTACCGGAACCGGGAAAGCTTTGACCGAAGTATAAATAAAATATCAACTGAGAGCTTTGACTGGTCTTTTACTAACCAGTATACTGCGAATGAAAATGAGGACTTTAAATAACTGGTTGACTATTAGTTAGCTTTATTTGTTGCTGGCTTTTTTAAGTCAACCCTAAAAAGTCGATTTTAGCTTCATTTTTCGCCATGCGCCTGTAGCTCAGCGGACCAGAGCATCGGTCTTCGGAACCGAGGGTCGTGGGTTCGAATCCCTCCAGGCGCGTATCTAAATCTTCCGGGTTGCCAACACTTTCACTGAATAATTGAGGGGTGATATGGAGAACAACAAAAAACAGGCGGATGCAGGCAAGCTAATCGCACAGGTGAATAAGTTGGATGCACTGGTCAATTACCAGGAAGGGTCTATTGTAAGCAGAACAATTATCGATAAGAAAACAGGGACGTTAACCCTCTTCGCTTTTTGGAAAGGGCAGGCGTTGAGCGAACATACCGCTCCTTTTGATGCGCTCGTATATATAGTCGATGGTGAGGCGGATGTCTTCATTTCAGGCAACAAACACAGAATCAGACAGGGTGAAATGATAATCATGCCTGCCAACGAGCCACACGCTCTGAACGCCGAACAAAACTTCAAAATGCTTCTCGTGATGATCAGGAACTGACCGCTCAGCCGGGAGTCTTGCCGTCAAATATGCTTCACCTGCAAATGAGTACGACAGTTGAACGTTGAATCTACGTTAAACGAAATTTAACGAGATAGGAAATGAAAGTTACGAAACTATTATTGCTGTTTGCATTGCTCCTTAGCCTGACTCTTATGGCATGCGGAAACGAAAAGGCGGCTATTGATTATTCAAAATCTCAACACTGGCTGGCCTTACCTGCGTCAGTTGAAAAAGAAGTGGACGTTTTCTACCTTTATCCGACTTCATGGAACAAGGTCAATAATAATGAGCCTAATATCTGTGCGATTGATAATCCATCCATGTTGGCAGGTTCAAGAACGTCATTCGATCTTCAGGCCACGGCTTTTAAAACCGTAGGCAATATTTATGCGCCGTATTATAGACAGGCTGATGCCACGTATCTCTTATCGTTACCCTTGAATGAACAGCGTGAAATCATTGAAGGCATCCCGGCATCTGATGTTTCATCAGCCTTCGACTACTATATCAAACACTACAATAGCGGACGTCCGTTTATTTTAGCCGGACATTCGCAGGGCTCCTATGTGATGCTCAATCTGTTATCAAAATATATAAAAGAGCATCCCGAAGTGTATAACAGGATGATCGCCGCATACGTCATCGGATATTCAGTTACCGCGGATTACCTGGCAAAGAACCCGCATTTAAAATTTGCAGAAGGTCCTGACGATACGGGAGTGATAGTTTCGTATAATACGCAGGCGACTGTAATCGCAGGCAAAAACCCTGTTCTATTGCCCGGCGCTATCGCCATTAATCCGATTTCCTGGACCCGTGAAGAAACACCGGCAACAGCCGGGGAAAACCTGGGCTCGGTGGTGCTGAGCGATGACAGGATTGTATCTGAAAACGCCAAGGATTATGCCGATGCCCGCGTAGACAAGGCAAAAGGCGCTGTGATTTGTACTACCGTTGATCCGGAAACACTGCCTCCTAAAGACCTCTTATTCGGCAAAGGCGTTTTCCATTTATACGATTATTCATTTTATTACTACAATATCAGGGAAAATGCAGCCAACAGGACCATGAATTTCCTGGACGGGCGATAAGTCACAGGACCTGCCACAAAGGAGTCTACTAATATGATTAATCGCTCATTCAGAGGCAAGATAAACCACTGGGACAATAGTGCTGCCTTACGAATAATATCCATCCTTATTGCTATGACTGTATTTATATTGTCATTTTCCGCTTGCAATGATAAGCAAAACACTCCCGATTGGGTGGCCTCCCATATCTACTGCAGCAGGAATATCCCCGCAGGTGGCGAGGTGTCAGAGCAGCAATTCTCCGAGTTCCTCGAAACACAGGTTACTCCCTCTTTCCCCGCCGGCCTGACCTGTTACGATGCCTACGGGCAGATGCAGGACAGCCAGCAGCAAATAGTAAAGCAAAAATCCAAGGTGCTGATACTGGTGCATCAAAATACAAAGGCGGATACCGATGCCGTTAAGCAGGTAATCCGATCCTACAGAAGCAGGTTTGGTAACCCGCAGGTCATGCTTAATATTGTAGCTATAACACCGGAATTCTATGGAAACTGATTGACAATGTTTTCAGATAATCTCCGCCTACCCCAAATACTACTGACCCTCTATTAAGAAGGCACTGGTTACATTGATGCCAAATCAAGGATGCCAGTTGAGATATCCCTCCGGGGCACAATCAAAGATGGTTTGAGGATTGCCGCCATCCGCATCCATTATCGTTAAATCACGCGCTTTTGCTTGACGATATGGAACTAACTGATCGGTGGGCACTGAATTTGAAGCTGGTATATAACATATGCGTTTTGAGTCTGGTGACCAGCAAACGGATCGTTTACCAGCTTTGACAGTGGTTATTTCTTCACCAGTATTAGCATCAAAAATAGTTAGACTACCGGCCATGAATTGTTCGGATGTCATTGAAACTAGTGGATAACTGGCTATGCTGGTGGACGGTCCCGCCGCTCTAACAGTGCATACGGTGATGAATTTCCCATCCGGTGACCATGTTGTGTAAGGACCATACATTTCATTCATACGATTCCATACTGACGCCGTACCCGGGCCAGGATTAGCATCCGGATAGTTCTTTGATCTTCCTGCATAGCCAGCCCACTCGATACCATCTCTATTCAACTTTTTAACTTCAGATCCATCATCTTTCATTACGTATAGATTCCAACAATCAGAATATATGTTCCCCCCCTCCCGATTAGAGAGGAACGCTATATGATGCCCGTCTGGTGACCAACATGGCCCTATCTGGCTGTCCTCAAGTGTATTCGTGATGTTATTCAACTCTGTACCTTCGGCATTTGTTATATAAATGTCGGTAGATCCATTATTAATTCCTATATCACAACTGATGAAAACTAACCGTTTACTATCTGGAGACCACGTCGGAGCAAAATTCCAGCCTCCTATCATATTCGATATACTTGTGCCATCTGAATTAATAATATAAATTCCATTTGCAAAATAGCGAGATGTTACCTTTGATAAAAATGCAATCCTCTTTCCGTCCGGAGACCAGATAGGATTCAAAACGTCCAATTTCTTCTTCAGTCTGTCCACAATTGAGGATGTGAGCTGTGTGACATTATTACCATTGATATCCATTTTGAAAATCTGACTTGTCCCCTCAATATCAGAAACAAATGCGATCGTATTCCCATCAGGAGACCACGATGGTTGGCTGTTCACACTTTGTCCAAGTTTTACCCTATCCGGACTATTCTTTTTCATGTAATAAATTTGCGATACACCATCAAATGACTCATAAACAAATCCTTTTACCTTGACTGCAGTAACCGGCTCTTGAGAGGTCGTTTGGTTAGTGTTAATGGGAGTTGCCACGCTGTTAGCTGAAGCTATGCTTGCGGGCGGAGGCGTAGGTGTTGTATCAGGTGAAGCAGGCTTGTCTGATATACAGCTAGTTATCAATAATAGGAGAATTATTAGTGAACCAAATTGTACGTATTTCAATAATTCTGTCACTACTGTACCACCTAATATATTCTTATCGATTTACCAATTGCCGTCGTGGCTATGCCTGTGCATCCTCACTGAATTTATTTGTCGTGTAATTGCCATTGCCACGTTAATGAATTGTCGTAAAGTGTTCCGCATGGTATGGATTTTGTAATAGTGATACTATCATTTGATGGGATATAATGTGCCAGCAATACACCTCTTACGCTGACATCTTCCATTATCCATTTATCGTGTTTATTTGTGATCGTGCATATTAGAAGGCAATTTTCGTTCTCGCCATAAGTACCATACGTAGAAATTTCCCAATCTATATACTCATCTGGCCCGCGACTCCGTCCAGCCGGGGGAATACCTTTATTTGAAACCTCCGTATTTTTATCCCGCGCTTCTATTGTGTTAAAACTACTTTTTGCGGACCCGATTTCAACTTCATGTAGGCCAATATTAAGTTCGGTTACTGAAAAAGCAACAGTCTTGTTTTCGGATGGTTTAATTGTAACGGTTTTATTGTCGCTTTCCTTTCCGTCAATACTCAAAATAGCGGTGTAGTTATCTACTACTCCTCCAGTGTTCCCTATCTCCACAGTAATAGTAATAGTTTGGAGCGGACCAACCTCCGAGGGCGAAATTTCAATCTTATTAACTTGAAATTCAGCAGGTTTGGGTAATACTACTCTATCTGTGCAGGAACACACGATGAAGGATGACACCAATAACGGAATAAACAACCAAATGGGCTTTATTCCCATCACAGCCTCCTGCGGCCTAATATTGTTTCCTTATCTTAGGGTACCCTGAACATATTATTAAGAAGTCAGGGATGCCAGTTAACGTATCCGTCTGCGTTACAATCAAAGATGGTTTGAGGATTGCCGCCATCTACATCCATTATTACAAAATTGCGTGCCGTTATTTGCCTATAGGGGAGTAATTGATCAGAAGATCCGGCGGGCGGAATATAGCATATGCGTTTTGAGTCGGGTGACCAATAGACGGATCTTTTACCCGCTTTGACGGCAGCTATTTCTTGACCTGTTAGGGAATCAAACACTATAAGACTGCCAATCACAAATTGATCAGGTGGTTTTGATATAGTATTGAAAGGAGGGGTACGCGGCACACTAGGGCCTTGGGCTCTTACAGTGCATACGGTGATATACTTGCCGTCAGGTGACCACGTCGTATAAGGCCCGTTATATTCAGCCGTACTATCCCACACTGACACGGTGCCCGTTTCCGGATTACGATAGTTCCTTGACAGCCCCGCATAGCCAGTCCACTCGGTACCATCTGTATTCAACTTCCTTACTCCAGATCCGTCATCTTTCATAACGTATAGATTCCAATTATCAGAATTTGTGTTTCCACCCTCCCGATTAGAGAGGAAAGCTATGTTCTGTCCATCTGATGACCAACACGGGCCTATTTCGCTATCGAGTTTTGTATTTGTAACGTTATTTATCCCGGTCCCGTCAGCATTTATTACGAATACATCGGGCCAAAATACTAAATTATCCTTTGTTATACAACATGTAGATGCCAACCTCTTCCCGTCTGGTGACCAAATGGGCGCGAAATACCAACCACTCTGTCCCTTCGTCACATCCAGTAAACCGGTGCCATCTGCATTCATTACCCATAGTGAATTGCTCAGATCCTCTTTTGTAATGAACGCAATCTTCTTGCCATCGGGTGACCATATAGGATTATTTCCGGATTTAAATTCTTTAATATTTTTACCTTCTATATCCATAGTACAGATGTTGCCACCTGGGGAAACAAAGGCAATTGTATTCCCGTCAGGTGACCAAGCTGGTTGGCTATTGCCACCTTGTCCAAGTTTTATCTTATCCCGACCACTTTCTTTCATATAATATATTTGTGTGATACCTTCAAATGACTCATATAAAAATCCCCTCACTTTGCTTGCTGTAGCCTCATCGGGATTAGGTTGTATTTTCTTGCTATCAACCACAGCCGGCACTTGAGGTTTCACAGACTGATTATCAATAGCAACCAGCGTAGGGGTTTTCTCACTTGGGGTACAACCAATAAGAGTTGTGATAATAATCATGACTGCAACCACTACAACGAATATCACTTTTAACATTCTTCTACCTCCAATCATTTACGTTATTATATGTAACATCATCGAGGATATCAATAACAACCGGCTAGGCAAGTGTATGGCATAGTGATTACCTCATACGTCATCGGATACTCAGCTAATCAGGATCAATTTGGAAATGTGTGTCCGAGGCCAGTCAAGGACAGGTATTTTGCCAGCTAGCATAGAACGCTTAAAACTCGAAGTGGAACTCGCCTGAACAATCCCCGTTCGCAAGCATCCGGCATTTTGCTGTCTGCGGCGTTGAGGTGAACTTCAAACCCAGCAACTCAAGCCAGCATTCGACGCGATACATCACACCGCACTCATATCTATCGATCACTCCCATACGGCTCATGCCCTTGTAGGCAAAACATTCGCCCCGGTCCCACTCCCAATGAAGGGTATTACCAGGCATCACTGCAAAGTGTAATTTGCTGAACACGGATACGGGCAGTATCATCTGCATGCCCGCCGGCAGGAACTCCTTTAAAACCTCGATACCGGTTAACTGGCTGTCCTGCAGGCCGGTCACCTGCTTCAGCCTTCGCACTTCCAGTGGAGCCATAGCCTTAATGGCCGCCTTGTTGAATTTATTGGCCGTATCGACACCCAGCTCCCGGCTCACGGTATAAAACCACATGCCATCGTGGGTAAGCCAGCCTTTACCCAGCAGTTCCCTGATCTCTTCCTTGTTTACGTCAGCGAACGTGCGCATATCGAACCTCACACGGGCAAAAAGCCTTTTGCCCCTAAAGGATAATAGCCGGGCCTTCTGTCCGGCGCCTTAAAGCCCAGCCCCTATTTCTCAGCAGCTTTTGTCATCTGGCTGCGCAACTCGCGCTTCAGCACCTTGCCGACCGCTGACGTGGGCAGCTTGTCCATGAAGACGATCTTTTTAGGTACCTTGTATGGCGCAACCCGGCTGCGCAGGTACTCGGTGATCTTCTTTTTCTCCTCGTCACTTTTCTCGATGCCCGGTTTGAGCACGATAGCCGATGCCACTATCTCGGAGCCGGGCCGGTTTGGATCCGGTATACCCACGCTTGCGCCCAGGTCGACATCGGGGAACTCGCAGATGATGTCATCGAGCTGGCGCGTGAAAACCTTGTAACCGGAAACGTTGACCATGTCCTTGAGACGGTCAACCACGAACAGGTAGCCCTCTTCGTCCATCTGACCGATGTCTCCCGTATGGAACCAGCCGTCGTTCAGCACCTTGGCCGTCTCCTCCGGCTTGCGGAAATAGCCTTTGGTGAAAACCTGCGGCCCCTTGATCAGGATCTCGCCCGGCTCATCGAACGGTACGGGCTCGCCGGTGGTGGTATCGACTATCCTGATATCGGTATCGGATATCGGCAGACCGACCGAACCCGGCTTCTTTTTACCGAAAAGCGGCCCGGCCGTCACGATAGCGCTGGTCTCCGTCAGCCCGTATACCTCGACCAGCTTGTTTGCGCCTACAATGCTTTCAAACTCCTTGATATACTCAGGGGGAAAAGGCGCAGCACCGCTGCATATATATTGAACCCCCGAGAAATCATAGGAACGGAAGCCGGGCTGCTTCATCAGCTCAAGGAAGATGACGGGCACATTGCCGATCAGGTTGGGCCTGGTCTTCTTCATCCACTTGATGATGAACTTCAGGTCGCGCGGATTGGGCACCGCCACCTGTGTGAGCGCCTTGGAGAACATGGCCAGCGACATCACCAGCCCGGCGATGTGGAAAAGCGGCATGGCTGTAAGCCCGACTTGCTCCCCTACAGGTGTATCCAGCCAGGTTGTGATCTGTATCATCTGCCGTGACAGGTTGCGGTGGGTGAGTTCGGCGCCCTTGGGCAGCCCGGTTGTGCCTCCCGTATACTGCATGGCGCAGGTATCGTCCAGACCGACCTTGACCTCGATACTGTCGGCCGGCAGCTTCTTCATCACATCTATGAACTGCCACACCTCTTTACCCGCAAGCGGCTCCACCTTGCCGGTGGGCACCTTCTTGGAGAGCCTGGCCAGCGTCTTGATAGGCTGCGGGATATAGTCCAGTATTCCCGTGAAAACGATCAGTTTAAGCTCCGTCTCAGGCGCCACACGCTTTATTCGTGGGAACATAGCATCCAGCGTCAAGAGAGCTTTAGCGCCCGAGTCCTTGAGCTGGTATTTGAGCTCCTCTTCCGTCAGCAGGGGGCTGACACCGCTGAGGACACAGCCGGCCTTCTGTATGCCCAGCACGGCAACATAGTATGCCGGCAGGTTGGGAAGGTTCACACCAACGATGTCGCCCTTCTTTATACCTGCTTTTTGCAGCAGTGCGGCAAAGCGGTTGGACATGGCATCGAGCTGGCCGAAGGTGAACGGAGTGCCCATATACCACAGGGCTATGCGTTTGGGGAATCGCTGAAAAGCCTCCTTGATGGATTCCCAGAACGTGAGATCGGGATACTTGATATTGGCGGGAACATGCGGATCATACTGTTTGATCCAGGGCCTCTGATCGTAATGGTCACCCATCGTGCAACAGCCTCCTCAGTTTTTTTATGACAGCCGGAAGATTCCGGCCTGACCACCACATTACCAGCTAAACCAATACCGGAAACCACATGAACAGGATGACTGGACGGCAATACCGTGGGACTATTGTATCAGATTTAAGATGTTAGCTCATCCAGGAATTCCCCGATGAACTGCTTCACTTCACCTGCCGGTTTGATCACGCCGTAGTGTCCTTCGCACAGGATGTCCGCTTCGATTTCCATTATTCTCTCAAGAGATTTCACCGCAAGCTGCGGATCGCCTCCCCACATGGGCATGTACGGACCATGTATATCCTGCCCGAAGAGTATCTTCACTCCTCCCGTTTCCATCACCACCACCATGCTCCCGGGCGTATGGCCGGGCACGTGTATGAAATTTAATTTTATTGATCCTATCACAAGTTCATTCAACTGCCCGGAGAGTTTTTCATCCACATGGCAGGGCCGGTAACGGATACCATAGTGCTCGGCGCCTACCCTCTTGCCCGATTCAATGGCTTCGGAATCTTGCATATGGGCGATCACCCGCAGGTTGAATCTATCGCGCAAATCCGCAGCCGAGCCGATATGGTCAATGTGCGCATGGGTTATGATAAGTGTGGTGATCTGTTCGGGCATGAAACCCAGCGCCTGTATATTGTCTATTAGCCGATCTGTGCTCTTGCCCGCCCCGGCATCGATCAGAATCAGTTCGCCGGCATCAACCAGGTAGACACAGCAATCCATGCCGCCGGAGATATCGGCGCTGCCGACCATGTATACCTTTTCACAGACTCTGAAAGGGCTCTGCATCTCCATCCTACCGTTTTATCAGCTCGAGCAGGCAATACTCGTAAGGCAAACCTTTGGGAGTCTCATAAAACTTCTCCCTCAGCCGCTTATAAATCTCATCGACACTGTCCTTGTTTTCCGCAGCAAGCCCTGTCCTGATAGAAGATTCACTCCACGCCCTCACCACGTGCGCCAGTGTGTCGGCCAGCTTTGCCCTGGCCTCATCTTTATCCAATTGGTCCTTCACCTGTGAATAATAAGCGCAGGGCACGGTCATTTCTTCAAAGGAATTGAGGTCATACAGCTCTTTTATTTCATTTTCATGCGCCAGGGACTTCATCTCCTCCGGCGTGGCAAAATAATCCGGCACAAAAATGGTGTTCAATTCTTCGCCTTTAATACGGCCTTCCTGATACAGCTCATGACATACATCGCGCAGGTTATTATATCCCGCCGATGCCGGCCAGCGGTCTCCGCCCCGGTTGGCCAGGTTGGCCATAAACAGGGCGCCCCCTTTAACCAATTCGGCCGCGCGCTCTCGTAAAAATACCCTACAATCCTGCTTCCATTTCTCAACGAATTTGCTGCGGTCCTTATCCGGCAACTGATTGGCCTGTATCTGAGCCGGATGCTGAAAGAAATCCGTTCCCACATCTTTTGTGTTCAGCCAGTGCAGGGAAGTGGAGGAGAATCCCAGATGCAGTTTTCCGGTTATCTCGGGCAATGGCTCATAAAAGGAACGCCGGATATAGTCAGCCTCCACACCACCCATCTGTTTCAGTTTCGAGTTAATCCAGAATTGATCGAAATAGTCCCGCGCGGCGATATCGTTATAGATCAGCCTGACTTTTAACGCGGGATTGGCTGCTCGCATCTCTCCTATGATCTTTTCAAACAGGCTGCTCGAATTCACTCCATCTGCGGCGCCGTAATCGGCCATGACGAAGGTCGTCTCCTGGCCCATGCGGCTGATGACGGGGGCTATGGAGCGAATATATGTCAGAATCTGCGGCATTATCTGGAACTCCACCGCCCTTGCAGTGTCGGAAATCCGGCTGTAATCCCCGGTCATGGTAGGCATATAATGCGGTAATCCGGTGCCTTTCTCTTTACGATCTGCCACTTTATTTCTCTCCTTCGCTGCTGTGTGAGAATTCACTTCCCAATATACCATTCGCGCACGGGCTGTAACAACAGACATGCCTGTTGTTGAAAGGGGCGCCTCCAGAGGCGCCCCTTTCACATAGGAGGGTACCTGCGGTCAATATGCCTGCGTATAGAGCTGAATGATGTCGTTGGGATCACTGACAGGACGGCCGTTGAAGATGACTGCCGTATCTGCGATGGCATGGAAGGCGCATATGGCCAGGTTATCTTCGGGCACACCCACATCGCGCAGCCTCATGGGATGTCCCACCTTCTGCATCAGCGCTTCAACAGCATCGGCCGCCGCCAGGGCGGCATCTTTTTCGCTCATGTCTTTGATATTGACACCCAGCGCATGCGCCACCAGCGCCAGCTTGTCGGCGGATGTTTCGACATTGTATCGCATCACCTTGGGAAGGATGATGCCGCAAGCCGCGCCATGGGGCACGTGATGAAGCGCCCCTATAGTATGCGCCATGCCGTGCGCCAGCCCGACCTGGGCGGTGGTAAAGGCCCAGCCGGCCATGGTGGCTGCCACCTGCAGATTAATCCTGGCTTTCTCATTCTTCCCATCCTCCACAGCAAGCGGAAGGTTCTCGCCGATCAACCTGATGGCCTGCAGAGCCATGCCGTCGCAGATCAGGTTCGACATGGTGCTGGTCATGGCCTCCACGGCATGAGTCATGGCGTCCATGGCCGTCGATACCGTCAGCGCTTTGGGCAGACCCAGGGTGAAGAGCGGATCGAGGATGGCCACATTCGGCGAGATCCTGGGATCTACGATAAACAGCTTGCGGCCGGCTGCGTGGCTGGTGAGCACGGCTACGCTGGTCACCTCGCTGCCGGTACCCGAGGTCGTGGGAACGGCGATGTGCGGCGTCTGCGGCTCGGTCAGCACCAGGAAATTTAGATAATCATTGGCTTTACCGCCATTCTTAAGGGTAACGCAGACGCCTTTGGCGGTGTCCATGACGCTGCCGCCGCCAACACTGACAATGCAGTCGGCCTTCAACTCACGGGCCGCCTCGGTGGCGGCGTCCACCGCCTCCAGGTCAGGGTCGGCAGGTATTTTATCGAACATGCCGATGCAGAAATCCGCCAGGGCGTTTTTGACTAAATCGGCCAGTCCGGCCGCTTTCACGCCCGGATCGGTCAGTACCAGCGCTCTTTTGCAGCCCAGGTCTACTATAGCCTTGTAGATCGATGAAAGCGCCCCGTGGCCCGACACGACGGTTGTGGGAGCGGAGTAGGTGAATCCATCCACTTTCTTGTAGTCGGATATCAGCTGGAAGTACATATTGGTGTGGTTGTGGGCCATGGAATTGACATGGATACGTTTTATCTGCGTGTATTCGTGCAGGCACTCCAGTCCGAAATCGCGGCCGATTCCCGATTGCTTGTAACCTCCAAACGGGCAGAAGTCCGAGAAGATATGATAGTTGTTGATCCACATCGTGCCCGTTCGCACCTGGTTGGCTATGCGCTGGGCCCTGGCATTATTGCCGGAGAATACGCCGCCGGCCAGGCCGTATATCGAATCGTTGGCGATGGCCAGCGCTTCCTCGTCGCTGTCGAACTTGATGACGCTGACGACGGGACCGAAGATCTCCTCCTGGGCGATGCGCATCCTGTTGTTCACCCTGGCAAAGATGGTGGGAGCATAGTAATTGCCTTCGGGCATGCCGGGAACGTCGACGCGCTTGCCGCCGGTGATTAACTCCGCGCCCTCTTCTCTGCCGATTTTAACGTAGCGCTCGACGGTGGCCAGTTGCTCCTTGCTCACAATCGGGCCCATGTGTGACCTGGCATCCATCTGGTAGCCCACGCGCAGCAGTTCGGCGCGCTTTTTCATCTTATCCAGGAACTGATCATATATCCTGGACTGCACCAACAGCCTGGTGCCCGATGAGCATACCTGGCCCTGATGGAAGAAGGTACCGAAACAGGCGCCCTCCACCGCCAGGTCGATGTCCGCGTCATCGAGTATGATATTGGCCGATTTGCCGCCCAGCTCCAGCGAGACTTTTTTCACCGTGCCGGCGGCCATCCTCATGATCTCACGCCCGACCTCCGTGCTGCCGGTCAGCGCGACTTTATCCACATCGGGGTGGGTACAGAGCACCTTACCCAATTCGCCGCCCGGGCCGGGTATGACATTGATAACCCCGTCGGGGATGCCTGCCGCCTTGGCGGCTTCAGCCAGTATACAGGCCGTTAAAGGTGTCACCGACGCCGGTTTTATTACTATGGTGTTGCCCATGCACAGGGCAGGTGTTATCTTCCAGACCGCGATATACATGGGGTAGTTCCAGGGCACGATGCCCACGCATACCCCCAGCGGCTCTCTGCGTATGAACTCACGTCCGGGCGCAAAGGCATTGCCTGATACGGGTATCTCCTCCTCCCAGGGAAACTTTGTGGCCGCCGCCAGGCTCAAATTGCGCATATGCGTTATGCTGATCAGCGGCATGAATTTTGCCAGCGATATGATCTGGCCCGCGTCCATCGATTCCGTGGCGGCCAGGCGCAGCCCCTGCTGGGCAACCTGGTCGGCGAAATCCTGGACCTTGGCCATGCGCGCCTTCACCGGCATCCTGCTCCACTCGCCCTTATCGAACGCCCTGCGCGCCGCCGCAATGGCAGCCTCGGCATCCTCCTTACCCGCCTGCGCTACGCTGGCAATGGGCGCTCCCGTGCCCGGGTCGATAGTTTGGAATGTTTTCCCGCTTTTTGCATCGACAAATTTGCCGTCGATAAAAAGTTTATAATTGTCCATTAACTCCCTCCCTCAATAGATTCTTAAATCGCGTCAAACTCAGAATATAATATCGGTCATAGAGAAACCTTCCCATTCGCTCACAGCCTTGTCTGAGGTGATCACATATCCATCTCCTCCTTCCCTGCTCACATATGATATGGTTATTTCTCCAGTCAGCCGGAACGTCTCCCGGTCAACAATGAACGTCAGGCCGTCAAATTCCTCAGTCAGGTCATCGTCGTTTACGGCATCCGTACACAGACCGAGGGAAGCATCGCAACAGCCGTTAAAACGCAGGTCAATGCGAACAGGCTGTATAGATCCTCTTTGCGACAACGCAGACCTCATGGCCCGGACTGTGCCGGCATCTAGGTTAACGATATGCATTGCCTTCCCCGCTACTTCTTTCCTTCCTTTTGCATCCTGAGTAAAAATGGCATCACTTTGAAAAACGACTTCATCTTTTGTGAGTTACTCTGCGTGTACATGAAACGCAGCGCGTCCACTAATCCCTCCTCGGCCCCTGCGATTGCCGGGTACTGGTAGAATTCCTTTTTGTTCCCGTTTTTACATTCTGTGATGGATTTGATATTTGTGAACGCCCGGATACCGACTTCACTGTGGTAACAGCCGATGCCCGATTCTTTGACTCCGCCGAAGGGCAGGCCGGGCACGGCAAACGTTATCAACGCATCATTTATATTGACCGAGCCGGTCTTGATCTTGCCTGCGATCCGGCGTCCTTCCTCCATATCCTTCGTAAATACCGCTCCCGACAGTCCGTAAGTTGTGCTGTTGGCTATTCTAACAGCGTCTTCTACATCATCGTACGGCATCACAGGCAGCAGCGGGCCGAAGGTCTCTTCCTTCATCACTTTCATATCCTCCGTGACGTCGGTGAGGACTACCGGCGGGTGACACATACCACTGAGTCTGCAGTTCAGGACGCCTTCGGGCAGAAGTTTTGCCCCTTTAGCTACAGCATCTTCGACCTGCATTTCCACGATTTTATACTGCGATTCCATAGTCATGCTTCCAACTTCGCCCACTCCTGTGCCAGATTTAATGTTCTTTACGATATTTATAAGCTTCTCTATAAACGCAGCATAGACCGGCCTCTCCACCAGGCATATCTCCATGCCGATACAGGTTTGACCGCTGTTGGTGAATGCCCCCCAGGCTATGGCATTTGCCGCTTTATCCAGATCGGCGTTCTTTGTAACTATTGCAGTATCCTTTCCGCCAAGCTCCATAACGGCCGGCACCAGCCTCTCGGCCGCTTTAATATTTACGCGGCGCCCGATCTCCGTAGAGCCCGTGAAGAAAAACATATCGATGCCGGCACTCTGTATCAAAGCTTCCCCGGTTATTGAGCCGTTGCCCGTAACAACGTTGACCACTCCTTCCGGTAAGCCCGCTCTCTCCAATAACCGCTTCACCAGCATGCCGCTGTTGGTGGTCTGGCTGGACGGCTTCAAAACGACCGTGTTGCCTGCGGCGACGGCAGAAATCACAGGGCCCACCGACAGACCGAACGGATAATTCCAGGGAGATATGATGGCAATAACACCTCTGGGCTCGAAGACGTAATACATCTTGCGGCCCGGCATCATGGGATTGCCTTCAACCTTGACCGGCGCCAGGAACTTGTCCGCTTTCTGCGCATAGTAATGCATGATGTCACAGGAGGGATAAACATCCGCCATCAACGCATCGAACCTGGTCTTGCCGTTCTCATCGGATACCCTTTCAGCGTAATAGAGCGCGTTGTCAGCCAGTATCTCGGCCGCGCGCGCCAGTACCTTCATCCTGTCCCTGACGGGGGCGCCGGACCATGCCGCCAGCGATTCACGTGCCCTTGCTATCACAGCGTCGACCTCCTTTGCGTCCATCAAAGGGTATGAGGCAACTTTCTGACCTGTCATAGGGCTCACCACATCAAACGTCTTCATCAATCTTTACACTCCTTCCAATTTTTTAATGCACACACTACGCGTAGTCTCAATGTTGGATGATATACGGACATTTGAGAAACAGCTGCAGACCGCACAGGCAGGCATAGAGACATGCGGAATGAGCTTTATGGGGAAAAATGCAACAGACGCCGGAAACTTATTCCAGCTTAATATAACCTGGAACAGGTCTTCTACTCTCCTTTCCAAACTTGGGAGGCATCACCGTTTCCAGTGGTACCCTCGGGCTTTCGCCACCGGCCGGGTAAACAGTGCCTTAACGGTTTAGTTATCCGGCTCGAAGAGTTGGTATATTTATTTGACTAAAGTTATCATGCTGCCAACGATCTGTCAATAGGAATAGGCTATATGACATCCCGTCAGGCGCATTTGACAAATGTACCGGTATGAATCCTATAATTTCACAACGACTTGGAGCAGGCGGCGCTTTCGTAAAAGCCGCCGGGCTTTGGCAGCAGGCATCATTGAACCCTGCGGGACTAAGTTCCTGCAGGGCTTGTTTTTTTATGCGAGGTTGATATGAAAAAAAGGCTGTTTAAATCTGCAATGGTCAGCGGGGCATCGTCGGGAATCGGCGAATCTTATGCACGCCTGCTAGCCTCACTGGGCTATGATTTAATGATCATTGCCCGGCGCAAAGACAGGCTGGAATCCATCTCCGAAGAGATAAAAAATGAATACGGCGTCTCCGTAACCGTACTGCAGGGCGATTTATGCAGCGAAAATGATGTCTCCCGTATTGAAAAAATCGCCCGTGACAGCAATGATCTATCGGTGCTGATCAATAACGCAGGCTTCGGCACGCTGGGCCCATTCGTCGATGTAGATATCAACAAGTCGCTGAATATGATCGACCTGCATGTTACCGCACCGACGCGATTGGTCAAAGCCGCATTGCCCGGAATGATCGCCCGCAGAGAAGGTGTCATAGTCAACGTCGCCTCTGCGGCTCCCTTCCTACCGGTGTCAGGCAACGTGATCTACAACGGCACCAAATCTTACTTAATCGCTTTTTCCGAATGCCTTCAGCTTGAGGTCAAGGACGCAGGCATCAGGGTGCAGGCGCTCTGCCCCGGCTTCACCCGTACCGGCTTCCACAGCGTTGATGAGTATAAAAACGTCGATTTTTCCACAATCCCCGCTTTCCTGTGGACAACCTCCGACAAAGTAGTGGCTCAGTCATGGCAGGCGCTGGGGAAAAAGAAGGTCGTCTTCATTCCGGGAGCCATTACCCGCCTGACCTGCACGGTTTTCAACGGATTGTTCAGATACCTGGCCGGCAAGAGAACAGCGACCACAGGCACCCGGCGCCGATAATCTAATTTACGCTGCGGCGCCGTCGATACTTGCCCTGACCTGCCTGATGAATTCCCCCAGCTCCCTGTAGGGTGGACCCTCTTTTTCCATGAGCTGTATGATGCGGCTGCCGATGATCACACCGTCTGCCAGGGCCGCTGCCTCCACCGCCTGCCTCGGTCCGGAAATTCCAAAGCCTATGCAGAGAGGTATATCCGTAACCTTCCTCACATTTGAAATCACATCGCCCAGGCCCGAGGAAAAGCCGTTGCGAACGCCGGTCACACCTGTCACGGACACCACGTAGATGAAGCCGCTTGAGTTATGCGCCACAAGGCGGATGCGTTCCGGGGAGCTGTTGGGCGCCACAAGGTAAACGGTATCGACGCCATACCTCTGTGCGCTTATATCCAGCGCAGGCATTTCGCCCGGTGGCAGGTCGGGTATAATCAGGCCGTCCACCCCTTCTAAAGCACAGTCGGCACAGAATTTCTCCACGCCATAACTGATAACCGGGTTGAGATAAGTCATGAATACCAGCGGCACATCACTCCGGCTTCGAATACGCCCTGCAATTTCGAAGCATGTCTTTGTGGTTACACCGTTGAGCAGCGCAAGATGGCTAGAGTGCTGGATGGTAAGCCCGTCGGCCATGGGATCGGAGAAGGGTATCCCCAGCTCGATGATGTCGCAGCCGGACCCGGCCAGTAGCAGGGCTGCCTGGACGGCGCCTTCGATATCCGGGTATCCAGCGGTAATATAGGCTATTAGTGCCTTATGTTTCCTGTCCTCAAAGACGGTGAATATGCGGCTCATAGCTGCACCCCCAGCGCGCCGGCCACGACATGGACATCCTTGTCTCCGCGGCCGGATAGGTTGACGACGATTATTTTGTCTTTATCCAGGTCACGTGCCAGCTTGATGACGTGAGCAATGGCGTGCGCTGATTCCAGCGCCGGCAGAATGCCTTCAAGCCTGCTGAGCAACTGAAACGCCTCAAGCGCTTCTTTATCGTCGACCGTAACGTATTCCACCCTGTGCCGGTCTTTGTAGTAGCTGTGTTCCGGGCCGACGCCGGGGTAATCGAGTCCCGCCGATATACTGTGCGTCTCCAGCACCTGCCCTCCGTCATCCTGCAGCAGATAGGATTTGGCGCCATGCAATACGCCTGTCCTGCCGGCAGCCAGAGTTGCAGCATGTTTGCCGGTCTTGACCCCACACCCGCCCGCCTCGACTCCGATCAATTCAACCTCGCTGTCCTGAACGAATGGATGAAAGACTCCCATGGCGTTGCTGCCCCCTCCCACGCAGGCAACGATGCGGTCAGGCAGCCTGCCGCATTGTTCCATGACCTGTATGCGGGCCTCCCTGCCGATTACGGATTGAAAGTCGCGCACCATCAGGGGATATGGGTGCGGGCCTACCACTGAGCCGATCAGGTAATAGCTGTCTACAACATTGCTCACCCAGTCCCTGATGGCCTCATTGATGGCGTCCTTGAGCGTTTTGCTTCCGGATGATACGGGGCGCACCTCAGCCCCCATCAATTTCATACGAAAGACGTTCAGAGACTGACGCTGTACATCCTCTTCGCCCATATAGACGATACACTGTTGTCCCAGCATGGAGCAGACCGCGGCGGCGGCCACACCGTGCTGTCCGGCGCCGGTCTCAGCGATGATCCTCTGCTTGCCC
>Ga0247841_10003784_pt1 | contig 27256 bp, 33 predicted proteins | sample LaCruzMarch2015__2_FD_192410 | JGI IMG/M metagenome (GOLD analysis project Ga0247841, IMG submission 192410) | Freshwater microbial communities from meromictic Lake La Cruz, Castile-La Mancha, Spain - LaCruzMarch2015_18m | ecosystem: Environmental > Aquatic > Freshwater > Lake | place: Spain... | reverse complement strand
CAAAGCGGTAGCCTTGGGAATAAAGAATCACTAACGGCCCGGTTACCAAAAACAAGACGGATAACGTCCAGAAGAAAATCGATCTTTTAATTTTTTCCATAATCATAATATATTCTAAAACAGCCGAAAAAGCAACTCGGCCATTGACATAAAGATGCAATTCGCTTATACTATTTTAGTAACAATTGATTCAATTTTATGTTAGCTGTAATAAAGACTGGAGGAAAACAATATAAGGTTAAGGCCGGGGACAAAATCAAGGTGGAAAAACTGGAAGGAAAAGAAGGAGAAAAAATAATTTTTTCTGAAGTTTTGTTTTTGGGGGATGAAAAAGGCGTGAAAGTCGGAAATCCTGTCATAAAAGGTGCCAAAGTTGAAGGAAAAATTATAAAAACTGCCAAGGAAAAAAAGGTAGTCGGAATTAAATTCAAAGCCAAGAAAAGATATAAGGTAAAGTTCGGGCATAGGCAGACGATGACGGAAGTGGAGATTACAAAAATATAATATAAGAAGAAAGAAGTACGAAGTAAGAAAAAATTCCCCCACGGGAATTTTTTATATTTTAAATTTCTTTATTCTTGATTCCTTCTTCTTACTTCCTATTAATTATTGCTGATCCTAGTGTAATCTCGTCAGCATACTCTATATCCCCACCAGTGGAAAGACCTCGCGCCAGACGGGTAGACTTTATGCCCGATGGTTTTAACAATCTTGCTATATATAAAGCCGTAGCATCGCCCTCCGTGGTTGGGTTAGTGGCCAAAACAACTTCTTCTATTTTTTCTTCTCGCACTCTTTTTTCCAGTTCGCTCAATTTTAGATTGCTTTCTCCGTTTTTCCTCGGTTCGATCACTCCGCCCAAAACATGGTAAAGTCCGGAATATTTTTTAGTTCGTTCGATAGCGATGATATCCAAAGGCTCTTCTACAACGCAGATTGTTTTTTGATCGCGCTTTTTGTCTTTGCAGATTTCACAAAAATCCTCCTCGCTAATGTTCCAGCATTTTTTGCAAAAACGCAGATTGATTTTCAAGCTTTTGAGAGTTTCGGAAAAATCCAAAAGCTTTTCCTTATCTTGTTTAAAAAGATATAAAACCAGCCGCTCGGCATGCTTAGGGCCGATCGACGGAAGAGAAGCAAAATGATCGATAAGTTTTTTGAAGCTTTTTGGAAACATAATTTTAAGAAGTAAGAAGAATGAATAAAGAAGAAGGAATAAAAAATAAAATAAAATAACGCTTACTTCTTTCTTCTTGCTTCATAATTCTTACTCGGTATGTACGCGTTCGAGCGATTTAAATGTAGTTGAGTTCTCATTGAAATACAAGGACAATTTTCCGATCGGTCCGTTTCTGTGCTTGGCGATATGGATTTCCACGATATTTTTGTTCGGCGTGTCCGGTTTTTCGCGGTCTTCCCGATAGAGGAACATTACTACATCGGCGTCCTGTTCGATTGATCCTGATTCGCGAAGATCAGAAAGCTTCGGTATTTGTGGGCTCCTTGATTCTACGGCACGGGACAACTGAGAAAGGGCAATGACAGGAATATTTAATTCTCTGGCCAGTTGTTTCAAGGCTCTTGAAATTTCCGAAATTTCATTGACCCGGTTATCTCCACCGCTCCGGCCTTCCATGAGCTGGAGATAATCGACTATAATCACTCCCACGTTATGTTCTGATTGAAGGCGTCTGGCCATCGTTCGCATTTCCATAACATTGGCCGATCCAGCATCGTCAATATAAATCGGCGCTTCGGAAAGCACTCCCATGGCTTCGCCGATGCGCTGAAAATCATCATCGCCTTCGCCGGATTTCAGTCTTCCGGTTCGGAGCCGCCAAAGATCCACCCCTGATTCGGCGGCCAGCATCCTATCAACCAGCTGATCGGATGACATTTCCAGAGAAAAAATTCCCACTGAAACCTTTTCTTTGATGGCGATCTGGCGGGCAAAATCAAGAGCCAGAGTAGTTTTTCCGATTGATGGTCGGGCGGCGACAATAATCAGATCGGATTTTTGAAATCCGGCCAGAATATTGTCGAGATCGGAAAACCCGGTTGGAATTCCGCGAAGTTTATGGTCGCCTTTGTGCAGTTCATCAATGCGGTTAAAAGCGGCTTCCAGAATCGATCTAATTGGAACAAAATCCTGCTTCAGATATTTTTGCGAAACTTGGAAAAGTTTTTGTTCCGCTTTGTCCAAGACTTTTTCCACATCTTCATCTTCCTTATATCCCAGTTCCAAAATTTCACTGGCGGCAACAATCAATTTTCGAAGAGTCGATTTTTTCTGGACAACCTTGGCATAGTGGACGATGTTGGCGCTTGATGGCACGGAGTTGACAAGAGATGCCAGGTAGCTTGATCCGCCGATTTTTTCGATCTGGCCTTTTTCTTCCAGGCGGTTCGAAAGGGAGAGAACGTCGATCGGCTCGTTCTTTTCATATAGCTCGATCATGGCCTCAAAGATCATGTTGTGGTCGTCTTTATAGAAATCACCCTGGCGGATAAGGTTGGCGACATTGATAATGGCGTCTTTATCCAGCATCAAAGCGCCCAAAACCGATCTTTCGGCTTCAAGATTCTGGGGCGGTACGCGCAGGTTTTCGTTGGAAGATGTGGCCATAGTCATATAATTATACCTCTCTGTGGTATGGAAATCAACTTGCGTTTTTGCACTGTTTGTGCAATTATTACGCACACAATTCAATATTGGCAAAAAACATCGATAATTCACAAGAAGGAGGAGTCACTGTGAAACCTTTATCTGCCTATCACATTCAGATTCACAAACTGTACAGAGCTACTTTTAAAAGAGCCCTAGTTGAGGCAATTCAAAAAGCAGAAAATACTGAAGTGGGGCTGCTTGTTTATGAAAGGTTCATGAAAGATAATATAAGTTTCACCGCTTTTTTTGATTTCATGAAGCCAAAAGAACGAGCCCAGTATTTTGGTGATTTATTCTCAAAACTCGATGAGTTTGGAGCGGTCTATCCGGCACCACAAAAAGAAATCGCTCATTTAGTTTTCGGTAAGTGAAGTAAAACGCACAAAACGGAGCAGAGCTCGGATCCTCAATGAGGATTATATCCGGGCCGAGCTCCTTTTTTTATTTCAAAAAATCGTCATTCTGAGCTTCGATTCAAATCGAAGCGAAGAATCTGCTGCAAAATACAACGGACATTATTATTTAGTAGATTCTTTGTCTGGCTTTGGCGCCGTTCTCAGAATGACGGCTATTTCCTCCACACTTTTAGCCAAAACCAGCTTTTTTCGAAGATCGGCTGCGCCTGGAAAACCTTTGATATACCAGCAAAGATGTTTTCTGATTTCGAACATTCCCAATTCTTTTTTGTCTTTATAAATCATTTTCGCGTGTTCGATCATGATTTTTTTTATTTTGGGGAAGTCATATTGATCAAACCTCTCTGTCTCTTTGGGACACCCGCCTGCCGGACGGGCAGGTCTCTCCTTGGAAAGGAGAGAAGGATATTGAAGAAGATTTTTTATTTCATTAAATATAAACGGCCTTCCCCAGGCTCCACGAGCAATTCCAATTCCGTCGAGCAGGGGATAATGTTTCAAAATTTCTACTGCCTGTTCAGCTGAATTTATCCCGCCGTTTCCAAGGACAATTTTTTCCGGGATTATTATTTTTATTTTTTCGCAAATTGAAAAATCAACCGGACCAGAAAAACTGCCTTCATATGTCCGGCCGTGGATCATGACCGCGGAGTAGGGGAGATCTTTGGTTTTTTTGATAAATTCCAGAGCGCTGATTGTGGCAGCTACGGCAGACCTCCAAGGTCTGTTGTAACAGACCTTGGAGGTCTGCTTAAGTTGTATTCCCGCACGGATTTTTATTGAAACCGGTAAATTAGTATTTTCACAAACTGCGGAAATAATTTCTCGAGCCAGTTTTACATCTGCCATAAGTGCACAGCCAGAACCGTGGCCAAAAACTTTTTTGGCCGGGCATCCGAAATTGATATCAATCCCGTCTGGCTTAACTATTTGCGATATAATTTTAGTAGCTTTTGCAAAGTGTTCTGGATTATTACCAAAAAGCTGAACGACATAGGGCCTTTCTGCTTTATTATATTTTACCAGTTTCAAAGTTTTTGCTGGTTTATGAAACAAAGCAGTCGCGCTGGCCATTTCGGAGTATGTCACATCAGAGCCATATTTTTTTGAAATTTGGCGAAATGCGCTGTCGGTGATTCCCGCCATCGGCGCTAGTGCCAAGATTGGTTCACCCCCACACCAAAAAGACACTTTTTTAGTTGAAGTATTATTTTTTTTTCTTTGGTGTGGGGGTGAATTGAATTTTTTCCAAAAGTTTTTCATGGATAGATTATATAAATTTACCCACAAATCTACAAATCAACTACGAATTTACAAATGCGAATCAAATAATAATATGAATATTTGTAGATTTGTAAAAGATTTGTATATTTGTGGGAATTAATAAAATTAGCCCGCAGAGAATGTTTCACTTCTGCGGGCTGGGTTGTTCGTAGAACGAGATCAAATTACTCGCTTTCCTTTGAAATTTTGATTGAGGAATGCGGGCATTTCACGGAGGCTCTTCATTGTCCAGGGCAAACCATTTTTGGCCAGGGCAATGAGAAAGGGCTTGGCTGGTCTGGTTTCAGGCACATGTACGCCCGGTTCAAACCAGGTGCCATTAAGGATCATCTCGGCTCCGGTAACAGCGGGTATGGCGGTAGTGTAGCCAATCGCATTGCCGTTGGTCTCGAGAAACGACTCTTTATGATCGCACACTTGGTAGATGTATCTGATCTTTTCCTTGCCATTCTTGGTGCCTTTGATGATGCATCCGATGCAGGTTTTTCCGGAGTAACTTTCATTGAAATCTTCGCCCTTCGGGAGTAGACTTTTCAGATATTTAATCGGCTGAATTTCCCGTCCCTGAAAATATTGTGGTTGGATGCTGGTCAAACCGATGTTGTGCAGTACCCGAAGATGCCAGAGATACTCTTCAGAAAAAGTCATCCAGAACCTCAATCTTTTGATCTCTGGAAAACTTCTATGAAGCGACTCCAACTCTTCATGGTACATGAGATAGGAGCTGGCCATTCCCGCTCTGGGATAGTGAAAGTCAAAATGAATAGCATCCATGTCCATAAGCTGTCCATGTCTGGTCAACTTGCCGTCATGAATCGCAAAGATGGGTAGAACCAACTCACGTAAGTTGATTTCTGGATCGAAGTTTGGTGCCCAGACAACGTTTTTCTTTCCGCCATTGCAATCAAGAATATCAACGGATTCAATTTCGTCGAAAACTCTTTCTTGCAGACAGTACGCCACCATGACATTGGTGACGCCCGGATCGAATCCAATCTGAAGTTGAGCCATCAGGCCTTTTTCTTTGAATGTCTTGTGCATAGCCAGTTGCTGACGGTTAGAAAAGCCGAGTTCGTACGGAGACTCATAGCAAGCAGTGTCGAGATAATTGACGTGACACTCCAGACAGGCTCTCATGATAACCAGGTTCCAGTAGGGTGGGCCGATATTCATCACAAGAGATGGTTTTATGGTGTTAATGAGAGAAGCTAAGGAATCAATAAAACTTACGTTCACCCGGTAGAGCAGGGGTTTTACCACGGTACCTTTTTTTTGGAGTACCGAATGAAGCACTTTTTCTGCTCCGACACCCGAGCTAGTTGCCACATGGATCTCTTTGAAGACTTCTGGCTTTTGAGCCATTTTGTGGATGGCAACTCCGCCAACATTTCCTGCGCCGATTACCAATACCTTGTTCATTTTAGTCGCTCCTTTTGAGATATTTTTGCCAATGTTTCTTTCAGTGTGTGCCTTTGTTCTACAAATAATTTATAAAATAACTTTCCTCCTTTCACCCAACTTTAAAGCAAAAAAAACCGCCCGTCAAGCGATTTTTGAAGCCGTCATCCTAAGCTTCGACCTAATTGATACGCCGTCATCCTGAGTTTTGACCTAATTGATACGCCGTCATCCTGAGTTTTGACCCAAGTCGAAACGAAGGATCTACTAAAAAATATCGTGAGTCTTATTTTACAGTAGATTCCTGCCTACCGGCAGGCAGGCTTCGTTCTGATTTCACGATCGGAACTCAGAATGACGATATTAATTAGTGACCTTTATTTCTCCGTCTTCGGTCTCTTCAAGATTGTAACCCAATTTTTTCAAGGCTTCTTTCAGGTCTTCTACCTTATCTTCGGGAAGCTTATGGCCATGATCACAACCGCAATCATCGCAGTTGCAAATATCTTTCTTTTTTTTGTCCATAGTTATTTTTTTCTGATGCTATATTTATTGTCTTTTAAATCTTCGATGGCATATCCTAACTTTTCAATCCTATCCCTTAGATCATCAGAAGCTTTAAAATCCTTGTTTTCCCGCACAGCTACCCTTTCTTCAGCTAATTTAATTATTGATTTAACTATGTCTTTTGATGTTCCTTTCTCAACGCTTAATCTGCCTGACTTAGGTTTATAAATGTTTTTATTTTTTTCTTTTATTGTATATTTTTTTACATCAAGACCCATAACTTTATTAGTTTTTTCCCAAAATGACAAAATATTTTTTGCTGTTTCAGCGCTTAATTTATTTTCAACAATTAGTTTATTAGTTTCAGTGATCAACTCATACAAAACTGAAAGCGCCAAAGGGGTATTGAGATCATCATTCATTGCTTCTTCGAAACGCTTTTGATAAACATGTAACAAATCTGTTTCTGATGAAGATTCGGTTTTTTCTTCGGCTAAATTTTTCAATTTATCTTTCCAACCGACGATTTTTTTGAAATTTGTGGCAGCCTGATTTAATGATTTTTCATTATAATTTACAATACTTCGGTAATGTGAGCTTAAAATCCAAAGTCTTATAATGGCGGGATGATATTTCTTTAGTGCGTCTCGAATAGTTGTAAAATTTCCCAAAGACTTGCTCATTTTTTGCCCGTCAACCATTACCATATTCCAAAGAAACCAATAATTGGCCATTTTTTTACCAAGATAAGCTTCACTTTGGGCAATTTCATTTTCATTATGAGGAAAAGCATTTTCATTGCCTCCGCCATGAATGTCAAAAGTATCTTGACCTAAGAGTTCAGAGGACATTACAGAACATTCGATATGCCAGCCAGGATAGCCCAAGCTCCATGGGCTAGGCCATTTTAAAATGTGCTCCTTATCGGCTTTAATCCAAAGAGCAAAATCAAGATGATTCTTCTTATCTAAATTGATTTCTACGCGTGATCCGGAAATTAAATCATCCTTTTTCTTACCGGAAAGTTTTCCGTATTCCAGAAACTTGTCTACAGAAAAATAAACAGAACCATTAACTTCATAAGCAAATCCCTTTTTAATAAGATCTTCATTAAACTTAATAATTTGAGCGATATATTGTGTTGGCCGGGGATTAGAAGTGGCAGGTTCTATATTCAAATCGTCAAAATCTTTCTTGCACAATTTGATATATTTATTGGCAATTTCGATTGGGTCGATTTTTTCCACCTTGGCTTTTTTTTGAATTTTGTCTTCTCCTGTTTCAGTATCATTTACTAAATGACCAACATCTGTGTAATTCATGATATGGCGTACTTCATACCCTAAATATTTCAAATATTTCCGTAAAACATCTGCTGAGACATATCCGCGTGCATGTCCTAAATGGCAATAGTCATAGACTGTCGGACCACAAACATAAATCCCGACTTTCCCTGGATTAATCGGTTTAAATTCTTGTTTAGCTTTGGCTAAAGTATTATATAGAGTAAGCATTTAAAAACTTTGTTACATGTTTCATGTTATATGTTCCATGAGCTACAGCCATTTTTTGAGCTTGAATACGATGAATGTTATAGCTGCAATCATCAGCATTGTACCAGTGTGTATCCAAAAAGCAAGCGAGTTATGATGCAGTGGGACATCGACGCTCATGGCCATGATGCTGGAATAGACGGTCAGGGGAAGCATGATGGCGGAAAAAATCGTGAGCACTTTCATGGTCATATCCAGCTTGTTGGAAAGCAGAGAATTATTGGTGGCCTCAAGTGATTCAATAGTTTCTTTAGCACTTTCGAGGTTATTCCAAATTCGTATATTGGTTCCGACCAGATCCTGATAGTACTGCTTGAGATCACGTTCAATTAGAGCGTAGTCTTTTTGAGCCAGAGATTCAAAAACAGTTCTTTGCGGTTTCATGGTGCGTCGGAAATTCAAGATGTCTCTTTTGGCTAGGGAAATTTCAAAAACCATTTCTTTTTCATGTCCGGCAAAAATTTCATCCTCGACATTATCCAGCTTCTTTGAAATATGATCCAACTTTGGAAAGCATGATTCGAGAAGCATTTCCATAATGTAGTGCAGAAGCTTTCCTGGGCTTTGGCTCATGAAGACTTCTCTTTTTTTTCTGTTTGATCGGAGCTCCTTAAAAAATTCAGTCAGCTGATAGATGTTAGTATCATGAGCGGTTATAAGGGCATTCGGGCAAATCACTATATCAATTTCTCCTGGATAGGTAGTTTTATTTTCAACGTCAAAAAGGGGAATATGAATGGCTAGGTATAGGCAATTATCGTATTCCGAAGCTTTTGGGCGCAAAGTAGGCGTTGAAAATTCTTCAATGATTAGTGGATGGAGATTGAACCTTTTTTGAATTTTAATGACATCATCAGCATCGGGCTCATGGATATCAATCCAGGAAAATTTTTCTGATTTGACTTCTTGCATAAATATACACGAAAAATCACGAATATTAACTAATTCTAACGAATGTTTATCCGTGACTTCCCTTTTTATTTTATTTTTTTTATTGATTTACTCTGTGGAATTCCGCCGAAGGCGGACTCGCTTCACGAGTATTCCACAAGGTGAATTATAACAGTAATATTTTTGTTTGACAAAAGCCGATTTTTGTATTTAAATTACTAGATGAAAAAGATCTTTCTATTGCTTATCAGGCTGTATCAAAAAACGCTTTCAGTTGATCACGGATGGCTTTCTTATGTTGTTTCCGAGCGCTTTTGCCGGTTCCATCCCAGCTGCAGCCAATATACATATGAGGCAATTGATAAGTTCGGAGTTTTAAAGGGCGGATGGCTGGGATTAAGAAGAATTTCCAGGTGCCATCCGTGGAGCGACGGAGGATACGATCCAATTCCTTCGGAATTGAAAACTCAAAATTCAAAACTCAAAATTCAAAATTAATGTGTCGCTTCGCGACTTTGTTTATAAAAAATTATGAGCGGAGCGAATTCTAAAACTTTCAACTTTGCACTTTGAGCTTTTAACTTAACTTTATGTTAACCGATGAAGTAAAAATTAAAATAATTGCAGGAAAAGGCGGGGACGGCGTCGTAGCTTTTGACAAGATAAAAATGAGCCTTGGGCCGACTGGTGGAAGGGGCGGAAACGGCGGAAACGTCTATTTTGAAGGTGTTTCAAACCTGAGCGCACTTAATAAGTATAAGCATAAGCTTGAATATTGGGCCGAAGATGGCAAGAATGGAAAATCAGACAGGGGAGATGGAGCAGATGGAAAAGACATTGTTTTGACTGTCCCAATCGGAACCGTAGCGCACAGCTTAGATATGAGAAAAGACATAGAAATAACGAAAGTCGGACAGAAAGTATTGGCAGCCAAAGGAGGAATTGGAGGAAGGGGAAATTATTTTTTCCGTTCTTCAACAAACACCAGTCCTGAAGAAAAAGAACTGGGAAGATCCGGCCAGGAGTTTAATTTTATTTTGGAACTCAGGCTTATCGCCGATGTTGGCTTTATCGGCTTTCCCAATGCCGGAAAATCAAGCCTGCTCAATGAGCTGACCAAAGCCGATGTCAGGGTGGCTGATTATCCTTTTACGACGCTAGAACCTAATCTTGGGACTTTGGATAAAATAATTATTGCCGATATTCCTGGACTAATCGAAGGCGCCTCTTCTGGAAAGGGATTGGGGATAAAATTTTTGCGCCACATTCAAAGAACAAAAATTCTGGCTCATTGCATAAGTCTGGAATCGGACGATCTCTTGCGGGACTGGAAAATTATCAGAAAAGAGCTGGAAAAATACAGCCAAGAGCTTGCCAAGCGCAAAGAATTTATACTTCTGACCAAATCAGACCTTCTTGATGCTGGCAAAGTAAATGTTAAAATTGAAGAAATAAAAACTGTCAACAAGGATGTGCTGGTTGTTTCTATTCACGATTGGGAAAGTCTGGAGACGCTAAAAAATAAAATATTTTCGCTGGTTTGAAATATCCGGCATATATGTTAAAATGGCCTTGCATAATAAACTAAAAAATCAACAATAATATGGAAATTATTGATCCGAAATATATTTTACCCGTAGCCATTTTAGCGGTCGCTTGGACGATTCCCTGGAAAGGGGTGGCTCTTTGGAAAGCGGCAAGAAACGGAAGTATTATCTGGTTTACAGCACTTTTGCTCCTGAATACCTTAGCCATATTGGAGATACTGTATATTTTTGTTTTTTCCAGGAAAGAGAGGAAAAATTAAGGCGAGCTATAATTATAACAGAATTATGTACTGGATTTTTTTGATTTTGTTCGTAATAACTATCCTTATTCCCGACATAATAAGAGGGTCGGTTTTTTACCTGGCAGAAGAGCGAGCGGAAGAAGTGGCCGTTTTTTTTATGGGAGTCGTCGCTTTTTTGGTCTTTATTCAGAATGAATACAAGCTGTCTATCCAAAAAAAGGAAAAAGAGAAAGAGCAAAAAAAAATGAAGCAAGCGATGAAAGATCTCGTGGAGTCTTACAGCTATATAGGCGAAGTGAACCGCAAGATGGATATAATTATGAATATCGCTTTGGGGCTATCAGATCGTTCAATCCTGAATAAAAACAGAGAGAAAGAAATTTATGAATCAATCGTGAGTGCTGCAAATTTTCTGATGAGGGCAGACTATTCTCTCCTTCGGTTTGTCGATAACAGCAATTCCAGAAATGTCAAAGAGATAAAGATGGAAAAGAAAAAAGTGCCGGTCTTCAATGAAGAATTGACTAAGATGGGAGATAGCGTCAATATAAAAAAATTGAAAGATTGCCTTATCATTTGTTCGCCTCAAAAGATAAATGAAATCAGGGGATACCTCATAATCTGCGGATTTGACGAAGAGGAGGAAAAAAATCCGAAAAATATGGAAATTCTGAAAGTGTTCGCTTCTCAAGCTCTTTTCCTTTATTCTTATCTATCTCTAGAAAATGGAAGCAAAGAAGCCAAGAAAGAAGATAATAATTAATTTTTATTGATATGAAAAAAGAAACCATAAAGCCGTTGGGAGAAAATGTCCTGGTGCAGCCGATGCCGGCTGATGTGAAAACAAAATCAGGCATAGTCCTTCCTGAGAGTGCAAGCGGTGACCGTCCGCAAGAAGGAAAAGTAATCGCTGTCGGAGATGATAAAAAAATCAAAGTCAAAAAAGGGCAGAAGGTGATTTTTGCCAAATATTCCGGAACAGAAATAAAGATCGACAACGAAGAATATCTGATTATGAAAAACGAAGATATTTTGGCGGTAGTAGCGTAAAAATATTTTATTAAAAAATAAGGGGCGACCTCGGTTGAGATCGCCTTTTTTGTTGCCGTACAGGCAAAACTTTATGGATATCCGCGTCATTTTCTAGACAGCACGCTTATGCTTACGTATTCGATCGGGTCTCTTACGGAAGCCTCATAATAATTGCATTCTGAACACCAGCGGATAATTCGAGTTCTTTGGTTAAAAAGACTCGTGTTTTGTCCGCTGCAGGTACTTTTGCATTTTGGGCAAATGAATGATTTTCCAAGCGCCCATGGCTCATGGCCATTTTTTGTTCTGTATTTTTCCAAACCCATGAGCTTCTCCTTTCTCCAAAATGTACTATTTTACAATTTCGAACCCCTTCTCTCTCCAGGCATCTAACCCGTCTGGGAGGACGAATACGTTTGTAGTTCCAAGATCGAAAAGCCTAGTTCCTGCCTGAAAGCCGGAAAGCCCGTCCTTCCCGTAAACAACGACCTTTTTCCCCAGTGGAATTTCTCTCCTCCTTTTTTCTATGTCATCTAAAAAAATATTAATAGCGCCTTTTATGTGCCCGCTTGAATATGCGGTGCTATTCTGAACATCAATTATATACAAATTAGACGTGTTCTCATCGATCATTTTTTTCAAATCATCGTTTTTGATGTAAGTCACTTTTGACTGGTCGGAAAGAGAAGATGGATTTCCAGCTGAAATGGTTGCATTTTGATTGGATTTCCAGGCAGAAAATCCTCCAGAAAGGATAAAAATATTTTCAGAATTCTTTAAATTATCCGGAAGACTGACAACTGAATTTTCTCCGGAATAATCGACTATTATATACTTTTTGTTTTTATCAGTCGAGTTTAACACTTGTGACAAATCTTCATTGATTAAATTTTTTGAATCAATAATATGATCAGCCTTAAAGCTCTCTGGATCTCGAATATCTAAAATCATTAAAGGTTTTTTTTCAAGCATCATTTTTGCAAGTTCGCTGTCAGAAACTGATGCTAACTTTTTTGAATCGTCGATTTGAATTTCTTTAGGCTTATTTTTTTGATTATTTTTTGATGAGAAAAAGCTTTTTGAGAAAAAAACAAAAACAACCAAAACAATCAGAAGAAATCCAATTAGAAGCGCTCTTTCATTTTTTCTCTCATTAAGCATTTTATTTTAGGACGCAGCCGATAAAATTTTGATATCCGTTTATGAAATTTTCTATACCAGAGCTGTTTTTCCCCTCCAGCTGGACTTCTTCCAGGATTATCATGCCGGAAATTGTTTGTACAGCTATCTTATCATCAATGCGAACCACTTCACCTAAGTGATGCTGGTCTTTTGAAGATTCGACTGAAAGGCTGATTTTTTTCAATTTTATCCTAATCTTTACATTATTATTTTCCCAAAAAGAAAAAATGCCTGGCCATGAATAGAAAGCTCGGTATCTGTCATAAATTGATTTTGCATCATCTGACCAAAAAATATGTCCGTCATCCTTTTCAATCAGTTTGCAAAAAGTCGCCTCCGAATCATTCTGTTTTTTTGGCTGTATTTTTTCGGAGATCCATTTGGGAATTGTTTCTATGAGAAGGGAGGAGGAAATGCCTGCCAGCTTTCCCATCAATTCCGGAAAAAGCTCGTCAGGATAAATGGATGTCTTTTCTTGTGCAAGAATATCTCCCGTATCAATCCCGGCGTCCATAAGCATAATAGTTGTGCCTGTTTCTGCTTCTCCCTCAAGAATGGTGTTGTGGACCGGAGAAGGGCCTCTATATTTAGGAAGAAGAGAGGTATGGACATTTATACATTTATATTCTGGCATTTCTAAAACTGTTTTTGGAAGAATTTTTCCGTAGGCGGCAACGATTATAAGATCGGGTTTTGTGTTCTCAATTTCGCGGAGGGCAACTTCGTCAAATTTTTCAGGCTGAAATATATTCAAATCATTCTTTTCAGCCGTTATTTTGACTGTGCTTTTTTCTATGTTTCCTTTTCTTCCAACTTTCTTGTCTGGTTGCGTGTAAACTCCGACGATATTATACTTTTCTTCAATTAAAGCGTTAAGAATCACATCAGCGAAGGAAGATGTTCCCATGAAAACAGTTCTTGTTTTGTTTGGATCTTTTTCCATGTTAAGATTTTTGTTATTTTCTTTCGATAAACAATATACCATCCAAGTGATCGATTTCATGCTGGAAGGCTCTGGCGAGAAGCCCTTCGGCTTCAATTTTTATTTTCTCGCCTTTCCGGTCAAGGGATTCGACTTTCACTTTTCTCGATCTTTTTATGGGCATAAATTTTCCGGGAAAAGAAAGGCATCCTTCTTCCAAGATTTCTTTTTTCCAGGACTTCGATTTAATTTTCGGGTTGATAAGGATGTATGTTTTTCCTTCGAGTTTTATGATGCAAAGACGTACTGACTTTCCAACTTGCGGAGCAGCTAGTCCTAATCCGTTATTTTTATCCAGAGTTTCCAGCATATCAAAAATCAATTCCTTTATTTCAGGATTTTTTGGGTCTTTTATAATCTGGGCCTTCTTTTTGAGAAGGGGATTGGGGTAGGTCAGAATGGGTAGTAGCATAATAATTAATTTAGATAATGTAAAATGTAAATATCAAAATGAAAAATGACAAATAAAAATTTAAAAATAATTTAATAATTTTGCATTGTCATTTTGATTTTTGATTTTTCCACTTTTATTTTTTATGTGATGCTTATCGGTTCCACGTCCACAATCCACCCTTGTCCCAGGCCGTTTAGTATTTTTCGGAGTTGCGCCGGAATTTCTTTTTTATACTTCACGGCAATCTGTTTTCTGAAACGGCCTCTTATTTTTGGCACATATGAATCTTGTGGTTCAGATATATTAATATTTTTTATCGCTTTCAGCAAGCTATGCGCCTGGTTTGTTTCGGCTTCCGCTTTTTTATAGCTATAGTCCTGAAAAACCAATTTAATCAGTTTTGAAAAAGGAGGAAGGTTCAATGATTTTCGCTCAGCCAGTTCAATTTTAAAGAATTTTTCCCAGTCGCGTTCGGCTGCCATTTTTATCAATCTGTTTTCTGGCTGATATGTCTGCAAAATTACGACTCCTGGAAATTTTGCCCCGGGGCGGGAAACTCTTCCTGCAACCTGGACGATATTTTGAAAAAAGCGGGAGCTTCCTGAAAAATCAGGAATCGTTAGCATATTGTCTGCATCAATGATACCAACCAAGGCGACATTGGGCAAATCCCAGCCTTTCGAAATCATCTGTGTTCCGATGAGAATATCAATTTTATTTTCGGAAAAGTTTTTATATATCTCTTCATGGTATTTCGCGGATTTGATAGACTGGCTATCCATTCTGGAAATCCTGGCACCGGGGAACAGATCTATTATTTCCCGTTCCACTTTTTGTGTGCCAAGGCCAACGTTTTTGAAAATTATGCCTTTGCATTTAGAACAGGCTGGCATGATAGAGGTTCTGTATTGGCAATGGACGCATTTGTACGTCCCGTCTTTGTCATAAATGAGAGCTCGGTCGCATTTAGGGCATCTAAGGACAGTCTTGCAGGAATCGCAGATTGAAAAGCTGCTCATACCCTGGCGGTTGATAAATAAAATAGTCTGGAGCTTATTTTTGAGGGCATAGGCGATCTCGCTTTTCAGTTTTTTGCTGATGCAGGTGTAGTTCTTATCTAAGCGTTCAAGGCGCATGTCGACAATAATAGTATCTGGTATCTTGCTTGCCTGCCGGCGAGGCAGGTATTTAGTATTTTGTATATTTAATGTAGGAAGTCGTAGTAGTTTTAATGTATTAGCTATGGTTTGGTGATAAGTTTCGATGCTGGGAGTCGCTGATCCAAAAACAATTGGACACCTGTGAATTTCGGCCAGATTTTCTGCAACAGTTCGGGCATCATAGCGTGGGTTCATGTCCCATTGTTTGTATGATATGTCCTGTTCCTCATCAATTACTACTAGGCCTAATTTTTTAAACGGTGCAAAAACAGCCATCCGGGTGCCGATAATAATTTTAGCCTCGCCGGATTTAATTTTTTGCCAGCTGGAATAGTACTGACCTTTAGAAACATTGCTACTCAAAAACGCCATTTCTTCTGGTTTAAAATGAGCGCCGTATCTTTCAATGGCTTGTGGCGTCAATGTTTTTTCTGGTAATAATATTAAGAACTGGAAATCACTATCTTTTTTTCTAAGTTCCAAAATTGAATGAATGTAGACCTCGGTCTTGCCGGAAGAAGAAGGACCAAAAAGAAGAAATTTTCGATTTTCGATTTTCGATTTTCGATTTACTATTTCATTGACAGAATTTTGTTGTTCTTTAGTTAAGATTATAATTTTTTTGTCTCGATTCTTGATTCCCAATTCATACTTCTTGATTCTTTTCACGCGTTTTGGGACAAAACTTTTCATAACAACTCCAAGAGGAGAAATATAATAATCAGAAATAAATTGCGCTAGTTTCAGCTGTTTTGGGGTCAGAAATTCTTTTTCAATTATTTTTTCAACTTTCTTGAGTTCCATTCCGCCATATCTCTTAAAATCCGAACGGCTTTCTACTACAATACCTTCTACATTTCTTCGGAATAGGGGAATGGAAACCAGCGTTCCTGCGGGCATTTTTTCTTCGGAAATATAGCAAAAAGACTGATTCCTGGTTAGTGGGATTTTAGTTAAAGGTACTATATCTAGTATGAATTTAGCGCTTTTCTTTTCCATATCTATATAGTAGTATTACTATGGCTATTTAACAACCTTATATTAAGGAGGAGTCTATGTTTGGCTGGATTGTTATTGCCGTTTGTGCAGTTCTTGTTGGACTTTGGGTGTGGGAAAAAAATATAAATATAGCCCACGGAGAAGCTCTAAAAAGATTTAGCAAAAGGTACGATAAGGATGTTGCAGAGGGAGAAAAATATGCCCGGAACGAGAAACGAAAATTTGGAAGTATACATTAGGGAGGAGCATATGTCTTCAGCGACTGAAAAAATGCAACAAAAAGTTAACGAAGAAAAGGAGGTTCTTCTTCGATTTAAGGATGGAAAAAAGGTCGAAGAAGGTGAACTGGAAATCCTGCAACGATATAGCAGCATCGGTCTGGTTCACATCGGAATAAGTTTTACAAAGAAGGAAATTCAGGCAAAAATCACAAAGAGCGGGAAAGGATTGCTTGGTATTTCTGAATAACAACTTTTCAGACAAGTAAAGGAATCTTCAATGAGCTGGGCAAATTTTTTCTGGACAGGGGTGGGCGCACTGGCGGGCGTATTGCTATGGGAAGTAATAATATTGCCGATTCTTGACGCTTTGCCACCAAGAGGGGGCTTTATTGATCCCAGAAAAAAGTGGCGGTAACCGCTGTGGGCGGAAAGATTTATAAATAGAGTCTTTCCGCTTTTTCTTTTGCTAAAATATGATAATTTCGCTAGTATTATTACCATATGACCCGGTAGTGAAATTTCGACTGGCTCCAAGGAGCCCATATACCGGTGTCATAAAGATTAATTAACGCCAGTTTAACAAAATCGGCAATAAAAATGAGTGAATTTTAATTGTCGAAATTCTACTACCGGGTGAAGCAAAAAATATTCATTGGCATAAATATTCCCAGCAAAGCCAAAAAAAGGCTTGTTTCGGCTATGGGGAAATGGCAGGAATTGCCCATTAAGTTTACCAGGGAAGACAAGTTGCACCTGACAGTGCTATTCTTGGGCTATTTAGAAGAAGATCTGATTCCGGAAATTTGTGAAAAAGTGAAAAAGGCTTGCGAAAATGAGGATATTTTTGATGTGGAATTTGATTCGATCGGACTGGCCCCATCCAAAGAAAAACCACAAATGATCTGGCTCCAGGGATTACCTAATGAAAATTTGCTCAAAATTCACGAAAAACTGGAAAAAGAATTGGGGTTGTTTGTTGCGCCGAAAAAATCTTTCCGTCCGCATATAACGCTTGGAAGAATCAGGAAGTTTAAATGGGAAGTGCTGGATCAACAGCCGGAAATTTCGGAAAAATTTCAGCTGATTGTCACGGCCGATTCGATCGATGTTATGTCGGGCAATTTTGAGAAAGGGGAGAATGAATATACAATTTTGGATTCTTGCCAGCTGAAATAGTTGCCGTCATCCTGAGCTTTGAACCAAGTCGAAGCGAAGGATCTGCAGTAAAATACAACGAGCAGTATTATTTATAGGATCCTTCGCGTCAATTTCACGATCGACGCTCAGGATGACGATGTGGTGTGATTTCAAATTTTATGAATATTCTTGGCGTTAGAGTTGATAACTTAAATAAAAAGGAAATACTTGAAAAAGTAGATTATTTTTTATCCGAACCGAAATTCCACCAAATTGCAACGGTCAATCCAGAATTTATCCTGGAAGCGCAAAAAAATGAAGAATTCAGGAATATCTTGAATAATTGCGATCTGAATATTGCGGACGGAATCGGAATAAAATTCGCTTTTTGGAGATTTGGAAAACATCTGAAATGCCGGATGGCCGGCATTGATCTTGTGCAAAAAATTCTCAAGATGGCTATTGATAGGGGACTTAGTATATTTTTAGCTGTCAATAAGGATGGTTTAAGTACTTGGGAAGAGACAAGGGATGCTATTTTAAAAATTTATCCAAATATAACTATAAGTGGCGCTAATTTAAATAAAAGTGGTATTGCAACGGGATCCTTCGCTAACGCTCAGGATGACAAAAAGAATGTCATAGACATTCTTTTTGTCAACTTCGGAGCTCCATACCAAGAGCTATTCATAAAAAGGGCAAAATATGATAATATCAGGTTAGCCATAGGAGTAGGGGGAAGTTTTGATTTTCTCACGGGAAAAACAAAACGAGCTCCTGTTTTGGTGTGCCAACTTGGTCTAGAATGGCTGTTTCGGTTTTTTTGGCAACCGCATAGATGGAAAAGGATTTGGAACGCCGTCGTGGTTTTTCCGATGAAAGTAATTTTTAGAGCTAGTGAGATGCAAAATGATAAATAATTTTGATAATTTAGAAGATAATAATTTTCACTCCAGCACTGAAGAAATTGTTTTGAGTGAAGATGATATTTTAAGCGTGGAAAAGAATAAAAGAGAGAAAGATAAAGCCATAAAGTCAGCAAAAAGGGCATTAGAATCTTTAAAAGAACTTTTACAATGGCCCGTTAAACCGGATTCCTGGATTGATCCAAAAGAATATATTCTTCCCAATATTACTGATAACAAGGAAATTGAAGTTAAAAAAGAAAATAAGCTTAGAGTTAATTATTTTCATCGGGTTGTAGGACATTTGTTTTTGTTGCTGAATATTATGCCACTTGAAATTTCCAAACCACTAAATGAAAAAATAGAAAATTTTATAATTTCTTTCAAACAAAAAAGGGAGGAAAATGAGATAATTTCTACAGAAGTTGTTCGAGAAATGGATAATCTAGCAGAAGAAATAATTAAAAAAGCCGAAACATATTTAAAATAATTATTTTATGACCAAAATTCGAGTTAGGATTGCACCATCACCAACTGGATTCGTACACATAGGGAATTTTAGAACCATTCTCTATAATTTTTTGTTTGCCAAAAAGAACAAGGCGGATTTTGTTTTGCGCATTGAAGACACTGATAGGAAAAGATTTGTTGAGGGCGCGCTCGAAAATTTGCTTGCAACTTTGGAGTGGGCGGAGATTACTTATGATGAAGGTCCAAAAGAAAAGTTAAAAGTTAAAAGTGAAAAGTTAAAAGTTATTGAATCAATAAATTACAAAGATATCGTAGAGATAGGGGATTATGGTCCATATATCCAGTCGGAGAGACTAGAAACTTACAAGAAATATGCCCAAGAGTTAGTCAAAAAGGGTTATGCCTATTATTGCTTCTGCGAACCAGAAAGACTTGAAGAAATGCGCAAGGATCAGCAAGCGCTTAAAAAGCCCCCCATCTATGACCGCTATTGCCTGCGCAATGTATCAGAAGAAGAGATAAATAAAAATCTGAAAAATAATTGCAGATATACTATCCGGCTAAAGATTCCGGAAAATGAAACTGTTGAATTTGAAGATATTGTTCGCGGGAAAGTTTCTTTCAATACTAATCTCATTGATGACCAGGTGCTTTTGAAATCGGACGGGTTTCCGACCTATCATCTGGCGGTTGTGGTGGATGACCATGAAATGGGAATCACGCATGTTATCCGCGGAGAGGAATGGCTTCCAAGTGTTCCTAAGCATATTTTGTTGTATAAATATTTTGGCTGGGAAATTCCAAAATTTGCCCACCTGCCATTGCTCCTGAATACTGACCGAAGTAAATTGTCTAAAAGACAAGGAGACGTAGCAGTGGAAGACTATATTAAGAAAGGCTATCTCAAGGAAACTATTATAAATTTCGTAGCACTTTTGGGATGGAATCCGGGAAAAGGAGAGACTCAGGAAATTTTCACAGTCGATGAGCTAATTGAAAAATTTGACCTAGCCAATGTCCATAAGGGGGGAGCGGTGTTTGATATCAAAAAGCTTGATTGGATGAATTCGGAGTGGATTAAGAAATTATCAACAGATGAATTGTATCAACGGTCATTAGAATTTTGGAAAGAAAAAGCTTTTTATAATTCTGCGAGTGTTGAAAAAAAATCCGAAGATTATCTGAAAAAAGTTTTGACGATCGAACGCGATCGCCTCTCAAAACTTTCCGAAGTAGGGGAGTGCAATAAATTCTTTTTTGGCGACATCGAATACGACAAAGAATTATTGAAATGGAAAGAAATGAGCGGTGATGATATAAAAAAATCATTGGAAAAATCGTTAGACGTTCTGACTAATATTTCCGATAATGATTGGACGCTTCAAAACATTGAAAAGACGCTTTTGGAAATAGCAGGAGATAAAAAGGGAGATTTACTTTGGCCTTTGCGCGTCGCTCTTACTGGCGAGAAAAAATCACCCTCGCCTTTTGAAGTGGCTTGGGTTTTAGGGAAAGAAGAAAGCTTGAAAAGAATAAATGAAGCAATTAATATTTTATAATGTACAATGTCATTCCCAACTTGATTGGGAATCCAGTGAAAAATTAAAAGTTAGAATAGATTCCCGTTTTCACGGGAATGACAATTTAAGATGTTAAATCAAAAATTTAAAATCAATATTCTAAAATGTACTAAGCGCTTAATTGTTGTTTTTGCCGTTGTTTCATGTTCCATGTTTTATGTTTCATGCCTTAGGGCTGACGATACTGATTGCAGTGTGCTTGAGGGTGACGCCAAAGATAAATGCAAAAATTTAGAGAAGAAGGCTGAAGTGTATCAGGATCTCATCGATCTTAAAAGTAAGCAGCAGGATACATTGCAAAATCAATTGCAAGCAATTGATCGAGATCAGGAAAGGAATAAGAGCGAGCTTCAGAAGACACAGTCTGAAGTTGAGAATTTAGCTGCTCAGATTGATAGTATAGAACGCGATATTGCTGAAAAGGAAAAGTATATGAACACTCAGAGAGTTATTTTGTCCGGTCTGATCCAATCCTATTATGAATATGACCAACAGGGAATGTTAGATGTCATTTTGGCGGATAAGAGTTTTTCAGATTTGGTAAATCAATCTGATTACATTGAGCAGTCAGGAATGAAAGTTAACGAGGTGCTGGCTGAAATAATCAGCATGAGAGATGAATTGAAAGAAAATCAGAGCAAGCTCGCAACAAAAAAGAATGATCTGGAAAATGCTCAGCAGAAACTCATTGATAAAAATTATAATTTGCAAAATAGCGAACAACAGAAGCAGTCCCTTATGAATAAGACCCAGGGAGAGGAAGCAAAATACACGCAGCTTCTGGCTCATGTCGAGGAGCAGCAGAAAGAACTTTTTGATTTTGCTTCTGCGAGCAATGCTGAGGAGGTTAGTGCGAGTGTGTCGAGTTATTCAAAACCAAAAAGTAATCTGGCTTCAACTTCCTGGTATTTTTCTCAAAGGGATTCCCGCTGGGGTAATCAGAAAATTGGAAATTCAAGCACATATATGAAAAGTTATGGATGCGCAGTTACCTGCGTGTCTATGGTTTTTCGAAAACAGGGCGCGTCAATTGATCCGGGAAAAATGGCGAAGGAAAAAATATTTTATTACGATCTTATAAAATGGCCATCGAGCTGGAGTCCCGGAATCAGCTTGGCGTCATCCATATCTCATGGAAATATAAAATGGTCTACGATAGATTCTCAAATTGCAAAAGGCAATCCGGCAATTGTTTATATCAAAAAAACTAACGGCGGGGGAGGGCACTATGTCGTTGTTACCGGGAAAGACAGTAAGGACTATATCGTCCATGATCCATATTTTGGAGCGAATCTTTATCTGGGAACTTCCAAAGCGTTGGTTGGAAAAATTGGAAAAGATTCTGGAGTATCAGTTGATCAAATGATAATTTACGAATAGAAATTTTTTATTTAGTATCAATAGATATTTATTCTTAAAGCTTCTGATAGGGGAGAGCTGATCGGCAAGTTCTTTTATTTTTTAAGGAGGGCAGAATGGATGAATATCGGAAGTGTATTAACTGTACGAAATTTTTTTCAATGAAAAAGAAAACAAAAAATAACGGTTTTAGGTATATGTCATGTATGGCGAGATGCGATCAGGCGCCTCAGATCAAAAATTTAAGGGAGAAATTTTTGGAAAAAGAATCTACAGATGATCGAAGCCGGAAAAGCTCTTAAAAAGCCGAACTTAAGGAAGTCCGGCTTTTCTTATCTAAGGCAGTGTCGCAAAAGATACATTGTGCGACACTCTCAGGCTAGAAACTGACCTCTATGCCCCATTCTGCCATTTGCTGGAGGTCTATATCATATCGGGGTTTTCTTTTGTCCTAGGGCAATTTTAAGGCTCATTTTAATGCAACCAGATAAAGTTTTAAAATTACTTTCCTACTCCAGTATAGCATACGGTTCTTTTCTTGTCAACTGTTGTGTTATCAACCACTATTTTTTTCAACTCCCTATCACAAATCTTTCTAACGGCTTCTTGGCTAATTTTGAATCGTTTTCCGATTGCCCGAAGTGTCATCCCCTCTTGGCGTAGTTCTAAAATCTTCTTGTTCCTTTCGGGTTTTCTTTTGGAAAATATTAGTTTAATGTTTTTCATAATTCCATTGTAATGCATTATGTTTAATCCGTCAACTGTTGAGTTGTCCACAGTCTGTAAAATCTCTAATCCTTTTTTACTAAAACTAAACGATTCTCTTTCCCCGCAATATTTACAGTCTCTTTGAATAGTCGCCTCTTTTATAAACCGGTACTTATTAAGGCAACTTTCGTACCATTCACTCCATTCGTGGACGCCGAATTTACATAGTTTCATACAAAATAGAACCCCCCGAGCTACTACACAAGAGGGGTTCTATGAATATATAATACCTATCTTTTGGATGAAGTATTACAAAGTAATTATAACATATCCCCCACTGGTAGTAGACAGTGAGAATTAAATTAACTTTGGATTGTATCAAATCGTCATAATAAGTCAAATAAAAACGGCCTCCGTGAAGCCGCTCATATTTTTTGGTCGGACTTGTGAGGCCGTTTGATTATTGTACTTTTAAATATCCTCTGACACCTATCAGAAGGACACCTACCAGTACCAAGACAATTCCCAGAGTAATATTAACATCCATTCTTTCAATCCCTGTTGATACCGCTCCTATTCCTAGAAGCAATAGAGATTCTTTAGTGGTTGCGTTCATTGTTTTGTTTAAAAAATTTAATTATTGCGTTTAGCCAGCCTATAAGAGAAATGACCAGTTTCCCAATTAGGTGCTTTAACTTTTTCTTCATAGTGGTTTATCTTACGTTTTACTCCCCCATAAGGGTCAAGAATATATTTCCCAGTTTTATCATTTTTGCGAATTACAAAGTGCTGTTGCTTTCCCCCTTGGATAGAAAAGTCAACTTCTTTAATAGACGGCGACCAGTTGGGCGGTTTATTGATGTCTGTTACTTTCCCAAGATATTTTAACCCAAGAGCTTTGGCGGCTTTTACGGAATCAATCATATCCCCATAATAAACGCCCTCTTTGGTAAAAATCTTATCTACTTCTCTTGGGTCTTTCCCTACCATATACGCCCAGCAGAAAAGATGGCAAGCGAAGTTATGAAAACTACTTGTTTTTACTTTTCCGATGTACCATCCATCGTATTTTTTGTCGAGTTGGTTTTCTATCATTTTTTTATCATATTAAATTTTGATTGTGGTATTCTTCTTTCAAACCCATTGGCTGTTTCCCAAAAAAGCGTCAGGATTATTCCAGCCATTACGATAACCGAAATCCAAAAAATGAATTTACAAATAATTGTAATTTTAAAGATTTAGTACGGCTTACCGATGCTACCCAATTACGAGTGCGTTAGGCAAGGAGTGATATTAGACCAACCTCATTTTGTCGCCCATCATAGACGTTTTGTAGAAGTTGGCGGTTGATTAGACCAGTTAGAGCCTGAAGCCCCAGCCAAGTACTTGGCGATGCCGACCGCACGTCCTAGGCGTTACTGCCGACCAGTATGTATAAATTTTACATAAACTTTACACGTTCTTTACCTATGCAGACCTACTCATATCTATGCAAATCTACTCAAATACCCAGATATGAGTTGGGGCAGAATCTCTTTTGAAGATTCCGCCAGTAGCCAGGAAGATTGATATTTCCCAAGCTAGAAGAAATCTTGGGCGTGTCCATTGGGACATTTGTAATTGAACATTCCACCGTTCATATGGGAAAACTGCATAGGTTCGCCGCAGTCGCAACGCCGTTTGGCGTTTCCCATATATTGGATTTTGGCCTGAAAGCCGATTGGAATTTTGAAATTTGTGCCACAATTTGAACAGGTTGTCATACACCGCTCTTCCCCAAAACAAGGCGTAGAACAAGATGGGCATTGTGTTAATGGCATTTCTGTTCCTCCTTTTTAAAAGAACTATTTGTCTGTAATTCCGTGTTCTTTATTGCTAGCCTCTTGCAACGTAATCAAACGGGTTAACTGTTCTTCGATTTTTTTATGAGAAGTGTCATTATCATCCATTCTTCTTTCCATAACAGTAGTTTTATCTTCAATATGCCTTAAGTCGTTATTTTTAATATACTCGTAATTAGCATTAGAAATGGCTAATTCCGCTTTTATGGTTTGAAGCGGAACCAAAACCATAGTATAGAACACACCCATAACAGCGATTACCCCTACGATGATTTGTATTTCTCTTGAAACGTATTTATCTATTTTTACTTGAGTTTCTTCAGACATTTTTTAGTTCTTATGAGAACCGCCGAATTTTCAGCGATTCCACATAAAGACTATTTTCCTTCAAGCATCTCATAACTCTGGCCAACAATCAGCACACCATAAACTTTTCCAACCAATTCTTTCAGTTTAGCGACTTCTTCGCTTTTCAAATCTAATTCATTGGCTTTTTGAATTTTGGTAGCCAATAAATAACGTTTCATTTTCTCCATACCGTCGATTTTTTCTTCTTCCAAGTTGGTCATAAGAGAGTTGACGCAAACGTCTCGAAGCCTGAACTCATCCTTGGTTTCCACATACTTCCCATCCTCAATTACTTCTTTAAACATCTTTTCCCCATCCATCTTTAGAAGGGGTTTGTCAAATCTTACTTTCATACTTTTTTCCTCTATATCCCGTCCACTCGTTATAAAGATGGGCGGGAAATAGAAGTTATAACGATTAGTTAATTACTTCTTCTCTTGATACTTCGGCTTCCAAAGCCACATCGACCTTGCTTCGGACTCCTAATTCTTCGCATTTTGCGATTAGTTCTCTGACTTCTTCCAACTCCACTTTTCTAGCATCAACAAAATCATTCATCTGTTTCAAAATGTCGACCTCTTGTTGTTTCAAGAAATCCAAATCATACTCTTTGGTTTCTTCTTTGACTTCTACTGGTTTTGTTACCGATAAGGTAACGTCGTCTTTTTTTGCGTACTCCATACTTTTGAGTTATTATTTAATTATGGTTGCCCGACGGGGTGTAATTAGCGACTCGGACTGCATTCTGGGTCGCTTTCCTATTTAAAAAATTAAAATAAATGTATGCAGACATTAAATCGAGAGTTTGAGTCCTTCCTCTTTCTCAAAGGGCTACAACCAGTAACTGTGCTGGGACATCTTGCGGGGATAAATAGAATTTTACGGCAGGTCGAGCCGGAGAAATTTGATGAGTTTGTTATTGAGATGTATAAATCGACCTTTTCTTACAGTTACAAATCAAGCTCTGTCAAAACCATCGAATATTATTTGGAATTTCTAGGGACACCGAAACGCTACAACCGTCAGAGAAAACCGAAACCTCTTTTGAAAGAATCGTTGTCAGAATCAGAAATAAATTCTCTTATGCTATCTTGCCGGAATATTCGGGAAAGAGCTATCCTTTCACTCCTTTCCTATTCAGGAGTTCGGCCAAAAGAGTTGTGCCGTATCAGGGTTTCAGATTTAAACATCGGAGAAAAAACGCTTTTCGTGAATTTAGGCAAGGAAATGAAAGACGGTTTTGTAGAAATTTCTGGTAGGTGCATAACAACTATTCTCGAATATCTCAATTCGTTTCCCTTTCAGGGGGACGATTTTTTATTTCAAACCCTTTCGGGCAAGCAATATAATCAATGTGCCTTAAGAAAGCTGATTAAGGTGCTTGCGAAAAGGGCTGGGTTGAGAAAACGAGCATATCCCTATAAATTACGCCACGCTTTTGCTTGTAATATGGTTATCCGTGGTGCTCATATCCTCTATGTTAAAAAACAACTCAGGCATTCATTTTTGGAAACCACTATGCAATATCTGAACACTCCAATCGCCTGGGAAAGCCGGGAAAAATACCTGCCACAATATTGCTAAAGAACGGGGAGCGAATGCAGTCGCTCCTTTTTTCTATGCGGTAGTCATAATTTTGAAATCAGTACCCAAAACATTCATAACCAAATATCCATCATTTGTATACGGAGCCGCCGCTGTCACTTTTGTCGCGTTCGGCGCCAAAACAACAGCACGTCTAGTCGCGTCAGAAATAGTAAAATATAAATTATTGTCATATTCCATACACCCAGCCACCGCCGTAGTGTTATTCACTCCACTGGTAAATTTCAACGGCGCCGTGTTCGCCGTGGCTGTCCCGGCCTTTAAATGGAGTACTGCTGTCGGTGATGTAGTACCTATCCCGACGTTGCCGTTGTTTAATACTAACGTTGGGTTACTTCCCACTTCCCCAATAGTTAATTTGTCCCCTCCATAAGACGAACCATTTGCAGTTGCCTGAAGCCAATAATTTGTTCCGCCTGTAGCCGAACTAGTTAAATACATTACTGCGCCTGCCGTATGACTTGACTGAAGGCGTGCGACTTCGTAATTAGCATCCAAAACATCTAATCTAAACCCTGGCGCCGTCGTCCCGATTCCAACTCTGCCGTTTGTTGGATTTAACAATAAGTCAAAAACTGGAGAAGTTTGTGATTGAATAACCAAATCCCCGGTTCCAGTATCGCGATACATTTGCCCTGATACCCCAGTCTCATCATTATCAAAATAAATCTTGTCGTATAGTGAGACTGCACCTATAACCTCCAACTTCGCCCCCGGATTCGTCGTCCCGATGCCGACGTTGCCGTTTGTTAAAATCCTCATTGCCTCTGAACCATTATTTGAAAATGTCATTACTCCAACGCCATCAGTATTTTGAAATGTTAGT
>Ga0247841_10003783_pt1 | contig 27256 bp, 30 predicted proteins | sample LaCruzMarch2015__2_FD_192410 | JGI IMG/M metagenome (GOLD analysis project Ga0247841, IMG submission 192410) | Freshwater microbial communities from meromictic Lake La Cruz, Castile-La Mancha, Spain - LaCruzMarch2015_18m | ecosystem: Environmental > Aquatic > Freshwater > Lake | place: Spain... | reverse complement strand
GCGACGTCCTGGTAGCGCCCGAAGTTGCGCTGAAACTCTACTGAACTGACGGTAATCATCAACCGGATACCTCTGACTCTGCATGTTACAAACAATACATAACATGCTGATCTTTGTCACGCGGTGCGGCGGCACGGTGGTCGGCAAGGCTGCTATCACTGATAGCAAGGACGAAGACTCGGGGGAAAGAGGCGGGGCGGTCAAGCGTCTCGCGGGCGGCCACCATCGGACACCTCGGGTTAGGTTCCCTGACCTCCTGGTCGATCTGCCAGCGCGGACCTTCCTACTTGGTCACTGGGATAGTTGGTCTTGGTAGAGAACGGCACCAGGCGTAACGTTCAGGACAACAAGGCGGCACGGGCCACCGATGAACCCGCAAACCAGCACAACGCCCGTGGCGCGCGCTCGCTTTTTGGCCGAAAGTTAGGCATCTTTTCATTGACTTTCACTGTAAATAGCACTGACCACTTTTCCCTTCAGCTCTATGCCGATCGAGCCGGCCGACGCGGTACATCCCATCCGAAGGTCGCCTGCGCCCACTCGACCATCTTCTCGAGCTCACGCCTTGCCCGATCTGCGCGTCCGGGCGAGCGCAGGTCGACATGCACCGGGTATCTCGGGATCACGGCCAACTCGCTCAAATAGGCACACGCGTCTTCAATCTCGGCAGGAAGCGGGTGCGAAGACGGCAACAGCGCAGCAAGTTCCTCAAGGTCGTGCGTCCTCGGCGGACTCACCCCGGCCGCCACGAGCAGTGCCTTGATGAGCTTCTCTGCCGCCTGCTGACAGTGAAAGCAGATCGCATCGTCGAGTGGCTCCTTCGATTCAGCGAGCACCTCCGCGACGCGATAATCCTCCGCGACCTTCTGTAGCCAGTCATGGACCTCCGGATCATCAGGCGGCCTCATAAAGCACCTCCCCGTGATCGACGGCCTCTCGGACAACGCCGGTCAGCCAAGTCGAATACTTGTGGAACTCGTCAGGGGTAACGATGACGATGTCCTTCGAGACGCGCACGTCGCGGACCGCCCGCCGGGCCTGGACACCCCGATCCTCAAACGGTAGATCGGTTTCAGCAATGACCAAGATGTCGTAGTCGCTATCAGGCTGCGCGGTCCCGCGCGCCCGCGATCCGAAGAGGATGATCCGGCGCGGCGCAAGGGCCGATACAAGCCGGTCACGAAGCAATTCTAGCGTCGGATCAATCATCGCAATGCTCCCATGTCGTTCGTCTTGCCGCCATCACTCCAGGATGCAACTGCCGTCATCAACCCTTAGTGACAGACGCTCCGTCGCCTCGTCCGCCGTGAATGAGCGACCGTCTTCAATGTCCTTCCGACCCTTGGCAATCTTCTCAAGTACATAGAGGTGGTACTGGATATCCTCCAGGGTGCCGTTGTCGGGCAGGTGCCGCAGCACTGATTCGGCTTGTTGTTTTTCGCGCAGCACCCGCCGCAACGCGGACACGGTTAGCGGCGCGTCATCGCTGCCCGGCACCGCCTTCGCAGCCGTGGCCTCGCGCAAGATGTCATTGATGAGTTCCTGATAACCCGTACCCGCCGCCTCGGCCCGAGTACGGAAATGCGCGACGATATCGTCGTCCAGCATCAAGGTAATCCGCCTCTTGCCGGGCGACTGAATCACTGCACCGCGCTTCCCGCCACTGAAATCGTATTCTTCACGCATGGCCCGGCTGCGCCTCGACGCGGCTGACCTTGCGGGCGGAAGCCAAACCTCGGCACTTGCCAAATAGCCGGAGTATGTGAAAATCTGCTTTCATGATAGGACTTCTCCCTCCACCAATCGCACGACCGCGTAACGGACATGCCGAAGCATTTGGGGTTGCAATTCTCCCGCAAAGGCGTTACTCGTGATCTGGCAGGCGATCCAGTCGCCCCGACGCGCGTCGGCAAGCAACAGTGCCGGCCGGAACTTGTTGCGCGTCAGGTCCGAAAAAGGAAACGGCAAGACTACGACTTGGCCGGCTGCAAATGCGCCCATGCCTCATCCTCCTCCGGTTTCAGCCAATCTTCGGCCAGCGCAGTCTCTGCCAACAGGGCTGGCTCATTCGCTTGCTCATCCAGCAATGGGAGCAGGGTACGACCGGGCGGCAGGCGGATGAGTGGCTCCAGTGGGTCGACTCGGCCGATGGTGTCGATCTCCCCTTTATTGATGGTCACGAGAAGCCCTCGCGCAGCAAGGCCCGAAATCCCGCCTGCTGAAAATGCCCGTCGGTGGTGAGTGCGTCGGTCAGCCCGCGATCCTGCATGACAAGAATTGAAATGCAGTCTGTGAGACCCCACTCCTTATCAGTGCGCTCGCGGTAGAGTTTCGCGGCGCGGGCGTAGAGCCCCTCGGAAAGCGGGACTATCTCCACCGTCGGGTCCGCTTCGAGTGAGTCCAGGAGTTTCACCGCCGCCTGCCGATAGCGTAGCTTGGATAAGGCGTTGCCGATTTCCAACAGAACCGCCCGAGTGGTCACGAGTCGAGTTCTCGCCGCCTCCATCTGCTCGGCGAGCGCGATGGCACGCACATGGAACTGATCCTTTGTCGAGGAAAGGGCAATCGCATAGGCGGTGTCCAGAAACACCTCAGTCGACATGGGGTCGCTCCCCATATAGATAATCGTCGACGTTCTCCGACCAGTCGGGAGGGCCTTCCAACTCAAGCGCGCGCGCCGTGCGAAGGAAAGACGGGGCCTCCCGCTCGGCGGGCGGCAGGCTCTCGATTGTCATGCGCACGCGGGTATCGGGGGCTAGGGCGATCGGCCCGGTCGGACGAAAGACCTTCCCATCGTACCAAGCTTCAATCATGTCGGTCATTGTTCACCTCGTATTTCCGTCATCTCGGTGCGGTGACATTGCGAATCGCACGATCTGTCTGCGGTGCTACAGTCCGGCCAATCCGGTTGGCCGGAACGATGATAAAGGCTATCCAGCCGATACCGAAAAAGCCATGAGTCGAGCACTTTCATCGCCCTAAAAAGCCAAATTCGGCGACGCGTGTAGCTCAAATGACTCTCTTAGTTCACTGTCGGGAAGCAGCAAATAATGGGTTATTAATCTACCGTTCTTCCCATTCGTCATCAGCGTTACGCCATAAATAATTATCGATGAAAGGATCGGAATCACCGTAATCATCTAAGCCATAAATCCCCCCTTCGATATACCGATCTACACTATCTTGTCTCTTATATCTATCGAGCAACATCCGCAACTGATTCTGTTGCTTCACCGATTGTGTTTTTATCATTAATCGTAATGTTTCTTCTGCTCGCCTTATCCCACCTGTCTTGTGATAGCAATCCTCAATCAGTTGTGAAAAATCATTTCTGAATGCATATAGATATAGGGCGCCTTTCCACCACTCTTTAGTAAGTAGAGGAATAATATCGAGCCCCCTATTCATCGCCAGTTCTTCGGCTGCTAAAAACTCTTGGATCCTAAGATGTTCAAACCCGAACGTCTCAGAACCCGGATTCCGTCTCAAAATATTGCAGGGATCAATGAGTTCTCGTATCGCAATCTCGGCATGAGCAAGAGGGATACCAGTATTACCTTCGTCGTAATAGTATTCCACCAATTTGACATATGAAGCTTCGCGCTGTTCCTTTATATGCATCCGAAAGCCTATCTTTCTACAAGCGCGCTCAAGGTATCCCTGTGGCGTTTGCAAGCGTTCTATTCCTTTAAATCGGTCATAATGCCCACAAAGAAGCTCCACTTTCTTGCGATATACGTCAGGTTCATTTTCTGGGATAGGTATGCCGTTTTTGTACAATGAACATATTATTGTTGCAAGCAGTGGATTCTTGGCCACGTCAAATAGCTCTTTAGTTTTTATTTGCTCCCATAGCAATCTGGCGTGCTCCTTATCATCAAACCATCCGATAATAAATCTTTGAAGCTGTTCTTTCGTAAAAGGAAGCAGCGTAATACCCAAGAACTCTATTTCTTTTACAAGTTCAGAGCAGTCGCGGGATGATACAATAACTTGTGCGTTCGGGAACGTTCCGCGTATCTGAGAAATCGCATCAAGTATCCAGCTAGCGGTTCTTGCCGCCTCATCGAGGCCGTCCAGCATAAACACTACTTTATCTTTTTTTGCGATAAATTTAAGAAAATCAGCGACGTGTGACTCGGTCGGTTCAATTCCCTTGAAAACTAGAAAACACTTAATTAAGGCTAGTGTTTCACCGAATACTTTTCGCTCCGCCGATATATCGAACTTTTTTTCTTCAATTGCCACCATCACCCTATTGAGCGGAAAAAATACAACCGCATCATCTATGCTTTTCGTGCTCGCTAGATCTCTCAATCGGTTCGCATAAACATGTAACGTCGTCGATTTTCCAGCTCCGGCCTCGCCATAAACAGCAACATCTGACCCGCATGCGAAGATTGAATGCGCCGAAATAGAAAAGCGGTTCTCGTTAAACGATCTACTTCGCAACGCAAAAACACGTGTCGTTACTTTATTGTTTTGCAGAGCCGATATTATAGAGAGGAGACTTCTTACTCTGTTCAAAAACTCTCTAAGTTCAAGAGTATCCGCTTTTCCCTTATTGATACGAATCGCATGTCGCCGGAACCATGCGATCCGTTCATTGAGGGCTGAGCAAGTCTTTTCCGATTCAAACTCGATAAGAAGTTCTGGGTACTTATGAAGAGCACGCGTTTCTTCTATATATACGTCACGAATCGAGAAAAATTGCTTTAGAGCTTCCGATAACTCCTGAGCCTTCTCGGAGTATTTGCTAGCGGCAGCACGAAGAGATTGCACAGACTTCATATCGCCATATATTTTAGCCATGTCTGCCGTTATAGCATCAATATCGTCCTTTTCGGGATAGCGCTCAATATTAGTTTGATCTGCGACCCATCCAGCGTCGATCAGCGACTTTATACTACTGACTAATTTAGCCTCATGTTCGGAGTGCTTCTCAGATATCTTCTCTGTGCGAGTTCCGCGCCCAGAGTCAAAGTTAGAATAATTGAGTTGTTCGAGAAACGACCGCAAAAGCGCTTCGACTCTTGAGCCAACATCATTGCGCTGAACCGTTAGTCGGTTACAATGCGCACGCCGTCTATTGTTCTCTGGTGAATCAAAAAGTGCCGAGAGATGGCTGAACTCAGAAGCTATATTATTTTCCAGCTTCACGGTGATCTCGAAGCCGATAAGGGAGGCAATCCGAGTCAACTGAATTTGAAGTTGAGGCCATTCATCGATAGGTAAAGTCACGCTGGAAACAAGACAATAAGCTTCACTTGAAATAACGTCCTTGCTTTCTATACCCCCGAGGAAAAAATTTAGATCACTATAATAATCAGTGTAGTCGGTTATTGGATCTACATCTAGTGCACGCATTAATTCTTTGTTAAATAGGTCGTCTGCGGCCGGCATCTGATAACGCGCATCCTCTCCCAGCAGTTCTTCATAAAGGGACGGCCACGCCTTTCCGATCAACGAAACTAGGTCGTCGGCGCCAATAATCTTTACTGGTCCTTCCGACATGGCCTCAAGCTGCTCTTCTATGAGCCGAGTTTCGACTTGGAAAGGCGTTAGAAATAATACATGGGTGGCGAATTTGTAAGTGCCATCCAATGTTGCTACAGGCTTATCTTTACATTGCCTGAGCTGGTAAATTATCTCTTGCCAATCCCGCCGAGCCTGGAAATTTCGTCGAGATTGGAATTTTTTTACCTGAATAACGTACAAATCTTCATCACCAAACGGATTCATTTTATATGCAATAATGTCTTTACCTTTTTCATAAACTCCTCCGTTAAACTCGACTTTGCTAAATCCGAGTTTCCGCATCAACGGGATCACGATATCACGGGAGAAATCATCCTCACGCATGTCTTGAAGCTTTGAAAGAAGAAGGTAATCTTTATCCATTGATTTATTATACCGATAAAAGTCTTTAAATTAGAACTAAAGTAGCACCGATCACCAAATATTAACCGGCGACTTACGCATCCTGCAACTAGACTACCCTGGTCGGCATGTTTCTGCTGGCCGTTTTATCTAGTCGTCAGGTAGATCAGCTGTAATCGGTCCGCACAGCGATATCTACAGCAGGGCCATGACCAGGGTCCAACGGTTTCCCGAGCACTCTTCGGAACATCCGGGCCTCAATCATCCCCGCCTGGGAACAGAACATACAAGGGTCCGATGTGCGGACCAGCAGTCTCTCAGATCTCGATGCGGCCGGGATTATAACAAAAGCTTTCACTGTTGCTCGTGCTTGAGTTGATTGACCACACGCAGGTCTTCGCGAACCGTCTCGTCCTCGATGACCATACCTGAGGCGGTAATTGAATTCATCGAAGCCGAGTCCGGCTAGCGCCGCCGCGGCAGCGAAGCTGATCTTGTGGGCATGGTAAAGACCGGCGACAAGGAAGAAATCACCGGCGCCCTGGCCCATCAGCTCCAGAACCGGCACGAACTCCGGGTTGATCTGCACGGTTGACATGGGTTCCTGCTCCGGATTGGTTGTTCGTGTGGCGAGTCGCTCGGTGTCGCCGCCCTGTTCCAGTTCGGCGAAGGCTTGCATCGGAGCGAATCCCCAAGGGTTTGCAGTCGTATTGATACGCGGTTAGTACCAGTACAGCAGATGCCATGCCATCACGCCTCGACCCCATGCTTCTTGAGCCAGTTGCTCAAGGTCGTGGGATTGCCGAAGCCGAGCAACCGGGCGGCGCGGGCCTTGTTCCCGCCGGTCAGCCGCATCGCCTGTTCCAGATAGTGCCGGGCGATGCGGTCGATGGTGGCATTGAGATCAATCCCTTGGGCAACATCCTGCGCCAGGTGCGGATCGCTCGCCAGGTCCCGCATCGGCCTCGGCAGCAGTGCGTCGCGGGCGTCCTCCAGGTCGATCGTTGGGCCTGGAGTCCAGACGGCGGCGCGTCGTAGCGTATTGAGCATCTCGCGGACGTTACCGGGCCAGGGGTGCTCAAGCAGAAGTTTTCTTGCGTTGACTGAAAGAATCTTGTGGCTGTAGCCCGGCTCGGATTCGCTCTCGCGGTTGACCTGCTCCAGCAGCCGGTCGAGCAGCAGACCAACGTCGCCCTCGCGTTCACGCAGCGGCGGCAGTTGGATGACGGCGACGGCGAGCCGGTAGAACAGGTCCTCGCGGAAGCGGCCGGCGGCGACCTCCTCGACCAGGGTGCGGTTGGTGGCGGCGAGGATGCGCACGTCGACCGGGGTCGGGGTGGTGGCGCCGACGCGGGTGACTTCGCCTTCCTGGAGTGCGCGCAGGAGTTTGACTTGGGCGGACTTGGGCAACTCGCCGATCTCATCCAGAAACAGAGTGCCGGTGTGAGCGGACTCGAAATAGCCCTTGCGCTCCCCGGCGGCGCCGGTGAAAGCGCCCTTCTCGTGGCCGAACAGTTCGGATTCGATCAGGTCCGGGGCGATGGCGCCGCAGTTGACGGTGACGAAGGGGCGTCCGCGCCTGGGGCTGGCCTGGTGGATGGCACGGGCGAGCAGTTCCTTGCCGGTGCCGGACTCGCCCTCGATCAGGATGGGGATGGAGCGCGGGGCGGCGCGGCGGGCGCGGGCAATCGCGCGCTGCATGGCGGGGCCGCGGTGACAGATGGCATCGAATTCGGGGGCGGCGGGCGGCAGGCCGAGGGTGAGCCGTTCGAGCGTCCGGTCGGGACGCTCCAACAGGTCGGGGAGAAAGTCGGCGGAGATGTCGAAGGGGACTGCGGCCACGCGCACGCCGTGCTGGATCGAGGATTCGATCAGTTCGGCGGGAAAGCGGGTCTTGGCGAGAATGATCCACACCGCGGCCATGGCGGGGGTGCCGGGGCTCAGATGAAAGGCGAGTCCGTCACCCGGCGCCTGGCCGGCGAGGGTGTCCGCGACGACGATGCGGGCGTGCCGGTAGATGGCGCCGAAGTCGGTGGGGCTATCGAGGGTAACGTAGTGGAGAGTGACCGGGGTCGGGGCTTGGGTCTGAAGCCAGTTGAGATAGTCGTCGACCTCGTCCGGGGCGTAGTCGCAGAGAAGTTCCAGCCGGGCGAAGCGCCCGGTTTTCAGGGCCTGGGCGACGGGACCGAGACCGACTTGCTCGGTCTCAGTGACGGCCCGCAGATCGGTTCGGCCAAGCCAACTGATGAGGGTGGTTGCCATGAGCGGATCATAGGCGATTGCGCGGGGATGCGGACCGGGCGCCGTCGCCAAAACAAAGCAATGGGCAGACCGAACCGCCGAAACAACCGACGAATGGACCGTCGCCCTTGGGTGGTGGGCCTACTTCGCATATCCTGCCCTGCACTCAGCTGCGTTTTTATCGCTGTAAATGCGCGTACCCCGATGCAATTTTGTCGCTGTAAATGCGCTGTTTTATCGCTGTAACACCACGGTAAAGAAAAACCGGTGATTTTCGGCCGAAAATGCGGTAAAACAGCGCATTTACAGCGATCTTTAAGCGATCTGGTAGCGCTGAGTTGCACTGAACCGCAACGGTCGCCCACCTGCCCACCGCACTGTTGGCTCGGCGAAGCGAGTCTACGGATTGACGCCAGAAGGGAGAGGCGGGCGGCGCTTCTGTACCTCCGCTACCTAGGCGCTCCAGTTACGCGGCGGCTTGAACACTCGGCATAGGGAGCGCAGTCGGGCGCTAGGAAAGAGGATGGGTGCGTCTGGACCGTCACCCGAGCGACAGATTCCGTCTAGGGAAGCGCAGATGGCAGACATCACCAGAGAGGAATGGCTTACTGAGCGGCTGGCCTATTTCAAGACACCCCACGCCCCCGCCGAGCATGGGGTCTGACAATCTTCGGAACGGAAACTTACTCTAAGCCCCTTCCTGCGGTCTCAAGAACCTCGTGGCGACATGAGTTTCCGAGATTTTGAATTGTGAGACGGCCTTTTGAGGCAGATTTAGCCGGATTTCAGCGTCTTTCGCGCTGACGCCAAGCTGTCTCAGAAAACGTCCGTTTGATGAGACGCCAGAAATCTGCGTTATAAATCTGTCTGTTACGCCTTAGCGTAAGTTTTCGTTCCGAAGATTGTCAAAGCCCATCCCCACCGCGTGTGTCGTCCGCGCCCGAACCTCGGCCGGCCGCGGTCCTGGCCGAACCACCCAAGGGGCGGCACCGCCCCCATGCTTGGGCGAAACCCTCGACAAGCTCAAAGGCCGCAAATCGCAACAATAGGAGGCAGAATGAGCGCTAACCCGACAACCTACGAAAGTGACGTGATCGCTTGGGCTAACGAACAGGCTCGACTGCTCCGGGCCGGGCGTTTCGACGCGCTGGATATCGAACATATCGCCGATGAGATTGAGGACGTGGGAAAGAGCGAAAAACGTGAGTTGCGAAGCCGGATGGCCGTCCTGCTGGCCCATTTGCTCAAGTGGCAGTATCAACCAGAGCGCCGGGGGAACAGTTGGCAACGCACAATCAAGATTCAGCGCCGCGGTGTGACCGGATGCCTAAAGGAAACGCCCAGCCTGAAAGTGGACTTAAGCAACCCGGATTGGTGGGAACGGGTGTGGGATGACGGCGTAGGCATCGCCGTCAAAGAAACCGAGCTTGATTGCTTCCCCGAGTGTTGCCCCTGGACCTTCGATCAAATCATGAATCCGGAGTTTTGGCCTGCGGCACTCTAGCCCGCAGCCGGACCCGCCCCACTGCCCGTCCATACGTCCCGATCGGCGTCTCCTGGACGCGGCCCCTAGTCCGCCCCCCTTGGGCAGCGATTAGCCCACCCGGCGCCAGACTGGCCCGTCGTCACAGCTTGCTCCAGTTGCCAATGGAAAAGCTATCGCAACAGGTTTTTGCAACGCTGCCAGTCTCGTTATCCGGGGGTCAGGGCCGAGTTGCAGAAAGGATCGTTTGCGCAACCGGCTTAGCCTCGTCCGGGGCGTAGTCGCAGAGCAGTTCCAGCCGGGCGAAGCGGCCGGTGTGCAGGGCCTGGGCGACGGGACCGAGACCGACTTGCTCGGTCTCAGTGACGGCCCCCAGATCGGTTCGGCCAAGCCAACTGATGAGGGTGGTTGCCATGAGGAGATCATAGGCGATTGCGGCGGGATGCGGGCCAAGCGCGGAGTGTGCTGATCCGCACGAGGGACCGGGCGCCGCCGCCGAAAACAAGGAATGAAAAGACCGAACCGCCGAAACAACCGACGAATGGATAGCAGCCCCACTTGCTTCGCGGACAGACTGAATTTACGCTCACCAAGCGCGCCAAGTACACAAGGGCAGCGCGATTGAATAAACGCACATGGAGATCCTCAATGAAAACGTCCTGCTCCCGCTTGTCGCACGCCGCCTGGTTGTCCGCCGCGCTGATTGCACTGTCTGCTGGTCCAGTCCTGGCCGAGTCCGCCTGCAAGGGGCTCGGGCAGGGTCCCTGCGCGGGCAAGACGGACTGCACTTGGGTCGATGGATACACCCGCAAGGACGGCGTCAATGTGTCCGGCCATTGTAAGGCCGTCAGTAAGCGGGATGAGGCCGCGGCCGCCAAGGAAAAGCCGGCGCCGGTGGTCGTCAAGGAGAAGGCGCCGACGGCAACGGCTGCAAGCACGGGGGCCGTAGAAGCGCCGCCCGCCAAGGTCAAGAACGCCGCGACGCTGCCGGCTCAACCGACGGCCGAATAGTCAACCGACAGCGGCGCGGAAGATCCGCGCCGCCGTGGGCCAGGCGTCAAAGAGTCGTGGGCTGCGGCAGCCGCAGCAGGTCCGACACGGCAGCGACCGATTGTTCGATGATGACCTGACGGCGGGCCGGCGAGCCGGCATCCGCGCCGGTGCAGACCGCTTCACACAGCCAATCCGTCGGCGACTCGAAATCGCAGTGACTGGCCCCCGCGACTGGTATGAGCCGCGCCTTCGGGCTGACGGCGAAGACCGCGCGGCCATTGTTACCGGCGTTGCAGCCGGCCGGCTCCCCGGCCAGTCCGATCAGCGGCTTGTCGAGTGCGCGCGCCATCCCGACCCCAATGCCTTGCGTATCGACTAAATCCAGCACCAGGACGCCAATGGCGGTCGGATCCAGCCGTCCGGCGACCAGGGCGGCCAACCCGCCGGCCGAGAAACCCGCATAGACCACCTGTCGCGCCCCCAGGTCGCGGGCGACGGCGATCATGTCGCGGCCGTTCTGGACGTGCCGGCCGTCCCAGGGGCGGCTGTTGCAGAGGTTCAGCGTCACGGCGGGAATACCCCGTTCGGCCAGCCCGATGGCCAGGCCCTCCAGGCGGCGTTGGTCGCGCAGAAAGCCGTGGGCGAGGATGACCGGAGTCTGCGTGCGCGGTTGGCGCGGCGCAAACCGCCGGGTCTCGATCCGGCAACCGGTGGCGGACTGCAGGATGCCCGCGTGAATGACGAGACCGTTGGCCGTGCCGGGGATCGCCACTGGGCCGGCCGCGTTTGACGGGGGGAGGGTGCCCGACGCGTGTCGGCCCATGCCGGGACACCCGGCCAGCGCGAAGGTCAGCGCCAGAGCGGCCAGCAGACCGGCGCCGAGCCGGGTGCGTGTGGCGGATGGCGATGGCGGTGTCATGCGTTCAAAGGTGGGGACGATCCGCGGTTTCCGAGGAGGAGCGGCCCCCGCGGCAGGGTCGGCCGAAACCGCCCGGATGCACCCTTACCGGGCCGCGGACGCTGCTATAATGTCAAGCCGGCTTGACACTTGGGTGCGTCACCCGAGTCGAATTTTTCACCGCTCATCGCGCAACCGCGACAGGATTTCCATGAACGCCACGACCGTACATCCATTGAATCATCCCAACGACGCCGGTATCGTCCGCCGTGTGGCCCTGCCCGATGCCCTGGATGCCCCGCGTACCCGTATCCGCGTCCCCGAATTCGGTCAACTGAGCTATTACAGTGCCGGCCCCGGCCAGGGTCGCCCGCTGGTGCTGATTCACAGCATCAATGCCGCCCCCAGCGCCTATGAGATGAAGCCGCTGTTCGACCGCTACCGCTCCGAGCGCCCGGTGCTCGTGCCCGATTTGCCGGGCTTCGGCTTCTCCGATCGGCCGGATATCGCTTACACGCCCGACGTCTTCGTCAATGCCTTGGTCGAATTCATGCGCCGGGTCGTGGTTCAGCCCGCCGACCTGGTGTCACTCTCGCTGGGCGGCGAATTCGCCGCGCGGGTAGCCATCGAGGTGCCGGAACTGGTCAACTCGCTGGTGCTGATCTCACCGACCGGGTTCAGTTCCCGCACCATGCCCGGCGGTGAGAAGGGTATGCGCCTGCATCGCGTCATCAGCCTGCCCGGTCTGGGTCAGGGCGCCTATACCGCGCTGACCTCGCGGCCCAGCATCCGCTATTTCCTGCGGCGCTCATTCGTCGGTCCGGTGCCGGAAGCGATGGTCGAGTACGCCTACGCGACGACCCATCAGCCGGGCGCGCGCTTTGCGCCGCTCTACTTCCTGGCCGGTCAGATCTTCACCCAGGACGCGACCAACCAGATTTATTCCAAGGTAACCCAGCGCGCCCTGGTGCTCTACGATCGGGATCCGAACATCAACTTCGATCTCTTGCCGGCGTTCCTGCCCGGCCGGGCGAACTGGCAGGCCCAGCGCGTCACGCCGTCGCTCGGCGTGCCGCATTGGGAGCGCCTCCCCGAGACCGCGACCGCCATCGAGGGCTTTTGGGCCGGGCAGAACTGACGACCAACCCGCGCGTCCCCATCGAACGCGAACGTTCAGCGGCGACGGCCCCGCCCGGCTTACGGGTCGGGGCTGCGCACCCCGCGGCCAGCCGCGCGGCTGGCCCGTCACACGACACGCCGAGCAGGCGGGAGGATTGGGATGGAACAGGTTGCCGAACTGAATCCAGGCATTGATTCCACGGCGCTGGCCCAGCGGGAAAACCTGCTGAGTCCGCGCTTCTATACCACCGATTACGCGGCCATGGATGCTCTGGACGTGAGTCCGGTGCGCCGTGAATTCGATGAGATGATGGCCGAGTTCGCGCGGGATGAAAACCGCACGCACTTTCGTCGGGTCGAGGACTTCACCGCCGACGCCGCCCGCATTCCGCCGCATGTGCGCCAGGAGTTCCTAGACTTCCTGATCAGCTCGGTCACCGCCGAATTCTCCGGCTGCGTGCTCTATACCGAGATCAAGAAGCACGTTGATAATCCCGACATCCAGGCGCTGATGGGCTATATGGCTCGCGACGAATCCCGCCACGCGGGTTTCATCAATAAATCATTGGCCGACATGGGTGTCGCGGTTGACTTGGGCTTCCTGAAGAAGGCCAAGAAGTACACGTATTTCCGTCCCAAGTTCATCATGTACGCGACCTATCTGTCGGAGAAGATCGGTTACGCGCGCTACATCACCATATTCCGGCATCTGGAGCGGCATCCCGAGCACCGCTTCCATCCCATTTTCGAGTGGTTCGAGGAATGGTGCAATGACGAATACCGTCATGGCGAAGCCTTCGCCCTGCTGATGCGTGCCCAGCCGCATCTGCTGCGCGGGCTCAACCGCTACTGGATTCGGTTTTTCGTGCTCGCCGTCTACGCCACCATGTATGTCCGCGACCACACCCGCCCCGTGCTCTACGAGGCCCTGGGTATCGATCCGACCACGTTCGACTATCAGGTGTTCGCCATCACTACAGAGATCAGCCGGCAGGTGTTCCCGCTGACGCTGGATACGGACGACCCGCGCTTCCGGGCCGGTCTGGCTGATCTGCTCGTGGTGGCGCAGGCGAGCGCCGCCGCCAAGGCGCAGGGCGGCGTCATCGGTTCGCTCAAACGCGCGGGGCTGAGCGTCAAGGCCGCGCTGCTGTTCGCTCGACTTTACTTCCTGCCCACCAGCCCGAATCAGGCGCCGGAGCGGGTGCGGGTTGCCCCGGCCTGGTGAGCATCGGTCTGAATGGTCAGCAGAAACTCCATGCGCGACTCGGCAGTGCCGAAATAGCTCCCTTCCACCGGTAAGGTGCCGGCCGGGTCCAGGGCCGCGGCGAGCGGGAGATGCCCGTCCGCGACGGCAATCCCCCGCGTGGGATCGTAACCGTACCAGCCGGTCCCCGGCAGATAGACCTCGGGCCAGGCATGGAGGTAGCGCCGGTCGGTCTCCATGGCCGAACGGTCCTGATAGCCGCTGACGAAGCGGGCCGCCAGGCCCGCGGCGCGACAGAGCGCCACGAACAGCACGGTCTGATCACGACAGGCGCCGCGACCCCGGTCGAGTGTTTCCGCTGGGGTCTGCGGGGCGCCGGTGGGACGGATTTCCCGGACGATCGATGCGTAAATCCACTGATTCAGGCACTCCAGATACGCCAGAAGATCGCCGCCCGCCCGCTCCTGGAGACGCGTCGCCAGTTGGGTCACGACGGGTGGGGCCGGCGGTCCGGACAGATACGGGGCGAGCGGATCGGCCTCCGCGGCTGGATAACTCAGGGGCAACCGGCGATGCGCCGCGTCCACCACCGGTACATACTCCGCGGCGGAACCGGTCTCCACCACCAGGTGGGTGGTGAGACACAGATGCCGGGTCTCGCCCGTGAATTGCAGCCGCACGACGCGGTTACCGGCCGGGTCCAGACACTCCAGTCGGACCGCCGGGGCTGGGTCCACCTCAAGCCGGTAGTGGATCTCGCTCAGGGGCCCGCCGGGGCGGGGCCGCAAGCGGACCGTTTGGGGTCCCAGCCGCACCGGTTCGCTGTAGGTATAGGTGGTCGTGTGGTCAGTCTCGATTCGCATGGTCCGGTCGATGGCATCGGTGAAGTGGGGCGCGTCAGAGCGACGGGTCATGGTCCCACAAGAAGACCGCGGGAGCTTGCGGATCGATGCCATCCGCCGCCGTGAAATCCAGCCGCTGAGCGGACCGGGGTTCGTTAAAATCAAGTCTCGACTCCAACCAGATCCAGAAGGACCCCAAGGTGGCAAAGACGCCGACGAAACGATCATCAGCGCAAAGGTCGCAACCCGATTCAGCCCAGATCAAGGCCATCGAGCGGTTCGAGATCGGCAAGGTGCACCTGGAGGCTCACGATTTTGTCGGCGCCGCGCGTGTCCTGGAGGGCGTGGACACGACCCCGGCGCGCAACAACCGGGCCCTCGCCCTGTTTCACCTGGATCGCGCCGACGCCGCCTTGACGGCCTTCCTGGATGCCTGGGCGCGCGACCCGGACAATCTTTTTGCCCTGAGCGTCGCCCTGCAACTGCGGCTGTATCGCGGCGATGAGACCGGCGCCCGCGGGCTCACGGTTCCCTTGGCTCAGGCTCATGCGCGGCGCGCCGAAGATGCCCAGGCCCAGGTCGCCGCGTTGCTGCTGCTTCAGGAGAACCAAGCCGCGTGGGAGGCCTTCGAACGCACCAGTCGAGCGGACTGGACGGCTGAGCAGACCGGCATCCTGGAGGCCTTGCGACTCTTGCAGGGCGCCGGGGCGGCCAGTCGACTCGGGCGTCGTGAGCAGGCCAAGACGTTGTGGGAACAGGCACTGAAGCAGAGTCCGGGACTCCCGGCCGCGACCGCCAACCTCGCGGCCCTGAAAGCGGACGGCAAGCCGCCCACCTACCCGATGATCTTTGACTTGGGCGTGGTATTGCCCGTCGCCTGGGTCAATGCCGTCACCAAGACCGCGCCAAAGACGCTTGAGTCGCACCTCAACGCGCTGACCGCCGCGGACGGTTACCTGCAAGCCATCTACCTTGGGGGTGATGACCGCGTGCGTACCATCGCCTCGCTGCTGCTGGAACATCGGCTGAAATTCCCCCATCAGGTCTCCTCCACGGCCGACCCGATCGCGCGGCGTGCACCACTCATCCTCCGGGAACTGGCATGCCTGCCCATTGGTACGAAGGAGGAACGCATCGGGTTCTTCAGCGCCTTACGTGAACACAATCTGCTTGGCGCTGACGAGATCGTCCAATATTGGGACGGCACATCACTGCAGCGGATCCAGATGCTCGCGACCCAGATCGATCGTGAACCGGGGCCGATCGATCTGCCGGACGACCTCCGGCCTGTTCTCGAACAAGCCCTGAGCCTGCTGCTGGGAGGCCGGATCGATGCTGCAGAGGCATGCTTCAATACCATCCTGGAACGCGTCCCCGAACATCCCATCGCCTTAGGTAATCTGGCAGGAATCCGCTCCGGCCAGGGCCGGGATCAGGAAGTCGAGGCGATCCTGCGCCGGATCATCGCCGCCCACCCCGACTACCTGTTCGCCCGATGCAACCTGGCCGCCATCGAGATCGAGGCCGGTCATCTGGATGCGGCCAAAGCATTACTCGATGGCCTCATGCAGCGGCCGCGGCTGCACGTTCAGGAGGCATTTTCACTCTACAGTGTCATGGCGATGCTGAATCAGGCATCAGGCCAAGGTGCGTCTGCCGACGGACTCATCGCCACCCTCGAGCGGCTGGTGGAAAACGAACAGGACGAGCGGATGCTCGCCAACGCCAAGGCCCGGGTCGCACAGGTGACCGCGAAGAAGCGTCGCACGACCGGCTTCAGGTCATTCTTCGGGATGAAGGACTGACCGGAAGGGCCGCCGGAGCAGGGGGCCGCGGACCTTGATCGCCGTTCCAGTCACGCGATCTGGACCGGCGACGGCTCCTGTGGGTCGGGCTTCAGTTTAGCCGGTGTTGTCGAAGGGGAGCCTGGCCCGCCGATACCGAACGATGAGCCGGCCTTGATCATCGTTCCGGCTAGCGACGACCTGCCCGCCACTGGAGGTCGAGGCTTTAGCCGGTGGCGAGTCCAGAGATCTTGAAGAAAACCAGTGGTGCCTGCATGCCGGACCGGTTAAAGCCTCGACCTCCAGTGGCCGGAGCGATGACCAAGGCCTGCTGCGTCATGCCAAAAACATTTCAAACTTGTTATCGATCATCGCTTGAGTCAACTCGCAATTTTGCTCTATTGCCCAAGCCCCGAGGGCAATCAACGCTTCGCGGCTCGGGTATTTCATAAGCTTCAAATCCGTTGCGTTCACCTGCGTATGCCCGCTGAAACGTCGAAAATTCTCATCTACTGCAGTTGTGCTGAGAAAGACGGCTAAACCATGGGCCAAAGCAACCGGCAGGCCTTGTTTATATTGATGAAATACATTCAAATGGTTCTCAAAGCCTAGTACCTCGCTACCGTCGAACGCGTCCGGATTCACCACGCCGGCAACAAGGCGCCGCTTTTCCTCTTTCGCTGAGAAGCGGCGCACCACGCAATAACAGCCTACCGGATAAAGCCACTTCTCGGTTTCCGGGTTGCGCCGAATCGCGTTCGCCTTATTCAGCCCTGGTTGCGGCCACTGTGTCATCAGGCACTTGAAATGTGCGGGATAGAGTAGCGGGACCGCGCCTGGCTCCGGCAGATGACGCAGATGTTCTTTGAGTCTGAAATCGACAACGGGTCCGGTTGAGACGTTGACTCCAAGATCATCCAACGAATGGCAAATAGCACCTGATCGCTCAACAGAGCTCTGTTCGCTCGTGACCGGCATGTGGATAAAGCGTGCCGCATCACCGGGAAAAACAATGCGATCAAAGGGATGCGTGTTGATCTTGAGATCGATGAAACTATCATCAGTCGAGGTGGAGACGGTGACTTCACCTTGTCGGACGCCGCGCTCAAGTACCAGAATGATATTCTCCTGCAGTACCGCATCGTCTTTGAACTGCTTGTTGCGCGAGTCAAACAGGTGCAACTGACGGATCGCGGTACGCTCCAGCAGAAAGTCGCGGAATGGCCGGTAATAAGGTCCGTTGCAGAAGCTGCGTGGGATGATCGCGACAAGCTGCCCGCCCGGCGCCAGCAAAGCCCCCGTCAACGCGAGAAACGCCGAGTACAGGTTGACCGTCTCAATCCCGACTTGCCTCAGCAAGAGACGGTGATGGGAGTCACTGTTGATTTTCTTGTAAGGCGGATTCAGGATCGCGTGAGTAAAATCGCACTGCCCGAACTGAATCCGATTGACGGCCTGTTCGATAAAGTCGCCACCAAGCACTTCGTATGTTAACGAGACTTCAGTCGCATGGCTGGAAAGCGTATGATTGAGCTCGTGCTGAAGCAGGTTGTCCAGTTCAAAAGCCGTCACCGTGATTTCCGAAAAGGCCAGATCACCGGATTGACACCTATCGAGGAATGCGCTTGAAAGAGAGCCAATACCCGCGCCAGGATCAAGTAACCGGCACGGGCATTTCAGCATCGGGCTGAATAGTCCGGCCATAAAGCGAGCGGTCGTGGCCGGCGTGAGAAACTGACCAAATTGCGATTTCCGCTTCGCCGCGGTGTTTCTGGATAGGCTTAATCGGGTCTCTTCAACAGCCGATAACAATCGGTTTGCCTCCTGGATAGCGTGTAGGCCCGGCGCTTGGTGGTGCTTGGGTCAGCGGTTCTCTCCCGGTTGGGTCTTGGTCATAAACCTGGCCGCCGCGCGATCTGCGCGGTCGTCGGTCCGCACAGCGGACCCTACAGATCGCGGTTTTCCCGTAGGGTCCGCTGCGCGGACCGTCGGTGGCTAACAGGATACCCCAGGTCGACGATCGTCTCGTCCTGTTCGCCAAACCTGACACGATCGCGAAGACGGTCAAATCGCAAGGCGTGGGGGCCTTGGGGCAGCCCAGGTTTCCTGGTATACACTATGAAACAATCAAACCGGCCCCTGAAACAGCCGGCAACGGAGAGACAACCGGGGAAACACGTGACGCCTGGCGGACAAGACGTGAGACGCGGCAAGCGCTGGGCAGTGGCCGGGCAGGGCGTCTTGATGCTGATGGCCGTCTGGGTTGCGTTCGCGAACGCGGCGACGGTACAGGAGTATGGTCCGATCCGATGCCTCAAGACGCTGGGGAAGGGCGACACGCTCACGGTCTGGAAGCTCGACCGGCTGGACCGGTCCCTGCGTGACCTGATCGGCCTCCTGGACGATCTGAAGGCGCGGGGCGTAGCCTTCCGGTCGCTGACAGAAGCCCTCGACACCACGACGCCCACGGGCCCGGCCCGTGGGGTGAAAATGGGCCGCAAGCCCCTGCTATCCCCCCAACAGGTCGTCCATGCCCGGACCCTGCTGGAGCAGGGGGAACACCCCGACACGGTGGCCCAATCGCTCAACGTATCGCGCCGAACGCTTTACCGGACGTTGCAGGGATAGCAGACGTTTCTATCCCTTTCAAGGACACGTTCCGACAGCGCATTTTATGGTACACATCCATCATGGAAACCGCGAACCCCCTTATTCTGTCCAAGTTCCGCGCCGCGCTTGATACGCTGTATGGCAAACGCATTGAGCGCGTTGTGTTGTACGGATCACGGGCGCGGGGGGATGCGCGGCCCGATTCCGATTATGACGTAGCCGTGTTTTTGGAAGACCTTGATAACCGGTGGGCGGAAGCTGACCGGATCGCGCTTGCCGCCTCGAACATTACAACAGAAACAGGGGAAGTGATTCATGCCATGCCCTATCGGGCCGGGTCCTACAAAGAGCGCACACCCCTCATGCACGAGTTGCGGCGCGAAGGCATTGATCTATGACACCGGAAGCAAGCGGGTACCTTGCAAAAGCGCGTCAATGTCTAGCGAATGCCCGCGCAAGCTCGGGCTTTGGTCTTAGCAATGACGCTGGGCGCGGCGCCTATCTCGCAACTTTTCACGCCTCGCAGGCGTTCATTTTCGAGCAAACGGGAAAATACGCAAAAACTCATCAAGGGGTTCAAAGCGAGTTTCACCGCCTCGCACGGAACGAACCGCGCATTGATAAAACGTTTCCGCCGTTCCTTACCCAAGCCTACAATTTGAAAGCCGTTGCCGATTACGAAATAGGGCCGAATGCCGACATTCCTCCCGAACACTCGGCGGCGGCTCTTGAAACTGCCGCCCGTTTTGTAGATTGCATCGCCGGACTACTCGGCGATGACGCATAACTCGCCTATACGTGACGCCTGGCGGACAAGACGTGAGACGCGGTAAGCGCTGGGCAGCGGCCGGGCAGGGCGCCTTGATGCTGCTGGCCGTCTGGGTTGCGTTCGCGCACGCGGCGACGGTGCAGGACTATGGTCCGATCCGCTCCGGGGAGACCCTGTGGCAGGTGGCGGGCCGGGTCCACCCTGGTGTCGGGCTCGATCGGAATCAGATCATGCTGGCGCTGCTGCGGGCCAATCCGGACGCCTTCACGCCGTCCTGCAATGTCAACGGGACCTTGCGGCTCGGCGCTCGGCTGCGGGTGCCGACGCCGGACGTGATCGGCGCGGTGGATCGGCAAACCGCACGGGAAACGATCGCGCAACAGGCGCGGACCTGGGCGGATCATCGCCACGACGGCCGGCCGCTGGACTGTGCGCCCGTCGATTCGAATACCGCCGGCGGGGTGGCTGAAACGCCAGGCGCGACCGTACCAACCGTGATCGACACCTCGCCGCCAACACCGACGAGCGCGTTCGTCCCGCTACCGGTTCAGCCCCCGACGCCGGTTCCGGCAGGCCCATCGTCCGGCCCAGAGCAGCCGCAGCGGGCCAAGGTCAACCCGGACGCACCGGTCGCGGTCCGACCGGTGCCCCCGGACGACCCGGAGCAATCAAGGACCCTGTTGCCGCCCGGTGCACGCGCCCCTGCATGGCTCCTCACGGCCTTGACCATCGGTCTGCTGGGGATCGCGTTGATCCGCTGGGAGCAGGTCCAATTGAGCCGGACCGCGCACCTGACCCCAACCGCGGCGCTCGCCGCGGCGATCACGCTGCCCAAACGCGCAGTCTTGCTGCTGGCACTCGGACCGCGCGATCTGCACCTGCTGTTGCTGCTGGCCGCCGTGACCGGTGTGCTCGGCGCCCTGGTGACCGTCGTGTTTCGCGAGGCGATCGACGGGCTGGCGTCGCTCTATGGGGGCCACGGCAGCAGCCTGGCAGCCATGGCCGTGGCCCTGCCGGCCTGGCAACGGCTGCTGATCCCCGCCCTCGGCGGCCTGATCGCTGGGCTGATCCTGCAGGAGATCGGCACCCGGCTGCGGGGCCGCACCACCACCGATTATATGGAGGCCGTCGCGGTCGGGGACGGCTGGATCAGTATCCGCCAGAGCCTGGTGCGGGCCGCCTCGTCCCTGTTCACGGTGGCCTCCGGCGGGTCGATCGGTCGCGAAGGGGCGATGGTGCAGTTGGCGGCGATGGTCGCCTCGGCCTTGGGGCGGCTCAGCCGCTTACCGACCGACCGCTTGCGTTTGCTGGTCGCCGCCGGAGCGGCGGCGGGGCTTGCCGCCGCCTACAACGCGCCGCTCGCCGCGACCATCTTCGTCGCCGAGATCGTCCTCGGCTCCATCGCCCTGGAGTACATCGGGCCGGTGATCGTTGCCGCGGTGATCGCCAGTGTGACGGTTCACGACATTTTCGGCTATGCACCGGCCTATGCCATCCCCGAGTTCAGTCTGGTGAGCGACTGGGAACTGGGGCTCTTTCTCGTGCTCGGCCTGGCCGCCGGTCATCTCGCGCCGCTCTTCCTGCAGTTGCTGGAGCGGACCTCGCACCTATTCGCCAGGATGCCGCTGCCGCTGGTCGGGCGGATGACCATCGGCGGGCTCATCGTCGGCGCCATCTCGGTGTATGAACCCCAGGTCTGGGGTAAGGGCTACAGCGTGGTCGACTCGGTGTTGCTCGCACCCTGGGCCTGGCAGGCGCTGGTGACCGTCCTGGTGCTGAAGATGCTCGCGACCGCGGTGACGCTCGGTTCCGGCGGCATCGGCGGCGCCTTCACGCCGACACTCTTTGTCGGCGCCATGCTCGGCGCCCTGTTCGGCACGCTGATCCATGCGCTCCTGCCCGTCGGCACCGGACCGGTCAGCGCGTATGCGGTGGTCGGCATGGGGGCCATGCTGGCGGGGACCACCCACGCGCCGCTGATGTCGATTCTGATGATCCTGGAAATGACCATGGATTATCAAATCGTCCTGCCGCTGATGCTCGCGGTTGTCATCGCTCATTACACCGCGGTGCGTTATACCGGGGTCCGACCCATGTATGCCGAGTCACTGCTGCCGCGTTCGGCCGCGCCGGTCTGATGGGCGGGTCACCCACGCTGTTCGCCGACCATCCATCTGTGGCAGCATGGCGGGGCCTTCCGTTGCGCTTGCGCCGCTCGTCAGCGACGCAGGCGAGCGATCCTGTTGCAACCGACTCACGACGAGGACCAAGGTCATGACGATAAGGCCGGATTATCCGACCGTGCTGCTATTTGCCGGTCTCTCCCTGGCGGGCGTCGCATCCGCCGCGGAACCCCAGACCGAGGCGGTCCCGGCGACGGCCACTCAGGCAGTCGATCCCGCGGCCATGCAGGCGCTGGACCGCATGGGCGCCTATCTGCGCGGCCTGCCCACTTTCAACTTGGAGGCGAATGACACGACCGACGAAGTGCTGGAATCCGGAGAAAAGATCCAACTGTTGAAAACAGTCGCGCTTCAGGTACGCAAGCCCGACCATCTGCATGCCGAGGTGACAACGGATCGCAAAGCGCGCGAGATCTTTTACGACGGCAAGCAATTCACTTTGTTGGCGCCGGAGACCGGCTACTACGCGACTGTCCCGGCCCCAGCCAGCATCCGCGCATTGCTCACCGAGATCGAAACCAAGTTCGGTATCGAACTTCCGCTGGTGGATCTCTTTCATTGGGGTGAGAACGCGGACGCGGCAACGGAAGTCACACAGGCGAGCGTGGTGGGTACCAGCACGATCGCCGGCCAGGCGGCGGATCATTACGCTTTCCGTCAGGACGACATCGACTGGCAGATCTGGATTGCGCAGGGCGACGCCCCCTTGCCGTTGCGCTATGTCATTACCACCAAAGACCTGCCGGGTGAACCGCAGTACGCGGCCAACCTGAATTGGAATACGCAGGCCAAGCCAGATGATGCTGTTTTTACATTCACGCCCAATGACAACAACCATCCGATCGCCATCGCCGTCCGTGACGAGTCCCAGGCGACATCCGAAGCGAAACCCTAGCGAGGCATCAAGATGAAACGCCTATCACAGCACGCCATCACGCTGGCCGCCGCCTCACTCTTGTGCGCCACTGTCGGCCTGATGTCTCTGGAGGCCTGGGCCGGCAGGGGCGGTGGAGGTCATGCCCGGACTTCGGTCAACCGGGGGGCTCACGTCAACCGGAATACGAACGTCAATCGCCAGGCGAACCTGAACCGCAATACCAATATCAACCGCAGCGCGAATGTGAACGTCGACCGCAATGTCAATCGTAATGTCGACCGCAACATCAACCGCAATGTCGATGTCCATCGTTACAACGACATTGATGTCGACGTGAACCGCCGCTGGAATCACCCGGTGGGGACCGCGGTGGCGATCGGGGCCACCGCGGCGATCATCGGCTCAATCGTCTATTCGCTACCGCCCTCGTGTTCCATGGTTGAGGTCGGCGGAATCACCTATCAGCGCTGCGGCTCGACCTGGTACCAGCCGCGTTATGCGGGCACCAGCGTACAGTATGTGGTGGTGAACTCGCCCTATTGAGCGGCAGGCGCGATGCGCATCGCGTTTGGCCATGCGCTCTTGCGACAACAACAAAACGACGGGCTACCGCCCGTCGCTACGCACCTCAAACACGCAGGCCGGATCGCCCATCGCCTGACACTGCACCTCGATAACCCGCACCTTGGAGTCGACCAGCTCCCTGAAGAGCCGCTCGAAAGTCGCGCCATAGAAGTCGCACAAGGGGACCGGAGATTGGACGCCGAGGCAGACGCGCGAACCCTCGATGATGAAGCGGGTCGGCGTTCCGGCCTGGGTACTGAAATGGGCACTGCCGGCAAAGGTCCAGGCGTTGCGCTTGATCGCTTTGAGCAGAACGCGGCTGGCGAGGAAACCCGGCAGGAATTTCAGCACGACTTGCGCCGGGCGGGGAATGCGCTTGGCCAGCAGATAATCCCCGGTGCGCCGGCCGGCATCGGCACCGATCTGGCGGGCTTCCTTGAGACCCAGTATGTCACGCAGGGCTTGATGCAGCGCGGTGACCTCGCGCTCGTCGACCATCTCCTGCGGCAGTGAATCGAGATAACCGGCAAGCCCGGCGCGCTCGAATACGCGGGTTAGGGCCTCCGGGCCCGGACCGTCCCGCAGCGCCTCGGCGACCCGCCAGATGGCGTTCGGCCCGATGCGCGCGGGTGCCGAACCGGCGTCCCCGGCGGCTTCTGGTGTTTCCTGTGCACCCATCTTCAACAGACTCGCGCCACGTTCGACTGACCATTGCTCCAGGAGATGGATATCTCGTGTGGGGCACAGAGGCTGCGCAGGAAATAGCGCCCACGCTGAGTGACCCGCATGGTGTCACCGTTGAACTCGACCAGACCGTGATCGACCCACTGGGTCAGACGTTCATAGTCCCGATCGAAGTCGGTGGCCAGACCGATCGGTACATCCAGATTGCACATGAGTCGCGCGACAGCCTGCCGTCGGCGCAGGTCGGCATCGGTCATCGTGTGACCCCAGTGAATGGGGAAACGCCCGGCCTCGATCTCACTGCGCCAGGCGTCGATCCCCGGCTGATTCTGGATCAGGACCCGATCGACTTCGCCTAAACTGCTGCTGCCAAGCGCGATCAGATGCCGGGTCGGTGAACTGGTGTAACCAAGACAGGTGTGTCGCAGTGTCCCCGCCAGTTGCGCATCGGCGAGTTCATCGCCATCGCGCGCGAACCAATCGACCCCGATCCAATGGTAGCCGGCGTCGGTAAAGCCGCGTACGGCGCTTTGCAGCAAACCGAGCTTTTCCCCGGTACCGGGCAAGCAACCCGCCTCGATCGCGTATTGATGCGGCCGCGCGGTCGGGAGATGGGAATAGCTGAAGCAGCGCACTCGATCCGGGTTGATTTCGATGACCCGCTCCAGGGTCGACTCGAAACTCTGCTCGGTCTGATTAGGCAATCCATAGATCAAATCCAGGCTGACGTTCTCGAACCCGGTCTCGCGCGCGATGGCACAAACATCCCGCACCAGGCCGAGCGAATTGATTCGACCGATCGCATGCTGGACCCGGGCATCCAAATCCTGGATGCCGAAGCTCACCCCGGTAAAACCCAAGCCTTTGAGCAATTCCAGTTGCCCGGCGGATGCGCGCCGCGGATTGCATTCGATCGCCGCGGTCGTGTTGGCGCCGAACCGGAAGCGCCTGGTCAGCATCTCCATCAAGCGGATCAGTTGCGAGTCCGAGAGATAGTTTGGCGTACCGCCGCCCAAATGCAGCTGAGACAAAATGCGCCCCGGGCCGAGGCGCTCGGTCACCAGATCCATTTCCTGTTCCAAGGTGTCCAGGTAGCGGTCGATCCGCTCCGCTTCATGGGTCACCGTGGTATGGCAGGCGCAATAGAGACACCGCACCGGACAGAAGGGCAGGTGCACATAGACCGCCACCGCCTCATCCGGACGCCCGGCGACGGCGGTCAGGGCACTCGCGTACTCTGCTGACGGCAGTCGCCCGGCGTTGGCCGAGGGCGTGAAAGTGATCGCCTCGGCAGCAGGATGCGCAAAGTGCTCCAGCAGATTCCGCGGAATATCGGCGAAGAGGGTGGGGGTCATGGCGGCCCCCGGCTCAGGTCGTCGACGTGGCGGTTGCAGTCTTCTCCAATCCCGCGGCTGACACCGCCGGGGGCATTCCAGGCGCGCCGATCTGCTCGTCGTATACCTCGTCGCTCGGCCCGCCGCACGCCAGAACCTTGATCGGCGTTCCCTTGAAATTGACGTCGGCGGTCAGATCCGGCCGGCTGAGCTTCAACTCGGCAATCTGCTCGGGCGTCAGGACTTTGGTCTCATCGAAGCCCAGATCGACCTCGGTGGAGAAGCCCTTGCGCTTGACCCGTCCCAGATCGTAGAACTTCTTGGTGATCGTGGTCTTGGCAAACGCCTTGAGACAGCCCAGCATATAGTGGCGCTTGAACTTATCTCGGATCCAGGGGTATTCGAAGAAGCTCTTGCGCATGTAGAAACGCGCATAGTTCTTCAGTACACCCTTCAGAACCTGCTCACGGGTCATGGCCTCCGGCTTCATGATCGGTGTGACGAAGTTGTACTTGGAATAGTCGCGCACTTCGACCCGATCCCCCAGGTCCTCGAACAATTCGGCGAAGGGCCAGGGGGTATACATGTTCCAATTGACCATGTCCGGCTTCCAATCCTGGGCCAGACGGTAGGTCTCCTCGATGGTCTCCGGGGTCTCGTTCTCCAGGCCCATGATGAACTGGACCTCGGCCACGATGCCGGCATCGCGCAGCAGCTTCACGGCCAGCTTGTTCTGCTCCACCGTGGTCTGTTTGCGGAATACGTCCAGGTTCAACTGGGCGGCCGCCTCGGTCCCCAGCGAGACATGCACCAGGCCCGCCTTGCGGTACAGCGGCAACAGGTCGCGGTCGCGCATGATGTCGGTCACGCGGGTATTGATGCCCCAGTGAATATTCACCTTGCGGGCAATCAATTCCTCGCACAGGGCGACGAACTTGCGCTTGAAGATAGTCGGCTCTTCATCGGCCAGAATCATGAAGCCGACGTTGTAATCCCGCACCAGAATCTCGACTTCATCGACGAACTTCTTGGGGTCACGGTGCCGGTAGGTGCGCCAGAACTTCCATTGCGAACAGAAACGGCAGGTGAAGGGACAGCCGCGCGCGAAGTTGGGGACCGCCACGCGACAGTTCAGCGGAATATAGATGTACAGGTCCCATTTGAGCAGCGACCAGTCGGGGACCAGCCCATCCAGATCCTGGATCACCGGGTTCGCCGGGGTCGCCACGACTTGACCGTCATCGTCGAGATAGGCGATGCCCAGAATCCGGCGCCGATCCGCCTTGTCGGTGCCCTTCTCGACGGACTTGAGCAGATTGACGATGATCTCCTCGCCTTCACCACGCACGATGTAGTCGATCCAGGGAGCTTCGCCCAAGACCTGGGTGTACATGAATGTGGGGTGAATGCCGCCCAGCACGGTAACGCACTTGGGCAGCGCCTCCTTGGCGAGTTGGAGTGTGCTTTGGGCCTTGTAGATCATGGGGGTGATGGCGGTCGCCAACACCACGTCCGGAGCGTGCTCGCGAATGATCTCACGGAGCTTGTCGTCCGGGATGTCCTCGCACATCGCATCGATGAAACGGACATTGTTGTAGCCCGCCTGTTTCAGAGCGCCGCCGATATAGGCCACCCAGCCGGGCGGCCAGTTTCCGGCGATCTCCGCTCCGCCCGCGTGATAGTTCGGCTGAATCATCAAAATGCGCATGTGCTACTCCCGAAAGACTGTGGCTAACCGCTTGCTGTCGTACGTCAAACCCGGCCACGCGGATGGACCAGGTCGTTTCGGTC
>Ga0247841_10003782_pt1 | contig 27262 bp, 19 predicted proteins | sample LaCruzMarch2015__2_FD_192410 | JGI IMG/M metagenome (GOLD analysis project Ga0247841, IMG submission 192410) | Freshwater microbial communities from meromictic Lake La Cruz, Castile-La Mancha, Spain - LaCruzMarch2015_18m | ecosystem: Environmental > Aquatic > Freshwater > Lake | place: Spain... | reverse complement strand
GTGCGGCGCCTGTCGTAGACGAGCCGACTCGGCTCGTTGCTCCTGTCCAAAACGGCTAACGCGGCGGGCCGCCGTGTCTACGTGCGGCGCCTGTCGTGGACGAGCCGGCTCGGCTCGGTGCGCCTGTCCAAAACGGATAACGCGGCGGGCCGCCGCGTCTACGTGCGGCGCCAGTCGTAGACACGCCGGCGCGGCGCGTTGCTCCTGCTTCCGTGTTTGCAGCGCGCTACTCTTGTTGGGTGCCGCCACCACTTGGGCGCATCCCGCCAGCGGGCCGTATCAATCGCCCGGGCCGCACCAGCATGTCGGGCCGACCAATGTACTGGTGATTTACAACATGGCCTGGCCCGACGCCGACGGCAATGGCCATGGTGATTCACGCGATGTCGCGCATTATTACGCCGAACGGCGCGGCGTGCCAACCAATAATTTATTGGGCATCACCATTTCCAATTACCTTGACACCACCTGGCGGGACTACATCGCCTACGAGGTGTTGTATTCGAACATTGTCGTGCCGGTGGTCGCGCGGCTCGACGCCACCAATCCCGCAACAGGCCAGCCGTTTCGCAGCAACATCTATTATTTATGTCCGGTGTACGGCGTGCCGCCGGATGTCAACACGTATTTTACCAACAATGAAAATCCCTTTGCGCCGTGGTACAACGCGCGCCGATCCGTGGATGCGTATTTGATGAATCCCTATCTTGCGTTCTACAACGGGCTGTATTTCACCAATGGGCATAATCGCCCGGGCGTTTGCGCGGCGTTGACCAACGACTATGGCGACATGTGGGGCGATTGGTGGTACGAAATCGGCTATGGCCCGCTGGTTGATCCAAGCTACAACGAATGGAACACGTACTATAATGACGCCGACAATCCCGCCACCGCGCAGCACTTCAAGGCGTTGCGCGACAGCGAGTGGCCGGCGTTCTATGTGAACTCGTATGGCTATTTCCCGGTCACGCGGCTTGACGGGCCGGACGCGCAGACGGCCTGCGGTTTGGTTGACAAGGCCTTGTACGCGGAGCGCTACCTGCGCAATTGGGCGGGCGCGCCCACCACGGCGTACTACGGTCGTGTCTATGCCGATGACGACAACAAATTGCTGGGCAGTGAACCGGCGCCACTGGTCTTCGAGTATGCGTTGGGCGGCGACATCAAGAACTGGTTTCGCGGCGACTGCGTCGGCAATGCGGCCCAGAGCGTCTTCGAGCCTGGCCGCGCGCACGCGCTTGCGCCGTGGGACTGGGTCGCGGATTGCCATCCCAATGAAATTGGCAGTAATGACGGTGCCGTTCCGCGGATCACGGAACTATATGTCGCCGCCTTGCGCGGCGCCACCGCCAGCGTGTATTATGCCAGCGCCAGCAGCAATTTTTATTTGTATGTGGCGGGCAGCATCCTGCGCGGCTTCGATGGCAAACAGTTCAGCAGTTCAGGCGGCGGCACGCCGACGATTCTTGAGGTCGGCACCAATGCGAACGGTTTGGCGTGGGGTGATGTCGTGCTGTCCGGCACCAATGGCGTCGCGCCCGGCAATTACCTCTACTACAACAACACACCAACGCCGGCGTTTCCTTTTGCCGACGCGTTGTGGTACAGCGCCTATTATGCGCACAGTTGTTACATGGATGTGTTTCAATGGGTGCCCGGCGCGCTTGGCTTTCACAATGAATCCTACACCTGCCGTGAATTCCGTCACGGGTCGAACGGTGTGTGTTTTGCCGGCAAGGCCTTGTTGCGCGGCATGACCGCCATCGCCGGGCCGGTTGAAGAACCGTTTAATGTCGGCATTCCCTTCGCGCGCAACTTCTACCGCGCGCTGTGCCAGGGCTTTGATTTTGCCGAGGCGTGTTATCAATCCACGCCGTGCGCCATTGCCTGGATGAATGTCTTTATTGGCGATCCATTGTACAATCCGTTTGTGGCATTGTACACCGACAGCAACCGCGTTGACCGCGCCGCGCCTGAATTGCTGGTGACCAATTATGATGCCACGATCGCTGTGTCCTTGCGCGCGGACAGCGCCGACGCGCATGCGGAAATCGCGCAATTCCGCCTGCTGGCGGGCTACAACAGCAACGCCTGGACGCTGACCAACGCGTATCTGGCCTGGCCCGCGCCCGCCACGGCGGCGTGGCGCAATGACCGGCGTTACACGTATGCGCGCCAGGCATGCTGGTCGTTGCCGCTGCCGGCCAGCAATTTTTATTATCAAGTCAGCGCGCGCGACCCGTCCGGCAACGAGACTGTTGAAGCCGTACGCGTGCTGCCGGTTCCCGAACCCAGCTGCCTGTGGTGGCTGGCATTGCTGCTGGTCACGCCGCCGGCGGGTTGGGCGGGTGGGTGTGCTGAGACGCGCCAAAGTGATTCAGGGAATGCGAATATCCAATATCCAACAAGGAATAACCAATAATTTGTTCGCGGCGAACAAATTAATAAAAAGTTCATTTGCAATCTTTCGCTTTTTTTCATTCCTTTCTGTGGTCTTTCCTTCAGCATTGGATATTGAGTGTTGGATATTAGATATTCATCCTCTCTTCTGCCAGACCCCCACGATCCCGCCGCCGGCGTGGATCGGTGGGGAGCAACACCACAAACAAACCGGCGGCACGGCTACGCCGCCGTTGCATTGCCGTGCCGGCCGTGAACTGCTATAATCTACAACCAGCAAAGGAACGCGTCCGCAGATGACACGCATAACATATCCAATCTGGCTGCGCCATGGCGCGGCCGCGTTGCTGTTTGCTCTGCTGACGTGGTGGTATTTTGCGCCCGTGCTGCCGTCCTTCGCCACTGCCACACCGCCGCATTTTGACATGGCCAACAACATTGTCGAGCTGCTCTCGTCCATGCGTTCCCTGGTGCGCCATCCGCTGTCGTTTTCGGCGGGCCAATATGCGTATCCCTATCCGTACAGCAATGCCCTGCTGAACAGCAATTACATTGCGGGTGTGCCCTTTTACCTTGTGTATTGCATGACGGGCAACCCGTGCCTTGCCTACAATCTTCTGTTGCTGCTCTTTTTTTTCCTGAACGCCATGGCGGTGTATTTGGTGGTGCAGGTGTGGACGGCATCATGGACCGCGGCCGTGCTGGCGGCGTGTTTGTGCGCCTTCTTTCCCCACCGCTTCCATGAGCTGGCCTTCTATCACTATCAAATGACTTTTATCGCCGCATTGGTCATCTACGTCTGGCTGCGTTTTTTGAAACACGGCGGCTTCGCCCTTCTCTGCCTGCTCTTTGGCATTATCACTCTCAAGGCCGTTTCGGTTGATTACAACACGCTTTTTTTGCTGGTGGTCTTGCTGGTGATTGTCCCGCTGGGCTTGCTGGCGTACCCACAACGCATGAAGGCATGGTGGCAGTTTCTCGTGCTGACCATCGTGGTGGCGCCGGTTATGCTCGTGTTTGCCCAGCCCTACTATGTCAATTTCCAGCGCTTGGTTCCGGGTCAGTGGACCTTCATGGCACTCGACCTGCAGTTCATCACCTGGCCCGAATGCCTGCAGGTGTTCCAGCACTTTGTGGAGCATGTCATGCACCCGCGCACCCGCCAGCATCTCGCGATCAACGCCCCCATCGTTCCCGGCGCGGTGTGCCTGTCGTTGTGCGCGCTGGCGGCGCTATGGATCCCGCTCTCGCTCTTCTTCACGGGCCGCGGGCGCTGGCTGCGCTTGGCGCTGCTGCTGTTGACGGTGTGCGCCGTGCTGCTGGCAACAACCCCGGCGTACCAGCCATCCGGCCAACTGTGGGTCTTCTCGCCCCTGGCCCGTTTGCATGTTGATCCGCCTGTTCTGGCGCTCATCCGCTTTCCGCGCGCATATTTGTTTTCCGTGATGCTGTGTTTCAGCATTCTGGTGGGGCTCGGCGTGGGCGACCTGCTGCTGGCACTGCACACGCGGCCGCGCTGGGTGCGGCTGGGCGTTACCGCCGGCGTGTGGCTGCTCATCCTGGCGGCAACCAGGGAACACGCGGTGGCTATTGCGCCGTTCGTCAACAATGTACCGCGCACGCTGGATGGTGTCTATGCGTGGCTTGCGCAACAAGCCAAACCAAGCCCGGTGATAGAGTTTCCTCTCCCGCATGGCCTGGCCAGTTACACTCCTGTTTTGAATACGATCCTTGCGGATCAACCGACCGCGTTGCCGCTCGGACGCATTTTCACGCAAACAACCTTTTTCTTGATGGAGGAGGGTAAGGAGCCCCTTACCCAACAAAAGCTGGCAATGCTGCAGGCATCACCCTATCGTTTTTGGGTGCAACATGGCGCCGACGCGCACTATCGCGCGCAGGTCGAGGCGCAAAGTGATGTGCGGTACGCCACCAATTTTGGCGGCACCTATGTTTTCAAAAATCCGCAGATCGAACGCGCACTGCCCCTCAGCTTCGCCCTGACACAGCACTGGGCGCTCAGCTTCCCTCACATTTATATGATTGAAGGGCAGGTGACGTTCACGGGTCTGTATAGTTTTGTCCCACTTGGCGAGCGCCCCCTGCAGATTGAGTTAGAGTGTCTGGATGCCGGGATGAAGCCGCTGGCGCGCCTGCGTGTGCGCGGCGAACTGCCGTTCATGCTGGCCGGGCCGACCAATTGCTTCGATGTCCAACTGCGCTATGACCCGCGCCGGCGGCGCCTGACGGCCGAGTATCGCAATTCCGGGCACTTCAACATGGAACACTGGCCGACGGCCCACACGCGCGCGGATGCGGCGCTGCTGCAGACCCGCTGGATTCGCACACGCCTTGCCCAGCGCGGCACAGGCAAGACCGCCACCGCGTTGCTGCGGGTTGTGCCCACGCCGGCCCGCTGGCCGCTGCTGTTTGGCAACCCCATGATTATGCCGCATGTGGCGGGCGCGTTCGGCGCGTTTGAGCGCGAGGGCGCCATACCTTTTCAACGCTCCCAAGGCAATACCTCGATGGTCATGAATGGCCGACCGGACGGTGTGGCTACCGCCCTGGTCATTGTTGCGCGCGCGGCAGTGGTCAAGCCACCCGTGCCGTTGGTGGCGCAAGTGTTGCTCAATGATTTGGTCTTGGGCACGATCTCCTTTGACGCGGTATGGCGCACCAATAGTTTACCAACACCAGAGGACCGCTGGCGCGACAACAACACGATCGTGTTGAATTATCCGCGCACGTATAATCCTTGTCTTTTGCGGGAGGGCTACGACACGGAACGCCGCTGCGCGTCGCTGGCAAGCATGGATGCGCTGACGATCAGCACGGCAGCGGCACCGGCCACACTGCGCAAGGACAGCACGCTGGCCACGGTTACCCGTGCCGCGCAACGGCCGCCGGCCCCGCCACCGCGTGCCGCTCACACGGTATACGCCGCGCTGTTGCGCAATGGTGCATTTCAGGACGGGCTGACCAATTGGTTGCCATGGCGCGCCGCCAATGATGATCCCGCCGCGCTATCCGTGATCGCCGCGCCGCACTTCGGCCGGGCGCTGCAAATTGCCAATCCACAGGCGCAATTACTGGGATTGCAGCAACTGGTTTCAATGGTATCGGGCACCACCTACCGCCTGTGCGCGACAGCCCGATCCGACGGCAAGGATGCCCAGCATATTTTCGGCGGGCGCGTCGCCGTGTACTTGCCGCCCGAACCGGAACGCGAACTGGTCTGGCTGTATGAAACCAATGCATGGTCATACAAGGAATGTGTCTTCACCTGTAACGCCAGCGGCGTTGCAACCGTATACCTGCACATGGGCTACGGCCAGGTTGCCGCCACCGGCGCGTTTACGGAGGTCATGCTTGAGGAACTGCGCAATCCAGTGCATGAGCTGGACAAGTAACCTTACCCATTCTGGCGAACCCCCATGACACCATTCCGCATCCGCGACCGCCTGCACAGTTTCCGCTATGCCGCCACCGGCATTTGCACGATGCTGGTGTCACAACACAACGCCTGGATTCATCTCGGCGCAACGGTGCTGGTCTGTGCCGCCGGATGCGCGCTGCGCGTGCCGCGGTTCGGGTGGTGTCTGCTAATTCTGGCGATGATGGCGGTCTGGACGGCCGAGGCGCTGAACACGGCGCTTGAGTTTCTGGCCGATGCGGCCACGCCACAGCTTCATCCCTTGGTGAAAAAAGCCAAGGATGTCGCCGCCGGCGCCGTGCTGATCAGCGCGGTAGGCGCGGCCATTGTTGGCGTGCTGGTGTTCTGGCCGCACGTGCGGCCGCTGCTGGCTGGAACAATGGAATGATGGAAGAATGGAAGAGTGGAGGAATGGGGCAGAGCAAGATTTGTTACTGATTGCTGGATGCAGAAGACAACACACTCAACATTGGATACCAAGCACTAATCAAAAGTTAATAACTTCAGAACTTAATAAGTTAATAATTTATTAACTTAACAAATTATTATTTACCCCTGATTTTACTGTACACGCCAGAGGATGCGCTTGATGCGCGGCGCGTGCTGCTGCTGCACGGTGCGCAAGATGCCTTGTTCAAGCCCGCCGCGCAATTCCGCCAGCCAGATGTGATTTTTTACCTGCACGACCAGCGCGTTGTTTTCGAGGGCCTGCGGCCGCGTGTTTTCCGCCAGCACGCTGCCCACGATCGCCGGCCACGCGCTTTGCAGCTGCGCCAAGAGTATTTCCTGGGGTGGCCGCAGCCGCTGCAGCGTGTCGGCGATCACCACGTCCATGCGTTGAAATCCGCCGGCCATCAGAGCCGCATCGGCATGACCACGCACAGAAAGGCATCGCCTACCCGCAGCACAATCGGGCTGGCGGCATTGGTCACTTCAAACATAATCTCTTCGGCATCCGTGCTCTGGCAGCATTCCGTCAAAAACGTTGGATTGAACGCCATTTCCATGTCATCACCGGCATATTTCACTTCCAAAATGTCTTTGGCATCACCAATTTCTGCGGTGGTGGCGCTGATGGTCATGCGCTGCTGCGCCAGGGTGATCCGAATGACCGGTTGTTTTGTCTTTTCCGTGACGACTGACGCCAGGCCAAGCGCGTTGGTGAAAGCGCGCCGGTTTAACACAATGACATGCTGGCAGCTCTTCGGGATGACTTGCGTATAGTTCGGATAATGGCCATCCACCAGGCGCGTGACCAGCTTGGTTTGGTTGACCGTGACTTCCATCTGGGTGGCGCTGAAACGCAGGTCGGCCATGCCCTCGCCGGTCAGCATTTGCAGCAATTGCGTGATTGACTTGCTGGGCACCACGATTTGGCGCGGCTCATCGCGCTTGATGCCCGCATTGGTGTACTTTGCCAGGCGCCGTCCATCGGTCGCCACCACGTCGAAGTGTTCGGCGAAATTGAAGCAGACGCCGTTGAGGACATAGCGGGTTTCATCGCGGGAGACGGCGTAGCTGGTGGCGCGCAGCATGCTGTTCAATTCCTTGACCGGCAATTGGACGCTGTCGGCCGCTTCAATTTTTGGAAAGCGCGGAAAATCAACCGGCGCCATGCCGCGCAGGCTGCATTGCACCTTGTCGCCGGCGCGCAGCGTCATCACATTCAGGTCATCGACGCTGACACTGATGTTTTCGGCGCTCATCCGCCGCACGGCGTCCAGCAGAAAGCGTACTGGGACGGTCGTTTCGCCGGTCTTGCTGACTTCGGCGGCAATGGTCGTGCGCATCGAGACATCCAGGTCCGTGCCCATCAGCGCCAATTCGCCTTGTTCGGCGCGGATCAGCACGTTGGACAGAATCGGCAACGTCGTCCGCAACGGGCACACCGGCGCCAGCATTTGCACCGCTTCACGCAAGACACTCAGGGAACATTGAAACTTCATGACGCCTCGTTCATTGAATATTACAAGTATGCACAATCAATACTGTGTATATGATAGCAAATTTATAAATATAACACTATTCATATGCACGCAGACTATGTGGACAATCATTTCGCAGCCCTCTGGTGGCGGCCATGCGCGGGCCATGCGCGCAGGCGGGCGTTGCTGTGCAGGGCCTGTGGAGGCCTGTGGACAAATGGCCTGTCATGGCATTCATCACAATGATCATTGCACTTGTTCACAACGTTCTTCGCTGCTGCCCAGCCGGCGTTTGAGCGCGTGCAATTGCTGATTGATCATTTCATCCTGTTCCTTGACCTGCTCGATTTTGCGGCAGGCGTACAAGACCGTGGTGTGATCCTTGCCGCCGAACGACTGGGCGATATCCGTCAGCGACGAGGTGGTCAATTCGCGGCACAAATACATGGCAATCTGACGCGGATGGACGATGGCGCGCGGGCGTTTGCTGGAGCGCAGGTCGGCGATGCGCACGTCAAAGAAATCTGAGACCGCTTTCTGAATGGCATCCAGCGTGACGCACTGGGCAGCCACATAGCCGCGCAGGCATTCGCGCGCCAAGTCCAGCGTCACGGCCTGGTGCCGCACCGAGGCGTAGCCCAGCAACTTCACCAGCGCGCCTTCAATCTTGCGGACATCATTGCGCACCTTGTTGGCCAGATAATAGCAGACATCGTGATCCAGCTGGGTGCCGTATTGCTCCAGTTTTTTTTGGATGATGGCGACGCGCGTCTCAAAATCCGGCGACTGGACGTCGACTACCATGCCGCTCTCAAAGCGGTTGACCATGCGCTGCTCGATGTGCTGCAGCTCCTGCGGCGACTTGTCGCTGGTCATGACAATCTGTTTGCCTTGCATGTGCAGGTCGTTGAAGGTGTGGTAAAATTCCTCCTGCAGGCGCTCTTTGTTGGACAGGAACTGGATGTCATCGATCAGCAGCACATCCACGTTGGCGCGAAAAAAATCGCGAAATTTGCTGATGGTGTGATTTTGCAGCGCGTCAATATACTGGTTGGTAAAGCGCTCGCATGAGATAAAATGCACGACGGCGCGGGGCTGGTGTTGCAGCACGGCATGCCCGATGGCCTGCATCAAATGGGTTTTGCCCAGGCCGACGCCGCCATACATGAAGAGCGGATTATAGACTTTGCCGGGCTGCTGCGCGGTGGCGTAGGCGGCGGCATGCGCCATTTGATTTGAGGAACCGATGACAAAGGTGTCAAAGCGAAACGCGGGATTGATGGTGGCCGGCGGGCGCGGCGGCGGCAGGGTGCGGGCGCTGCTCAGCGGCGCGAGTGGCTCGTCCGGCGGCGGGGTGACGGGCGTCGCGGCGCCATGCGGCGCGCATTCCACCACCAACTGCAGCGAGCGCTGGCACAGCTGTTGCAAGGCGGTTTCGATGCTGACCCGATAGCGCTGGCGCAGCCAATCGGCGACCAGCGGCGAATCCACCCGCACAATCAGCCGGTCCTGCTGGAGGCCGACCGGCCGCACCCCGGCAAAAAAAGATTGGATTGCAGGCGTGCTTGAGGTGGCAATGACCTCCAGCACCCGGCTCCACAACGCATGACAGTCCCCCACGGCAGTCTCCCGGCACCCAAAAGTTATTCACAATTGCGCGCGCGCCGCATTGGCGCGCACCCTGGATTGCAAACAACACGATGGTGACGAAAAATAAAAATAAAAGCAAAACAAAAAATCGCTTGCCACGCACAAAGGAGCACCGTTGTTGTTGGGTCACTTTGTAATGCGGGCCGAGCAAAAGATCCGAAACCATCATCGTGTTGTTCAACCGCAAACCGCATTGGCAGCCGCTTTCGACTGCGTGCAACCAGTATACAAAAACAGGGCGGGTTTGTAAAGGAAAATCAAGCAAAGTCGATTTTGCGCCCGTGCCGCGCAGGATGCTGTGGTTGCCGCGCCGAAAAGCCCAAAATATAGACTTGACGGGTGCGCGCAATCACGATATAATATCGTCATGCAGAAATTGAGACACACTTGCAACGCCAACGCGGCCGCGTGCGCGTGGGCATGACCACTGATATTCTGGTGATCGGCACCGGCATTGCCGGCTGTGCCACCGCCCTGACGGCGGCCCGCCACGGCTGCCGCGTCATGCTGATCACGCGTGGCAAAGCCACCCTGACCTCGTCCACGGAACTGGCCCAGGGCGGCATTATCTACCGCGGCAACCATGATTCCGTGCGCGCCCTGACCAGCGACATCTGCGCCGCCGGCGACGGCATTTGCAACCCGGCCGCCGTGCGCTATCTGGCCACGCACGGGCCGCGCCTGGTGCAGGAGATCTTGATCCGCGACGTGCAGGTGCCGTTTGACACCCGCGCCGACGGCTCGCTCGACTTGACGCTGGAAGGCGCGCACCATCAGCCGCGCATCATCCATTGCGCCGATTGGACGGGCAAGCACATTGCCGCGGCGCTCTGGCGCGCCGTCCAGCAGCACAAGAACATCACCATCCTTGAACGCTGCACCGCGATTGACCTGCTGAGCACCAGCCACCACTCGCTCAGCGCCATGGATACCTATCGGCCCACCGAATGCGTCGGCGCCTATGTCCTGCGCCAGCGCCCGCACGGCATTTTTGAAGTGCTGGCCAAGGAGACCGTGCTGGCCACCGGCGGCGCGGGCCAATGCTATTTGTACACCACCAACGGCAGCTCGGCCCGCGGTGACGGCTATGCCATGGCGCAGCGCGCCGGCGCGCGCCTGGCCAACATGGAATACGTGCAGTTTCATCCGACCACGCTGTTCCGCCCCAACGCCGGGAATTTTCTGATCAGCGAGGCGCTGCGCGGCGAGGGCGCCGAATTGCGCGACAATAAAGGCCGTGCCTTTGCCAAAAAGTATCATCCGATGGGCTCGCTGGCGCCGCGCGACGTTGTCGCGCGCGCGATTCACCGCGAAATGTTGAAGCAGCACGCGCCCTGCATGTACCTTGACATCAGCCACAAAGACCCGGCCTGGGTGCGCGCGCGCTTTCCCACCATTTACCAAAAATGTCTCGAACACGGCATTGACCTGACCCGCGAGCCGGTCCCGATTGTGCCGGCCGCGCATTACGAATGCGGCGGGGTTGTCGTGGACACCACGGGCGCCACCTCAATTGCGCGTCTGCGCGCCGTCGGTGAAGTCAGCTGCACCGGCGTCCACGGCGCCAACCGCCTGGCCAGCACCTCGCTGCTGGAAGCCCTGGTGTGGGGCGTTGCGTGCGGGGATGATTGCGCCCGCACGGTGCGCGCGCAGCGCCGCTTTTATTTTCCGCGCGTGGCCACCTGGAAAGAGGAACACGAGCACGTCGACCCGGCCCTACTCGAACAGGACTGGATGATCATCAAGCATACCATGTGGAATTATGTCGGGCTGGTGCGCGGCGCGCGCCGGTTGCGGCGTGCCCAACGCCTGCTGGGCGAACTGCACACCGAAGTGGAAACCTTTTACCGCTCGGCCGCCATGACCGACCAGGTCATCGGCCTGCGCAACGGGCTGCAGACCGCCCAACTCATCATGTATGCCGCGATTCGGAACACCACCAGCCGCGGCTGTCATTACCGTCTCGAAATCGAATAACCAGCGACCAACGGAGCAAACGTTATGCACTACCAAATCGCACCGCACGGCGGTGAACTCGTCAAGCGTGTCCTCAAGGGCGAAGAACGCGCGTTCTGGCTTGCCAAAGCGGCATCCCTGCCCAGCGTGACCGTCGACCCGCACGCCTTGGCCGACCTTGAAATGATCGCCTGCGGCGCGCTTAGCCCGCTTGAGGGATTCATGTGCCGGGATGACTACAATCATGTCATCGAGCACATGCGCCTGTCGTCCGGCTTGCCGTGGCCGGTGCCGATTGTGCTGGGCGTCACGCCCGACGAAGCCGATGATTGCGATGTGGACACGCATGTCACGCTCAAGGATGCGCACGGCACGCCGATCGCGGTCATCTCCGTCCAGGAAAAGTTTGTGGTCGACAAGGAACGCGAAGCTGCCAAAGTGTTCAAGACGACGGATGCCAAGCATCCCGGCGTGCGCCTGCTGCGGGCGCGCAACGAAGTGCTGCTGGGCGGCGACGTGCAGATATTGAACCTGCCGGAGCACACGGTCTACGCGGACTACCGCCTGACGCCGGCCGAAACGCGCCATCTCTTCGAGCAGCGCGGCTGGCGCCGGATCGCCTCGTTTCACACCCGCAACCCGATGCACCGCGCCCATGAATACCTAATGAAGTGCGCGCTCGAAGTCTGCGACGGCCTGCTGGTCCATCCGCTGATTGACGAAGTCGCCGACCACATCCCGCCCCAGCTGCTGATGACCTGCTATGAGACGCTGATCAGCAACTACTTTCCGGAAGAACGCGTGCTGTTGAGCGTCTTCCCCACCATCAGCCGCTTTGCCGGCCCGCGCGAGGCGGTGCTGCATGCCTTGATGCGCAAGAATTACGGCTGCACCCACATCATCATCGGCCGCAATCATGCCGACGTCGGCGAGTATTACGGGCCATATGAGGCTCAGGAGATTTTCAAGGAGTTTGGCCCGCACGAGCTGGAAATCACGCCGCTCATGTTTGAAGACGCCTTCTATTGCAGCACCTGCATCGGCATGGCCACCAACAAGACCTGCGCGCATAGCGCCGAGCATCATGTGGTCATCAGCGGCACGCGCATGCGTGAAATGCTGCAGCGCGGCGAACGGCCGCCGGTGGCGTTCGCCCGTCCGGAAGTGGTCGACGTGCTGCTGTCCAATGGCGCGGTCTAAGCGCCCGGCGCATGCCTGCGCCCGCCGCGGCACCACGACGTTAATTTGGAACTTAAAAACCAGTAACTTAATAACTTCTGAACTTGAAAACATATAATTTAACAACTTCAAAACTTCAATACTTAAACGTGCCGCGCAAACGGCACACGACCCCTTGTGCCACGGCATGATTGCGCGCCTGGTGTACTTTATCGGCTGGCTGGGCAGCCTCCTGTATGCCACCCTCTACCATCGCTACCGCGTTTACGGCCGGCGCCATTGTCCGCCTGCCGGGCGCGGCGCGGTCTTGGCCGCGAACCATGCCAGCTATGTGGATCCGACCTTGATCGGGATTGCCTTTTACCATCGCATCTGGTATCTGGCGCGCAACACCTTGTTTGAGGGCAGCCGGCTGGCGCGCTGGATTTTGATCAACATCAGCGCCATCCCCATCTCGCGCGAGCGGCTGGACCTCAGCACCCTGCGGCGTTTGCAGCAATTATGCGCGGACGGGCAGCAAATCGTCATCTTTCCCGAAGGAACCCGCACGCCCGACGGCGCGCTGCACGCCGCCCATGCCGGCGTCGGCCTTCTGGCGGATGCACTCAAGGTGGACATCGTGCCGGTCTATCTGCACGGCACCTACGAGGCGTTTCCACGCCACAGCGCCTGGCCGCGCCCCAAACAAGTGGTGGCCTGCTTCGGCCCGTCGCTGCCGATTGCCGCCTACCATGCCCTGCCGCGCGGGCGTGAGCGCTATGAACGGATTGCCCAGGACATCATGGCCGCGATCACCAAGCTGCAAACCGGGTTGCTGCGCCTGCAGCGCCGCCGCACAAAAGCCAACGCGAACGGATGAAGAACATGGTTCTGGCGCCGCGGTTGTTTCTGCACTTCCCTCAAACCACCCGTCGCTGGCGGTACGCCAAACATGCATGCTGCACGTACGCCACGCGCTCCGCGCGGGGCATGCTTCTCTGCGGCCCCTGTGCCGCGCATCCGCCGCCGCGTCCTCACCGACGCACCAACGCAATTGAGCAAGGGTACACTGTTGCACCATTTACACCGAACACCGCAGACTGCGCGCATACTGAACGTGGTCGGGGGCGGCCATGACGGGCGATTAACGAACAACCATGTTGATTGAAAGCGTCATGCAATTTACCGCAATTGCGTGCCATCCCGATGCTGGCGGGATGGTTGGGTCTCTGCACATCCATCCACACGGAGTGCAGTGAACACTGAAAACAAACGGCACGTGGAATGCGCCCGGTTGCACCACGCCAAATTTGTTCACACGAACAAATTGACCACCATGCATGACCAACGCCCATGAGAATTCTTTTCTGGGGCACGCCCGAGCCGGCGGCTGCCTGCCTCCAATTCCTGCTTGAGCAGCACTGCCGCGTTGTTGGGGTCGTGACCCAGCCGGATAAGCCGGTCGGGCGCGCGCAGCGACTGACGCCGCCGCCGGTCAAGCGGATTGCCTTGGCGGCCGACCTGCCGGTTGTGCAACCCGCCAGCCTGCGCAGCCCGGAAACCGGCGCGCTGCTGCGTTCGTTTGCTCCCGAGGTCAACATTTTGGTTGCATATGGTAAGTTAATACCTTTGGAACTTCTAAAGTTAGGAACTTACTTCATAAACCTGCATTTCTCGCTGCTGCCGCGCTATCGCGGCGCGGCGCCGGTGCAGCGCGCCTTGATCGATGGCTGCACCCAAACCGGCGTCACCGTCCAGCACCTTGCCGCCGCGCTCGATGCCGGGGATGTCATTCTCCAGCAGCCGGTGCCGATTGAGCCCGGCGACACGACCGCGGTGCTGTTGCAGCGCTGCGTCACCATCGGCGCGCCGCTGGTGCAGCAGACCCTTGCGTTGCTGGTGCGCGGCACCGCGCCGCGCACCCCACAAGACCATGGCGCCGCGACCCAGGCCCCAAAATTGACCCAGCAGGACGGTTTTATCAACTGGCACGAGCCCGCCCATGCCATCGTCCAGCGCGTCTGCGCCTGCAACCCCTGGCCCGGCGCAACCACCTGGCTGCACAATCACCCGCTCAAGATCTGGACGGCTGACGTGCATGGCACACCGCCAGCCAGCGGCATGCCCGGCATGGCCCGGCTGCTTGACAAACGCCTGCTGGTGGCGTCTGGCGCGGGCGTGGTCGAGTTGATTGAAGTGCAGCCGGCCGGGCGCACGCGCATGAGCGCCGCGGCGTTCATGGCCGGCGTACGCCAGCCCGCCGTGCAGTTCAGCGCACCGCCGGTAAATTCTCGTGCGACACGATAATTTATGGTTGCAGAAGTGCAGAAGTTGTTGGCGGGTGCGTGCGCGGTGCCATCCGCCGAAAGCGTCGTGGGTGAAAGAGATGGGGTAAAGAGGCGCGCCGGCATCCCTTTCTTAATCTCTGCTTCCACCGAGGCAAGCTCGGTGGGGAGCAGGGAAACCAGCAATGAAGGCTTCTGAGCACTTTTCCAAATCGTGACGCTGTCGCTGCCTTCCCTGGCGGCGTCTGCGCCATACCGCCACCAACTTTCTTTCGCGGCGAAAGAAAGTAAATGGTACAATAGGGCGCCATGACCACTTCCGATAAAAACGCGGCGGCCGCCGCGGGCGTGCCGGCACACAAGCCCGCGCCCGGCACGCCGCCGGGCGTCAGCGTTGCCCGTGCCGCGGCGTTGGATGCGCTCCTGCGCATGCACAAAAAGCAATTTCGCGTGCATCTTGACGACGCGCTGGAGGATGTCTGCGGACAGTATGCCTTGGCGGGCCGCGACCGGCGTCTTGCCCACGAATTGATCGCCGGCGCGTTGCGCAATGCCACCCTGCTGGAATGGCATCTTGACCGGGTCAGCTCGCGCCCGCTGCAAACACTGGAGCCGCCCATCCGCTGGATCTTGATCATGGCCGCCTATCAATTATTGTTTCTCGACCGGGTCGGCCGGCACGCGGCGGTGCATCAAGCGGTCGAGCTGTGCAAGAACGTGGCGCCGCGCGCGGCCGCGTTTGTCAATGCCGTCCTGCGCGCATTGCTGCGCCTGAGTGACAGCGCGGCCCACGGCGCCATTCCGGTTCCCAACGAGCTGGCCATCCGGTTTTCGCACCCGACCTGGATTGTCGCGCTGTATCAAGCCCGTTTTGGGGATGCGTGCCCCGCAGTGCTGGCGTGGAACAACGCCAAGCGCCAGCATTTTGCGCGCGTCCGCCGCAACCCGGCCGCCGTCATGGCGGAGCTCGGCCCGGCGGTGGTGCCAGTTGAGAAGTTCGGAAGTAACTTCCTTCAGATGTTGGAAACTTTTGAAGTTATAAACTCAAGAAGTTTTAAACAAGGAGATTTGTACGTCATGCAGCCGTGGTCGGATCGCGTTGCCGGCGCCCTGCCCGTGCAGCCCGGCGAGCGGATTCTTGACATGTGCGCCGCGCCGGGCGGCAAGACGATTGCCCTTGCCGATCGCGCGGCGCTCAGCATAGACGCCCTTGAAGTCGACCCCCGGCGGGCGGACAGCTTGCGTGACAATCTTCGGCGGTGCGGCGTTACCTGCGCCACCGTCCATGTCATGGATGCGGCCGTTGCGGCAACAAACTTGGGCAGGGCGTGCTATGACGCCGTGTTGCTGGACGCGCCGTGCAGCAATCTCGGCGTAGTGCAACGCCATCCGGAAGTGCGCTGGCGGGTGCGCTACGAGGATGTCACCACCCTGGCGGCAACCCAAGCCCAACTGCTGCAGACTGCGGCGGCGTGCGTGCGTCCGGGCGGCCATATTCTTTATGCCGTCTGCACCATGTCGCAGGCAGAGACGCACGAGTGCATCCAGTCGTTTTTACGGCACCACACCGGCTTCACCTTGTGCAAGGAAGAGCTCAGTCATCCCGGCCAGTTTGACACGGATGGTGGCTACTGGGCGCTGTTGCGGCGCGCATCTGGATGAACGGAAGGGTGGCTGACTGGAGGGATGGACGATTGGAAGGATGGATGATTTGAGGGCGGAGGCAGCGTTGGTGCGGCGGAGATCAGCAGAGTGAAGAGCGGCGGCATGCCCCGCGCGGAGCGCGTGGCGTACAGGGAGCGGTATGCAGTGTTCGGTATACGGTGTTTGGTGGCAGAGCAGTGGCAGAAGCGCGGCCCGGCTGCTGCTCCCGCTTATCAGGCGTGGTGAAAAATGATCTGGCTGCCGCCTTGCTCGAATTCGAAGGGCAGTTCCTTCATGTTGCGCAGGGCCGTGCGAATGCCGGCGTGCGCGTCGGGCGGCGCGACAAACAGCAGGAAGCCGCCGCCACCCGCACCCAGCAGTTTGCCACCGATTGCACCGGCGCGGCGCGCCGCCGCATAGGCCGCCAGAATACTGGGGTTGGCAATGGCGGCCGACAAGGATTGTTTCAATTCCCACGAGCGGTGCATCAGCGCGCCGAAATCGACGAGCGGGCAGGCACTGGTCAACACCCGCACGCCTTCGTCCACCAGCGTGCGCATTTCGAGCAAGGCGGCGTCATTGCCGCCGGCCGTTGTCTTGGCGATTTGTTCTTTGAGGACGTCGTGGGCCAGGCGCGTCAAGCCGGTGTAGAAGACGATTAAATGCGCGCGAAACTCTTGCAGGCGCGCGCGGGTGAGCGGCAGCGGCATGGCGGTGATGTCATCCTCGCCGGCGAAGCGCACATGGCGCAGGCCGCCGAAGGCGGCCATGTACTGGTCCTGATAGCCGACGCGTTCTTTAATCCAGTGATGCTCGATGGCGCACGCTTCCTGCGCCAGGCATTGCGGGCCGACGGCCTCGCCGCGATAGGCGTGCAGTGCATGCAGCAGGCCGACGGTGAATGACGACGACGAGCCCAGGCCGGTGCGCGCCGGCAGGTCGCCCATGTAATGAATTTCGAGCGGCAGCGGTGTTTTGAGGAAGCGCAGGCATTCGCGCACCGAGGGATGCTCAATCTCCTCAACCGCATTGGCCAGCTCGGTCTTGCGATAGGTCACGCGCAACTTGTAGTCGAAAAAGTCGAGCTGGCTGCTGACCTTGATGTAACTGAATTTGTCAATGGCAGTGGCCAGGACAGCGCCGCCGCCGTGCTGCGCGAAGAATTCGCGGTAATCGGTGCCGCCGCCCAAGAAACTGATGCGAACCGGTGTGCGGGTAATGACAATCATGGTTGGGTACGAAAGTAGCAAGGTGAGAAGGTGAGAAGGTGGCAAGGCACTACAGTACTAAAGTAGCAAGGTGGCAAAGGGCGAAAGTGGCGGAGAGACAACGGAAAAGAAGACGAACGTTTCATTGCGCCGCCGGTGTGCGAAAATGACGTGTAAGCGCCGCAATCCCTTTGGCTATAGACTCAGCCTGGCTGCGGCGAAGCGCCGCGATATCCGCACGCACATAATTAAGGTCTTGCGCGGCGTAATACATGCTGCGCACCTCGCCACACGATCCCTTGGCTATATCAAGAAAACGCGCGAAATCCGCCGAAGTGTGGCGTTCAAAACCCTCGCCGATGTTGTTCATAATTGAAAGAACAGCGGCGGTAATTTGATTAAAGAAAATGGCGTCTTTGTGACCGGCCGTACCGTATGCAAAATCGTTGTACACAAGTGTTACCAAGGCACGCGCGTGTTGCCAGATTTCAAGTTCCTCAAATCGTTTTGCAAAAGCCATCGGGCACCTTGCTACTTTAGTACTTTGTCACTTTAGTACTTTGGCATCTTGCTACCTTGCCAGCCACAAACTCCGCTGCGACGGCCAGCCGTTCCGGCACGCCGATATCAAGGAAAGGCGTGGTGGTGATGGCCGCGCGCAGGCTGCCGTGGGCCATGTGGGGAAAGATATCGCGTTCGAACGAGAGCGGAATAGTGACCGGCAGGTCGCGCAGCCATGCGGTGTGCAGACGGTACACACCGGCGTTGACCAGGCCGGGGCCACCAGCCGCGCCTTTTTCAAGAAAGCCGGTGACGCAGCCCGCGGCGTCCACCAGGACGGTGCCGTAGTCACGGGCATCGTCCACGCGTGCGGCGAGTAACACGGCGGGTGCATCTTCGTGCGCGGCGGCGCACAGCGGCGCAAGGTCGGCCGGGCAGAGCGAATCACCGTTACAGACAAGGCACCAGGATGTGTCGACCTGCTGTGCCGCCACGCGCGCGGCGCCGGCCGTGCCGCGCGGCTGATCTTCCGCCACGCAGCGCGTCGTCACGCCGGCCACGCGCGGGTGCTGGAAGTGCGCCACAATCGCCTCAGCGCGGTAGCCAATGGAAAGCAGCACGTCGGTAATGCCCTGGGTGCGCAACCATTCGAGCTGCCATTCGAGGAACGGCCGGCCGGCGATGGGAATCATCGGCTTGGGAATGGTCGGATGGACGGCGCGAATGCGCGTGCCAAGCCCGCCGGCTAGTATGATCGCAGTTAATGCACTCGCTTGGCTCATAGTGCAGACACCTCGGTCGTAGACGCGCCGGCCCGGCACGTTGGATTGGCAGCAGAGGAAGACACGAGGCGGGCCGCCTCGTCTACAACAGACACATGCTTGACCGCCCGCGTTGTTTTCACAATCTCATGTGCGGAGAAGCTCTTCCATGTATGCAATACTTCCGACAGTTGGTGATTACCAAATGGTGTGACAAGCACATGCACATGATTAGGCATGACCATATGCTCACCAAGCCGATACCGAACACCGTCAAAATGGCGTAGCACTTCTTCAACAATCCGACTACACGGCGGATCAGCCAGTAAGCAGGAACCAAAGCCTTGATCCAACCAGGTGTGGAAGTGTGCCGGAAATCGTTCGCAATAGTCACGCTTCTGTTCGAACGTGTGTGGTTCTGGATTAGCTTTGTGCCACGCATCACGGTCGTCAAGCCACTCCTTCAGAAGCGTCTGTGGAAGCGCGTCAGCGAGCCGGAATGTGACAAAATAGATGGCACCAGCTTGACGCCAATGAGGAAGATTACCAGAAAGAAAGGCGACGGTCTCGGTGGGGTCGAAAAAATGTATCGTAGACGCGCTGGCCCGGCACGCTGGATCGGCAGATGCAGACACGAGGCGGGCCGCCTCGTCTACGGGCAGATGAACCGTCATGGCAGGCGGCCTTCCTCGCGCAGGAAGCGCAGGACGCTGGCGCGCGTTGCCGGCACGTGGGTCAGCGCGCACACCTTGGCAGTATTGATTTCATAGAATTGGCGCGGCAGCCCGGGCTGCTCCTGGCCGGTTTTGCCCAGCAGGTCGCGGATGGCGCGCAAGGAGATGACGCCAGCGCCGCACACATTGAAAATCTCGCGCGTGACGCCGCCCTGCAGTAATTCGCGGATAATGCGGCCGACGTCGCGCGTATGCACGTACTGAAATTGCGAGTCGAGATGCGTGCGCAACGGCACGTCGTGCAGCAGATCAAACACCGGGCTTTTTTTCATGCCGGGGCCGACCATGCCGCCCAAGCGCGTGATCAGCCAGTCCGTGCATGCCTTGCGCACATAGTGCTCGGCCAGCCATTTGTGAAAGCCATAGCGCGATTGGCGCGCCGGGTCGATTGCGACCGACTCGCAAGTATCAGCCGGATTGGCAAAGGCGGTGTAGACATCCACGGTTGAGATAAACACGTGTTTTTTGGCGGGAAAATCCTGCAATGCATGCACGACGCTGGCCACCGACAAGTCAAATTCGCGCGCCGGATCCTCGTCCGCCATGAATTTTTTGGAATTGCCGTTGACGTTGACCAGCACATCGCACGGCTGGCCTGTGCAGGCGGCATAATTGTCAACATCCACGCCGAGACAGGTGTCAAGCTGCTGCAACTCGGCCAGGACGGCCGCGCCGACGAAGCCATGGGCGCCCAGGACGACGATCATAAGCGCAGTGCGCCGGGAACAGGATAGTTGGCCTTGAACCACGCAATTGTTTCGGCCAGGCCGTCGCGCAACGTGGTTGCGCACGCCACGCCGATCAAGTCTTGCATGCGCGCGACGTCAAAGCCCTTGAACAGTTGCCCATCCGGCCGCGCCGTGTCCCAGCGCACCGCGCCGGGGAAGCCCATCTGCGCGACGACCGTGTCGTACAGCTCTTTGATGGTTGTCTGGGTGCCGCTTGAAATGTTGAAAAATTCATCGCCGTCATACTGTTCGAGCGTGACGACCAGGGCGCGCGCGACATCCTTGACATAGACAAAATCGCGCACGGGCGCACCCGTGCCCCACGCGACGATCTCCTTGTCACCGCGCGCCAGCGCCTCGTACACCTTGCGGATCAGGGCGGGGATCACATGCGACTCGTTCGCGTTGTAATTGTCAAACGGCCCATACATGTTGCCGGGCACGGTGACGACGGCGTTGAAGTGGTGCTGGACGCGATACGCCCAGGCCTGCACCAGGTTCATTTTTTTGGCCATGGAGTAGCCGGCGCTTTCGATCTGCGGAAAGCCGTTCCACATTTCACGTTCGTTGATGGGCGAGGGCGCATGGGCGGGATAACTGCAGCCACCCATGCAGGTCAGATATTTGCGCACGCCGGCGCGCCAGGCCTCGTGCATGACCATGGTCTGCATCAGCAGGTTGACATAGTAAAAGTCGGCCGGGCGTTCGGCGTTGGCCTTGATGCCGGCGCTGAGCGCGGCGAGATGCACGACGAGCTCCGGCTGGTGTTCGGCAAACATGCGGCGCACGTCGGCCTGTTCGAGCAGGTTGTAGTCTTTGCTCGACAGCGCGGTGACGTTGGTGTAGCCGGCCTTGGCGAGCGCCTCGAGCAGGTTGCGGCCGAGGAAGCCGGTGGCGCCGGTGACGAGGAGGCGGCGCTGGTGAAGGTCAGGGGTCAAGATGATTTTTCATTGGTCATTGGTGATTGGTCAATGGTCATTTGAAGTCAAGGCAGAAAGTGACAAATGACCGATGCGCATTGATAATTGACAAATGGCTGTTCCTTGACCCTTGACCATCTTCACAGGTTGGTCATCTCGCGCCGGCTGAGGATGCGGTAGCCGACCAGCAGCTCGCGGATGCCGTCCTCGACACTGCGCCGGGCCACAAAGCCGCGCTGGTTGATCTTGTCGTTGGCGACAATATAGTTGCGCTTGTCGGGATCGTCGCCGATCTCGGCAAAGTGCAGGTAGAAATTCGGCACTTGTTTTTTGATCAGCAGCGCCAGCTCTTCCTTCGAGTAATTGGCCTCGTTGAGGCCGACATTATAGGGCTCGCCCTGCATGGTGTCATAGTTTTTCAGGCAAAAGGCAAAGCAGTCGGCGATGTCGCGCACATGGCAGAAATTGCGTTTGAAATCCTTTTGGAAAATGATGATCGAACCGTTGGTGACGGCCTGCCAGGTGAAATCATTGACCAGCAAGTCAACGCGCATGCGCGGCGAGACACCAAAGGCCGTGGCCAGCCGCAGCGTGATTGCGGTGCGACTGTCGAGCAGCAGTTTCTCGGCGTCGCATTTGGTGCGGCCATACAGCGAAATCGGGTTAAGCGGGGTTTCCTCGGTGCAATGCAGGGCGCCGGTGGTTGTGCCGTAGCCGCTGTTGGTGGTGGGGTAGATGATGTGCTGGGCGGCGCTGCGCACGCGGTTGAGCATGGCGATCGCCTCGTAATTGATCGAGGTGGCGGAGAGCGGATCGCGCAGGCAGGCGGGGAAGCCGACGATGGCGGCTAGCGGGATGATGGCATCCGCGTCCTTGACCAGGGTGCGGACAAGCTCCTCGTTGCGGCAATCGCCATAGACAAAATTGAAGCGCGGATTGGCGCAGAACTCGAGCAGGCTGTTCTGGCGAAAGAGCAAATTGTCCAAGACCGTCACGCGATAGCCGTCCTCAAGCAGGCGGCCGGTGATGATCGAACCCAGATAGCCGGCACCGCCGGTGATCAGAACATGTGGCATACGATAAGGCTTCCCAGGGATTAAGCACGTCCATCAGGACGGTGTTCAACAACAGCAAGATGATACGAAAAACAGCGCGGAATGGCAAGCGCAAGGGCAACCCGGTTTCGGCGACTCTTTTAAGTAGCGGCGGAGTCGCGTCGCATTTGCATTTGGAGAAAACGAGCCGGGCCGGCTCGTCTACGACCGGCGCTGCACGTAGACGCGGCGGCTCGCCGCGTTATTCGCACAATGAGGTACCCACCCGTATCTCCCAAGAGGTATTTTCCCTGGTTAGAGTCTACCGGATGGTTACGCATCTGAGGCAGGGCAGGCTACGATTGTAATAGATCATGGCGCGCCGCTGTTTTCCCCAATCTCTGCGTCCACCGCGGCAAGCTCGGTGAGGCGCCAGATTTGAGAGAAAGCGGCGCGGCGCGCTCATTTGGAAAGCGCCAGCGATTTATTTGGGGGCCAACGAAGTTACAGGGACAGCTGGGTGTGGAAGCTGGCGGTGTTCGGATCATCGTCGGTGAGTTCCTGGCGGTCGATGATCACCTCGCGGCCGGCGTTGGCGCCGAGCCGGTCAAGGGCGGGCTGGTAAATGCCATCGCGATTGACGTCGACCAGGGACTGGACTGTGATCATGACGCGAAACTGGTCGCTGCGGGTGGTGATCAGGTTGCACAGTTGCGAGAAAATCTCGGTGGTCAGGCCGCGCACATTGAGCACATCCGTCAATGATTTGTAGGGTTTAAGCTGGGCGCGGCTGGTGGTATCGAAGCCCAGCGCGATGTTGTGCGCCAGTTCGGGGGTGACGCCGGGCAGGGCGCCCAGCACGCGTTCGCTGGCGGTGTTGATGTTGATCTTGCCAAAGACGGCGCCGGGCGCCAGATAGGCGAAATCAAACCAGGCCGTGCCGGAACAGCGCTTGGCGTTCAAACCGCGCGCGACGATTTGGAGGCGGATGCCGTTCTTGGGCGAGATATGCTGGGGATGGATTTTGCCGACGTAGGCCCCGTCATTTTTCTCGTATTGATGCTGGGTGCGGCCGCTGACAATCTCGTAGGCGTCGCCGGCGCGGCCGGTGCGCCGCTCGCCTGGCAGCGGCAATTGGTCGAACGCCTGGGTCTCAAAGTTCCAAGCCGAGACTTCCATGCCGGCATTGAAATTCTCCTCCAAAAACTCGGTCGTGTCAACCGAGTCGCACAAGCCATACAAATAGAGGCCGTAACTGTTGCGTTCGAGGCCCTTGTTTTGCCATTCCCAGATGCCGACGTCGCCATTTTGGCGGGTGTAATAAAACGGGGTGGCGTAGCCGGGGCCGACGCTGAACTGGTCGCCTTTTTTGATGCGCAACTGCGCGCCACTGGGTACGGAATAGCCGGCGACGGTCACGCCATTCTGGGTGCTGTGCGCAATGGCGAAGCTCTCGCCCTTTTGCGGGCCGGAGAGCATGCGCAAGGTCTGGTTATCCCACTGGCCGGGCTCCCAGTGTGCGTTTTCGGTGGTCACGCCGCCGTTGCCGAACGAGGCGACCTGGCCAAAGGCGGGCTTCCAGCCCTGGACGTGGGTGCCCGCTTCCTCGGGGTCAAGGCGCACGCCCGCGACAGTGAAGAACTTGCCAATCGCCTTGAGCGTCACGGTGCTGGCGGCGCCGCGCCCGCGCGAGCCGATGTTTTGCCAGTCTTCCGATTTGCGCACTTTTTGAATTTCGCCGATCGAGACATATTGGTTGTCCTTGACAAAGGCGGGCACGTAGGTGCCGGTCGGCATCGAGTGGTTCTTGGCCAGGCGTTGCGTGCCGCCAAAGGTGGCGCGGCGCGACTTGACCCAATTATAATGGGTCGGGTCTTGTTTTTCGGTCGAGTAATTGATTTCTTCCGGCTCGGTCGAACCATATTCAATGGTGCGTGCGGCGATCTGATTGTACTCGTCCTTGAGCGTCATGGAGAGGAAGCCGCCGGCGTGCGGCATGCCGACGATGACGGCATCGTCGCCGGCTTGGACGCCATCCACGACTAGGCCGACCGGCGGCACAAACGACAACGTGTCGCGGGAGTTGCCCAGCACCACTTTGCGGACGCCGGTCAGGCCGTTGCGCCCGGTGACCGTGCGCTTGGTATGAAACTCGACCATTTCGTATTTCATCTGGTCGGGGCGCCAATTCGAGCCGCTGACCGTGACGGAAGTCGGCTGCACGCGCGTGACTTTGTAGCGCACGCCCCAGAGCGAGTCGGGCAATTCAAAGCAGGGATAGGCCTCGTCCTGCGAATCGCCCCAGGTGCCCGACGGCCGCGAGCCGTATTCGATGTCAAAAATTTCGCGGTTATTGGTCAGGTAAAAATAGCCGTTGGGCGGAATGCTGGGATTGGGATCGTCATAGAACTTGTGGGACTGCAGGCTGTAATGCGGGGCCGATTCGATCAGGCCGACCTGGTCGGCGTACGCGCCGGTGTTAATCACCACGCGCCAGTTGCGCATGCTGATCGGCCGCGCGCTGATGTTGATCAACTCGATGATATCCGGGCGCATGATATAGGCGATGTCAAAATCGACTTTATTGCGATACGCCTCGGTGTTGAGCGTGCCCGTCTTGCCGCAGCCCGTTTCAGCCGTGCTGCTCAGGAGCACGCGGACATAGCCATTCTTGGCTTGCACGGGCTTGCCGTCCTGATAGGCCCAGCGCAGCAAGTCAATCTGCTGCTTGCCGCCGGGGATTTCCATCGAGGTGTTTTTCAGGTCGGACTGGCGCAGCACCAGCATTTCGCTTGCGCTGTCGCGCGTCGGGTCGCCGTCCACGTCCAGCATGCGGTTGTAGCCCTTCCACGGGCCCGAACCGGAGGAGAAGGAACGGACGCCATCGGGAAACTGATTGTAGTTGCCACTGTCGCTGGTCGTGTTTTGGAAGTTCTGCTCGCCGATGTAGACCAAATAGTGCAGATTGTCGGGCGGCTTGAAACCACGATCCCATTGGGTCGGGAACCACCAGCAATCGCTGACGCGCGGATGCACGGCATAGGTGGCATCGTGCGGGCGCCAGAGCGTGTCAATGCGCGCGGTTGCGCCATTGACTACATTCGACAGCAAGGTTTGATACGCGGGTTCATCATCCAGCAGAACGCGCAACTTGCGCTTGCGGCAATCCACAATCGGATAGTTATAGTAGAGCTTGTCAGTCTTGCTGTATAATCTCAGCCAACCATTGACCCACGGACTCTGTGTGGCATCAAGTTCATTATACAGCTTCTCGAAGGTGCGGAATTTGTTGAGCAAGCCACCGAACCGCTCCAAGTTTTCGCCCAAGGTCACATTGGTGCTGAAGTAATAGCGCTTGGGGCGGCCGTTGGCGGTGAAACGCCAACTGCCGCGATCCAAGATATCCACGTTATTGCGCGTCATCGTCCAGCCATAATTGATCGCATCGGAGGAGCCCGCGTCACCCGGAAGATTGAACCAGCGGCCGGCGCGATGCACCAGATGATAGTTATCGAAATCCGCGGGATTGCAGTGGTCGGTCTCGACGGTGTAGCTGCCGTCATTGGCCATGATTTCATTAAAGCACACGGCTTCGACGCCATACTCGGCGCCGACGGTCGAGAGCACGTGATTCTCGTCGCGGTAGTCAATCACATTGGCGATCAGGTTCTGCAAGCGGCGCGCGACAGGCTCGAAGCGGGCGGTGTCATTGGCGGCGCGCAGCAGCTTGGTCACTTGGTCGCGCGACCCGACGTTCAAGTTGACTTGGCGTTGCCAGGTGTGGGTTTGTTCGTCAAAATAGGCGTCGCGCGTGCGGGTGTAGACCGTGCCGTATTGGCGCAGCATGCGGCGCGCATTGGCATTCAGCTCCTTGCCGCCGGAGGCCTTGCCGGCGACTTCCTGCAGCGAGGAGAACGAGCGGTCATCCCACGCCGGTTGCAGGGCATTGAATTCTTCCGGCTCGTCGATGCCCTCGTCCGGCTCGTCGATCACGCCATTGGCGTTGTTGTCAATTTCGTCGGCGGCAAATTGGGAGGCGGTATAATTGTCATCCACGCCGCGCTGGCCGGGCGCGCGATCGCGGCCATAGCGGTAGGCCAGGATATTCTGGCCAAAGGCGCTGGAAATCGGCAAGCCGCGCGTGCCGCCATCCGTCAGCATGGTCTCAAAGGTGCCGACGCCCTGGTGTTGCTGGCGCGGGCTGAGCGCGCTGGCGCTGTTGACATTGATCTTGCCGGCTTCGTCCTGCACCACGATGGCATAGCGCCCGGCCAGGGTGCCGTCGGCCAAGTGGACATAGATCCAGCGGGCATCGCCGGGCTGGCCGTTGGCATTGGGCGCGCCGTCAAGCTCGACGATATCCTCGCCGCTGTTTTTGCCGGGGGCAAAGGTGGCGCCCCACAACTCGCCCTGGTCATCCCAGCCGGGTTGGTCCATGATGTCCTGGCGCAGGATTGCCTGGGCGTGCTCGAGTGCGGATTTGGTCAGGCATTCGGCCTGCAGGCGCGTCATGCTGACCCGGCCGGCGTCCTGCTCGACACTCATCAGCACGGCAAATGACGCCGCCAGTAATGCCAGAATGGTCAACACCGACAAGACCGCAATCAATGCGACTCCGCGATGTGACTGGCCTGCGCGCCGGACGATTATCATCGTGCTCACCTCATGGTTGTGACAAACAGGGCCGGGTATGCGCGCCACGCCGGCCATGGTCATGGCGTGCGCAACCGTTTGCACATGATAACACATCACCGGCACATGTGTCAAGCGGCTACGGTGGCGGGGAAATTGGAAGGATGGAAGAATGGAAAGATGGAAGCATGGAGGGATGGAAAGATGGAAGATATGGAGGGATGGAGGGATGGAGGGATGGAGGGATGGAGGGATGGAGGGATGGAGGGATGGAGGGAGGGAGGGATGGA
>Ga0247841_10003781_pt1 | contig 27266 bp, 34 predicted proteins | sample LaCruzMarch2015__2_FD_192410 | JGI IMG/M metagenome (GOLD analysis project Ga0247841, IMG submission 192410) | Freshwater microbial communities from meromictic Lake La Cruz, Castile-La Mancha, Spain - LaCruzMarch2015_18m | ecosystem: Environmental > Aquatic > Freshwater > Lake | place: Spain... | reverse complement strand
TTGATTTAACTGATGAACTCGAATGAGATAAAAGGAAACCCCGTACGATAAAAAATCCGCCGTTAAGCGGATTTTTTTGAGTGCGGGGAGGACGTCATTGTAATTCGCTCAGCCGTGTGTGAGCGAATGCTTTTATACTAGAAAAGCTACAATCAATAATGCGACGATGTTTAGAACTTTGATCATGGGGTTAATTGCGGGTCCGGCGGTGTCTTTGTATGGGTCGCCAACTGTGTCGCCTGTAACGGCCGCTTTATGGGCTTCTCCGCCCTTTCCACCATGGGCTCCGCCCTCAATATACTTTTTGGCGTTGTCCCAAGCTGCTCCTCCGGTTGTCATTGAAATTCCAACAAACAAACCCGTTACTATACTGCCGATTAAAAGGCCTCCCAATGCCTGAACTCCCAAAATAAATCCAACTAAAATTGGAGCAACAATAGGAATTAAAGCCGGAACCATCATTTCTTTAATGGCAGCTTTTGTAACAATGTCCACGCATTTTCCATATTGCGGTTTTGCAGTTCCTTCCATTAAGCCCGGAATCTGCTTAAACTGCCTGCGAACTTCTTCAACAACTTTGCCTGCTGTTTTCCCAACAGCTCCCATCAAGAATGAAGCAAATAAATAAGGAAGCAAGCCTCCAATCAAAAGCCCTGCAATAACTTTTGGATTGTCCAAAGTAAACATTGCGGCCTGAGAAATATTCACTGCTGAAACTTGTTCAGAATAGGCAGAAAACAAAACCAATGCCGCCAAGCCCGCAGAAGCAATAGCATAGCCTTTTGTTACGGCTTTGGTTGTGTTTCCAACAGCATCCAAAGCGTCTGTAATTTTTCTTACGTCTTCTGGCATGCCAGACATTTCTGCAATTCCTCCGGCATTGTCTGTGATTGGGCCGTAAGCATCAACACCAACAACAATTCCCGAAATTGACAACATAGACACAACAGCAAGAGCCACTCCGTAAATTCCGGCCAGCTGAAAGCTTATAATTGTTCCTATTGCAATCAACAAAACCGGAAAGGCTGTGGACTGCATTCCCAGCCCCAAACCTCTGATTATATTTGTTGCGTGTCCTGTTTCAGATGCCTTTGCAATTGATTTTACAGGACTGTATTTTTTTGAAGTGTAATATTCTGTAATCACAAACATTCCGGCTGCAATTATCAATCCGATTATTGTGCACCAGAAAAGGTTTATTGGCTTTACCGACAGGCCTGCCATAAATCGTGTAATCACATAATAAAATACAACAGCGGACAAAATTATGGAAGCAACTATTCCTTTATACATAGCTGCCATAATTCCCTGGCCTTTTCCAAGTTTTACAAAGAAGCTTCCAACAATTGAAGTTAAAATTGAAACAGAGCCCAAAATTAATGGAAGCAAAACAAATTGCGGAGCCGCGGGGTATAGCAATGTTCCCAAAATCATTGCTGCAACAGTTGTGACAGCGTATGTTTCAAAAATGTCAGCTGCCATGCCGGCGCAGTCTCCAACATTGTCTCCAACTTGGTCTGCAATAACTGCGGGGTTTCTTGGGTCGTCTTCTGGAATTCCTTTTTCAACTTTTCCAACCAAATCAGCCCCAACATCGGCTGCCTTTGTGTAAATTCCTCCTCCAATTCTGGCAAAAACCGAAATCAATGAAGCTCCAAATCCCAAAGCAATTAAAGCTTGCATATCTTGAGTCCACAAATAAAAAACCGAAACAGCCAGCAAGGCTAAGCTCACCACCATTAAACCTGTTATTAAGCCTCCTTTAAACGACATGTCCAATGCCCTTGCCAATCCTCTTTTTGCAGCTTCAGCCACCCTTGTGTTTGCCTGGGTTGAAACCAGCATTCCCACATATCCTGAAACTCCAGACAAAACAGCTCCAATCAAAAACCCGACTGCTGTTTTCCATCCCATGGCAACCAAAAGAACAAAAAATAAAACAACAGCAGCAATGGCCACTGTTTTATACTGCCTTTTTAAAAAAGACATTGCCCCTTCTTGCACTGCCTGGGTTATGGCAACGGCCTTATCTTTGGCCACTGGCGCTTTCCTGATTTGGTAAATCAGAAAAAACACAAAAGCTATCGCAAATAGCGATACTATAATCGGAAAATATATTAGCGACATATTTTTTTAATTAATTATTATTTTTTAATTTTATTTACTTTAGGGCAGCACCCCAGACAAACAGGTAACTTCTCTGTCAATTCCAGCGCATTTGTTATTTATACATTTTGATCCGCCGTAATTTACTACTGGGTATTCTTTGTTTTTGTCACACAAAACATTCAATTCTTCGGAATTTTCTTGAGGATAAATTGGCCTTTCGCATCCATAAATATCTTCATATAAATTAAAATTATTAAAGGAGCCGGTTGCACAACCCCGCATTCTTATTGTGCAATCCTTATCGCTTTCACAGTATCTTTGATCTCTTAAAAAAGGCAGTAAATTTTGGCTGTCTGTTTGGACGCTTAAAGTCAATCCTTCCTTTTTATAAACCGCGTCCGTGTTTATAGTTTTATCCAAAATAATGTAATATTCGGCATTAAATCTATTTAAATTCTCTGTTTGAGACCCAGTCCAGCCAGAGTAGGGGTTATTCCCATTAATATCATAAAAAATCGGCAGGCTATGCTCTTGCGTATTTAAATTTAAAATTGAAGACACATAATCTGGCACAAATAAGTTTGGGTCGTTTTTAAAGTTATTATCAAGGTTAAATTTTATTTTGTACACAAGGCCGTTATTCTTTTGGAGATTAAAATATTTGTATGCAAAAAAGCCGGCTAGGGCTAAAACCGCGATTATTGCTACAACAACTATTGCTAAAATAGTCCGTTTTTGCATTTTAGTTTTAATTAATTTTATTTTTTATTTTGTAAATTTAAAAGTGGAAAGTACGTAATCAAATTTACTGTAATCATAATCATCTGGCTCCCCCCAATGAGTACAATAAAAGATATATATAAAATCTCCTTTTTCCAGACAAACTATCGTTCTTGTATAAAATACGCTGTCAGGTATAGAGTTGTCCCATTTGATAACCGTCTGTATTTTTTTGCCCCTGACATTATCAATTGTTATATCTTGAAAATTTGTGCCAACTGGCACTAAATCTAAGCATTTTTCTTTTTTCATTTCTTGAACGTCAACCGACCAATGTGGTTGTCCTTTTTTATCTTCCCAGGGCCCGAAACTTATGCCACTATTGGAGATATCTCCATTTAAATAATAATTATTTTTTCCATCCACAAGATTTTCACCGTTTTCCATTGGCGGATACTTAAACTCAAACCCATATTGATCGTTTTTGTATGTTTGCCAGCCAGAAACATCAACTTTTTCTGACTCAAAAAAATATCTGCATACAAAAAATCCGGCAATTGCTAAAACCGCGATTATTGCTACAACGACTATTGCTAAAACAGTTCGTTTTTGCATTTTATTGAATTACCTTTTTATTTTCAATTTTTCCGTAAATTAAACCTATAATAACGCCGAATAAAAAACCAATTATAAAATTCACGATTGGAATAAATGCAAATCTTGTAACTTCTGATATATGAACCCCAAATACCTTTCCCAACATGCTGAAAAATCCAATTCTTACTAGTAAAACATCAACGACTATTACAGAGGGTAAATTTAGTACCGCAGTACCAATACCGCAAGATACAGGAGTTTTACAAGTAACCCTCTCAAGTATATATATGGCAAAAAACCAAATAACAAATATTATTCCAACTATAATTCCCGCTTTTAGCCAATTTGGCCAATTTTTCCAAAACATATTTTGTTTGCCTATTCTGGGAAAATAGGGATTAAATTACTTTTTATTTTTAATTTTTCCGTAAATCAAACCAATAATTGCTCCTATTATAAAATAAATAATAGTTGCAATTAATCCCAACAATAAAATCAATTCCGGACTGGCATGTTGTCTATCAAGTGCATTAAAAACATCAAAAATATTAACTGAAAAAACCATAAAAAACAAAAAGGTCGGGAGAAATGCCAGCATAATCATAGCGGCGGCAAAGCCAAAGTTCATAAAACCTCCGCCATTTCTTGCCATAAAAAAGAAAATTATAGCAAATATTAAACCCCACATAGCTCCGCGCATTCCGCCTTTTAACCAATATGGCCAATTTTTCCAAAACATATTTTTGAGCGCTCTGGGACAGCGCCGTTAATACCAAATATTATTTAGATTCTTTCTCGGCTGGGGTTTCTTCAGCGGAAGCGACTTCATCTTTATCTTTCTTAGCCTTTTTAGATTTCTTCTCTTTTTTCCCTTCGCCCCCTTCAGACTCCTCTTTTTCCTCTAACGGCTTTTCAGAAGTTTTAATGTCAATTTTCCAGCCCGTTAAATTGGCTGCCAATCTCACATTTCTGCCGTCTTTGCCAATTGCAAGAGACAGCTGGTCTTCTGGAACAAAAACCACTGCTGTATTTTTTTCTTCAATTTTTACCTCAACAATTTTTGCCGGAGCCAAGGCGTTTGAAATATACTTTTGCGGATTTTCTTCATATTGTATAACATCAATTTTTTCTCCGCCAAGCTCGTTTATGACCGCCATAATTCTGGTTCCTCTTTGCCCAACGCACGAACCAATTGGATCAATTCCCTCTTCGGTTGAAACAACCGAAATTTTGGTTCTGAATCCGGGTTCCCTGGCAATTGATTTTATTACAACAGCTCCCGAAGCAATTTCAGGAACTTCAAGCTCAAATAATTTTGAAATTAATTTTGGATATGCCCTGCTAAGCATGACAACAGACCCTTTTGGAGTGTCGTCAACCTTTAGCATGTAAAACTTCAGCCTTTGGCCGGGCCTGTAAAATTCTCCGGGAATTTGCTCTTCCCTGTTTAAAATTCCCAAAGTTCTGCCAATATCAACAAAAATAGTGTGGCCTTCAATTCTTTGCACAATTCCCGAAACAATTTCACCTTCTTTTGACCTGAATTCAGAAGAAATAACCTCTTTTTCGGCCTCCCTAATTTTTTGCAAAATAACTTGTTTTGCAGTTTGGGCGGCAATTCTGCCATAGTCTTGTTTCGCAATCAAAGGAATTTCCAGCTCGTCTCCTGGTTTTAATTTTGGGTCAGTTTTTTTAGCCTCGTCAGCCATTATGTGTTTTTCTTCGTTAAAAACAAACTTTTTAGGCTCTTCTCCTTCGCCGGCCGGCTCATCCTGGGGAAATTCTTTTTTATCTTTTAATTGCTCTATTTCTTCTTCTGTGTAAAGCATTGATTTATCAACAACCAGCTTTATTTGCCAGAACTTAACATCGCCCGACACCGGGTTAAATTTTGACTTAATCTTTTGGCCTTTTTTGCCGTAGTCCTTTTTATAGGCTGTGGCGATTGCGGCCTCAATTGTTTCAACTATTTTTTCAGCAGAAATTCCTCTGGCTTCAGCCACCTGCTGTAATGCTCTCTGAAATGATTTTATATCCATAACTTTGCTTTGCAAGAAACTCGAAATTCGAATTTCGAAACTCGAAACGTTTAAATTTGTTTCGGATTTCGGATTTCGTGCTTCGGATTTCTTTTTTTAGTTCGTAAAAAAAGCCGTTGGTCAAACGGACAAATAATTCTTTTCTTGATTATATTATTAGCTTAGCAAAATAAAAAAGCGCTGTCAATCCTTTGACAGGCCTACATAGCCAGACCCAAATGGACTTCAACCTGATTGAGCTTTTCAGCTCTTGGTTTTAGGCCTTGGGCTCGGGCCAGCTTGAGGATTTCTTCCTTGAGAATTTCCATCCGCTCCTTGAGGCCGGTAGCTCCCGTGGTTTGGATTTCTCTCGCAACCTCGCCGGAAATTGCGTAGCCAAGGGTCTCCACGTGGCCGTTTGCGACGTCGAGCTGGCAAAACCCAGTCCAATGCTTTTTCGTTTCCAGGCGCTGTATCCAGACTCGGACTTCCGGGACGGCTGTTCCTTCCTTGAAAGCCTCAATGAAATCTTTCATCTTCATTGCGCATCCTCCAAGCGGGTGATAAACAAATGAACCAAGGTTATCCTACACCTCTTCCACATATTTATCAACAACTTATCCACAATTTACTTTACTTTGTTCAGCGGTGGATACAGTTGTTTGTCAATTGTCCTTTCAAAACAATACTCACCTGCCGGATGATCCCAATTATCAGGAGTTTTTGAAATATTGCTCATTGGCTTTGCTTGTCCAAACACATCTTTTCCTGTTTTGTTAAAGTTGGCGCATAGTTCAAAAGACAAACTTTCCGCGTTTTTTAATACGTACTCGTACGGCTGGTTTGTTTGCGGATCATTTGGAATCATATAGCTTGAAATAGGGTCATTTAAATCTGACAAGAAATTTGGAAGAACCTCCTTTCTTTGCCAATAATTTACAATTTGAGACTGTATGCCTTGAAGGTCAGAAATTTTTTGCTGGTCATATTGAATTAACCTGGCAGTAATAGGAGAGCCGATTATAAAAAACGCGCCTATAATCGCCGCCAAAACTATCACGCCCGAACCCCAGGCAAAATATTTTGCTGATTTTGTGGGCGACTCCCTTCTCACATCGTCTAAATAGTATCCAAAAATCAATCCTGCAACCAAAAGTATTGATAGCGCTTTTAAAATAAATCTAACTGTTATTTCTCCGCCCAAAAGCATGTTTATAGTGCTTACCAGGTCTCCTATTATAACCAATGAAGCAATAAAAAGAGTCAAATAAATCAGCCATTTTCTTATTTTTGATTCCCTAACCACGGCCTCTCTTGAATAAATTTTATTCAAGTACCAGGATACTAAAACAAAAATCGGGAAAACTATAATCAACGAAGCTACTGCAAATCTTATGGGACCGGTAAAACCCGTGTAATAAAAATAGTTCAGGTTATCGGGGAAAAAATAATTTATAAACTGCCACAATAAAGTGACAAAACTCACCGAACCCCAGTAAAGCGTGACTATTGCCAAAAGATGCAAAAACAAATCTCTTGGTATGTTTCGTTTTGGGGTTGTTTGAAATTCTTGTTCCATAATTTTTTATTTAATAATTTTTAAAATTAAAAATGCAATGCCGGCTCCCGCAATGGCGGTTGCCAACTGCGGCCAACTTATCATCAATGATATATTTTTTAATAAAATTATGCCTGCAAAGTAAATAAATATAAATTTAATAAACGCAGACAAAATTGCGCCAAACCAGAACCCCCTATTTTTTAATTTTACAAAAACCAAGATTAATAATGCATTACCAGTCATTAAGGCTGGGATCATGGGGGCCAATGCCAAAGGTAAAAACCCCGTATAAATTGAAATCAAGCTGGGTATTAAACACAATAAAAAGGCGTATTCTAGGCCCAAAATGCTGGCAGAAATAAAAAGCAGGGCGTTTACCAAAGACCCCGTTATCAGTTGATTTCCAAAATACGGCGCAAGTACCGCCACTGCCACAAACCCGCAGAATGCCACGCTTTTCACCAAAACCTGCTTTATATCTATTGAAATAACATTTTCTTGCTCCATATTTTTATTTTTTAAATGTTTTCAATTTTATCAGGTGCGGGTGAATAATAAAACTGGCAAAAGATCCAACTGCAAAAAATACTGTCATTTCAATTATTGCTCCCGTTAGAAACGAAAGAATACTCGTAAAATAATTAGAGGATTCTAATATATTTTCTGCGATGAAGGGAAAATTGTATATTGGAAAAAGTTTTGTGCATGAAAGATACTCCCAATCCCCTAATGCAAAACTGCAGGGGAAAAATACAAAAACCAAAAGCAATCTTATTGTAGCAAAAACAGCTCCGGTTTTTGTCCAATATGGAAACTTTTTAAAAAAAGTTTTGAGCATAATAAAAATTATTATTGCACAAAAAACCGTAATAATTATCCAAAACCAAGCAGGATAATTCCAATAAAAATTTTGTATAAAATTCTTAAAACCCATGTCTTTATATAGCGTTTCTATTGCTGCCTGGGAAATAAAAATCCCAGTATAATGCCAATCATTACAACCATTTCTATTTCAGGAAACCCGATAATTAGCAAAACCCAGCTCCAAAAAGGATGCTTTTTATAAAATTCTTGAAAAAAGCTTAAAATTTCATTCATGTTTTCAAATTTTAATTGTAAATTTTATTATTTAAATATGCTTTTATCATTTTGAGGCTTGGTGGAAAAACCCTCTCTGGAAGCTCATCTAAATTATACCACTTCCATTCTGTTATTTCTTCTGGCTCCATAACCTTCGGCTCGCCATCAAAGTTTTCACACAAAAATCCAATTGTCACATAGTGATTATCCGGAACAATTTCATCTGAAACACTAATTATTTTAAGATTGTCTGTATTAATTTTTACCCCAATTTCTTCAAAAAGCTCTCTACGGGCTCCATCTTTTAAAGTTTCGTGAAAATCCAATTTCCCGCCAGGCATTGTCCAAGTTCCCTCGCCATGCAAATCGCTTGATGCTTTTTCTGCATCATCATGCCTTTTTCCAAGCAAAACCTTATTATCCTTAAAAATCATTACCCCAACTCCAACCCTTGGCCTTTGTTTTTCTTCCATATTCTGGTTAGGCTATTTTAGATAAATCTCCGTTTAGAGTAATAGAATCCAAACCGATTACTTCCTCGTAATGCGGGTTTTTCTCTGTTATTGGATTTAAAAAATATATCCTTTTGTTCAGAAAAAAAGCTACCGATAATTCCATTAAAGTATTTGAACCAAAATAACCAGCTATGCCCTTTTTCTCTTTATTAAATATCAAAACCGCATCAGAATTTTCTATTTTCCCAAATTGATTTTTTGTAAAAACTGGCTTCATTTCAAGTAATTTCTCTTTCCCGTGATTATCCGCGTACCACTCCTCTGTAACCAATGGCTCGGGAGCAAAAACTTCAAAACCCTTACTTTTCAAAAAGCTCATGGCTTCACCCATTTCTTTGGCGAATGAACAGCTCCCGCAAATTGTTATTCTCATATTATTTTTGGGTTGTGTGAGTAATAATATCCAACGGATATTTTTTGCCAGCCAAATAATCTTTAACCATTGTTTTTATATCTGCGTCACGAAGCGTATTTAAATCCATATTTTCTATTTCTTCTGGCATAAACCATTTAACTTCCGAAATTTCATCTTCCATATATTTTTCCTGATTTTCCCCTATTTCTCCGGTAAAAATTATTTTAATTGCGTGATGCAGATCTTTTTGTTCTTGTTTTACTAAGACATAAATGCCCAAAATATTTTTGGGCTCAAAATCAAAACCAGTTTCCTCTTTAACTTCTCTTTTTACAGCATTGACTGTATTTTCTTCGACATCAATCCAGCCAGCAGGATGATTCCACTTGTCTTTTGCGGAAGCTTTTTTCTCTTTGACAAGTAAAAATTTTCCACCCCTCTCAATCATTGCTCCAACCACGCCGAAAGTTTGAGTAAATACTCTTTTTGTCATAATTTTAAAAATTTGCTAATTTAGCTTCAACGGGGCCATCATCTTCACCTTCGTTGTTTTCCTCGTCTTTTTCGTTATCTACCTCCGCCTCGTCATCTGATTCCTTCAAAAAACCGCCTGCTTGCAACTCCCAAAGATTTTTATACAAACTCTGCTTTTTTGCCAATAAATCTTTGTGGCTTCCTTGTTCAATAACTTTTCCTCCATCAATTACTATAATTCTATCCATTTTTTGGATTGTGGATAACCTGTGAGCAATTACAATGGTTGTTTTATCCTTCATTAGGGTGTTTAGGGCATCTTGAATCAGCATTTCAGAATTTGAATCAAGGCTTGAAGTTGCCTCATCCAAAACCAAAATTGGAGCATTTTTTAAAATTGCCCTGGCAATCGCCACTCTTTGGCGCTCTCCCCCGGACAATTTGATTCCTCTTTCTCCAACATAAGTTTCCAGGCCATAGGGCAGACTTTTTATAAACTCGTCGCAGTGAGCCAATCGCGCGGCGTTTTCAATTTCTTCTTTTGACGCTCCTCTTTTGCCATAAGCAATGTTTTCTGCCAAAGTCCTATGAAACAAAATTGGATCTTGCGGAACCATTGAAATATTCTTTCTCAAACTTTCTTGCGTTACTTCTGAAGCATTTTGGTTGTCAATTAAAATTTTTCCGGATGTTGGCGAATACAACCTCAAAAGCAACCTCACAAAGGTTGTTTTTCCAGCTCCCGACGGCCCCACCAACGCCACTTTTTCTCCGGATTTTATTGTTAAATTAATATTTTCTAAAACCTTTCTTGTTTCGTTAAAATTAAATGTCAAATTTTCAAATTTTACCTCGCCTCCGCCGGCTGGCGGATTTTGCAGTTCTCTTGCCATGGGATTATCTTTTATTTCATGAGGCAAAAGCAAAATTTCAACCATTTCCTTGGCATCCGCATAAGACTGATATGCATACCTTATCACTCGGGTAAACCCCCAAAGCTGGTCTATCAAATTTATTACATATAATTCCAAAAGCACAAAAACGCCGACTGTCACCAGCCCCTGTTGCCAATATTTTATGGCAAAGTAAAACAAAATAAATTGTATTAAAAATCCTAAAAAGGCCTGAGCTGCTTCCATTACTGAATCTAAATTCCAGGCAAGCTTTGTGACTCTGGCCTGTTCTCCTGTAACTTTTTTATAACCTTGAGACTCAAAATGAAATCCATTAAAAAGCTGGACATTATTTTGGTTTGCTATTGTGTCTGCCAGGTATCCTGTTGTTTTAGAATCAATTTCAGCAACCTTAATATCATACTTTAATTTCCAGCGGGAAAAAATAATATTAAACGATAAAAATATGGCCACCCAGACAAAAATAATCAAGGTCATCCATCTGTTTATAAAAAACACAACCAAAAGCACTGAAAACACCCTTACCACCAGCGGCAAAACATCCCAAATCAGCCTGTCGCACAAAGTTTCAAATGCCCTGGCAAAACGATTTACCCTTTGCACTAAAGAACCCGCAAAACTGTTTGTAAAAAAGTTATACGAGTGCTGCATCAAATAGTCGTATGACTGCTGTTTTAAATTTGCTATAACTGCGGGCTGAAAATCATTATTAATCCAAGTTGCAAAACGATAAGAAATCCAAGAAACTCCATTAAAAATGGCGACGTAAATAATTATTTCTACAAGTTTTTGGGCGGTGCTTGCGGCGCTTTCTCCGGCAGAGATAACATCAAAAAATTGCTTGTATAAAAGCGGTGTAATTACAGCCACTGCGCTGGCTAAAATCATTACGGCAATCAAAGCAAATAGCCCCCATTTTTTAGGCCTGATTCCATTCCAAAAAGCCCTCAAAACATCTTTGAGGCGCACTTCAGGATAAATTATGCTTTTTTGTGTTTTCATTTTAAATTATCTAAACCCGGTGACGGCCAGCATGCATGCTCCAAAAAGAAGCAGGGGCAACACGATTAATGAAAAAAAGGCTATTAAAGACCCCCTGACAATCTCTTTCCTTTTTTTCTTATAAGCCCAAACAAGCAAAAGAATATAAACAATAAATACTCCAGCGTAAGAGGACGGGAAAGCATAACTATCTGGCATATCAAAAATCATAAATATGCCGGCAAACAAACCCATGAGAAAGGGAGTTAAAAAAATCGCAGCTGATATTGTGCCCCAGAAACCAACAACAAAATCCCACGGATGTGGATTCACTTCGTTGTTGCCGGATTTATTTTGCGGATTCAAGTTATATTCCACCATAAATATTTTTTACTAATTTTATAATATTTTCCCTTATTAGATAGATAATAACAAATAAAGATATTATTTGGAATGCGGTAAGCCCAAATAGAAAAATATCTTCCACACGAATAAATTCAATAAAAAACCTGAAAATAAAATAAGAAATCATCAATATCTTAAATAATTGGCCAGGATTCGGAGATTTTTTCTTTAAAAATTCTAAGACCAAAAACATTAAAAGCATGAATATGGACTCGTAAATCTGCGTGGGGTGCCTTAAAATTTTGTCGCCAAAATCTACTCCCCAGGGCAGAGAGGTTGGCTTTCCATAGCAGCATCCGTTTAAAAAACATCCAATCCTCCCTATTGAGTCTCCGATGGCAATGGCTGGCGCAAACAAATTTCCCCTTTTTTCTTTTATGTTAAATATTCTTTTTGCAATCTTTACTCCAATCATTCCGCCAATTAACCCGCCAATTATGGTTTTGCCGTAAAAAATTGTTTCTACGTTAAAAAAATTCGTTGCAAAATATTTGTATTCAACAATAAAATCCAGCAACTTAGCCCCGATAACCGCCCCTATCAAAGACCCAAAAACTATATAAACACTGTTTTCGCCAGCTGGTTTTGATTTTTTAGATTCTAAAAAATATGCCAGCAAGCCCACCGCCAAACCCAGCCCAACAAAAAAAGCGTATGAGGAAACGCTCATGTTTCCAAAACTGAATAAAATTGGCCTTATTCCCCATGCCATAATTTAACTTTTTGTTTTAATATATTTTTTGGCAAAAACACAGCACGTGTCGTTTCCCATACATTCATAAAGTTTTGATGCCGGACATACGCCAAACGCAGAAACGGTTTTTAAAATGGCGAACCCAAAAACAAGAACCCAGCCGACATAGGCATTAATAAAATATAAAAATAAAAGGCAGATTAAGCTTAAAATCGTTCCCGTGGCGTGGGCAAATCTCATTGCGGTTTCATTTAAAATTTCCTCTTTTGATTTTATGACTTTACTGAACAAAAAATTATAAAAAACTATCATTGGAGCTTTTTGAACCTTAAGAATTACAGAAAAAGCTAAAATTAAAAAAGCTAAAATTATCAGCCATTTTACTTGAAAAATAAGCGCCAGCCAGACTAAAACTGCCACTCCATATCTGCAAAATGCAAAAGCGTTTTTTGATATTTCAACCGGCTTATATTTTGTCATATTATAATTTTCTAGGGAAAAACATCCCCGTTTTTATTTTATAATTTTTATATTCTGAAAATTCTTGTTCTAACATTCTTTCTTCCTGTTTTGCCCTGTAATACATAAAAGGTAAAAACACAAAGGTGTTCAGCAAAAACGCGTAAAAATTGAAATACACTAGGCAGGCCCCGTAAAAAATCCAGATTAATGAGGCGTAAAGCGGATGCCTGACAAACTTGTAGGCTCCTTTAGCTACCAAAGTATGGCTTTCATAAATTTTTATGTGGTTAGACCAATTTTTACCCAAATCAATTCTGCCCTTTACGTTTACAAAAGTTCCCAAAATAATTATTGCTAAACCCAAAAATATAAAAGCCATCCTAAGCGGCAAATTATTTATCATAATTTCTCCTGCCCTAAGCTTTATCACCAAGTAAAAGAAAACGTAAAACATTGCCATGGTTCCGGTTGCAACAATGCTCTTTTTTTGTTTTTTCGCTTTATCATTCAAATTAAACTTGGCAAAATCCAAAACAACCGCCCCAACAACGGCAACAAAGCAAGCTACTATTATTCCCGTTACAGCAAACTCAAAAATTCTTAAAGCGTTAAACATTTTTGTTTCTGTGTATCATATTATAAGCAGAAAAAGGAATCCTCTTTAAATCTTGGGTTATAACGTGGACGCACTCTTTTTTCATTGATTTCATATCAAAATTATATGCATCAACAAAGTTTGTAATGCTAATTCTAAAAGTGTTTTCTGTGACAAAATTTATTTTTTCCTCTTTTGATTTTAACATAAATTTTGGAGAAACAATGGGCTTTATTTTATTAAAAAGGCTCAAATAATCACAGCAACTCCCTGGCGAAGCAAAAACATTTTTTGCAATATCAGATAAAACATCTTCGGGGTTGAATTTAAAAGTGTTCCTTATTGCGGGAAGATACTGCTTAAAATTAACTTTTCTTACAATTGGGATAAATTCGTCTCCAGATTTGTACAAATAAGTTATTGCAACGCGGTCAACGTCGCACGGCAAGGGTATGAAATCTTGTTTTTTAATCATACCGCCCATTTGTTTTTCAATACAGCTTATAACTCCCGTTATTGTAATCCTTTCTTTTTCTTTGCTTAATCCGCCAAGCCGGCCAAAAAAGGCAACGGGCTGAAAATTTATTCCGCGCACGCATTTTGAATCAAGCCCGAATTTTACAATTTTTCCAATTTCGTGGTCGTTGGATCCTTTTTCAATTGTTGAAACAAGCGTTACGGGAATTTTATATTTTTCCAAATTCTGGATTGCTTTTTGTTTTATGTATGCTAATTTTTTCCCGCGCATATTTTCATAAACTTTGTCGTCAAAACTGTCAAACTGCAGGTAAATCTCAAATCCGCCCTTAAATTGCGACAGCTCCTTAACAAAATTCTCGTCTTGAGCAATTTTTAAGCCATTGGTGTTAAGCAAGATATATTTAATTGGTTTTTTCCGCGCCAATTTTATAATTTCAATAATGTTTGGATGCAAAGTGGGCTCTCCCCCGCTTATTTGTAAAATCTCGGCTGCGCCGAATTCAGATTCTACAAAAAAATCCATCATCTTTTCTATTTTTTCCAGGCTTAAAAAGTTTTTTCCTCCGCTGTTTGCATAGCAAAACTTACAGTTTAAATCGCAGGCATTTGTTACTTCTATCAGCCCAATGCAGGTGTGCTGTTCGTGGTCTGGACAAAGCCCGCAGTCAAAAGGACAGCCATTTTTGACGCTTGTTTGGCTTTTTGAAATTGTGCCGGGCTTGTCATACTCGTGGCGAGATAAATAAAAATTTTCATCTTCTTCTAAAAGAATTTCCATTTGGCCGTGCTCTTTGCAATTTTTAAGCAAAAAAATCGAGCCGTTTCTCGATATTATTTTTGCATCAATTCTTTTTAGGCATTCCGGGCATAAGCTTACTGTAAAATCCAAAAATTTATAGTTTCTCTGGCTATTTTGCATTTTACTTATTTAAAACTACATACCAGCCTTTGTGATGCGGGCCGTGATCCGAGGGTTCTGCTTTTGAAATATCCACTCCGCCATAAATTTTAAGTTTTTTTGTCTGGGCATAATGCATAGCAACAAGCCCATCATAAGGGTTTGGCGTTTCCGTATAATAACCTCCGGCCTTGCCTGAAAAAAGAAAAGTACACGAACCCGCTTCGTCTGTAATATCAAAAACTTTGCAAAAATTATATCCTATCCCGGTTATTTTTTTGTAAACATCCTGACTAATTTCTTGGATTTTTGTTTTGGTATAAAAAATCGTTTTACTGAAGTCTTTTTCCTCTTTTGTGTTAATTTTTGGAAGTTCGCCGAAATTTTCTACCTTGCCGCCTGCAATCCTCACGGCAAAATTTACTACAGGATAATTGCAGAATGTATATAAAATATTCTTCTTGTCATTTAGGGAGACTATTGTTGAAAAAAATCTCCCGGTTGAGGCGTAAATAATTGTTCCGTCAATTGGATCTAATGTCAAAACCAGGCCGTTTGTGCCTTTAAACATAGAAACCGAAGGAGTGCTTTCCTCGGCAACCAATTTGCACTCAACCAATTTTGTTTTTGCCATTTCAGATAAAATAAATTCCTGAACCGCGGTGTCCGCTTCAGTAACAATATCAATTCCGGCAATTCCTGTGTTAAATTTGTTTTTTGATTTAGCCGTCTCTCGCATTTTTAATGCAAGTTCGCCGGCTTGTTTAAAAACCGGCTCCAAAGAAATCAAAATATCTATATACTCCTGCGCATTCTCCATGGTGGACCTGGGCAGAATCGGACTGCCGCCTCCTCGTTGCGAACGAGGCGTAATACCACTTTACTACAGGCCCTAGTTTTGCTTTTCTAGTTTTTTAACATTTTTAGGCAGTTTTTTATTTTCGGATTTTATTTTCCTTTCAATTTTTTTAATATCTTCTTCTGCCGGTAAAGCTTCTGGGACTATTCCAGCTTGAACTAACGCTCCGCGGACATTTATATTATTTTTTATATGTTCTCCTGAAATTAGAGTTTCCCCAGACAATCTTGAATCTTTTTTGACATTAAAGCTGGTCATTTCATTTGCCAAATCTTTTGCCTTTATTGCCACACTGGGCAGAAAATCAGCAAGCGCCCTTTTATCCGGAATACCTAACTTATTTTTCATATTTTGTGTCGTGTTTCCGCCGAATAAGGCCCAATCTCCCTTACTTTTAATCCGCGCAAACCCTTGTCTGTCTACGCCTCGCTCGAATAGGGCTCCAGAAAGCGATTTCTCTGAAAACGAGAGTTTTTCCCGGGCTCTTAATCTTTCTATTTCAGCCAATCTTTTTTCAATAATTTCCTGTTTTCTCGTCTGCACAGCAAAATAAGTCATTGCAAAAGCAATTTCATCTTTTTTGGGATCGCCGTTTTGAGCTATCAAATAACAAGCGTAACGCGTAAGCATAATATCTGGTATTTCTCTACTGGCCCCAGAACCTATATCAACCATTTTGTTGACGTCAACAAAATGGTCATCCGGATTAAATCCTGAATTTTTGCAAACCACTTTTGCCTTATTTATAACATTTTCAAAATTTCTCCATTCATCATAGCCCAATAATTTTTGCAGATCCCTGGCATACCAAAATTCAACACCATCCCTTCTTTGTATACAGCCTTCAAAGCTCTTATGTAAAATAATAATTATCTGTCTGTCCATTTATTTGACAAATTTATAAAATGTGTCGGGGTACTGAGAATCGAACTCAGGCCACCGAGTCCCGAACCCGGCGTACTACCACTATACTACACCCCGAATATTATGTTACCCAGTATTTCTGTTTAGTCATTTCGTCTTTTTTGGTTTCAACCTCTGTTTTTTCCTCTTCTGCCTTCTCTGAAAGTTTTTGTAAGTCTTTATCGCTTAATTTTCCTAATTTTGCAACCTCTTTTTCCAAAAACTCTTTATTGTTCTTTTTTGGATCTTCCAAAACATAGCCCAATAAAACGTCTAAAATTTGGCCCACTCTTGGTCCTGGCTCTATTTTTAAGGCATCCATTATGTCTTTTCCATTCACTTTTAACATTTTAGCAGAAATTGGATCTTGAGAAACTTTATCAATTAAATATTTTAAATGCCTTAATTTATATGGTTCTGCTTTTGGCACGCCAGAACCAATTCTGTCTGCTTGGCGAACTTGTAAAAGTTCTTCCATATTTTCTGGGCCAACATTTTTTACCAATCTTCTGACTGAAGCATCTTTTACTTCGTCAACATTGTAATAAAACAAATGGAACCTCACTAATTTTGTAATTTTTTCAACGTCTTTTTTGGGAAATGTTAAACGGCTCAAAATTTGGAATGTCATTTTTGCTCCCACAATTTCGTGGTTGTAAAATGTTGCGTTTTCACCCTCGCCGGCTTTTACTTTTGGTTTAGCAATGTCGTGCAAAAGCGCGGCAAACCTCACATGCATATTGAACTTTTTCTTTGCAGTGTATTCTAGGGCTTTCACTGCATGCTGATAACAGTCATATATATGATGCTTATTTTGACTGACCCCGTAGTTATCAAGCAATTCTGGAATAATATATTTTAGCAAGTTTAACTCGCGCAACAGCTCAATTCCGCCCAATGCATTATCTGCCATAATTATTTTTACAAATTCATCCCTAATTCTTTCTTTTGAAATTGCCTCCAGCCAAATGCTGTTCTTTTTGATTGCATCTTTAGTTTTTTCTTCTATAGTAAAGCCAAGCGTGGTTGCAAACCTCACGGCTCTTAACATTCTAAGGGCGTCTTCGTTAAATCTCTCTTCCGGACTTCCTACTGTCCTGATTATTTTGTTTTTTAAATCTTTTTGGCCATCAAATAAATCAACTATTTTTTTCTTTGCGTCCATTGCCATTGCGTTTACTGTAAAATCCCTTCTGGCAAGATCTTCTCCCAAAGTGTTTGCAAATTTCAATTCGTCTGGGTGGCGTTTGTCAGAATATTTTGCTTCAAACCTGTAGGTTGTTATTTCAATTTCAGCCAACTTTGCGTCCTTGCTGCCGGCTGGCGGAGCCGTTCTTACAGTTACTGTTAAGAAATTGTTTTCATAAAAACTGTCTGGAAACACTTTTTGAATCTCTTCGGGCTTGGCGTTTGTGGTTACATCCCAATCAGCCGGTTCCACTCCACGCAAAAAGTCGCGGACGCATCCCCCCACAATATAGGCCTCAAACCCGGCTTTGTTCAGGCTTTCTATTATCTTTTTGACTTCTTTTGGTATTAGCATGATAATTTATTAATATTACTTTAAAAATTGATATTTTTCAATTTATTTGATATAATTCTATAACCTTTAAAGGATCGGCCCTCGTGGTGAAATGGATATCATAACTGGCTTCGAACCAGTTGTTGCGGGTTCGAATCCTGCCGAGGGCACAAGCAATTTCAAATTTTAGTTTAAATTATGAAAAAAATATTCTGGGTATTTATAATTTCATTATTTTTTTTGGCTTCAGCCTTCGGAGCAGTACAAGCCAAACAATGCACGGGGCCAAATGCAAGCGGATTTGTTCCTTGCGGACAAGATGCAAGCTGTCAATGCGAAATTATAGATCTTTTTGCAATGGTTTTTAGAGTTTTTGACTTTTTCATTAAATGGATAGTGGGCCCCTTGGCAACCTTAATGCTGATTATTGGAGGAATAATGATATTGATTTCTGCAGGCAACCCGAATTTAGCCGGCCTTGGCAAAAAAACACTGTATGCGGCAATAATTGGATTGGCTTTAGTATTTTGCTCGTGGATAATAATTAACTTTATACTTACAACAATCGGTTATCGCGCAGACTGGAACGTACTATAATAGATAGGCCACGCCCTCATAGCCTGCCTGCCGGCAGGCAGGCTCAATTGGTAAATGTTTTTCCTTCATGTGGCATATATGTGGTATGTTTATTCATTAATAAGCCTAAAAGATGGCAAGCTATACACCGGAATATCTGAAAGTCCTGAAAAAAGATTGCAACAACACAATGCTGGCAATACAAAATCAACAAAACCCAGAAGACCGTTTAAACTAATTTACAAAGAAACCTGCATAGATCGAATTGAAGCGAGAAAGAGAGAAAAATATTTTAAAAGTGGTTTTGGTAGAGAATTTTTAAAACAATTTATTACGCCCTCATAGCTCAATTGGTAGAGCAGTTCCCTCTTAAGGAATTGGTTCTGAGTTCGAGTCTCAGTGAGGGCACACCTTTACAAAATGGAAAAAATAGAGTATATTTATATATTAATTAACGAAAACGCCGGAAGCGTTTTTATATTATAAAATGAGCTTAACAGCCAAAGAGAAGACAAAGTTGATAAAAGAAGTTGGAATCAGCGAAAAGGACACGGGTTCTGCTGATGTGCAAATTGCCTTATTGTCAAAAGAAATTGACAAGCTGGTTTTGCATTTAAAAAAGCACCCAAAAGATGTCCACTCAAGGAGAGGTTTGATAGGAATGGTTATCAAAAGAAAAAAACTTTTAGCTTACCTTAAAAAAGAATCTGAAAAAAGGTACAGCAAAATTATTAAAGAAATAGGACTAAAAAAGTAGCGCATGCAGCCAAAACCAAAAGAACAGAGAGTTGAAGTTTTAATTGATGTACAAAACTTGTACCACTCGGCAAAAAACCTTTACCACGCGAAAGTTAATTACCAGGAAGTTTTAAAAAACGCAATATCCGGAAGAAAGTTTATCAGGGCTTTTGGTTATGTTGTGCGCACAAAAACTGGCGAAGAAGCGCCATTTTTTGATGCATTGGGCAAAATTGGCATTGAAACAAGGGTGAGAGATTTGCAAGAATGGTACGGGGGGGCAAAAAAGGCAGACTGGGATGTGGGCATTGTTATTGATGCAATAAGAACTGCTCCCGGGCTTGATGTAATTGTTTTGGTGTCAGGAGACGGTGACTTTATTGCTTTGGTTGAATATTTAAAAAATCAAGGAAAACGCGTTGAGGTGATGGCTTTTGGGAAAACAACCTCTTCTAGATTAAAAGAGGTGGCAGACGAATTTATTGATTTAGACGACGGCCTTGCCAAATTTTTGTTAAAAAAATAATATGACAAAAAATAATATTGAAAAAGGTATCATAATAGAAAAAGAGCCTCAAAAGGATACGCCGATTGAGTCAACTAACGAATCGGAAAAAACTCCAGAAGAAATTCTGAAAGCAAAACTCCAGCTCGAGGGAGCAGAAAAAAAAGACAAAGACACGTCAGCAAAGGAAATCGAAGCCATCAAGCGCCAACTAAACCTGGATTATTTAAAAGAGGCTATGGTAAAACAAGAAATAAAAATACAAGATGCTAAATTTCCAGGATGGAGAGAAATGAACGCGGAAAAGGCTGACGAAATAGCTGAAGAAAAATTCAATTCAATTATAAACGAAGAAAGACGCATAAGAAATATGACATCTCTTGATAGGATAAAAATTGAAATTAAAAAAACAGTAGAAAGCATTGGAAGGTTTTTCTTTGGAGAATGACTCCGTGTTTAAAATCATATGAAGCAAGTTTCAACTTTAGTCGGCTTGATAATAATTATTTTGTGGGCAATTTTTGCCCTGGGCGGAGCTTTTACTTACCAATATTACACTATCAAAGATTGGGAAAGCAAAAATATTACAGGATTAATTAACACTCAGCTCTCAGCAACCCAAAACGCTTTTAACTGGGAGGGACATTACCAGCTTTATCAATTTGCCCCGCCAGATGAAGGGTGGGAATACAATCTTTTTATTTTAAGTAATGAAGGAAAACGAAAACTGCAACTTGATGTGGACGGCTACCAAACAATGATAAGAATAAATGCAACTGCGAATAACGTTGGAAATTCTTTGGATATTGTTTTTGATTCCTATAATACCGAGTCAGAAGATATAGATTCTATAGCACCAAAACTGTGGAAAAAAGGAGATGTTTTATTTACTTTGACCCCCGTGCAATCCGGACTGGCTGTAGAATGGAAAAAAATGGAGTCTAACTTATTAAAACCAAAACCAGAAGATAATATTTTCAAAAAAATAAACTAAAAATAATAATTGCGGCGGAGCAGCTATGAAAGGTTCTATAATAATTCCAAGCGAAAGAATTGTCAACAAAATTTACATTATACGCAACAAAAAAGTAATGCTAGACCGTGACTTGGCCGAGCTTTACGGTGTTACAACTGGAAATTTAAATTTAGCAGTTAAGAGAAATACAAAAAGATTCCCAGAAGATTTTATGTTTCAATTGAATAAAACAGAACTTAAAAACTTGATATTGCAGATTGAAACATCAAGTTGGGGCGGATTAAGAAAAATGCCGTTTGCATTCACCGAAGGAGGAGTGGCAATGCTTTCCGGTATTTTGAACAGCGAAAGAGCGATAAACGTAAATATCCAAATTATTAGGACTTTCATCAAAATAAGAGAGCTTTTATCAACAAATGATGCTTTACAAAGAAAAATAATGGAATTAGAAAAAAAATACGGCAAGCATAGCGACCAAATAAAAAGAATATTTGAAACATTGAGTTTGTTGGCATTAGACGAACCAAAAGAAGAAATCGGTTTTAAGTAAAAAATAATAAATTGCGGCGGAGAAAGAAAAGTACGGCTATACTAAAGCGTTTTTAAAAGTAAAACTTTTTAGCATATTCGTACAAGTTCTCACTCCGCAGCTAAAAAAATGGCAGTAAAAGATACGTTTGAGATAAAAGTTGGTGAAAAACCAATTATAATTAAAACTACCAACTGGACCGAGCAAGCCTCTGGTTCTTGTTTGGTTTCTTGCGGAGAAACAGAGGTTTTAGTAACCGCTGTTTTAAGCCCTTTTTCAAGGCCCGACATAGATTATTTTCCTTTGACAGTGGAATACGAAGAAAGATTTTACGCAGCCGGAAAAATATTTGGTTCGCGATTCATGAAAAGAGAATCAAGGCCAACAGAAGAAGCAATTTTGACAGCCAGAATGATTGACAGAGCAATAAGACCGTTGTTCCCAAAAGATTTCAAAAAAGAAGTTCAGGTTATTGTTACCTGTTTGTCTTGGGACGGCGAAAATGACCCGGATATTTTAGGAATGATTGGAGCTTCTTTTGCTTTGGCTGTTTCTAATATTCCTTGGAACGGCCCGTTGGGAGCAATTAGGGTTGCCAGAGTAGATGGCAAATGGGTCTTTAACGCAAACTACGAACAGAGAAAAAATTCTGATATGGATTTGACCTTATCTGCAATTGCCGCCCCAGAAGGGGCGAGCCTCGCCCAGAATGGGCGGGAAAAGGGGGATATTTTGGTAAACATGATTGAAATGGGAGCAAAAGAGGTTTCTGAAAAAGATGTTTTAGAAGCTTATGAAGTTGCTAAAAAAGAACTGAAAAAAATGATTGAGGCGCAAATTAGCGCAGTCAAAAAAAATGGCAAAGAAAAAGATGAATTTCTCCCGGCAGTGGAACTAGATATTGCAAACGAAATAAAAGAATGGCTGGGAGACAAACTGGAAAAAGCAATAGACAACGCGCCAAAAGGAGAAAAGAATTTGGGATCTGCAGAAATTTTAAAACAAGAGCTGGTAAAGTATCTGAGCGAAAAGTCCCGATTGCCCGAAGGCAATCGTGGATCCTCGACAGCTTTGCTGTCGGGACAAGTTCTAGCCTTTTTTGAAAAAGAAATTGAAAGAATAATTATTAAAAATATAATTGAAAAGGACTACAGGCCAGACGGCAGAAATTCAAAAGAAATAAGGCCATTGTCTTGCGAAGTCGCGGTTTTACCAAGAGCCCACGGAAGCGGAGTATTTTTTAGGGGGCTTACAAGGGTGCTTTCAATTTTAACTTTGGGCGGGCCAGGCGACCAGCAAATTTTAGAAGGCATGGAGTTTGTGGGCAAAAAAAGATTTTTACACCACTATAATTTTCCTCCATTTTCTTCAGGAGAAACAGCCCCAATGCGTGGTCCAAAAAGAAGAGAAATCGGGCACGGAGCTTTGGTGGAAAAAGCATTATTGCCGATGCTTCCGGATGTAGAAAAATTTCCTTATACAATAAGGATTGTTTCTGAAGTTGTTTCCAGCAACGGCTCAACTTCTCAGGCCTCTGTATGCGCAGCTTGTATTGCTTTAATGGACGCAGGAGTGCCAATTAAAGAGCCTGTGGCCGGCATTTCTGTTGGATTGGCAAAAGACGAAGATACAGGAAAATACAAAGTCTTAACAGACATTCAGGGCCCGGAAGACCACTATGGCGACATGGATTTTAAAGTAGCGGGAACTAAAAATGGAATTACAGCCATTCAAATGGACATTAAAATTGACGGCATTGATAAAAAAATAATGGAAGAAGCCTTAACAAGGGCAAAAGATGCAAGATTAAAAATACTTGATATAATAAGAAAAGAGATATCAGAACCAAGAAAAGAATTGTCGCCTTACGCGCCAAAAATTATTTCCTTTATGATAAACCCTGCAAAAATCGGAGAGGTTGTGGGTCCAAAAGGAAGCATGATAAATAAAATTATTGACGAGTGCAACGGAGTGGCAATTGATATTGATGACTCCGGATTAGTGGCAGTAACCGGACAGGCGCAGGAAGATGTTGACAAGGCTGCCAACTGGATAAGGTCTATTGTAAAAGAAATTGAGGTTGGAGAAGTTTTTCAGGGAACTGTCAGAAAAATTATGGACTTTGGCGCTTTCGTTGATATTTTACCGGGACAATCGGGATTGGTGCATATTTCACAGCTTGTCCCCTATAAAATAAAAACTGTTCAAGAGGTTGTGCAAGAGGGTGACAAAATACCGGTAAAAGTAACCTCAGTTGACGACCTTGGAAGAATAAATCTTTCTGCCATAGAGGCGGGATTTAAACCAAAAAGCAAAAATACTAAAATTTAAAAATTTTTAGTTAAAATAATGGCTACGAGCGTCCAAGAACAAGAAGAACAACAAGTAAGAGATTACTTGAAACGCGCCGAGGTGAAAACCATGAAAAAAGACCTGAGAGGTCTTAGAGAGTTTGATGCTTTAAAAGAAAGAGATAAAATAGCAAAGCTTAAAACCACAGAGGAGCAGCAGCTTGAAGAATCCAGAAAAATTGAGGCAAAAAAACAAGAGGCTCTTCAGGGCGCAGAAAAACAAAAAAGAGAAGAAGTTTTGGGTAGAAACACAGTAAAAGAGCGGGAAGCAGAAAAAGACCTCAAAAAATATGCCGATGAATCAGAAAAACAGCAAATTTTTCTTTTAGAGTCTGAAAGGGTGAATTTACAAGACCAGATTAAAGAGTTTGAAGCCAAAGAAGAACCCGAACTTACTCTTCAAAAAAATCAGGCGATATTGCAACAAAAGAAAACGGAAGAGAAATTAAATGCAATTTTAGAGGAAGAAAAAAAACGCGAAGCCGAAGAAAAATTTATTGAAGAAAAGGAGGGGCAAAGCACAATCCCTTCAGAAAAAAAAGCTTTAGAAGAAAGAAGGTCAGAACTTGAAGAGCAAAGAGAAGAGATTGAAAAGAAGAGATGGGTAGTTGAGAAAGAGCTGGCAATCATAACCGACACAATAAGAAATATTGACTTGTCGTCCCAAAACATACTTACAGAAAAAAATGTTCTTCAAAGTAAAATAAAAGAAATTGATGCTTCGTTAAGGGCAATTTATTCTGGAGTGATTGCCAAAGAAGAAGAAAAACGGAGCGGGCAAGAAGCCGGGCAAAAACTGCGCAGAGAAGAACTATCAAAAGCAGGCGCTGAAAGAAAAGAACAAATACAAAGAGAGCAATGGCTGGGCATTCCCCCGCCGGTTAAAAAAAGGCCATTTGCATCAGAAGAGGAACAGAGAAAACAATTTTTAGAAAATATTAATAACAGTTTTAAAGATGAACAACAAAAAACTCCAGGAACTTAAAGAAAAGTTAGACAAAGAAAAATCCTCTCTACAGAAAGAGCTGGAAACTTTTGCTACAGAAGACAAAAATCTAAAACACAATTGGGATGCAAAATATCCGAACAGAGAAGACGGAGACAAAGACGACGAAGCCGACGAAGCCCAGGAATATGACAATATGCTTTCTTTAGAGCATAGCTTTGAATCTAAATTAAAAGATGTAAATATGGCTTTAGAAAAAATGACTAAAGGAGAGTACGGCAAATGCGAAAAATGCGGGAAAGAAATAGAAGAGGCAAGATTGGACGCTGTTCCGGAAGCCAAAATGTGCATGAAGTGTAAATAAATAAAAAAGCCCCGCCGAAGCGGGGCTTTTTTATTAGGATTATTTTAAGTTAATTGTGCTTCCAACAGGATATTTTGCTAAAGGATTTTTCGCTCCTGTAACCTGGAAGTGCAAATGGCACCCGGTTGAGAGCCCATCACCTGCGGTTCCTGTTCCTCCGCCCATTAAAGCGATTCTGTCTCCAATGTTTACTTTGTCGCCAGGTTTTACAAATATTGTCATTAGGTGGCCATAATAAGTCACCACACTGCCAGCGTGTAAAATTGTAATATAGTTTCCTCCCCCGGCATTATATCCATATTTTACCCTCTGGATTGTACCAGAGGCAGCAGCACGAACGGGCGTTCCGCATTTATTTGCAGTATCAATTGCGTTGTAATAGTGTATGCCTTGAGTTATGCGTCCCTGTGTTGGAAAAATAAAGAAGTTATCAGCCAGAGGAGCCTCAACGTGCACAGGGCCGGTTGTTTTTGGAGGCATAACTCCGCTTGGAAGAATCAAAACGTCTCCAATAAAAATGTCTCCTTCGTCTGTAAGGCTGTTAAACGCAACTATATCGTCTGTTTTTGATTTGTATTTCTGCGAAAGTCCGGATATTGTGTCTCCAGATTTTACAACATAAATGATACCGTCTGTTGGAAGAACAACCAAGGTTTGGCCAACTTTAATGGTTGAAGAACTGGTTAAGCTGTTGGCCCAAAGCAAAGTGTTTACCGAAATCCCGTAGTTTTGAGCAATGGACTGCAATGTGTCTCCCGGCTGGACAGAATATTCCACAACATCTTTTCTGCTTTGGTTAGTGGTTGTTCCCAATATGTCTCCTAAAACTTTCGGGCTTAACACTTGAGGCGTGCAAACTCCGCAAAGACTGTTGTCTTGGGTAATTTTTAAATCGGGAGTTTCCATTGCCAAAGCCGATTGCTGTCCAAAAAACAAATTATCTTTAGTGGCTCCTCCAGACTTAAAAAATGAATTAAAAAACACGGCCTGTTCGCCGTTGAAATTACTGAAACTGGCCGAGCCATCGCAAACAAAATATATTGTTCCCAATAATACAAAACAAGCTACCCCAAAGTAAAAAAGAGGATTTTTGGATAATCCCTCAAAATTTAATATTTTTTTAATCTGCTTTATCCTTATTGAGATTTTGTCTATAAATTTAGGCAATTTAGTCAAAATTACCATTTTAAACCTCCCTAGTCAAGGACTTATCCACAGTGCCTCTATTATGCTATAATAGAGGAAATCCGAAGCACGAAATCCGAAATCCGAGACACGCCGTTTCGAATTTTGAAATTCGAGTTTCGAGTTTCCTTTGATATATGAACTTATTCTCCCCATCTGACATTAAAAAACTGCTAAACAAATATAAAACTGCCCCATCAAAGGCTATGGGGCAGAATTTTTTAATAGACCGGAATGTTTTAAACAAAATAATCTCTGCTTCAGAACTGACCCCAAATGACGTCGTTTTAGAAGTTGGACCAGGCATCGGCACACTAACTCGGGAACTGGCAAAAAATGCCGGAAAAATCATCGCAGTTGAAAAAGATAAAACCATGGTTGAAATTTTGAAAGAAACTCTGGCTGGTTTTAACAACGTCGAAGTTTTAGAGAGTGATATTTTAAATTTTAAATTTCAAATTTCAAATTATAAAGTTATAGCCAACATCCCCTATTATTTAACTTCTCCATTAATACGAAAATTTCTTGAAATGACTCCGCCGGCTGGCGGACCGCCAAGCGAGATAATTTTGATGATCCAAAAAGAAGTCGCTCAAAGAATCTGCGCCACCCCGCCGGATATGAGCATACTTTCGGTGTCTGTACAATTTTACGCAGAGCCAAAAATTATTTCTTATGTTTCAAAAAATTGTTTTTGGCCCGCTCCAAAAGTGGATTCAGCCATAATCAAAATTATCCCAAAAACACCCGGCATTAGCGGGAAAATGCCGGGCATTGACCGCGACTTATTTTTTCGTGTAGTGAAGGCTGGGTTTTCACACCCAAGAAAACAGTTATCCGGCAACCTGATAGAGAGCCTTAGCTTAGCTAAAGAGAAGGTTAATGAATGGCTGGCTCAAAATAAAATAGACCCGAAACAGCGCGCAGAAACCCTGTCTGTCCAAGACTGGAAAA
>Ga0247841_10003779_pt1 | contig 27281 bp, 24 predicted proteins | sample LaCruzMarch2015__2_FD_192410 | JGI IMG/M metagenome (GOLD analysis project Ga0247841, IMG submission 192410) | Freshwater microbial communities from meromictic Lake La Cruz, Castile-La Mancha, Spain - LaCruzMarch2015_18m | ecosystem: Environmental > Aquatic > Freshwater > Lake | place: Spain... | reverse complement strand
GAGGCCGTCTTTGAGAGAAATTCGTCTGGCAGACAGAAGTCAGCTATCCGATTCCTGGAGAAATCGGGATATGTAGTGACCAAAGCTTCTGCTTAGATGGTGACTCCATTTTCGTACCACACAGAGCTCACAGAGAACGCACAGAGACGAACTACTAACAAAGGGAAAATCATAGTAACCTGAGGTTAGCCACTAGAAATAAGGAAGAGCCATTTTAGCAATGTGGAGAACGGGATAATGGAAGAGAGTTTGAGATATTTTGGTGGCCAAGTGGACGCACTGATTAGGGGCAGCAACCTGACGAGGGTTGAGGCGTCCAATCTTTTCAAGCAGATTTTGAACAACGAGCAGCCCGATTTGCAGCAGGGCGCCTTCCTGGCCGCTATAACCGCCAAGGGCGCTACGCCTGCCGAGATCGCCGGCATCTGGGAAGCCATCTACGAGATCGACACCGTGCATGTTCATCCCGATATAAACGGCCCGCTTGTTGAAAATTGCGGCACGGGCATGGACGGCATCAAGACCTTTAACATCAGCACCGCTGCCTCGCTGGTGGCTGCCGCCGACGGCATAACCATGGCCAAACATGGAGCGCGGGCCATAACCTCAAAATGCGGAGCCGTCGATATCCTGGAGACGCTGGGGGTCGATGTGGAGTGCGATGCAAATCTGGTGAAGAGAAGCATTGAGCGCGCCGGCATAGGCATCTTCAACGGCATGAGTGCTCAAATTCACCCTTCCGCCCTTTACAGGATTCTATCTCAGATCAGATTCGGCACAGTTCTCAATGTGGCCGGGTCTCTGGCCAATCCGGCCAAGCCCGCTTACGCAGTGCGGGGCGTCTACTCCAGAAAAATGGTGCTGCCCATCGCACAGGCCATGAAAGAGATAGGCTTCAAGAGAGCTTTTGTCGTGCATGGCAGGAGCCGCGATAACGAGCGGGGCATGGATGAGCTCTCCACTTTGGGACGCTCCTCTGTCGCCGAGCTTGCCGAGGACGGAACCATCCAGGAGTATGCCATAAGTCCACAGGACCTGGGGCTAAAAGAGGCAGATGAATCAACTCTTCTTTACCAGAGCGACAGAGAAGCAGAAGCCATAAAGCTGCTGCAGGTCCTCTCCGGGGAGGACCATAGTTGCCGAAGAGATATCGTATGCCTGAATGCCGCGCCCATACTTTGCATCACAGATCATGCCCGCGACCTCCAGGAGGGCATGGAAAAGGCCGCCGATATCATCGATTGCGGCAAGCCCATAAAGAAGCTGAAAGCCTGGGTGGCGGAGCAAAACCTTGACGCGGCCCCTCGCCTGGAAAAATTGGAAGAAATGCTGGCCCAGGCATGGGCATGATTTTCTTTTGTGGTGAAAATTCATTAAAGCGTTACACATATCTATCAGGGAGACCAAGATATCTTCTGCAGTGTGATGCATGAACTTTGATCCAGGTAAATGGTGCTCTGAACATAAAGGCATGCTGATCATAGCCCTGGCCTCAATGCTCTTGATCTTCTATTTTTTCTTTCCCTTTCTGGACGGCATCATCCTTGGCACCGTCTTCGCCTATGTTGGCAAGCCCATCCGGGATTATTTCGGCAAGAGGAAACGGCTTGGAGCGTTGGTGGCCGCCGTATGCATAGTTGTCCCCATATTTTTCGTTCTGGGTCTGGGAATGATTGAGATTGCCAACCAGATCTTAATCCTGGCCAAGAATCAAGAGGCGATCAGATCCGTGCTCAGCATTCTAACGGAGCAGACCTCCCGAGATCTGACACCCTGGATGAAGGACCTATTGACCAGCGTGCTGGAGAATGCCGCGAGCATCATTGCCCCCATTGCCGCCTCCATCCCCGTCTTTCACATTGGAAGAGTGGCATCTTTGGGAATCATCAACTTCATAGTATCCATCCCCGTCTGCTACTTCGTGCTGGTGGACGGAGAGAGCTTTGTGGAGTCAATAATATCTCTGCTGCCGCAAAGGGAGAAAGAGGCGTATAGAAAATACATGAGCCGCATCGATTATATCTTGAGCGGCATCTTCATCGGCACGATTTATACCTCCATTTTAGGAAGCATCATCGCCGCGTTCATTTTCTATGCCTTCAGTCTGCCCAGACCCTTTGCCCTGGCCAGCATCGTCTTCGTGGCCGGAATGGTCCCCTTCCTCACTTCCTGGGTGGTCATCATCCCGGTGACCGTTTACCGATATTTCGCTGTGGGAATGCAAGGCGCGGCCGTTTTCTTCCTGGTGTCTTCCGCTCTGATTTACCTGCCTTCGGAGCTCTTAATCCGGCCATACCTGGTAGCGGCTAAATCCTCCTTGCATCCTTTACTGGTAATGCTCTCCTTTTTAGGGGGCGCGCTGGTGGCGGGCATTGGTGGCTTTTTCCTGGCTCCAGCCATAATGGGCATAATAGTAGGAATATATCAGGTACGTAGAGAAGAGATGGCTCTGGAAGGGGCATGAAATTTTATATCGAGACTTACGGCTGCACAGCAAACCAGGGAAACTCCCAGGATCTGGCCAGGGCCTTAGAGGATATGGGTCATATTCCTTCAACTCTTGAGGAGGCGGATGCAGTAATAGTGAATACCTGTGCGGTCACGGAAAAGACAGAGCGAAAGGTGGTGCGAAGGCTTGGCCTGCTGCAAGGCGAGCGGCTCATAGTGGCAGGATGCCTGAGCGTGGCAGTACCGGAATCGATTCGCGCCATAAGCTGTCGGGAACGGCTGGGACTGCTGAATCGATCCTCTGCCGCCGGGATATCTGATATATTTAATGATGATGAGTTGCTGTATGACACATCCCGTGATGCCTTGCCCCATGATACTTCTCAGGTGGCCGACCTATGCGCCGTTGTCAATATCAGCGAGGGATGCAACGGTTCCTGCAGCTACTGCATAGTTACAAAGGCCCGGGGCAATCTGTTGAGCCGCCGGGAGGAAGATGTGGTAGCTGAAGTGGAAAAGCTGGCGGCTTTGGAAGTCGCGGAGGTGCAGATATCTGCCCAGGACACGGCCGCTTATGGATCGGATATCGGGACAAATCTGGGGCAATTGCTGGAGAGGCTGGTAGAGATCCCAGGCGATTTTATGCTTCGCGTGGGCATGATGAATCCCAATAGCGCTCTTTTAATAAAAGATCAGCTTCTTAGAGCATATCAAAGCCCCAAAATATACCGCTTCTTGCATATCCCGGTACAATCAGGCTCAGAGGAGATTCTTCGGAGCATGGGCCGCAGATACTCGGCGGCAAGCTTTCTGGAGCTTGTCTGCGCCTTTCGATCGGCTATTCCGAAGATCACCATAATCACGGATGTCATAGTGGGTTTTCCAGGTGAGACGGATGGGGACTTCATAGATACCCTTGATCTCATAAAGCGCTTGCAACCGGATAAGGTCAATATCACCAGATTCTCGGCGCGACCGGGCACGGCTGCGGCCAGGCTCTACGACATGCCCGACCGCATCAAGAAGGACAGATCAAGAGAGATGACAGGGCTATGGCTGAAGATTGCCGCAGAAAGAAATCAACAGTACGTGGGCGAGATCTTGCCGGCCAGGATCACAGAGCGCGGGCGGGACGGCACCATGAAGGCCCGGGCGAAGAACTATCTGGGCATAGTTGTTAAAGGCCGCCCCAAACTTGGCTCCATCGTCCTGGTTCAAGTTACGCACAGCAATCCCTTTTATGTATCCGGTCATTTGCTGACCGGCTAAATCGCGAAGAAGCTCTTATGATCTAAATATATATGTCGAATTTTAGAAATATAAACTGGTAATTCAAAAAAGGCGATTCGATGACAGTAAATGGATCGCCGGAGCAAACCGGCTCTTGTAGCAAAGTATCCAGTTCGGCTTTTTAAGATGATTGTTTTGGTGTACCATTAAGCTTATTAATCATGAAAATAATCAATGTTGATAATGCATCTAAGACCCCCTCCAGATATAGAGGGAGCCCCATCTTTGCTTGTTTATTTGCAAACTTGCTTACAAAAAGCAGATTGAGTGGGTTTTAGAGACATAAATTGATAAAGGAGGTTCAAAATGGCTGAGCAAAAAGCAACCGCAAAAACATCAGTGCTATATGAAGAGACCAGGGTATTCGAGCCGTCCAAGGAGCTCGTTGAGAACTCTAACGTCATGAAGTGGATGAAAGAGAAGGGATTCAAGACAGAGCGGGAGATGCGCCTGTGGTGCTCTGCTAACTACATCCAGTTCTGGGGCGAGATGGCCAAGACCTATGCCGATTGGTTTGAGCCCTGGGGATCAACCCTGGAATGGATACCACCCTATGCCAAGTGGTTCGTGGGCGGCAAGTGCAATGTGACCTACAACTCTGTGGACAGGCATGCCTTGGGTGCGAAAAAAGACAAGGTAGCCTACATCTTCGTGCCTGAGCCCACCGACCAGCCCACCCAGAAGATCACTTATCTAGAGCTCTACAAGGAGGTCAACAAGTTCGCCAACGGCCTGAAGAGCCTGGGCGTGCAGAAGGGAGACAGAGTCATGTTGTACATGCCCATGATCCCCCAACTGCCCATTGCCATGCTCGCCATCGCCAAGATCGGTGCTATTCACTGCATTGTTTTCTCCGGATTTTCCTCCGGTGGCTTGAACAGCAGGATCCTGGATGCCGAGGCCAAGGCAGTAATAACCACGGATGGTCTGTACAGGCGCGGCAAGCCTATTCCCCTCAAGCCCAATGTGGATGAGGCCACCGCCAATACTCCAACCGTGCAGAATGTAATAGTGGTCAAGAGGACAGGGCTTGAAGTGCCCATGAAGCAGGGCAGAGACGTCTACTGGCACGACCTGGTGGCAGGAAAGTCTGAAGAATGCGAGTGCGAGAAGATGGACTCTGAGGATCGATTGTTCATCCTTTACACCTCCGGCACTACCGGCAAACCCAAGGGTATCGAGCACGTGCATGGTGGATATTGTGTTGGACCGGCTCAGACTCTGCACTGGGTCTTCGATATCAAGGACACTGATGTCTGGTGGTGCACAGCCGATATCGGATGGATCACAGGCCACTCCTACATAGTTTATGGACCTCTCTGCCTCGGTGCAACCAGCATGATGTATGAGGGCGCTCCTGACTTCCCTGACTTTGGTCGGTTTTTCAAGATCATTCAGGACAACAAGGTCTCCGTCTTCTATACCGCACCAACAGCCATCAGGATGTTCATGAAGGCCGGCGAGAAATGGGCCAAGGATTATGATATCTCCAGCATAAGGCTGCTGGGAAGTGTGGGCGAGCCCATTAACCCCGAGGCTTGGATCTGGTATAGAGAGCACTTCGGCGGCGGCAAATGCCAGATCATGGATACCTGGTGGCAGACTGAAACAGGCACCTTCCTGGTGTCTCCTCTGCCCATCACCCCGCTCAAGCCCGGCTCTGCGACCTTCCCATTGCCAGGGTTCAACATCGATATCCTGGACGAGGATGCCAACCCCGTGCCGGCCGGCTCCGGCGGCAATATAGTGAGCAATACACCCTGGCCGTCCATGCTCAGGGCCTTCTACAAAGACACGGTTAGGTACCAGAAGGAGTATTGGTCCACCTACTGGGGGATCAGACCCGGCACATACCTGGCCGGCGATAAGGCCACCAAGGACAAGGATGGATACTTCACCATCCAGGGCAGAATCGATGATGTGCTGAAAATAGCCGGACACAGGCTCTCCAACGCTGAGGTCGAGTCCGCTTTCGTCTCTCATCCCAAGGTTGGCGAGGCTGCTGTCATCGGCAAGCCCGACGAGATCAAGGGCGAGGTCATTGTGGCCTTCGTTTCCCTCAGAGGAGGAATCGAGGGGGACGATGAGCTGAAGAAAGAACTGGTTAAGCATGTGAGAAAGGCCCTGGGACCATTAGCCAGTCCAGAGGCGATTTACTTCGTCAAGGACGTACCAAAAACGAGGAGCGGCAAAATCATGCGCCGCGTCATCAAGGCCAAGGCCATGGGCCAACCCACGGGTGACATCTCCGCTCTGGCTAACCCAGATGCAGTAGAGGCCATCCCGCTCATCACGTGAGCGGGCCCATTCTTTTTTCTTTTTTATTACTCTTTGATGAAATGTTTTTTGCGCGTCCTATTTCGCCCAAAGTTGCCGAAATAATTCTGGAATTTTGCTATTTTGCATATAAATAATGATAATAATCGATCATTGAATAAAGTTACCTCGACAACTTTATAAATGAAAAACCAGGATAATTATCGATCACTACAGTGTTCCCAGAGCCTCCTGCGCGCGAGGCCTTTCGATCTTAGATGATATGGAGAAGGATCGGGCTGGAAAGCTGTCCCGAAGCGATGGCCAGGCATTCAGGCAGATTAGAGGGAGTCTGGAAACACGTGGCGACCAAATAAAGGAGGTTCAAAATGGCTGAGCAAAAAGCAACAGCGAAAACATCGGTACTATATGAAGAGACCAGGGTATTCGAGCCGTCCAAGGAGCTCGTTGAGAACTCTAACGTCATGAAGTGGATGAAGGAGAAGGGGTTCAAGACAGAGAGGGAGATGCGCCTGTGGTGCTCTGCTAACTACATCCAGTTCTGGGGCGAGATGGCCAAAACCTATGCCGATTGGTTTGAGCCCTGGTCCTCGACCCTGGAATGGATACCACCCTATGCCAAGTGGTTCGTGGGCGGCAAGTGCAATGTGGCCTACAACTCTGTGGACAGGCATGCTAAGGGCGCGAAAAAGGACAAGGTAGCCTACATCTTCGTGCCTGAGCCCACCGACCAGCCCACCCAGAAGATCACTTATCTAGAGCTCTACAAGGAGGTCAACAAGTTCGCCAACGGCCTGAAGAGCCTGGGCGTGCAGAAGGGAGACAGAGTCATGTTGTACATGCCCATGATCCCCCAACTGCCCATAGCCATGCTCGCCATCGCCAAGATCGGAGCCATTCACTGCATTGTGTTCTCCGGGTTTTCTACGGGCGGCCTGAACAGCAGGATCCTGGATGCCGAGGCAAAAGTGGTTGTAACCACTGATGGTTTATACCGGCGTGGCAAGCCCATCCCCCTCAAGCCTAATGTGGACGAGGCCACCGCCAATACTCCAACCGTGCAGAATGTAATAGTGGTCAAGAGGACAGGGCTTGAAGTGCCCATGAAGCAGGGCAAAGACATCTACTGGCACGACCTGGTGGCAGGAAAGTCCGAAGAATGCGAGTGCGAGAAGATGGACTCTGAGGATCGATTGTTCATCCTTTACACCTCCGGCACTACCGGCAAACCCAAGGGTATCGAGCACGTGCATGGTGGATATTGTGTTGGACCGGCTCAGACTTTGCATTGGGTCTTCGATATCAAGGACACTGATGTCTGGTGGTGCACAGCCGATATCGGATGGATCACAGGCCACTCCTACATAGTTTATGGACCTCTCTGCCTCGGTGCAACAAGCATGATGTATGAGGGTGCTCCGGATTACCCGGACTTTGGTCGGTTTTTCAAGATCATCCAGGACAACAAGGTCTCCGTCTTCTACACCGCACCTACGGCCATCAGGATGTTCATGAAGGCCGGCGAGAAATGGGCCAAGGATTATGATATCTCCAGCATAAGGCTGCTGGGAAGTGTGGGCGAGCCCATTAACCCCGAGGCCTGGATCTGGTACAGAGAGCACTTCGGCGCCGGCAAATGCCAGATCATGGATACCTGGTGGCAGACTGAAACAGGCACCTTCCTGGTGTCTCCTCTGCCCATCACCCCGCTCAAGCCCGGCTCTGCGACCTTCCCGCTGCCAGGGTTCAACATCGATATCCTGGACGAGGATGCCAACCCCGTGCCGGCCGGCTCCGGCGGCAATATAGTGAGCAATACACCCTGGCCGTCCATGCTCAGGGCCTTCTATAAAGACACGGTTAGGTACCAGAAGGAGTATTGGTCCACCTACTGGGGGATCAGACCCGGCACATACCTGGCAGGCGATAAGGCCACCAAGGACAAGGATGGATACTTCACCATCCAGGGCAGAATCGATGATGTGCTGAAGGTAGCAGGCCACAGAATCTCCAACGCTGAGGTCGAGTCCGCTTTCGTCTCTCATCCCCAGGTTGGCGAGGCTGCTGTCATCGGCAAGCCCGACCAGGTCAAGGGCGAGGTCATCGTGGCCTTCGTTTCCCTCAGAGCAGGAATCGAGGGGAGCGATGAGCTGAAGAAGGAACTGGTTAAGCATGTGAGAAAGGCCCTGGGACCATTAGCCAGTCCAGAGGCGATTTACTTCGTCAAGGACGTGCCCAAGACCAGGTCAGGGAAGATCATGCGCCGCGTCATCAAGGCCAAAGCCATGGGGCTTCCCACAGGAGATGTATCCGCTCTTGCTAACCCCGATGCCGTAGAGGCCATTCCGCTCATCACGTGAGCGGAAAAACCCTTTTTTTTCTTTTTATTTGGCTCTTCGCTAATTCCAATTACTATGGTTTTCCAGTTGTTTGTTAGTCGCTCTGTGCGTTCTCTTTGTCTCTGTGGTGGGATAGTCTTTAGCCACTGGTTACGAAAAAATGGGTTGGCAGTTACAACATAACCAATTATTTGCTCTAATTGATATTTTAGTGAAAAATCATTATGATTAAAGATCATTATGATTTTTATCGCGATAGCTTTATAAATGATCAGGTAGGTTTAGCGCCGATGTTTCCCAAAACCATTCCGCGCTTTGTCGAGTGGTTGTCAGGGCAAAGGCAAAAGAGAGGTACAAGCAATGATTCTACACAAATAGGCCCGGACACAACAAATTGGGGAAACACTTGATCTTAAGGAGGTATGAAATTGGCTGACACAGCAAAAACGGCTTCGCTGCAAGAAGAAACCAGGATTTTCAACACCCCACAGGCGATAATCGAGCAATCCAATGCGTATCAGTGGATGAAGAAAAAGGGCTTCAAGACTGAGACCGAGATGCGCAAGTGGTGCTCGGATAATTACATTGAGTTCTGGGATGAGATGGCTAAGACCTACGCTGATTGGTACCAGCCCTACACCCAGGTTCTTGATGAATCAGGCAAGCCTTACTACAAGTGGTTCACCGGCGGCAAGATCAATGTAGCCTACAACGCCGTAGACAGGCATGCCCGCTCTGCGAATAGGAACAAGGTAGCCTACTACTTCATAGGCGAGCCCGTGGGCGACAATCGGACCATCACCTACTACGAGCTGTACCGAGAGGTCAACAAGATGGCCAATGCCCTGAAGAGCGTTGGCGTTGAGAAGGGAGACAGAGTTGTTGCATACCTGCCCATGATCCCTGAGCTACCCATCACCATGCTGGCATGCGCCAAGATCGGAGCCATCCACACCATCGTCTTCTCCGGATTCTCCTCTGGTGGCCTGGCCAGCAGGGTTAACGATGCTGAGGCCAAGGTTGTCGTCACAGCAGACGGCTTCTTCAGGCGCGGCAAGCCCCTGCCCCTCAAGCCCAATGTAGATGAGGCCATGAAGAACGCCCCCTCCGTTAAGAAGGTAGTCGTCATCAAGAGAACCGGCGTTACCGTGCCCATGACCGAGGGACGCGATGTCTTCTATGATGATTTCGTAGCCGGCCAGTCCGCCCAGTGCGAGACCCTTCCTCTCGACCCAGAGGACAGGTTGTTCATTCTCTACACTTCCGGCACAACCGGCAAGCCCAAGGGTATTGAGCACGCTCACGGTGGATACGCAGTAACTCCAGCCCAGACAACCGCCTGGGTGATGGATGTTCATAACGATGATGTCTTCTGGTGCACCGCAGACTGCGGCTGGATCACCGGCCACAGCTACGTGGTCTACGGCCCGCTTTGCCTGGGCGCTTCCGTCATCCTCTACGAGGGATCTCCCGATTTCCCCGATCTGGGCCGCTGGTGGTCCATCATTGAGCAGTACGGCGTCTCTGTATTCTACACCGCACCTACCGCCATCAGGATGTTCATGAAGACCGGCGAGGCCTTTGTGAAGAAGTACGATCTGTCCAGCGTCAGAATTCTGGCATCTGTGGGCGAGCCCCTCAACCCAGAAGCCTATATGTGGTACAGGAAGAACATCGGCGCCGACCAGGCACCTATCATTGATACCTGGTGGCAGACTGAGACCGGATGCCACCTTATCGCTCCGCTGGTTATGACACCCGAGAAGCCCGGCTCCGTATGCTTCCCATTGCCCGGATTCAACATCGATATCTTCGACGAGGAAGCCAACTCCGTGCCACTGGGCTACGGCGGCAACATCGTTTCGAAGACACCCTGGCCATCCATGCTCAGGGCCTTCTTCAGGGATACCGTCAGGTACCAGAAGGAGTACTGGGATATGTACTGGCAGGTCAAGCCCGGCACATACCTGGCTGGAGACAAGGCCACCCGCGACAAGGATGGCTACTGGTGGATCCAGGGCAGAATCGATGATGTGTTGAAGGTAGCTGGACACAGAATCTCCAACGCAGAAGTCGAGTCCGCCGCCGTTTCTCACCCCAAGGTCGCCGAGGCAGCCGTTATCGGTCAGCCCGATGAAGTCAAGGGCGAGAAGATCGTGGCCTTCGTCATCCTCAAGGATGGCATTGCCGAGTCTCCAGAGCTTGCCAAGGAGATCTCCACCCACGTTCGCAAGGTACTGGGCCCAGTCGCTTATCCCGACAAGGTCTACTTCGTCAAGGATGTCCCCAAGACCCGGTCCGGCAAGATCATGCGTCGTGTCGTCAAGGCCAAGGCCCTGGGCAAAGAGACCGGAGACCTATCTGCTCTGGCCAATCCAGAATCCGTAGACAATATCCCACGCATTGATCTGTAAGTGGGATATCACCCTCTTTTTTTAGTAGCGAATATTGATTTTGCTCGACTCTAAAAAAAATGGAATTCTGAAGCACTGATTTCCAAAGGGCAATATTTGGGCGCTACTGCACCTTCTTTACCGGCGGCGGTGACCATCTGCCATCCAGTGCTTCCCTTGCAGGCGAGTACAGACGCATATACACGCTCATAGGTCCTTTTGGAGCAGGCAGCCAGTTGGATTCCTTATCCAGACCTGGACTATCGTGCTGGAGGTAAATATCCAGGGAGCCGTCCTCATTGTAGGTGAGATTGTTGCGATCTCCGACAGCAAAGCGATTTAGGCTGTTGGCCACTGGGAAGCCCTCAGCATCGTACATGGTTAAAGACCAGAAGGCATCTGCTGGCGGCATCTCGCTCTGGTTAAAGTGGAGCACATAGGTATGGTTCCCATCTGGTGAATTGCCATCGGAATCCACTCTGAGTACAGGGTAGATGTTGTCCTCAGGAAGGGTTGCAACCAGGCCCAACATGGTGGTTATGGCTCGCTTGAGATAGTAGTTTCCATACACGCCTATAGTGTTGGTGTTGACTTTCCAACCATTGACAGTTTCGCCCATTGTTGAGGTCTTATTCTTCATCTCCTTTAAGCCATCCACAGCTGCCTTCTCAAGCGCCAGCTGGATGGCTGGGTCTAGATTCTCGAAGTCGAAGCTCTTTTTGGGCTCCAAGCCTATGCGCTTCATCCTTGCGACTATGGGCTGGTCGGTGATATGCGGCGGGTTAATCTTCATGAGTTCAGCAGCATATGTGAAGTAGGTCGATGCCGGCATGGAGTTCACCTGACGTACCGGCGGCGTCACCATATCTACACTGAGGTCGATGGTGACGTTCACAGGCTCAGGCTCATTGCCCCACTGAGAGAAGGGCGTGATCTTGTAGCCATCCTGTACCTTATGGGCTGCGTCGAGATCGCTCCCTCCGCTGGTATAAGTTCGACCGAGGACAAGCACGGACGACGTAGGGGCATCGATGCGTGTAACTCCTTCAGGCAGAGTGCCATTCCAGCACTGTGGCACTAGAGCGAAGTTGCCAGCCATTGTGCCTGTGGTGCGCATGCCCGGCGCTGCAAATGAATCTGTCCACATATCAAATATCTGCAGCAGATAGTATCTTCCTTCAGTATCTGGGACAGATACTATCATTGGACCATCGGTTAAGTTCAACCAGGCGCCTGAATATAATGTGTCGAAATTAGGCCGGACCGCATCCTTATAATTCGCTGATGGGAAGTTGCGAAAGTGGGTGAACGTGTTCATCGGGCCACGGCCTTCAATCTTCCCGGCTTCGACGTTAGTTTGCTGTCGCCTGGTGACATCCATGGTCACAAGAGGATAGAAGTAGATGTAGGCATCAAGGCCTATATCGTAAGCCTCCTGGTCTATGGATACGTTATCTTTTGTCCCATTTGCGATGGTGCTACCAACTTTGTCCTCCTGGGCGAGAGCTGGGCTGCCCGTCAGAAGACAAAACAAAACCGCCACTATCAGGGACGGCTTCAGATTGGTTGAGTATTTCATATTAATCTCTCCATTAGGTATTTTTTAGCTCCAATGAATATTTACTCAACTGCTATGAATATTCGTCATTTAGGCGTTTCCATTCGCTGGATGAAAAAGCTTCCGAGCAGCCAAGGAAGGCCAGAAGGCTCTAGTCCAACAAGATCATGCGCCGTGTCATCAAGGCCAGGAGCTTGGAGACCAAAGACCAGTCTGCTCTGGCCAATCCACAATCCATAGAGAATATCCCACATATCTTATTCGCGCAGTAATAACTTGCCTACCATCCTTTGCCCCACTCCACTTAATTAGATATAAACAATTTACTATTTTAACTCTCTTTTTTTGCTAATGTATTTAGGGCACAATTTAAGGGAACAGTAAAGAGACTAAGCAGATCTTTTACGAAAAAGAGTTATTTGGCGGAAAGATAGCATCTCCTCTGGACAGAAGCCATGCTCTTTTCCATCATGCAAAAAGTTTTAATGCTTCGAATTCTAGATCCTAATTAGAGATGAGGGATTTAATAGATGTCAGGTTGTGAGCACAAGATATCCGGCAGCAGAGAGAAGATCTGGCTGACCTACTACTTTGAAGGCAGAGAACGAGGACTAAAACCCCACCCTTATTGTATCGAGTGCGGCCTGGTCAAGAATTTGTCATCGGAAAAGCCACTCAGTATCGGTTATTTCATGAATGTTATTGCAGAGCTTGGAATTCGTCATAAAATTGCCCAGATTCAGACAAGGCTTATTGCTCAAGAGATGGAAAGACTGGCCCTGGATGACAAATTCGGCATGGATAGAAAGCAGCAGGAAGATCTATTCGTAGAAATAACCACGCGAATCCTAAATGTTCCGGCCAGAGCAGTCTTCGAGCTTCTGGACTAACGAGCTTTACAGCAAATTCTCCAGCTCATCCATCTTGAGCATATGCACCTCTACCATGTGATGGGGATGGTATCGTGTCTTCGCCTCCCGGATGCCCTCCACTCCCATATCGCTCTCCCGGTTGATGTAGACATAATCTTTGGAAAGGATCCTGGCAGTCTCGGCATTGACGGCCCGGTAGATTCCTTTGCAATCAGGAAGGCCCTTCTCGAAATGCACCAGTGCCGTATCTTTGTTTAGCCCTTCAAAGAGGGACATAGCCCCGATCTTGCCATTGGCCCGGATGACAATGCCGGAGAGCTGCAACTCATTATAATAAGATAAGGCAAAGGACACTGCCTCCTTCTCGCTAGCAAGCACCGGATCGGAGTCGCAGTCCTTCCAGTCGCACCACAGATCCAGAAAATCATTGATCTCGCCCAGATTTTCTTCAGAGATCATCTCGATCTGGGGCATGCAAGTCTTCTGAAATTTATTAAGTTGATGCCGGATGGTTAGATATTTCTTGCCCGGCAATTCCGCCAGATCCGAGGCCAGATAGACATATTCAAAGTACTTTCTCTCGGCATGAAATGGCAGATCGGGATAGAGCCCATTCATCCACTCTTTTGTCTCCGGGTCCAGGATTACGAATGGATGCTCTTCCTCGCTCTTGGCGGCAAGCCTCAGGACGTCTGTGAGAAGCTCGCAATTTCTAGGGCCGATGGGAGGACGGTAGCGCGTCATTCCTGCGATGGTGCTGCAAAGGACTATGCAGCCTTCCACGTAGGCGTACCTGTAATGGGCATAATCATTCCAGCAGACCATGTTGGTGAAGGTATTATCGCTATGATACTGCGGATAGTTCAGGTAATGCTGGCGAAAGAAATCCCGATCCGAGAGTGTGACGGGCTTGAAATCTGCGGCGCTCAGCATACTCTTACCTCCTTTGCATCTTCATGAAAGAGCATGGGCACATGTCCGGGCATGGGTGCAAATCCCTGCGATCCATAAAACTCCTCTTTGCCAGGCTCCGCTATCAATCCTATCCAGGTGATCTTGCATAGTCTGCACTCCTCTAAAAGCCTGTTGAGAATCATTTTCCCCACACCCCAGCTCCTCTTGTCACCCTGCACCACCAGATCCTGAATATACGCATCTGCAATCCCATCGGATATCACACGGCCCATACCCACGGCCCTGCCGGTAGAAATATCAATCGCCACGGCGAATAGAAAGCTTCCCCTGATCAAATCGTTGATTCTGCTTGCATCCATCTCCTCCTTCCACCAGCCTGCGGCCCGATAGAGATCCACGATCTCTTCCTCTTGCCAGGATCTAACTAGATCGACCTTAATTGAATTATCTTTCGATTCATCTTTTTGCAATTTGTCTTTCCTCAATTTAGGCTTCTCCTGGGCAGTCTTTGTCCGTCATTAATCTATCCACTTCAAGACCACATTTTCCTCTCTCTTGGGGGCCTTCATATCCAGTTTGACGGGATAGCCGAAGATGAGACTGCCCTCTAACTTACAGGCGGATGGAACTCCCAGATCGTCCATGATTGCCTGCACCAGGCCCAGCGGAGCAGCAAGACCTATCCAGCAGCTTCCCATTTCCAATGATCGAGCTGCCAGCATCATGTTCTCCCCTGCCAGAGCGCAGTCTATCTGTGGTGAGAAGGCACCGGAATCAGAGAATATCATTATCAGGAGCGGGGCGTTAAAGAAGATATTGAAGCCCGGCCGGGACACCATACTGGCGAGACTCTTCAATTCCGGCTGGGAGGTTTTGGCTGCCTGCTCCATCCACAGCTCTTTGGCTTTGTCGGAGAGCTTCGCTATCAGTTCTCTGTTCTTTATCACCACAAAGCGCCAGGGCTGTTTGTTGGCTGCGCTTGGGGCATAGGTTCCGGCCCGGATCAGCTCCCGAATTACGCCGTCCGGTACATCATCGGGAAGATAGGCCCTGACTGAGCGGCGAGAATAGATGTTCTTTAATACGTCATTCTCCAGGCTTTCGTGACCGGGATTTTTCAGATAAACGCTCATAGTAATGTAGTTTGGGCCTTAAGGCATATAAATTTATTAGGCGAGATGGGGTCGGCTCGCCTGTATTATCTCTAAAATAGAATTTCAGTCCACTCTCATGAAGAGCTTTCCTTCGCATCCGCAGACGGGACAGAACCCAGGCGCTTCTCGCTCCACCGTGTTGCCGCAGTAGGGGCAGACGAAGTAGGGGAAAGTCTCCTGGCCTGGGCTCAGATCGGCCAGTAGCTTCCTGTAAAGCCGGGAATGAATCTTCTCCACCTCATTGGCGTAGTGCAAGGATGTTTCTGCCGCTTTATTGCCTTCTGCCTTGGCAGTCTCAATCATTTCCGGATACATTGCTTCCCATTCCTCGTCCTCCCCGGATATGGCCGCTTGTATGTTCTCTTTGGTGGACTTGATGCCTTTTAAAACTCGCAGATGATTTACGGCATGAACCTCTTCTGCTGCCGCCGCCGCCCGAAAGAGCCTGGCCGCCTGGGCAAATCCTTCTTTATCCGCTTTGGCTGCAAAAGCGCTGTACTTGCGATTGGCCTGCGACTCGCCGGCAAATGCCTCTTTTAGAAACGTCTCTGTTTTGGACATGGCCTAAAACCTTCCTTTGCGGTATCCTTCTTTTTGCTTATCTATCTATGCTTTGGGAGTTTTGCCACGAGTGACTTTTGGGTCTTGACGAACAGAATCGCGGAGGGATTCATAAAAGCAAAATGAAAAACGCGAGACCTGAGGCGAGAAACATTTTAGATCCTGTTTGAGCCAATACTAAACTTTGAGTAGCCAGACCGAATGTTTATCTCGTTTGGGGTACAGGGGTAGAGAAGACCCCCGACTTTCGGCGGGGGATGAATCGTACCCCTGTCATGATTATAACGCTTTAGGGAGATGAAAACCCATGTTTAATACCAAAAAGAAGAATGAAAAAGGAGAAGTTGTAGTAGCGATTTGCCCGCTGTGCAATTTACGGGTAGAATTTATCGGCGCTCCAATGGTAAGGTGTTATTCCACGGGAGGCACGTATGAGCCAGAGCAAATTATGTGGGTTCTGGAATCAAAAGTTTCGAAAGAAACAGGATACGATGTGGAGAATATAAGAGGAAACGACAAAGAGCAAGATTTCTTGCCTAACGCACACACCGCGGAAGATGAGAAAGAGGGATGATAAATAATCCTCTGGTCTACGAGCTGTAAGGCTGACGGCGGAAATCATATAAAAAAATATTTTATTTTAAATGATAATAATATCAAGCAGGGAAGTTAATCGCCTATGAAATTTTTATATAAAACAAAATACCCTTCGCTGAGGCTCTCATGTACAGGATAGTGGGGCGCAGGGAGATGGCTGGCGGAGATATCATTCTCAATGAGATTGAGGCGCCCAAGATCGCCCGAATTGCCCAGCCGGGGCAGTTCGTGATGCTCAGGGCCAATGAGAGTGGAGAGCGTATCCCCATGACCATGGCCGACATAAATGCAACGAAAGGGACCATAACCATCATTTACCATGTGGTAGGCCGGTCCACGGCACTCTTCAAGACCCTGCAGGAGGGCGACTATTATCTGAATGTGGCCGGACCCCTGGGCCGGCCTACGAAAGTCGGGAAAGTGGGGACAGCCATTTGTGTGGGAGGGGGAACGGGCCTGGCTGTACTCTATCCCATCGCCAAGAAGCTGAAGAGCCTGGGAAACCGGGTGGTGAGCATCATGGGGGCACGCACAAAGGAGCTTGTCATCCTTCAAGAGGAGATGGCTGCCGTCTCCGATGTGCTCTTGATCTGCACGGATGACGGTTCATTGGGGCAGAAAGCACTGGTGACACAGCTTCTAGAGGAGGCCCTGCAAAGAGAGACCCCGGGATTGGTAGTGGCCATCGGGCCCGTGCCCATGATGAAACTGGTCAGCGATATCACCCGGCCCCGTCAGATTAAGACCATCGTCAGCCTCAACCCTATTATGATTGACGGCACGGGCATGTGCGGCAGTTGCAGAGTCGAGGTGGGTGGAGAGACGAAGCTGGCCTGCGTGGACGGACCGGAGTTTGACGGTCACCAGGTGAACTACGAATTACTAATGCTACGCCTCTCTGCCTTCCAGGCAGAGGAGAAAGAAGCCCTGCAGGCGCATGGCGTTGAAGAGGTGCACAGGTGCCGCATGAAGGAAGAGCTGAAGGAATCAGAGATAGAATAAGGGCGGGCTGGCAGGGATGAAGACTTGGTGAATGAAACTATGAAGATTGCAGCAGTTTGTCCATATTGCGCTGCAGGCTGCAAATTTTTCATTGCAGTCGAAAAGGAGCGCGCCACGGAGATAGAATACATGCCGGATTTACCGGAGGGATTTAATGCCTGTTTACATTGACATTTCTAGATGCATCGGCTGCCGCTCTTGCGAGGTGGCCTGCCAGCGCCTGCACGCAGGCGCCGGACACATCAATGTGCATTTTGTGGGAGATCAGGCCTCAGTCCCCATATTCTGTCATCAATGTGAGGAGGCCGGTTGCGCCATGGCCTGCTTTAGCGGAGCGCTAGGTAAGGATGAGGAGAAGCGCACAGTATTTGATGCAAAAAAGTGCACCGGATGCGATCTATGCGCTCTGGCCTGTCCCTTCGGAGTGGTCTGGACGGACAAAATCGCCCACAAGTGCGATCTATGCGAGGGACGCAACGCACCTGCATGTGTTACCACCTGTCCGGCCAATGCTCTATCCACGAATTTCCAGCAGGCGTCTCGCCGGGCGCGCTCCCGAGCGGCGCGCGCAGCCGCTAGCGGAGGCAGAAGATGATAAAAGTTGATGCCGATCTATGTCTGGGCTGTCTGTCCTGCTCCAATGTCTGTCCCAGTCAAAAAATCATCCGTACCGATACCGGAGAGATGCGTTGCCTGCACTGGAAGTGGTGCAAAGAGGAGTGCGATCTATGCGTGGTGTTTTGCCCGGGCCATGCGCTGGCGCTGGTGCCATACGACGAGGGCGTGCCGGAGCCGGATGTTTCCTTTGAGCTGGTAGCCTGCAAGATCTGCCAATCGCGCTATGCCACCGAGCCCATGCTGAGGAGAATCGAGTCAGTTCTGCCTGACAATATGCAAAAGGACTCGGATGGCCTGGAATGGATTCGGATCTGTCCGGAATGCAGGCGCAATATTGAGGCACAGAGGGCTACCAGGCAGATGGTGCTGGGGAGGAGCAGAAAGAACCCGTGAAGGGAAGGGCCGAAAACGTGGGAATGAAGATGTCCTTCCAGGTATGTATGTCGCAAAATTTTAATTTTTTTAAATGAATAATTTTTTGTCGTCCACTCTAAACCGGAAACACACAAATATTTATAGCTAAGTTTAACCCATCTACCTCTGGAGGTTTTTCATGAAAAATATTCTGACGATCATCGCTTTTATTTCCCTGCTATGTCTTCCCGTTGTCTTTGCAGAGGATGTAAGCGTTGATCAGCTCAAGCAGATGATGACAAAATCCGCAGATAATCTCACCAGCTATACTTATTCCCGCTCTGCAGAAAGCACTATCATCTACAGCAATGAATCGCTGCAAGACAAATTTGCTACCAATAAGGCCACGAAAGGAAAAGTGAACCTTACTGCGAAGTCCGGCTGGTGGAGCCATCGGCTTACGGATATTGGAGATGGTCAAGTCCTCACCTGGCAAGGATACTTCCTGAACGGTACGGAGTTCTGGAAAGAAGGAGAGAACTGGACCCAATTCAACATCACCGATCAGGATGCCATTCTAGCGGACTACAACGAGCTTCCCGGCCAGGCACAGCTCTTAAACTACAGTGACCTTTTGATCACAGGCACACAGACGATTGACGGTGAGGACTGCTACAAGCTTGCGGGAGAGCCGATCCCCCTGATCGAGAAGACCATTTTAGGCACACAGATCTTTGCCTCCTACCTCTCTTCGCCCTTCCCACTGCCCGACGAATTCGACAACAAGAACTTTGACTTCGACAATACTTCAATTCTCGAAAACAGCAACGTCTCGATCACAGCCTGGATTTCCAAACAGACCTCTCTGTTAAGGAGAATTGAAATTGATTCAAGCCTGACCCTTACGCCCTCGATCCTCGATATAGAGGAGCTAAACTTTACCATACAGTCGGATCTGCATGAGCAGACTGATTACAGCAATTTTGGCGAGAGCGTGCAAATAGTGCTTCCTGAAGAAAGCCAAAATCAATCGCCTCGCATGAAGGGAACTGACTGGAGATGGGCAATTTTCGGCCTGGTGGTGCCATAATCGGAGGGATGAAGAAATGAAATTTGTCAAGAATATTCTGTCAGGCATCTTTATCCTGGCATTTCTGTCCTCAGGCATGCTGGCGGCATTGGCACAGGATACTGCTGACCAGGCACGTTCCTATTGTGTGAAGTCAGGCTATCTTTACAGCACATCTCCCGGAATTAATGGTGATAAGGGAATGTGCACGTTCCCGGATAAGAGCTGGTGCGACTCTCAGGCATTTTTCCAGGGAGATTGCATCCGGAGCCTGAACCCAAATATCCTGCCGAGCTACGTCTCCCAATCCGAGGGCATGTATCCGCAGTCTGACGCGACGATCTGCAGGAGCAGTGGAGGCATTCTTAGGAGCGTTCATACGCCCTATGGCGATATTACAATGTGCGCGTTTTCTGATGGTAGCACCTGCGATCTGTTATCTCTGACTGAGGGAAGGTGCGGCAGAGACAACTGGCAGGCGTATGCCCGTTCCTGGCTTGATGCGCCATAATTTTGCACCTAATTTTTTTTAAAAATCTATCGTGCTATTGTCTTTTATGGCTTGAGAGCGCCAATAAGCCGTAATGAGAAAGATAATCAAGATCGACCAGTCGCTCTGCAACGGCTGCGGCGAGTGCATCACCTCCTGTGCTGAAGGCGCCATAGAGCTTGTGGACGGAAAAGCTCGCGTGGTAAGCGACAGCTTCTGCGATGGCCTGGGCGCCTGTTTGGCCGTCTGCCGGAATGGTGCTCTGACCATCGAGGAGCGCGAGGTTGAAGAATTTGACGAGAAGGCGGCCAAAGAGCATAATAGTTTGGCTCAAAGCCTTGAGCCTAATCATCAGGCAAGAAGCCTAGATGCTGCCGTCACGCCCTGCACCCTGCCAATTACCCTGAAGCCGGATCAAAGGGCAAAGCCGGATTTTTCACAGGAGAAGATAAAGCCCGGACAAGACAACGCAAACGAGCTTTCCGGCTGGCCTATCCAGATGAGACTGGTTCGCCCCTGGGCCCCATACTTGCAGGGCGCCCGCCTGCTGGTGGCTGGGGACTGCACCGCCTTTGCCTATCCCGCCATTCAGAAAGATTTCATCCAAGGCAAAGTAGCCCTGGTGGGCTGCCCCAAGCTGGATGATACTGCGCCCTTTGTGGACAAACTTCGCGAGATTCTCAAGGCCAATGAGATCCAGGACATTACTGTGCTGCACATGACCGTCCCCTGCTGTTCCCAGCTTGAGACCCTGGTAGCGGAGGCAGTGCTACGATCGGGAAAGAACGTGCCGCAAAAAAGCTATGTGGTGGGAATCGATGGCAAACTGATTCCGGAATAGGTGAATTGGGAACGATCAGAATAAAATAGAAAAGTTTTTACTGTTAAGAGGAGATAGTTATACCCATGGATTTCAGCCGTCGCTTTGACATGGCAGCAGGAGCCCTGGTCTTTCTGGTCTTTCTCGCCACAGTGTACCTGACCAAGGATTTCCTAACCACTATTTTGCTGAGCATAGTCATGGTATTTCTCCTCAAGCCACTTTATGCCGCCTTCTTTCGTCTGACACGGCAAAAGCAGATCTCCTCATTTTTCTCCATATTGATTGTCTTCATCATTATTCTGGCCATATTGCTTGGCATCACCACCGTGCTTCTGGTGGAGATATCCAATCTAGAAAAGTCCGGCGCCCTATCAGGCATCCAGTTCACCGCCCTAACCCAGGAGATCGACAAATGGGCCATGAGCGCCCTTCCCGGCTGGATTTATGATTATGTAAATGTCATTATACTTAAAAACGTACAGGAGATAAGCGACATTCCCATAACCATAGCCACCTGGCTCTTTCCCATTGCACAAAGAGAGCTGACCTCATTTGCCTCCAATCTGCCTGTGCTCTTTGCCCAGTTGATAGTAGTGGTATTCTTCACGTACTACATTCTCATAGACGGCAAAGAGTTCATGGCCAAGGCTGTGGACCTGATTCCCAAGCAGAAGCGAGGAATTGTAGTAGATTTTTTGCACGAGCTAAACAGCATCTATAACACCCTTTTCACCGTCTATTTCACCACATCTATGTTAAGCGGCGTTTTGGCGGCTATTGGCTTTTCCATGCTGGGCGTGCCCTATCCCTATTTGATGGGGGCAATTGTGGGCATCTTTACCCTCATCCCCATGCTCGGGCCGCCTTTCGTATTCGTTCCCATGGCCCTCTATTATCTGTTCATGGGGGACATGATCCGTTTCCTGATAATCATGGTATTCGGAACGGTGGCGCTCATGGTGATACCTGAGAATGTAATCCGCCCCCATCTGGCCATGAAGAGCGCCAGGATACACCCCATAGTCACACTGCTCGCGTATACCGCCCCCATATTCGTGGTGGGGATCATCGGCGTGATTGTCGGCCCCACACTCTACGGTTTTCTCCTGGCGGCCTACCGGGCGGCCATAAATAACCGGGAAGCTTGACGAATTGCAGACTTGACGAATGGAAAGCTTTATCTCTTTTTATAGGCCACTAGTTTAGTTCAGTTCCATGGAGCTTTAAAGATGGGCGTAGAAAATGGCTTGGAGAAGTTTGGTGCTATTGATGTTGCAGAGCTGCTGCTAACTGCTGATATTTATAACCGCACAGAAAATTTGACTGAAGACGACCTGCCCCCCAATATTCGCAAGCATTACTTCGATGTGCAGACCAAGAGTGTCAAAAGGCCGATTTATGTAACTAGCATAGATGCACAGAAGATTTATGGCATTGAGAATGTCAAAGCGGTCGTAAAAGATCTTACATTTGTGGCTTTTGAGGAATTTGGCTCCCAGCTCCGGCTGACTGTATTCGATGTGGCGGCCAAGTGGTTCGCCAATCAAAAGGACCTGGCCCGGATCAAATCGAATCCCACATTGGCCTACTTCTATGAGAACTATGATTCTCTGGATGTGAGCTATGCACAGGCCAGAAAAGCCAATAAGCCTCTCTCTGCCGACCGGGAGTGGATCGATGCCAAGATAAAGGAGCTATGCAAGGATTCCAAGGAGGCGGAAGATCTTCTCAAGCTGGCCTACATCAAGGCCCCCGAGGATGTGAGAGACAGCATTGCCGGCCTGATTTTAACTGAGGATCAGAAGTCTGAGATAGAAAAGATGGGCAAGGCTCTGAAAAACCGGCAATACCTGCGAGAGATCGGACTCTATGAAATCGGCAAGCTTCTTTTTGTCGGCCCGCCGGGTACAGGCAAGACCTCTACCGCCCGGGCTCTTTCCAGTTGGTTTTCCCTTCCCATTGTAGAGGTTCGCCTCTCCATGATCACCAGCCAGTATTTGGGAGAGACCTCTAAGAACATCGACAAGGTCTTTGAGCTGGCCAAGAGGCTGTCCCCCTGCATACTGCTTATTGATGAGTTCGACTTCGTAGCTAAAACCCGTACCTCTGATGAGCATGGAGCCATGAAGAGGGCCGTCAACTCGCTCTTAAAAGCCATAGATGAGATCAGCCTGGTGGAGCACGGCGTTCTGCTTCTTGCGGCCACCAATCACCCTCAGCTCCTGGATTATGCCGCCTGGAGGAGGTTTGACAAGGTATTGAGCTTCCCCTTGCCGGACCAGAATATGAGGCGCATGATCCTGGACAAGGTATTGTCTCGCATTGATGCCGATGTAGATACAGCCGCGTTAGCAGGCGCGACGGAGGGCTACTCGGGCTCGGACCTGCGGTTGGTGATCAGGGAAGCCGTGCTCAATGCCCTCCTGGAGGATCGCAAACATCTAAACCAGGAAGATCTGGATATTTCCGTAGATGAGTTCCGGCGCAGGATCTCTGATTATAAGCGGAGCGTTACGGCATGAAGTACGAAATGTGGAAGGCATGAGGGCGGCATGAAGGTCACGCTCCTGGGCACGGGCGACGCCATCGGCACACCCAAGATCGGCTGCAAGTGTCCGGCCTGCATGGATGCCTTGCGAGGAGGACGCAGCCGCAGGATGAGGTTTTCCATTCTTATCGAGTCTGATGAAGATGAAGGCCGGGTTTTGGTGGACAGCAGCCCTGATCTGCGCTGGCAGCTCTTGAAAAAGGACATATCCAGTGTGGACGGCGTGATTTGGACGCATGCCCATTATGATCATTATGCCGGCTTTGGGGATTTTCACCGGGTGCAAAGTCATGTGGATGTCTATGCTTTGAAGGACACCATGGACTATATCTTAAACTATCTTTATTTCCTAAATCCTGTGCGCCATGACGCCCTGGCCTATCAGCCCTTTGATATTGCAGGAATGCAGTTCACCCTCTTTCCCGTCAACCACCCGCCCACTGAGACGGTGGGGGTGCGGATAGACGACGGCAATAAAGTGGTGGTGATCACCAGCGACACCAAGATGGAGATCCCTGAGCAAAGCCAGGAGCTGATGAGAGATGCAGATTTGATGCTGGCGGATGCCATTACTCCGCCGGGCTACACCATCAGCAAGCACATGACGGCAGACGAGGCCATGGCCTTGGGGGAGCGTTTGGGCGCGAAACGGCTGCTGCTCACGCACTTAAGCCACCTTTATCCACCCCACGAGATGGCCCTCAAGCAATGGCCACTGGGCCACGACATGATGGAGATCGTGCTGTGAGAATCCTGCAATACTATTCTTCCGCTGAAATATAGCGATAAAGACATATACGAAGAGCTATGAACTCCTAAAAGATGAAGAGGCTTACGGCTTATGTCTCGGGCAGTGTCCAGAAGACCGGATATAGAGCAAAAGTTGCTGATTTTGCCAGAATGCTGGGACTAAAAGGAACTGTGGAGAACCTTGACGACAGCCGTGTGAAAATATTGGCCGAAGGCAGTGAAGATAAGCTGAAGTGGTTTGAAGAAGCTATTAATATTAATGATAATCTGATACAAGTCTCCTCTATCGAAAGAGAATATTCAGAGCCGAAGGGTGATTTCAGCAGGTTCTACAAGCTTGTGGAGAAGGGAGAGACAGATTCTCGGCTGGATACTGCCGCATCCCATCTAAATAATCTCATTGGGGCAGTTAATAATTTGAATGATAATCTTGGCAGAAAGATGGATACTATGATTGATTTGAATGATAATCTAGGCAAAAAGATGGATACTATGATTGATTCGAATGATAATCTAGGCAAAAAGATGGATACTATGATTGATTCGAATGATAATCTAGGCAAAAAGATGGATACTATGATTGATTCGAATGAGAATCTGGGCAAAAAGATGGATACAATGGTCGATCTGCAAAGCGAGACCCTCAATGCCCAGGAAAACCTGCTGGAAGAGGTTCATGAGTCCAGAAAAGATCTGAAGGGATATCTGGAACAGAGATTTGAAAAGCTGGAATCGGAAGTAACTGAGATGCGAGCAGCTCTCAGGGAAAAAGGGATTATTTAGATAAGATCAATTTGTCATGCCTTTTTTGCATCTTCGCGCATGGCGCCAGACGACGGTTCACGCGAAGCCGCATAGCTCCGATGAGAGAATGACGATTATGTTTTGATTCTTACAAGAGAGATGTGCATGAGAATAATAATTATTTTAATCATTCTAATGCTACTGCCACTGGCTGTGATGGCCACATCTGTTGCGCCGGGCGTCCTGGAGAAGGATCCAGATAAGGATGGGACGGCAATCGCTCCCAATGATTTTAACACCACCCTGAATTATAGTTATGAGGAAATTGACCGCCATGCTTTGAATGCGCCCTCCTCTGCCGAAAGCTCTGTACAAGCCCTGGCTGCCTACTTGATCGAGCCGGCGAAAAATGATCGCGAGAAGGCCCGAGCCATATTCCGGTGGATCACCGAGAACATCGACTACAATGTGGAGGTTTTTTTCAAGGGAGGCAGCGGGGCCACGAACTCTGAGGATGTCTTGAAGAGCCGAAAATCGGTCTGCTACGGCTATTCCCATCTCTTCCTCTCCCTGGCCAGGGAAGCGGGCCTGCAGGCGGAGCGGATCAGCGGCTACGGTAAAGGGTACGGCTACCTGCCTGGCACGAACTTTCGCGGCCCCGCCAATCATGCCTGGAATGCAGTGAAGATAAACGGATCCTGGTATTTGATGGACTCTACCTGGGGGGCGGGGTATGTGAGTGGAGAAGGCAAGTATGTGCGCCGGTTCAATGATCACTTTTTTATGACGCCGCCCTCTCAGTTTATCTATAGCCACCTCCCGGAGGACGCCCAATGGCAGCTCCTGGATAAGCCCGTTTCCAAGCAGGAGTTTGAGAATCTGGTCTTTCTGGAAGCGGAATTTTTTAACCTGGGCCTGAAGCTCGGCCAAAGGAACGGAACGATAAGCGCGGATAAGCAGATCAATGTCTCCATCTTTGTTCCGAAGGACGTGATGCTGATGGCGAAGCTGGAGTATGCGGACGGCGCGGCTGCAGGGGATGGCCGCACATTTTGCCAGAGAGACGAAGAGCGGTTTGATATTTATGCACAGTTTCCTAAGCCTGGAAGCTATATTTTGAAGGCCTATGCCAAGCATAAGGACGAACCGGGCGACTACAACTCCGTTTTAGAATACCAGATCAATGCTGCTTCCGGCGGAGGCGCCGGCTTTCCCATGGCTTTCGAAAAGTTCAGCGAGACGGGGGCCTATCTCTACGTGCCGCTGGAGGGCCAGCTAAGGGTTGGGTCGAGCTACCTGTTCAGGATCAGGGTTCCGGGTGCCGAGAATGTCTCTGTGGTGTGCGGGGAGGAATGGACGAATCTCGCGATGCGAGAGGATCTGTTTGAAGGGAATGCGACTGCCAGGAAGGGGGATGTGGGGATCTATGCGAATTTTGGGGGAGATGGATGGGAAGGGCTGGTGAGGTACACTGCATCCTAATTTATCAATGTTTTTTGCTGGAAAGGGGCGGCAAAAATCTTGCGTATAGATGTTCTTGATCGATTCAGGGGCGCAGTTTTTCGCGCATGCTTTAGATAAGATGACATGGTTTTTTAAACTTAGTACACTGCAGCTTGCTGCGCGTGGGTGCGCCGCCACCGTTTCACTCACACCTCAAAATTCTCATCCAGCCCGAGTTCTCTGAGAGCTGACCTCATCTCTTTTACATCATTATCTGATGCATCAGGGACCTCAATCGTAACAACTAGGCGAGAGCCTTTTTTTACAGCATACTTTGAAATTATACTATTGGAAAATTGTATACGGCTCTGATATGGTATCTCGCCTTCCCATCGTGGCCGCCTAGATCCTTTTTCCCTGAGATAATTCGTAATCCACCAAAGAAATATTGACGAAATAATAAATATACTTAAATATATAATATAATTTGTAAAAAAAACTGAATAATGATCTATCTTATAAATATCATTCCTGACAATATCAGTTTTCCAAATACCTATAAGCATCAATATAGCCAAACTAATGACCAGATTGGTTATTTTAATTCTATTATTTCTAAATAAATAACATAAGTAAAAGCCTGATGCCAATAAGAGTGGCACTAAAATGAAATAGTCAGATGCTGAGGGAAAATTCTTGACATAATAGTTTACTTGACTATCTATATAAAATAGATAACTTAAAATCACCCCGTTATATATCGAGTAACCAATAAATTCAGATGACATTTTTGATAGAATCTCACTGAGATTTAGTGTCATAAGGATAACCTCTTCTTGATTTCGAAGTCCATACTATTCAAAAAAATGAAACGTTTAAAAAAATTTTCTAGAATGAAGCTAGATATTGACGTATCTTTCCTTGATCCTGTGCTCTTAATAGTTAGCTTTGTTGCGGAATTGATATCAGTTCCGCGCTCTGCTTCATTAATTTTCAAATCAAAGTGCTCGCCATTAAACCAATTGAAGGAAAATCT
>Ga0247841_10003777_pt1 | contig 27288 bp, 19 predicted proteins | sample LaCruzMarch2015__2_FD_192410 | JGI IMG/M metagenome (GOLD analysis project Ga0247841, IMG submission 192410) | Freshwater microbial communities from meromictic Lake La Cruz, Castile-La Mancha, Spain - LaCruzMarch2015_18m | ecosystem: Environmental > Aquatic > Freshwater > Lake | place: Spain... | reverse complement strand
ATGCAGGATATCGGCATGGAGAACAAAGGCCTGGAATACTCCCAATATGTTTCCAAAGAATCACTGGCACAGCAGGGAGGTTATGCCATGACCAACAAGGGACCTCAGCATGATGAGGCCTGGCTGATTTTTATGGATATGGTTAATAACCAGATTCCTACTTTTGAGAAAAAAGCCGAGGCCCTGCATTATTTCCCGATGTTCCGCACCTGGTTCGGTCTGGTCGGCCTTTGCAAACTTCCCTGGAACGACGTAGAGCCGCTCACAAATGCCGAAACGGATGAACCGGCCAAGGTTCCCGAGCATGTCGATAACTATGTAACCATCTATAAAGCCGTCACCGGAAAACCATTCGATAAAGTTGAAATGATCCGGATGTCGGAACGCGTTTATAATTTCCAGAGGATATTCAACCTACGCAGAGGTTACGGAACGCGGAAATATGACGCCCAGCCATATCGTGCGGCAGGGCCTGTTACCAAGGAAGAATATGAATCAAGAGCGGATCGTTATGACAAACAGCTTAAGGAAAAGATAGGTGTTGACCCAGCCGGTTTGTCAACTGAAGAAAAAATGAAACTCACGCGCAAATTCCGTGAAAATCAATATGAACAATTGCTGGATGCTGTCTATTTCAGAAGAGGCTGGACAAAAAACGGTATTCCGAAGATTGAACACCTGCAAAAACTTGGAATGGATTTACCGGAGCTGATAGAATTGGTGAAAGACAAGCAAGATTAGTGCTGAATATTAAGGTTTAAGTTCGGGAATTTTTTGCCCGGGGAGTGGCCGGGGGTGGTGAAATGACAATTATAATACGTTAATTTTCCTGACAAATATCTGATCAGGGGTTCTCCATCTAACAAAATATAACCCGGAAACGGGGAATAATTCATCCTTCACCCAACGACCCTGGATCGGCCGGTTACCATCATATTGCTTGCTATAAACCAATTTTCCGGTTAGAGTAAATATCTCAAAGACGGCCTTCCCTCCTGTTGGAAAAGCTTCAATATTTAATAGTTCCCCATCTCTCAATGGAATGGGATAAACATTAAAAGTATTCCTGGAAATGCCTTTTTCAGTTATTCCAACATTCTGATAACAATTACTCTGATACTGACTAATTATTTCCGACCGGATCGGACCATAGCTGTTTCCAACTGAAAAATAAATTGATCCATCAAAAATTGGACTTCCCGGGTCAATCGACTCGGTATAGTAAATATCTGCATGATAAGTGCCCGATTCAGAAATCTGAAAAGAAACAGAAAGGTCAAAATAACAAAAACAATAGGCTGCGGAACCAGTATCTATCTGGTACCAGATAATTTCATAGTCACTTTGTTCTATCTCCATACGGTATGCTGCTCCGCAATTTCGGTAAGCACCAGTTTGCCACAATGTTACCGTGTCTCCTGAAACCACGGCAAATAGGCTATCATATTGCGCAGTAGCTTGGGTTGCATAAAAAAATAAAATGGAGCAGATGGCAATCTTCAGCGTTCTCATAACATCAACTTTTAAGTTTATAAACACGAGATAAAGATAACAATTTTTAGCTTTATATGCAACTCCGACAAATATAATAACAATTTTTATTCTTCTATAATTAGCCTGAATCTTGTTGTGTTTTACCGCCTTTATAGTATTTTTGTCACGATATGCAAACAATCACATATCGAAAATTTAATAACCATGGGTAGATTAAAGCCAAGCAAGTTTGAAATATTTCTGAATTACAAGTTATGGCTATCATCAGTCACGGGCGAGGGCATTATTGAAGAAGACAAATATAAGTTGCTAAAACTAATAGATGCAAAAGGATCGCTGAAAGCTGCTTCCTCTGAAATGGGGATCAGCTACCGGAAAGCATGGGGAGACCTGAAAAAAGCCGAGAGCCTTTTGGGCTATGAACTGATTATCAGGCAACGTGGCGGAAAATCAGGCGGTACATCACTTCTAACTGACAAGGCAAAAAAACTTTTGGAAGCTTACGACGTCCTTCATACAAGAATGGATGATGCAGTGGAACAAGCTTATGAAGAGTTTAAGAATAAAACCAAAAACCTTGGATAATTATTATTCACGCAAAGGCACATATAAGATAGTGAAGACTAAGATTTTATATCATATTTTTGCGCTCTTATCAATATTCTTAGCGCTTTTTGCGTGAAAAAAAACAATTATGAGAAATCAATTTGTTATCCTGTTATTAATATTAATGATCTCCTGCCAAAGCTCAAATAACCCGCAGGAGGTTAATAGTAATAAGATTTCAGGTGACATTATCATTTTCCACGCCGGAAGCCTCGCTGTGCCATTTCAAAAGATTGCCAGGGCTTTCGAACGGGAATACCCGGGCACTAAGGTTCTGCTCGAAGCCGCCGGCAGTGTAGATTGCGCAAGGAAGATCACCGACCTGCATAAACCCTGTGATCTGATGGCTTCTTCGGATTATAAAATCATTCAAAAATTTCTTATTCCTGAATATACCTCCTGGTACCTGCCCTTTGCCGGTAATGAAATGGTCATCGCTTATACTGACAAAACAGCATTTGGTGATATAATATCTGCCCAAAACTGGCCTGAAATCCTCCTTAACCATGATATCCGGTACGGCAGGTCAGACCCAGATGCAGATCCCTGTGGTTACCGCACCCTGATGGTCATGCAGCTTGCCGGACTCTATTATGGCAAAACAGATCTTGCCGAAAAATTGTCAGCAAAAGACCAAAAATATATCCGTCCGAAAGAAGTTGACCTGTTAGCCCTGCTGGAGCTGCATGAGACAGATTACATCTTCATTTATCGCTCGGTCGCCATCCAGCATGGTTTGAAATTTCTTGAACTACCTGATGAAATCAATCTGAAGAAGATGAAACTGGATGAACATTACCATCAGGCAGGTGTTACCATAAATGGAAGCACGCCGTCCAGCAGCCTTGAGATTAGGGGTGAATCTATCGTTTATGCCATTACAAAGCTGGATAATGGTCCAAATCCAAAGGCTTCCGAGGCTTTCCTTCATTTTCTTTTAAATGATGATAAAGGTTTGAAAATCTTAAACGAATCGGGGCATAATTCTTTGATTCCAGTCGCGCAAAACCAGGAAATTTATCTTCCGGAATATTTGAAAAAATACACCATTAAAATAACAGATAGTATAACAACCTATGAAAAAGCTACAGATTATTAACCTTATGATCGTTTTTACCCTTTTATCCCAAACCGTGAAATCGCAGGAAATCACGAATGATTTTTATGACGATGCCGAGACATTCATTCTGAAAGGATTGACGACAATCCAGGTTGCCGGGGAAATCGGGAATCCGGAAGTGATCGACATTACAGCTCTTCCGCTACGCTCCCTGATTATAAAAGAAGCACTGGCAGATGGCGATTCAAACCGGTTCATCGGTGCATTCCGGTATGATGGTTACTCACTCTACGATATACTCAACCATGTTATTCTGAAAAAGAAAAATGAAGCTGAGTTTCCACCGATCATCGATATATTTGTGAAAGTGGAGAATGACCAGGGTGAAACGGTTGTGATCAGTTGGGGTGAAATTTATTACCCGGTTCATCGTCATGAAATCATTATAGCGACGAAAGTAGCCAGGATTGTTCCTTCAAAAACCAAAGATTTATGGCCATTGCCCGAAGAGACAAAGTTAATCATCAGCACTGACCTGCTGACTGAACGAAACATCCCTAATCCGTCAAAAATAACTGTCTATTCGGCATCTGCTTCATTTCCTATCAACCGTGAGTTGTCTCCTTTATTTTCTCCCGTGGTAAAAATTTTCATTGGTGATAAATACCTTGATGAAATAGTTACCTCGCCTGTTTTAGCGCAGAAAATGAAATATGAAACAATTTTCTACGGCAGGGGAAGAGGTATTCACAGCACAACGCCATTCAGGGGAAGTCTTCTGAAGGAAGCGTTACAGCCTTATTTTAGTATAAACAGAGAAAACCTTCGCAGAGGATATTTCATCATTGCTTCGGTGGATGGTTACCGTTGTATCTATACGTTAAGTGAAATTTTCAACCGGAATGACCAGGCGGAATTACTTTTAATTGAGGATCAGAAAAATGATGACGGGGGAACTTTCCGCCTTTTCCCGGCTGCAGACTTCTTTTCAGACCGGGCAATTAAAGCGGTATCTGAAATCAGGTTAATGACGGATTAGAACAAATGAAACTCCCCGCCGCAAGCAGCGGGGTATCTTTTTAACCAACGGGTTAACCCGTCGGTTATAATACTTTCGCCCCAAGGGGCGGGGAATTAACCCGACGGGATTAAATCTTTGATATTGATTTTAAGCTGTTTTGAGCAAATAAATGCTTTTCAAAGATCCGATAACATATTTCCGGTAACCGTTGTTACAAAGTGAAAATTTATCGTAAATTTTGCCGGGGATGAATTGATATTACCGGTAAATTTCCCAAGGCATGTATGAGGGTCATTCATGATGAGATCTTCTAAGAAGGTTATTCCTGCTTCTTCAACATTCACTGGCTGTTCAACAATAAGCAGGTTTTCCAGAGCCACTGTCGGAATGACTATCATCGTCTGTGTTTCTGATCCATTTTCATTGCTGGCAGTCAGTAAGCCATTAGTCAGGATCTGATCACCAATCCCACTGAGAGAAACAAGAAAGCAAGTTGCCGACTGTACCTCAACCGTTTCAATATTTTCAAATTTTTCCTCAAAACTGGAAACATATTCTGTAGCATCCAGGAGGTACCTCTCTTCCAGAGCGGTACTGTCAGAATTCACGTCAATCGTCAGATCAAACTCAAAATCCTTTGAGAAATTGACATCATTACAGGAAGAAAAGGCAATTAGGAGGGTGGTATAAAAGATAGGGTAAAACAATCTTGTACTCATAATTACCAATTTTGTAAGTTAATGGGCAATATGCCTTATTATCATTGTCAAAATGCAATGAACTATTCATTAATCTTACAACAGGAAAAAAGTCATATTAAAAAGTGAGAAAAAATATCTCTTAAATGCCACATTATCTCCTCAATTCAAACTTTTCACCCAGGTATACTTTCCTGACCTGCTCATCATCAGCGAGTTCCTGGGAAGTGCCTGATTTTAAGACTCTACCTTCGAACAACAGATAGGAACGATCGGTGATATTTAAAGTTTCATGGACATTATGATCAGTGATCAAGACACCGATATTTTTATCTTTCAGGTGAGATACGATCGCCTGGATGTCTTCGACAGCAATAGGATCTACACCTGCAAAGGGTTCATCAAGAAGGATAAAATTGGGATTGACCGCGAGTGAACGGGCAATTTCAGTTCTTCGCCTTTCTCCCCCCGATAATTGAATTCCCTGGCTTTTACGTACGGTATTGAGACCAAACTCCTCGAGCAATGACTCGAGTTTCTCTTTTTGCTCAGACTTTGAATGATTTGTGAATTCAAGGACAGCCCGAATATTATCTTCCACGCTCAGCTTCCTGAAGACTGAAGCTTCCTGTGCAAGATAGCCAATTCCACGTTGTGCCCGCTTATACATCGGTTCTTCCGTGATTTCGTCATCATCCAGGAAGACCTTTCCGGAGAAAGGTTTAATCAGGCCGACGATAATATAAAAAGAAGTCGTTTTGCCCGCGCCGTTCGGACCAAGCAGTCCTACTATTTCACCCTGCCGTACTTCAACGGAAACATCATTGACAACTATTCGCTGCCTGTATTTTTTAACGATTTTTTCAGTCCTGAGAATCATATATTCACTTTCAAAGTTTAGAACGAAAAATTAAATGAAATAAATATCCTAAACCGGTCAACATGCGGTCCATCCAGGTGAGAGAGCCTCCAAACCGCATCAATCCTTCCAACTTTAAAGATATTCTCAATACCCACACCAGCTTCAAAATAAGGTTTGGTCACATCCCCGCTGTTCACTGGAAAGACTGAATAATCTTTATTTGCTTCCGACAGGCTTCCCCATACAGCCCGGCCCTGCACTACCTCCCTCCACTCCAATTTACGCATCAAAGGAATCCTGTTCAACAACAATCCATCAAAATGATGAGTGTAGCAGAGTGAAGCATAAAGATCACTAATAAACTCATAATAGTTCATCATATTGCCTGCTTCGGAGTAATAAAAGAATGATTCGTTGCCCTCGTGTATCTTTAAAAACGGGTATGGAAGTTTACCCCAGATTTTTCCAGTCTCAAAAATATACTTTGACCAACCGATATTAGCCACATTAAACCATTGCTTTATCTTAAAATGCAGACGGTGATATTCCACATCGCTGTCGGGGAATCCCGGGATTCCATATCCATACAAAAGCTCCAGTACCGGGTATTTGGTGCCCAGCGTTGTCCTTTCAAACTCTCCATAAATATACCGTTCACGGAAGGCAAATCGGGTATATAGCTGTATTTCATTGGAGACTAATGAATTATCAATATTCTGTCGACCGTTGTTATTAATAATGAATTTATCGTCACCGATTGCAAATACATCACGCCGGATAAACCTGATGGTATTGGAAAAACCCGTAAACCATTCATGTTCATAGAAAGCCTTGTATTCTCTTACCATAGTCAGCTTGTTGGCAGGGCTTCTCCGCAAAAACGAAGCAAAGAAATTGTCTTCACTGAATGCATTAGGGTTCTGCCCCAACTGTTCCATGTCATACCTGAAGGATAGTCCGAAACTTCGCCTTGGATTCTTACCAACCATATACGTCAGTCCCATGGCATATTTAAATTTTTCATCCCTGGTGCCGTAAGCCACGTGCCCTTCCAGCATCAGTTTTTTACTGAATTTATTGCTGGTACGGCCGCCAATCCTTAACCGTAGTCCTTCAATCGAATTAAAACTAATGAACTTATATAAAGGACCAATCTCAAAATTACCGGTAATCCAGTATCCTGTAACGATCAGGCTTCCAACTTTTTCGTAGAATTTATAAATGGGAACTTTTTTGATCGAATCGACCATCTCATAGATTTGCTGTTCAGTCACTTCAAGGCTGTCAGGCCGGTTTTGCTTCCACCAGTTATCATCCCGCCGGTAGGCCTCGCTTTCAACAATCACATTAATTGGAGTAGTATAAAACTCATCAGATTTTGGTTGATCAAATATATATTGGTTATAAGTAGTGGTGCGGTGTCCAAAGATCCCGACCGCTTTCAGCGTATTTCCCTCGAACGGATTCATATCAACCAGGCGATAATCACGTATCAGCGTCCAATATTGACCATTGACTTTTTCATAAGTTTGTGAAATATAGAAGTCATTCACCCAGTTGAAATTAGCATCCACTGCCACCCTCATATCAACCTGTTTAACCGCGAATGTCGTATCATGGATCCATAAGGTGCCATAAAAAGTGAGTTCCTGTTTTCTTTTTGGTTCAAACCTGATCTGGTAACAACTCTTTCCATCCATCAAAACTGTATCTTCCAGAAAGTACTCATAGGCAGAAAATCCAAAATTTGCAACAGGGCTGACAAAATTTTTATCAAAGATATTCAGGTAGTTATCATAAATATTGACATTCAGGAACAGTCCACCCAGGTATTGGGTAAGGCTCTGGTTTTCAATACCGGATATTTGACTGGCTTTAATAATCTCACGGGTAGCCCGGGGTGATTTCCTGAAATAAAAATCCGAAAGTGTTTCTGTTAACAAAGCCGGTAAAAATACTTTTTGATTTAATTCACTTGTATCCAGGTTTTCAAAAACAAAATCTATGGGTTTAAAGATTTTTCGGTCCTGAAATTTTTCATCAAGGTTATTCAGGTCGATTTGAATTTTATTATAAGACTCACATTGATAATACTGTATCTGATCTGGATTATTGAATTCTTTCATTTTAAATACACGGCGCATAAGCAGCTCTATCCATCTTTCTTCCGGCCTTATCTGTATTTCAGACAAAGTAGTCAAGGATTCGACCATCGAAAAATCAATTACCTGGGAAATTCCCTTTTTAACGGCCATTTTAAGGGTTTTATAGCCGATCGAAGAAGCATAGATCGAATCACCGGGCAGGGTTGTCACCAATGAAAATGATCCTTTCAAATCTGAAGTTACTCCAATAGTTGTATTTCTGAAGTAAATATTTACAAAAGGTATGGGTTGACCAGTAGCAGCATCGGTAACTTTTCCGGTGATCTTCGTTTCTTGTGCTGCAACACTTAAAATAAGTGCTATATTAATAAAGATCAGCAAAAGAATATGTTGGTAATATCGGATCATCGTTAAAAAAGAGAGTAGTTCAGTTTAAGAAAGAACAAACAAGCATAGAAGCGGTTCAAAGTATTCCTTCCTTCAAAATATCATGTAAATGGATAACGCCGACATACCGGTTGTTTTCGAAAACCGGAAGTTGCGTAATGTTATGCTTGCGCATGAGTGACAACGCTTCCACCACCAGGCTGCCGGCCTGTATGATCTTGGGGTCGACGGTCATAATATCTTTTGCCTTTATCCCTGATATATGATCATTTTTCTCCAGCATACGCCGCAGGTCACCATCAGTGATGATTCCCAACATTTTATCATTGCTCATCACAGCGGTAGCCCCTAATCTTTTAGCAGAAATTTCCATAATTACCTTTTGTATATCGGCATCCATTTCAACCTTTGGAACATCATTATTAATATAAAGGTCAGAAACACGGAGATATAATTGTTTGCCAAGAACGCCGCCGGGGTGAAGCCTGGCAAAGTCGCCGGGAGTAAAGCCCCGGCACTCCAGCAAAGCTACAGCAAGCGCATCGCCAATGACCAATTGAGCTGTAGAACTGGCTGTTGGAGCCAGGTTATATGGACAGGCTTCTTTTGGCACAGAAGCATCAAGGATATAATCAGCGGTTTTAGCCAGGTAGGATTGGGTATTGCCGACCAATGCCACCATTTTATTGCCATGTTGCCTCAAAAGAGGGATTAAAACTTTTATTTCAGGCGTTTCTCCACTTTTTGAGAGACAAATTACCAGGTCATTTTCCTGGATTATCCCTAAATCACCATGAATGGCATCTGCCGCGTGCATAAAAATAGCAGGCGTGCCGGTAGAATTTAATGTGGAAACAATTTTATTCGCGATAATCGCGCTCTTACCAATTCCGGTAATAATCACCCGTCCTTTGCTGTCTGAAATCAATTCAACCACACTTACAAAATCATCATTTACAGCCAATTGCAAGTTTTTTATAGCATCCAGTTCGGCTTGAATGGTATGAAGGGCAATCTGCTTTATTTCTTCTCTGGTTTTCAAAACAATCAGAATTTCACTCGTTTAGATTTAAATCTATATTCAAAAAAAAATTAAAATATTTACTGGTTGTCAAACTTTTTTCAAAAAATAGTATATTTATAAAAATATATTCTACTATCAACAGTTATAGATTTCTCGTAATTACTCACAAAGATATTCAATTTTAGGACGCAAGCATGATAGTTAAGGAAGCAGTATCGATGAAGGAAGTACTGAAGGATGTGTTTGGCTTCGACAACTTTAAAGGTAACCAGGAAGCAATTATCAAACATCTCCTTGCAAAGAAGGACACATTTGTAATAATGCCGACAGGCGGCGGAAAATCACTTTGTTACCAGCTCCCGGCCCTGATGTGCGAAGGGACGGCAATTATTGTTTCTCCGCTTATAGCGCTTATGAAAAACCAGGTAGATAATCTGCGTAATTTTGGAACGGAACACAACCTGGCGCACTTCATGAATTCGTCGCTCAGTAAGGCTGAGATGAAAGAAGTCAGGCAAGACCTTGTAGACGGCAGCACCAAGTTACTGTATGTCGCTCCGGAATCACTCACTAAAGATGAGAATGTGGAATTCCTCCGCAACATTAATATATCTTTCTATGCTATCGATGAAGCTCATTGTATTTCCGAATGGGGACACGACTTCAGACCGGAATACAGAAGGATCAGGCCTATTATTGAAACGATCGGGCAGGATGTTCCCCTGATTGCACTGACAGCTACAGCCACACCTAAAGTACAGCAGGATATCATCAAAAATCTTGAAATCCCCCAGTCTACTGTTTTCAAATCTTCATTTGACCGGCCAAATCTATATTATGAGATCAGGCCCAAGACCGAATCAGTTGTAAAAGATGTTATCAAATACATCAAATCCAATTCAGGTAAGTCGGGCATTGTTTATTGCATGAGCCGGAAAAAAGTGGAAGAAATGGCAGAAAACCTTGTAGTGAACGGGATTAAAGCCCTTCCCTATCATGCAGGTCTTGAATCGAATACCAGGAAGACAAACCAGGACAGGTTCCTGATGGAAGATGTTGATGTAATTGTGGCTACAATCGCTTTCGGTATGGGGATCGATAAACCCGATATCAGATATGTGATCCATTATGATATGCCCAAGAGCCTGGAAAGTTATTATCAGGAGACCGGACGTGTGGGCCGTGATGATGGTGAAGGCAATTGCATTGCATTTTACAGCTACGATGATATCCTGAAACTGGAAAAGTTCATGAAAGATAAACCTGTCGCCGAACAGGAAATTGCCAAAGAGCTTCTCCAGGAAACTGTTGCTTATGCAGAATCAGCCGTTTGCCGACATAAATTATTATTGCATTATTTTGGTGAAGAATTCACGAAGGAGAATTGTGGTTCATGCGATAATTGCCTGCATCCTAAAGCCAAATTTGAAGGAAAAGATTTCATCAAGCTGGCCATAGAAACCGTTCTTGCTGTCAAACAGCAATTTAAAGCCAAGCATATTGTCAATATTATCTTTGGCAAGAATTCGACCACGATGAAATCTTTTAAGCATAATCAGCTTGAAGAATTCGGAAAAGGGGCTGATGAAGATGAAAGATTCTGGAATGCTGTTGTCAGGCAGGCACTCATAAGCCAGCTTCTGGTAAAAGACATCGAAAACTATGGTATTTTAAAGATCAGTAAGGAAGGCCATAAATTCCTGAAAAAACCTTATTCCATCATGCTTACGCATGATCGTGATTATGACAATCTGGAAGAGGAAGAAGATATTATGGAAGGCGCTCATAAAACAAGCACCGCCGACAAGACACTTTTTTCACTGTTGAAGGACCTTCGCAAAGAAATATCGCGGAAAGAAAATTTACCTCCGTTTGTTATTTTCCAGGATCCATCGTTGGAAGATATGGCGATTCAATATCCGATAACGTTTGACGAACTTCATCAGATTACCGGTGTGGGGGTTGGTAAGGCACAAAAATATGGCGAACCTTTCCTGAAACTGATCGAGCAATATGTCGAAGAAAACGATATCATCAGACCTAACGATATGGTAGTGAAGTCGGTGATTAATAAGTCCGGTTTGAAAGTTTACATTATTCATAATATCGACCGGAAACTGGCACTTGAAGATATCGCTGTTGCCAAGAGTTTAACTGTCAGTGAGTTACTTACTGAGGTTGAGCGGATCGTTTCTTCAGGCACAAAACTCGATATTAAGTATTATATCGATGAATATGTGGATGAATATCACCAGGAGGAGATATACGATTATTTTCATGAAGCAGATTCGGATTCAGTTGAAGACGCCCTGACTGCGCTGGGAGAAGATGAATATACTGAAGAAGAGATCAGGCTGATGCGGATTAAATTTATGTCGGAGGTTGGTAATTGATGAAAAATATTTTAGGCTGGCTGTGCCTTCTTCTTTCCCTGGGTTCATGTTATCGTTCAGCTCCGGATCCATCTTTTAATATGACACTGGTCATACCGGCAGACTCTATGGTTACGCTGCTAACTGACCTTCACACAGCTGACGGAATTGTAAGTACCTTAAAGGATAAAAAAAAGCCTGTCGAACAACTATCAACTGAATATTTTGAGGCCATTTTAAAAAAACACGCCATTGGCAGGGATGTTTTCGAAGAAAGTATGCGTTACTATGCCTTTCATGCGGAAAAACTTAATGAAATTTATGAACAGGTGATCATTAATTTGAGCAAGCAGGAAAGTTGGTTTCAGCCTCAACAAGAAATAAAAGCGCCTGTTCCTTAAGGGTTTTTCTTTGTGAGTGTAGCTGAACAGTCATATTCATAGGGGGGAATGACCAGTGTATAATTCCAGGTGATGGTCCCATCAGGCTGATAGGTACCTTTCCCTTCAACTGTCCAGCCTTCTCCGATTATTTGGGAAGAAACATGTATAGAATTGGAAACGACAAGTCCAACTGCCGGATCATAACCAGGACCCGGGTTTCCAAAATTATATATGAGTACCTGTGAATTATTCCCGGGATCCTGAACAATTGTATCATTATAGTTCAACCGGTTGCAAGTTTCATTTACTTTCCAAACGCCCAGGAATTTTGCTACAGGGTCATCCGGATCAACGTTATCATCTGTGGGAAGGCAGGCAGGTATTTGTAATACGAGCAAACTAATCACGATCAATAAAATCCTGGTTTTCATAAGAACAGTTTTTTTAACATCTTTTCAAAAATTGTGCCACTAAAGGGACTCCATCCCGCGGGATGGAGTCCCCCCTATTGACCTTGTAAGTTCGACGGCCAGGCTGCTGGCCCCGATACGAAAATAATCCTTGTGGAACCATTGTTCGCCTAAAACATCAAGTAAAAGCCGTGAATAGAGCAACGCCTGTTCAGGCGTTCTGATCCCGCCCGCAGGCTTGATTCCAATCGCTTTGCCGGTCTTCTCCAGGTACTCGCGGATGGTATCGAGCATGACAAGGAAGGCTACCGGAGTGGCGCCTGTTGAAATTTTCCCGGTTGAGGTCTTGATGAAATCTGCTCCCGCCAGAATGGCCAGTTCGCTTGCCCTGCGGATTAGGTCAACCGATGGCAATTCGCCTGTTTCGAGGATCACTTTCAAATGCGTTTTGCCACATGTTTCGCGAATGGCCGACAACTCGTCAAATACTTCTGATTCAAGTCCTTCCAGGAGTTTTCCCCTGCTCATCACGGTGTCGATCTCATCCGCACCCTCGGCAATGGCGTATTTTATTTCTTCCAGTTTGACATGTAAACTGGTCTGTCCCGACGGGAAACCACCGGCTACCGATGCAACCCGGATCCCGGTTCCTTTAAGCTCATGACTGGCATATTTCACCATTGATGGATACAAACATACTGCCGCCGCGTCCGGGAATTCCTTGTCAATTGACGAAAATCTCGCCTGGCGGCTTAGATTGACCACTTTTTCCTTTGTATCCGATCCCTCCAGCGTGGTGAGATCCAGAAAGCCTAATAATTTAATGTAAATATTTTGTTTTTCAACTTCGGCAAAAGATCGGGCAAGTATCTCTCCTACGCGCTGTTGCAACGATTCTTGTTGATGGGGATATTCTCCGAAAATATGGTGCATCTCTTATTCTTTTAAAGCATGAAGATAAGGAAAAAACAGATGACTTTAGAAGTCATGGCAGGATTTTAAATTTGCCTTTTTCTTTTATACCGCGGAGACACAAAGACGCAAAGAACCACAAAGAATAAATTGGCAACCCTCCTTCAAATTATTATCTTTGTAATCACAATCCAGCTTCAGCAATGTTGAATTACCCGACTTTAAAAAGATCAGTTTTGCTGATCATACAAACAGCACTTATATTCATACTGATCAACTCCTGCACTGAAAAGAAGGATCCTCCCGATTATTATACAGACACTCCGATTGCCGGATTTAGCTGGTCAGGCAATGATGGCCCGGCACCTGTTACCGTGCAATTTATCAATACTTCCCTGAATGCGGACCAGTTTGAATGGAATTTTGACGATGGCCAGGTATCTTCAGAACGTGATCCGCAACATACCTTTTATAATAGCAGCAAAGAACCCAAAAACTTCAATGTGGTTTTAAAAGCCACGGATTCTCCATCAGGTCTTTTTCAGCGTAAATCAAGGGTTATTGTCATTCAACCTCAAAACTAAAGCGGTAAAGCACACATCGTCTGATCTCTTACCAGGGATACCGTATAATCATCTGGCGCTTAATTGGATGAACCAAATAACCGTAGCCTGAATTTAAGCGGATCGCTTTTTATGAATTAAGATTAATTACTAAATTATATAAGATTAGGAAAGTTTACCGTTATTTTACAAAAAAATTCCCGGTTTGATGAAGCTAAAATTCTTCCAGATATTTCTGATTGCTGCTATTTACAATCTTGTTTTCATGGGAAATCTGTCTGCACAGACCTGGAATTTTATCAAGGAACGTGACGGAATTAAAGTATATACCAGAAGTGAAGAAAACACCGCACTGAAATCTTTTAAAGGTGAGACCTATCTGAAGACAGACATGGCTGAGATCAGCAAGGTCATCGGGAAAATTGAGAGCTTTGATTGGTGGGATGATGACATCAGCGAAATCAAAGTACTGGATTACGAAGAAGAAAAGCACATCAGGTATTACCTGGTTTATGATGTTCAATGGCCTTTCAGCGACCGCGATTTATGTGTTGAGGCGTTGATCAACAATGACCCAATAACAGGTAGAAGGGTAGTGCGCGCAACGCCGCTTTTTGGTGTTATTCCTGAGAAGCCTGGTCTGGTCCGTATTAAAAATTACTGGCAACAATGGACTATGGAGACTGCCGGCAATGAAATGATCCACCTCACACTGGAAGGGTCTGTTGATCCTGGAGGAATTATTCCAGACTGGCTGATAAACATGGTAATCACAGATACCCCTTTGAATATAATGAGAAAGGTCCGGGAACAGGTGGAAGTCGAGTGAAATAATGTGTAGGCTGGGTCCGGTCATGGCCTTTAACCCAGAAGCTAAAAAAAATTCAATTAAAAACGTGCGGATGTAATAAACTAAAAAAAATTTCAGATATTTGTTCTGGAGCCGTTGCAAAAAAGACGGGAAAAGCTATGAATAAAGAAGACCAGTATCTTACAGAAGCTCAAATGCTGCGATTAAAGGCAGAAGAACAACTAAAAAAAAACCAAAAAAAAGTACGAACTCTTACTGTGGAAACAGATGTAAGAAAGCTTTTACATGAACTCCAGGTACACCAGATTGAATTAGAAATGCAGAACGAAGAGTTGCGTCAGGCAAACGAAAAGGCAGAAACGGCACTAAAAAAATATACCATGTTATACGATTCTGCCCCGATGGGATATTTTACACTAGATAGCGATGGCAGTATCTGTGATTTGAACTTTACTGGCGCTGAATTGCTTGGTGATAAACGTTTTGCTTTGGTAAACAGCAATTTTAAACTATTTATTTCCCAGGAATCAAAGGCTGCATTTAACACTTTTTTCAGGAAAATTTTTACTGGTGAAGCTAAAGAATCATGCGAAGTCATGCTTGGGTATGACAATAATTTCTTATGTTTTGTTTATATGGAAGGGATCGTCACCGGTGACGATGACAGGAAATGCCTTTTGTCAGTGGTGGATATCTCTGATTTAAAAAATCGGCACAACACATAAATGGTTGTTTAATTAATAGTATTACCTATTCCGGTATTTGAGATTATATTATAGTAATAACTGTCTTTCGCTGGATAATTCATTTTATTCCACCTGATCCATGACAATTAATAAGCGATATATATTTCTCATCAGTTTGTTGCTATTTGCTCTCCAGGCTTTTTCCCAGATGTACATTCTCAACGAAGATTTCAATGGGGCAAGCGGAACAAATCCGCCCAATGGGTGGAATAATATAGTTATTTCAGGAGGTTTAAACGATAAATGGCATTTTGATAATCCTGGAAAACGAACCTTATACTATCCCATTACCGAACCTTTTGCCATTTTCGATAGTGATTCCACTTCTGCGAATGGAGAACCTGAGAACATTGCACTGGAAACACCTTTGTTTGATGCTTCAACAAGTAATTATATTTTATTGAATTTCGTCCATACTTTCGATACAGGTACAGGAGGAACCGCGACCATTGAAGCTTACGACGGAGATATCTGGCATGATGTGATCACTTATTCATCTTCCACTTCAAATCCTTCAACAGAAATAGTAGATCTTTCTGCTATCACAGGCGGTATTCCAAACGCCAGACTGCGGTTTAAATGGTCAGGCAATGGAAGTGGGTACTGGGCCATTGATAATATCAGGATTTACGCCTCACTGCCATTAGACGGCGGAATTGTATCCCTGGACAGCCCTAATTCCCCGGTTGTGCCCGGCGTACAAAATGTGGAAATAACCCTGGGGAATTTTGGATATAACACCCTCATTTCTACTAAGATTAATTGGACAGCCAACGGAGTCTCCCAACCTCAGCACGACTGGAATGGATCCATCGGATTCGGACATACAGAAAGCAGTATTGTTATTGGCACTTATGATTTTCAGGAGCCTGTACTATTAAAAGTCTGGCAATCCAATCCAAACGGACAGTCCGATCTGAATCCCTACAATGATACGGTATCAAAATATCTCGTGGCAGCTCTTTGCGGAACTTATACCATCGGGGGAAATAATCCGGATTTTACCTCTTTTTCACAGGCTGCCGATGTGTTGAATATTGCCGGGATTACCTGTCCGGTAACATTTTTGGTAAGGAATGGGATATATTACGAACAGTTTGAACTAGGGGATATACAAGGAACTTCAGAAGTCAACACGATCACGTTTCGTTCGGAAAGCGGCGATAGTACCCTGTCTTCTTTAAAGATAATCCCCGGGGCATTGAAATATGAGTCGATGATTTACCTGGATGGCTCACAGTATATCTCTTTTCAGGATTTAGGATTAGCCACCGGGTCTGCAACCAACAGCAATAATGCTGTTCTTATAAACAGCGCTGAGAATATTAGTCTTACCGGCTGTTTTTTTGAGGTCCGGAATCAATTAGATTATGGAATAGTAATTCAAGGAGGTAGCCGGTTCATAGAAATTGAACAAAACCGCTTTGAGAGCAACAGTGCAAAGGCTGGCGCAATAAATATCTCAGGTGAACTGACACGTGAGATCAATATCAAGGGGAATAACATCAAAGGAGCGACAGACTGGCTGTATTCGACCATCAAGATAGAAGACTATTCTGGGAATATAAATGTGTCCGGAAATTACCTGGATAGATGTTACAGGGGCATTTACCTGTCAAAATCAGATAGTGTCCTGATCCGGGATAATGTGATAAATAATTCAAATGATGGGGTGTATATTGATGATTTGTGTTCCGATATAGAAATATCAGGCAACCGGCTCACCAATATCAAAAGCCATCCGAATGTTCCACAAGGTACAAGTGGGATAACGGTGAATAAATCAACAAAAATAGACCTGTTTAACAATTTCATACATACCATGGGAGACGGGCCGGTCATGGGTATCAGTCTGGAAGTAGTTACATTATGCCGGGTCAATTTTAACAGTATCAACATCACCAACGACGATTTCCAGGGAAAAAGCAATGGAATACTGCTTTCAGAAAACAATGAGGTCATAGCCAGGAACAATATTTTCATGGTATTGCACGCCGGTACACCTGTTAATATTGTTGAGTATTCTGCTCAACTTGATTTTGACAAGAATGATTATTACAGTTTTGATAAAACAATAGGATATTATAACGGAACCCGCTACACCGATCTCACGGGCTGGACAAATGCTGTGGGTATGGATTTAAATTCTTTGTCGGTAATACCATTTTACACATCCGATACTGACCTTTCAATCAATCAGACACTTTTGAATAATGCCGGGACTACTGTATCCGGAATCGAATTTGATATCGATGGCGCATTAAGGGATCCTATCAATCCGGACATGGGGGCAAAAGAATATGATTTGTGCGCAATTGATGCCGGAATAAACGCTGTAGTAAGCCCTGAAAATCCATTAAACGGAGGATTGCAAGAGGTCGGCGTTTTATTGCAAAACCAGGGAACCAGCACGTTAACAACCGTAAAGATATACTGGTCGGTTAATGATGAAGATCAATCTTTGTTCCCATGGTCCGGGAACCTGGACGCAGGGGCAAATATCGAAGTTGCCATTGGCGATTATAATTTTCAGCCAGGTATATTATATACATTAAAAGTCTGGACTGAAGAACCTAATAATGCTACAGACTGCAACAATAAAAATGATACGATATTAAGCCGTGAACTGGCTGTCCCGCTTTGCGGAACATATACTTTAGGAGGAAACAATCCGGATTTCATGACCATTCATGAAGCCGTAACCCTGTTAAACCTTGCCGGGATTACCTGCCCGGTCACCTTCCTGGTCAGGGATGGAATTTATTACGAACAGCTTATAATTAAGAAAATTCCAGGCACATCCGAAGAGAATACGGTCACATTTCGCTCCGAAAGTGGTGATAGTACACATGTTGTGATAAAAATCGATTCAAATGCATTAAAATTTGAATCAATGATATACATTGACAGGTCACAGCGTATCATTTTTGAGGGATTAGGATTTATAACCGGGGCTGATATCGGGTTTTACAATAATGCAATTCTATTGAATGGCGCAAAGAATTTAACATTTATAGGATGCTATTTTGAGCCCAGAAAAGACTCCGACCTTGGGATTGGGATACAGGGAGGAAGCCAGGGGATTGAGGTTAAAAACAGCAGGTTTGAGTGCATCAGCGCCAGGGCAAGTGCCATTAATATAACCGACGAACAGACAAGGGATATCAATATTGAGGGAAATCAAATCAAAGGAGCAACAGAATGGGGTTATACAACAATAAGGATCGGGAGTTATGTCAGTAAAGTAAATGTGACTGGAAACCTGATAGAAAATTGCTATCGGGCAATTTACCTTATAAGTTCTGATAGCGCTCTGATCCGGTGTAATGTCATAAAAACTGCCAATGATGGAATTTTTGTCGATGATTGGTGCAACCAGGTTGAAATTTCAGGCAACCGGCTCATCAGCATCCTGAGTCATGAGAATGCGCCGGATGGTACCAGCGGGATACTTGTTAATAACGCCAGGGAGATCGACATATTCAACAATTTTTTACATACTGCCGGAGATGGGCCTGTAACAGGGATCAAACTTCAAAATACCACGCTTTGCCGGGTTAGTTTTAACAGTGTAAATGTAACCAACACAGATAACCTGGGAAAAAGCAGGGGGATACTATTGAAAACATGCAGTGGGATCATAACCCGAAACAATATCTTCAATATTACCAATTCGGGTACCCCTGTTTATATTACAGCCTATGCACCGCAACTTGATTTTAACCAAAACGATTATTATAGCTTTGATCAGACAATAGGCTTTTATAATGGAAACCGTTATACCGACCTCCTGACCTGGAGGGATTCACTGGGCATGGATATGAATTCCTTATCGGTTACGCCGTTTTTTACATCAGCGACTGACTTATCCATCAACCAGGCGTTATTGAACAATGCAGGAGTTGCTGTTGAAGGGATCATGCAAGATATCGATGATACCATGAGAGACCCTGTACATCCGGATATTGGTGCTAAAGAATATAGTATCTGTGCAAATGATGCAGGCATTAATGCAATTGTAAGCCCTGAAATTCCCCTGATTAACGGGACGGCAGAAGTCTGGGTGTTGCTCCAAAACCAGGGGACCAATGCGCTGTCAGATGTGATAATTAACTGGCAGGTGAATACAGATTTGCAAACTCCTTTTTCCTGGTCCGAAAACCTGGCAGCAGGAGCAAACGCAAAGATAAATATCGGGGAATATGATTTTCAGGATGGTAAATCTTATATTATAAAAGCATGGACCTCTCAACCGAATAATACCTCAGATTGCAATAATATTAATGATACGATTTCAAGCCGCGAGCTGGCAGGGCCTCTGTGCGGCACTTATACTATCGGAGGAGACAATCCGGATTTTGAGACATTTTTTCAAGTGGCACATGTGTTAAATACGGCTGGTATCAGCTGTCCTGTAACCTTTATGGTAAGGGATGGGATCTATTATGAAAAACTCATCATCTGGGAAATAGCAGGAACATCACCAGAAAACACCATCACATTTCGCTCGGAAAGCGGCGACAGCACCCTTGCGGTGATTCAGATTGACCCGGAGGCATTGAAATATGAGTCAATGATTCTACTGAAGGGATCACAACATATCATTTTCAAGGGGTTGGGGCTATTCACCGGGTCTGAAGTAAGCGATGCCAATTATGCTATTCTGCTTGAAGGGGCAAATAACATAGAATTGTCAGGATGCTATTTTGAAGCACGGAATGGATCCGATATGGGTCTTGGTATACAAGGGGGAAGCCAGAATGTCGTGGTCAGGCAAAACAGGTTTGAGTGCACAGACTTACGGGCAGGTGCGATAAATATTGCGGGGAATCAGACACGTGATATAGATATCGGGGAAAATATCATTAAAGGATCACCTAACTGGGGGTATACTTTAATCAAGATCGGGAATTATGTCAGAAATGTGAATATTACGGAAAACAATATTGAACGAAGTTTTAGGTCTATCTATATGATAGGGGCAGATAGTATCAGGATCACCGGCAATACACTGAAAAATACCAATGATGGCATCTATATCGACAATCTGTGTTCTCAAATAGAAATATCCCGGAACCGGCTCATCAACATCCACAGTTATCAAAATGCACCGGAAGGCACAAGCGGGATTTTTGTGAAGAATTCAACAGAAATTGACATCAGTAATAACTTTATTCAAACTGCCGGGGATGGACCGGTCATAGGGATTAACCTGCTGAATGCATCGTCCTGCCGGACCTATTATAACAGTATAAACGTGACCAATAATGATGCCCTCGGGAAGAGTAAGGGCATCTGGCTGAATGCAAGTAGTGAAATCCTGCTGAGAAACAATATCTTCAATATTACTAATGTTGGGCTTCCTATCCATATTGATGTGAATGTAACAAACCTGTTCCCTGACTATAACAATTATTATAGTCCTTCCGGGATTATCGGCAAAGTAAATGAACAAGTATTCACAAACTTCTCAGAATGGGGACAAACGGTAAATGGCGATGCAAATTCAAAGGTTGTTAATCCTTATTTTAAGGCAGATACAATACCGCTGCCGTTCCAGAGAATTTTAAATGGATCAGGTATTCCTATAGCAGAGATATTATTCGACATCGATGAAAAGCTGCGTAATAACCAGGCTCCCGATATTGGCTGCATGGAATTTTTCGTGGATTATGGTATCCTGGAACTGCTTAGCCCGACCTTGAATTGCTTCCATCCTGACATCGATAGTGTTATCGTTTATATCAGGCAGTTTGGTGATGTCCCCTTTGAAAACCTGAAAGTAGCCTACCAGCTCAACAACGGTGCAGTTCATATTGATACGATCCCCGGGCCATTGATCTTCGACATCACTCATACCTTCAGCACAATCGAAACGCTTACTTCCCCGGGAGATTATCTTTTCAGGATCTGGTTAATCAATACTCTCGACGATAACATCAACAACGACACCCTGAAAGTGATGCGGTATTCTTATCCGCCGCCCGATTTGTCAATTGATTTTGATAATTTTTGCACAGGCTGGGAAGTCCATTTTACAGGGCAGGCAACGGTTGCTCAACCATATTATATCGATCATTATGAATGGCTTTTCGGAGACGGTGAATCTTCAGGTGAACAAAACCCGGTCCATACATACCAGGATTCAGGTACATATATAGTGACTTTATGGGCTTATAGTAATGCGGGTTGTTATAGCGAAATAATCACCCCGGTATTTATTGATCCTGATTTCAATGGTTTGGATATGAATCCCCAGATTATAGCCAATCCGGTATCAGGCTACGTTCCCCTGACCGTTCATTTTGATTATACTGCCAATAGTGCGGTAAGTTGCACCTGGCATTTTTCGGAAAGTGATTCGGATACTAATAAATCTGCAACCTATACTTTTCTTACCAAAGGATCTCATGAGGTCGTGCTTGAAGTACAATCAGGACCGCCGCATTTTTGCATAGAAACTGCAAGTATTGAGATTTTTGCCGATACCGTGATCATTACAATTGAAGTTAACAGCGTTTTTACACCTAACGGAGACGAACACAATGATTTCTTTGAAATTAAATCCAGTGGGTTGAAAGAGCTGAATGTGAACATCTTCAATCAATGGGGCAATAAAATGTATGAAATAGAGGAGGTCGACGGTAAATGGGACGGCAATACGAAAGGCGGGGCGAAGGCGCCTGATGGAACCTATTTCTATGCGCTGAGGGCTAAAGGTCTCGATGAACAGTTCTATGACAGGCAGGGAAGTGTGCTGTTGTTACGGAATGGTTCTAAAGCATTCCCAAATCCAGTCATAGACAAAGTGAATATAAAAATTTATGATCCGCTCCAGGCGCCGGTCAATGTAGCCGTTTATTCTGTTTTTGTTCAGTTAGCCTATTCAGCAATAATTGAAGATCCTGAAAATATCGTCATCGACATTTCTCATTTGAGTAGTGGAATATATATACTCAAAGTAACTGACGGCAGCCGGGATTGTTTTGTCAGGATTATTAAAAAATAAACAGGACCTGCAGTATGTTCAAAATAAATAAAATAACCCTGTTCCTGTTTTTAATGATATTTTTCAATGAAACAGGATTTTCTCAGAAAAAAGAAATGGCTTTAGCTCATTCGGAATTTATTGATTTACAATTTAATGCCGCTGCTGAAACTTATCAGAACGCCATCCGGAAAATAAAAGAGGATTCTCCTGAGAAACAGTACTCCACCTTTATGCTTGCCGAATGTTACAGGATGATGAATGATCCTGACAGGGCAGAGCCTTTTTATAAGGAGCTGATTGAAGGTAACTTTGGTGACACTTACCCTGTGATCTTCCTGCGTTATGCAACTGTTTTAAGAACCAAAGGGAATGTTACCGGCGCAAAAGAATATTATAAGAAATACCTGACAGAAGATCCAAACAACCAGCAGGCAAAGACGGGTGTAAAATCATGTGACTGGATTCTGGCTAACCAGCATAAAAGAGCACAGGTCAATGTGTTGGTTATTAAATCAATAAATTCAGATGATGATGATTTTGGCGCCGCATTCCTTAACGGGAATTTCGATCAGCTGGTCTTCACATCCAACCGTTTCGGCGCAACGGGAAAAAACAGGGATCAATGGACTGGTTCGCAGTTTTCGGACCTCTACAAAACTAATTTATCCGGAGAGAACTGGAAAGACCCCGAACCATTCGATCTTCTTGGGGTGATCAACACTGATATTCACGAAGGGACTCCAGCCCTTAACGGGGATTACAACTCGATGTATTTTGCCCGGTGCGACAGAATGGGCGATACAAAATCTTTTTGCCAGGTATTGAAAACGGATAAACTTGAAAATATCTGGATGGTGCCACAGGTGGTTTTTTCGGATTCAGCCGCAAATTTGGGACAACCTTCTCTAAGCGGCGATGAACTTACTCTCCTATTTTCATCTGACATGAAAGGTGGAAAAGGTGGAAAAGACATCTGGATTGCCCGCCGGGAAAGCAAAGAGAAGAAGTTCGGTATACCCGTTATCCTTGGACCCGGTATCAATACTTCAGGGGATGAAATGTTCCCATACCTGTTAAATGATACCACTCTTTTTTTCTCATCCAGCGGATATGAAGGTTATGGCGGATTGGATATCTACAAATCAATATGGAGAAAAAATACCTGGAGTGTGCCTGAAAACCTGCTGTCGCCAATTAATTCAGGTTATGATGACTTCGGTATTAATATTAAAATACTAAATGAAGAGGGATATTTCTCTTCAAACCGGCCCGGCGGCAAAGGTGGCGATGATATTTACCAGTTCACACGGCGTACCTTGTTGTTTACCGTTTCAGGGCATGTAAAAGACAAGTTGACCTTACTATCGATGGAAGGTGCGCAGGTGCTGCTGATCAGTGAAGACAGGGACACGTCGGCAACCTTTACTGATAAACAGGGATATTATAAATTTGATACGTCGGCCGTTATAGAAAATCATGATTATGAACTGATCTTCAAAAAGGATAATTATTTTTCTGACAAAGAATTTATCTCCTCCAAACCATTCGGGGATGATCACAACTTTGTGGTTGATATGAAGCTTGAACCGATCCCGGAACAACCCATCGTCCTCCCGGATATACTATATGCCTTGGATAAATGGGACCTGCAGCCGCAGTACCAGGACTCGCTGATGCATTTGGTGGAATTATTGCATGATAATGAAAACCTGGTCATAGAACTTCGGTCACATACCGACTCACGGGCATCCGATGAATACAATGATGTATTATCACAGAAAAGGGCACAGTCTGTCGTCGATTTTTTAGTAAGCCAGGGTGTTGATCCCGGCAGGCTGGTGGCAAAAGGTTATGGCGAGAGGATATTTCGTGTTTTAGACAAGGATTTGGTCAGGGAGAATTATCCGTTTAAAAAAGGAACTGAACTTAACGATCAGTTTATCAACAGCTTGCCTTCTAATGAAATTAAAGAAGCCGCTTTCCAGCTTAACCGAAGAACCGAGTTCTCAGTTCTTGCAAAAGATTACAAGCCATGAAAAAGCCATCCTTCCTTTTTCTGCTTATAATAGGGTACACCGGGTTGTTTGCCCAGCAGGAGCCGCAGTTTACACAATATATGTTCAATAAAGTGTCCATCAATCCGGCCAGTGCAGGCGTTTCAGGAGCTGTTTGCCTTTCCGGAATATACCGGAATCAATGGATCGGTTACAAGGATTCGGCAGCAGGAAATATTATCAATCCACGAACTTTCGGAATATATTTTGACATGCCGGTATATGCCATAAAAAGCGGTGTGGGACTTACATTTCAGCATAACAGCACCGGGGCTGAAAAGAATATCGATCTTAAATTAAACTACGCCTATCATCATGTATTTCAGAAAAAACACATGCTCAGTTTCGGGCTTTCCTTCGGGCTCCTGTTTAAATCCATTGATTATTCAGAGCTGAAACCCGCCGAATCTGACCCGTTGTTGCAAAGCAATTCCATTGAAAAAGGAACGATAACGGATATAGGCATTGGTGTTCATTACCAGATATTCAGAAAGTTTTATGCAGGTATATCTGCGACAAATTTACTGGGATCATCTGCTGAAATCGGAGCGCCTGAATTTAACCTTGCACGGCATTATTATCTGTTCAGCGGGTATGATTTTGAATTCACAACAAAGAAACGGCAAAAGCTCGTTCTAACGCCCGGTTTTCTGCTAAAGGCCACTTCCGGCGCGGTAAAGGTCGATCTTAATGCCATCGTTACTTACAGGGATTTTCTTTGGGGCGGTATCGTTTACCGGGTTGAAAATGCAATGGGTGTAATGGCCGGGGTCAATTATAACGGGCTGCGCGTTGGGATATCCTATGATTACACGATGAATTCCCTTTTTGCCAGGGGCAGCAGGCACAGTGCCGAAATCTTCATAAAGTATTGCTATCCAATTTATCCGGGGGTTATAAAGAAAAGCGGGTATAATACGAGGAATTTGTAGGTAATCCGGTCTTAAATCAAATGACCGCATCTTCTTCATCAATCACCTCATCTGAAGTAATTTCCGGAAGTATTTCCCGGCTTTCTTTGGCCGGTAGTGCTTCTACTTCTTTTAATTTCCGGTTGATCGCACGGGTACGTTTCCCTCTCAATTCATCGATGGTATCTCCCGCCCTGGAAATTTCTTTATGGGCTTTTTCCAGCATCCCGCCAAAATTCTCAAATTCCTGCTTGACGGCACCCAGGACTCTCCAAACCTCACCACTACGTTTTTGAATAGCCAGCGTGCGGAATCCCATTTGTAAACTGTTCAGAATAGCTGCCAGCGTAGTAGGTCCTGTCACTACCACTTTAAATTCCCGTTGAAGTTGTTCCAGTAAAGCAGCCCTGCGTACAACTTCTGCATAGATGCCTTCAAATGGAAGGAACATGATTGCAAAATCTGTTGTATGAGGAGGATCAATGTATTTATCCCGGATATCTTTAGCCATTTTCCTTATGACTGCCTCAATATTCTTTGATGCTGTTTCAATCAGAACCGGATCTGCGGTTTCATAAGCATCAACCACTTGTTCATAGACATCTTTTGGAAATTTCGCATCAACAGGCAGGTAAACAATGGTCTGATCTTCATCCCGACCGGGAAGTCTGATCGCAAATTCTACCAGATCAGCTGATCCATGTTTTGTCTTAACATTTGCTTCATATTGGTCCGGGGCAAGGATTTGTTCCAAAAGCATGGCCAGTTGGACTTCGCCGATACCGCCCCGCATTTTAACATTGCTGAGTACTTTTTTCAATCCACCAACATCTGCCGCTAATGTTTTCATTTCGCCAAGTCCCTGCTCGACATCTTTAAGTTGCTTGCTGACCAATTCAAATGACTGACCAAGTCGCTCATTCAGGGTCTTTTGAAGTTTTTCATCAACAGTTTCACGCATTTGTTCCAATTTCTTTTCAGTATTCTGGATCAATTCTGTTTGCTTAGTTTCCATTTGTCCAAACTTTTCCTTTTGCAGCTCATTGAAGGATTTGACATTTTGATCAAATGAATCCTGAAAGGTTTTTAGCGATTGAAGCAACTCGGCCCTGAATACCTGAAGCGAATTTGCCATTTCATCACGGTTGATTTTAAGCTGTTCGGAAATTTCCTTCCGGTTTTGACGAAACTCATCTTTTACTGAGGATTCCATCCTTTGAATGCTTTGTTCGTTTGCTGATAACTGAGCCAGAAGATTGATGAAGTCTTCCTTGTAATCACCAGTTCTCCTGGCTAAAACCAGTATCATATTCAGGATCACCAGCCCTATGACGATAAAAAGCAAAATTGTTTCCATGGATCATTGATTTATTTCAAAATCAGTAATTAACTGCTAAGATATACTGAAACTTTAAGAAAATGCGAAGCAATTTTCTTTTAGTTTCAGTTATGCCGAGAGGAACAGCAGCTTATAATTCGCAAATACCGAAAAATCGGTACAGGCTCTGTTCCGACTCGGTATACTACAGATTACAAGCAGAATTCGCCGCAAGCGATTTGGCATTGAAGAATAATAATGGATTAAAAATCTTTTGAACTTAAAAATATCTTTGTATTAAAGGCATTAATAATCGTATCTTTGCAACCCGGATTAAAATAATAGTTTTTATCCGGTCATATTGCGGGGTGGATCCGCCGGCTGGCGGATCGTCGGGCTCATATCCGCCGGAGGCGGACATAGGTTCGAATCAGAAAGAAGAAGACGTTTTAAAATATATTGCGGGGTGGATCCGCCGGCTGGCGGATCGTCGGGCTCATATCCGCCGGAGGCGGACATAGGTTCGAATCAGAAAGAAGAAGACGTTTTAAAATATATTG
>Ga0247841_10003776_pt1 | contig 27288 bp, 26 predicted proteins | sample LaCruzMarch2015__2_FD_192410 | JGI IMG/M metagenome (GOLD analysis project Ga0247841, IMG submission 192410) | Freshwater microbial communities from meromictic Lake La Cruz, Castile-La Mancha, Spain - LaCruzMarch2015_18m | ecosystem: Environmental > Aquatic > Freshwater > Lake | place: Spain... | reverse complement strand
GCTACACGACTGGGGTATATATCACAAACAAAACCTTTGTTTATTGCTCCTGGCAAACACATTAGAGCGGTGAACACGGTGATTACGCTGAAGAAAGAAGTACGAGAGCATCCGTTGCCGATATAGGAAGTTTTGGGGACTTTGACAGCAGGGATCGGCTATAAGTAAATTTGCTAACGCAAATTTCTTACAGCCCGCCCTCGCGGCGCTCGCATTGCCCAACGGGCAAACTCACGCAACGCTCCGGGCTTCGATCCCTGTCGCAAGCCAAGCAGTTGGCTTGCTCCGAGCTACTAATATAAAAACCCCTTTCGGGGTTTTTATATTAGTAGCGGCGGCAGGGATCGAACCTGCGACCTAAGGCTTATGAGTCCTTCGCTCTACCACTGAGCTACGCCGCCAAAGCAATGACCAATCTTTTTTACTATAAAATCAACTATGCCACAAGCATAACACGAGAACTATAGAGCCAAGCAGTTGGCTCGCTCTAATACCTCGGCGCAAAACATATCTTCTAGTCATATTTTTCGGAGCCCCGAAATATCCAAGAGTGAAGACATTCACTCTTGGATATTTCTTCGAATCCAGTTTCCATACTAATAACAAAAGACCCCCTATTCAGGGGTCTTTTGTTATTAGTAGCGGGGGTGGGATTCGAACCCACGACCTCCTGGTTATGAGCCAGGCAAGCTAACCACTGCTCCACCCCGCGTCAAATCTCCTATTTGTACGGTGATTTTAGACCTTTACTACAAAAAAAGCAATACATCTAGTGCAGAGTTAATTTCCTTTTTATTAAAATTACAAGTAACAATCTTTTTCGTGTATAATACTGGCTATGTCAAACATTCCTCCAAAGCCGTTAGTATTAATGATTTTGGATGGATTTGGAATTTCTTTCATATCAGACGGCAATGCAGTTATGGCCGCAAAAATGAAACATTTTGAACAATGGTTACGCGAGTATCCATCTGCAATCATCAAAGCGTCAGGAATGGAAGTGGGTCTGCCATGGGGCGAATCCGGCAATTCAGAAGTTGGTCACAAAAACATCGGATCTGGCAGGATTATTTATCAGCCATTGCCCCAAATTACAATGTCAATCCAAAACAAATCTTTCTTCCAAAATCCCGCATTCACAGACGCGGCAAACCACGTAAAAGATAATCCAAATTCCGCATTACATTTAATCGGATGCGTAAGTGATGGCGGTGTGCACAGTCATTTTGATCACCTCATTGCACTCTTAGAATTCGCAAAAAAACAAGGCATAAACAACAGAACATTCGTCCATGCTTTTCTGGACGGTCGAGATACACCACCAGTTAGCGCGGGAACTTATCTCACAAAAGTACAGGAGGAAATAAAGCAATCAAAATGTGGTGGTATCGCTTCTTTGGTCGGGAGATATTATGCAATGGATCGTAATAATAATTGGGATCGAATCCGCAAAGCATATAATCTTTTAACAAAAGGTACCGGAGAATACGCGGATTCATGGAAAGAAGCTCTGCAAAAGGGCTACGATGCTGGTAACTCAGACGAAAATTTTCCTCCTTACGCAATAATAAAAAATGGAAAACCACTTAGAACAATTCAAGACGGCGATACAGTAATTTTTTTCAATTTTCGCCCTGATCGTGCGCGACAACTAACATACGCCTTTACCACAGAAAAGTTTAAAGATTTTCCTGTCCAAAGTTGGAATGATTTGGATTTTATTACAATGGCAGAATACCAAAAAGATCTTCCCGTAACGATCGCTTTCCCTGAAGAGCAAGCTGAATATCCCGTGGGACGTGTAGTTTCCGATGCCGGGAAAAAACAACTTCGCATCGCTGAAACAGAAAAATACGCTCACGTAACATACTACTTTAATAGTGGCCGAGAAATCTCTTTTCCCGGAGAAGATCGCATCATGATCCCCTCGCCCAATGTGAAAGATTATTCGTCCACTCCTCCCATGAGCGCAGAAGCATTGGCTGATCGAGTTATCTCGGAAATAAAAAAGAAGAAATATGATTTAATTGTTATGAATTTCGCAAACCCAGACATGATTGGCCATACGGGACAATACGAGGCCACAATAGAATCACTAAAATTTTTAGACAAACAAATGAAAAAAATAGCGGATGCCGTCTTTGCTCATAAAGGAGCAATTCTGCTAACAGCGGACCATGGAAAAGCCGAAGAAATGATCAATCCGGCCACGCGAGAAATATCTAAAGATCACACCACAAACCCAGTCCCTGTTATTTATATGACTGTGGACAATAAACAAGACCCTCCCAAAAGTGAGGACTTAATGATGCAAATACTTTCTACCCCTATTGGATGTCTGGCCGATATCGGACCAACTGTTCTGGAAATCATGCAAATTCCACAACCGCCACAAATGCCCACACAAAGTATTCTCAACAGTCTCGTCTAAAAAATTAAAAAGTTGCGTCATCCCTGCCGCAAGCAGGGATCAGTTTCTGGTTATAGCGACTCAAATTATCTTCAGCGGATTCCTGTTTATAGCAGGAATGATGTGTTTTTAGATGATCTATTATCTACTATGTTTCTGTTTTTTAATTTCCTTTTGGAATAAATCTCCTTTTTCTTCAAAATCTTTCCAGATACTGTAGCTTGGTGATGCCGTGGAGAGTAAGCAAACAGAACCGCTCGGCGTGTGCATATACGCAAATTCCACGGCTTCTCGCATATCTTTTGTTTTCAAAACATTATCAAACATATCTAAATTTTCAAATATTCTTTCACCAGTATCTGGAAAAAGTACAACATTCTTAATTTTGTATTTATTAATACACTTTCGCAATTCAGAAAAATCGTACCCACGATCCTGGCCTCCAAGAAAAATAGTCCCCACATTATTTAACGCCTCAATGGCCTCTATGGTAGACTCTGGTGTTGTAGAAATGGCATCATCAAAAAATTTAATTCCTTTAAACTCCCCAACAAACTCCAAACGGTGTGGAAGAGGATGAAAACATCTTATGGCCTTAATAATCTTTTCATCAGTAATCCCCAGTTGCCTCGCGACCGTTACAGCGGCCAGAATATTTTTTACGTTGTGTTCACCCAAAAGATATGTATCATTTGCCGATACGGTAAAATCAGAGACAAACGGCACAACCGTGGCATCGCTCTCTTCTGCCCATTTAGATAATATTTTGTCTTGCGGATTGAAAACAAAAATATCATCCGATGATTGATTGGTCACTATGTTTTTCTTCGCGGCGTAATACTTGTCTACACCATTATGATAATCCATATGTTCGGGAAACAAATTCAAAACAACCGCGAAATGAGGCGCATATCTTATGTCATCTAGTTGATAACTGGACAACTCCAAAATAAAATATTCTTTAGTATTAATTTTTTTATTCAGAATACCCAGCATAGGCATCCCAATATTGCCCAACAAATGAGCCCTTTTCCCGCTTTTTTTGAGTATAAAATGAATCAGCGAGGCGGTAGTGCTCTTTCCTTTTGTTCCGGTAACGCCGATGATTTGTTTCTTTGGTACTACGGAAAAAAATAAGTTTGTTGCCGTGGTGTATGGAATTTCAACAAGCGAACACGGAATCCCCGCTGTTTTAACAGCCACATCACAATCGCGCTGTTTTTCTAAATAATTTTTTCCGTATTTTTGGTCGGCAATTCCTATTTTTAAATCAGGAAATGTTTTGCGAATATACTTGCGGGTTTCCTTACCCTCACGCGCATATCCGATCAATAAAACATTTTTCATTCCAAAAAAGAAGTAAGGCGGCTTCAAGTTAGTTTTCTGAGAATGCATAACTTCAAAATTTTCTGTCTTCGGCAATAATTTTCCAATCTCGACATGAATGTAAGAATTCTTGTAGTTTTTTGCCGAGCGCCTCAAAGCTTCCTGCGCTTCTTCAAAAGTACCTACGCAATCGAATGGCTTTAAATTACCTATCCCAAGAATGTCTCTAAACACAGGCAACAATTCTTGTTTTTCATAGAGATTTGCTTTAAATATTCCAAGCAAAGCCCTCTTGCTCAAAAAGGCCGACAAAAGCGTAAAAACAAAAACACATTTTGCACACTCCCCGCACCATTTTTTATCTTGTTCTTCTTTTATTTTGAAATTGCGATTGCAACTGGAAAAAATTGGAAAGTATTTTTTGTATTTTGCGAACATTTGCGCAATACGAATTTCATAAAAAGGTCTCAGAAGAGAAAAATACTCCACGTCGGGGGATAAACTCTTCTCAGTATATTTTTGAAATGCCATCTCAAATTCCGAAGACTTACTCCACTGATGATTAACTGTCATTCCTTTATATTCTATGTTTCCAAAATTGCTACTATATTCATTACCAACAACAAATTTTTGAAAGCCATAAAGTAGCGCGGAAAAATATCCGACAAAGGCAATAATCGCAGAAATCGGCACGTGACCATTGAACGCGCCTGGTAAATTGCCAAAAATCTTGGGATCCAATTCCCTTTTTACTCTTAAGGAATCTACTTTCATTTCCTCTATCATTTCGTTGATGATCGAGGACGCTTTTGCCTCAAGTACGAAAGCAGTAGTTTTTATTTTGTGGCTTTTCAAAAGTTCAACAGCAACAACCGATTCCTTGCCGCCACCCACACCTGCCAGTACTTCATTCCGAAGGACGGGATAATAATTTATTCTTTTTTCACTTTCCGTTCCGATAAAAACTGGAAACACATCCGGATTAATGTTGTTGCGGAAGTAAAACTCACCCAAGCCATTGCGATAAAGTAAGTTCCAAAAATTCGCCTGAGCAGAGGTTAGATGACGGTGATGAATAATTTTTGTTGGACAGTAAAGTTTGTAATAACTAACACCCAAAACAAAATGAAGATCATCCAGCGCCGCATTTAGAAGCTCGTTTGGAATTTCAGAAACTTTTCTGTCTTTAGGAAAATAAAGTTTTTCCGTGAAATCTGTTTTCTCTCCACTAGAAAAAACAACACTATAATTAAAAACTGCGACTCGGGAGTTTATATCAAAACTCCGCGAGACAAATTCGAAACTTTCCGATTTCCTTAATATGTTATTTTTTTCTTTTTCAGCCATTAATCTTTTCGTATTCAGCCCCAACGCGAAAACATAAATCCTCTCTCCCCTGCGCCGCAATAATCTGAAGGCCTACCGGCAAATTATGCGCTTTACCACAAGGCACAACTAATGCCGGTACACCGGCTACATTGATTGGAACAGTAAGAACATCGGCAGCGTACATACGCAGAGGATCGTTTGTTTTTGAACCAATTGGAAAAGCTACTTCGGGAGCGGCTGGGCCAACTAAAACATCTACATTTTCAAACGCGCGTGCGTATTCCCGCGCAATTTCCCTTCTCACAGCCACAGCTTGTCGATAATATCTGTCGGCATAACCAGATGTAAGAACAAAGGTGCCCAGCATAATTCTTTGTTTTACTTCCACCCCAAAACCTTTACCTCGTGTCTTACGATAAATTTCTTCCATTGTCTTTCCTGCTTCAGTACTGCCAAAACGCACACCGTCATAACGCGCTAAATTTGTCGATGCTTCCGCGCGAGTCAGAACTAAATAAACCGCCAAAGCAACATCGGTAAGAGGTAATGAAACTTCCGTAACTATTGCGCCGGCATTACTCAATTTATCAATTGCCTTTTTCACTTCCGAAGCAACTTCTTTATCAACCCCTTCTGCAAAAAATTCTTTCGGAATTCCTACTCTTAAACCCTTAACGCCATCAAACATTCCACTTAAAACAGAGGGGGCGTTACCAGCCAAAGTTGTCGAATCTTTGGGGTCATTACCGGCAATAGTTTCGTAAACAATAGCGGCATCTTCGACAGTCTTCGCAATCGGCCCAACTTGATCAAAAGAAGACGCATAAGCTATCACGCCATATCTGCTTACCCTTCCATAAGTTGGTTTTAGCCCAACGACTCCGCAAAAACTGGCTGGTTCCCTAATCGATCCACCCGTATCCGTTCCCAAGGCATACGGCACCATACCTGATGCCACCGCCGCGGCGCTACCGCCCGAACTGCCTCCCGGCACCAAAGACAAATCAGCCGGATTGTGTGTTGGTCCTTTTATCGAAAACTCAGTAGAAGAACCCATCGCAAATTCATCCAAATTTGTTTTTCCCGCAAACACCGCGCCACTTTCTCTCAAACGAGTGATTACTTCTGCGTCATAAGGCGGAACAAAATTCTCTAGCATCTTTGAGGCGGCAGTAGTTTTTGTTCCACTTACGCAAATAAGATCTTTTATCCCACAAGGAATACCAGCCAAAACAGGCAAATTTTCTCCTTTTTTGCGCCGTTCATCTATCTCTCTTGCCTGCTTTTCAGCCATATCTTTTTCCACACTGACAAAAGCATTTATTTCCGGTTCTTTCTTTTCTATTTCAGAATAAGTTTTCGCCAGCAAATCAACAGAAGATATTTTTCCTTCCTTCAAATCTTCCGCTAGTTGTTTAATAATACTCGACATATTAAATACTTAAAGAATCTTCGGTACTTTTACCATACGACCTTCTTTTTTGGGTACTACGTCAAGCAAAGCATCGGCAAATTTTGATTCCACAAAAATATCCGCTCGCACAACGTGCGAAATTCCGGAGATGGTTGTTGTTAATGGTTTAGGCGAGACTTTAATATCCGATATCTTTCCGACAAACTTAACTATTTCATCTATTTCTCGCGCGTAACGAATCTCTTCGCCTTCGGTTAATTCCATGCGCGAAAGCACAGCCAAATGCCGTATTAAATCGATTTTACTATCATCTTCCATTTCCTTACCCTAGCGATTTTTTGACCGTTTAACAAGCTCTAAAAATTTTCGCGACTCCATAATCTCCACGCCAAGTTTTTGTGCTTTAACCAATTTAGACCCCGCCTCCTCCCCAGCAATCAACAAACCGGTGTTTTTGGAAACGCTTTCACTAACTTTTCCGCCCATCTGGCGAATCAATTCCCAGGCCTCTTCCCGTGAAATATCACCAAGCGAACCCGTAACCACTACCGTTTTACCGGAAAAAATTCCTCTTTTTGTCCCTGAAAATTTTTCTATTTTTACACCAAATTCTTTTAATTTTTCCAGTAGTTTCACGGATTGCTTCCCACGGAAATATTCGTAAATACTTTTTCCGACTATTTCCCCCACCCCTTCTATATTGCTCAGTTCCTCAAAAGTGGCGGAAGATATCTTTTCCAAAGAACCAAATCTCTCCGCTAACTCATTAGCCATTACCGCTCCAACATGCTGGATACCAAGACCGTACAAGAATCTTCCAAGCGATAAAGTTTTTCTGTTTTGGATTGAGGCCACAATATTTTCCGCGGACTTATCAGCAAATCTCTCCAAATTCAAAACATCTTCTTTTCGCAAGACGTAAAAATCAGCAATATCACGCAACAAACCCGCTTCAGCCAATTTTTCAATCATCTTTGGTCCAATCCCTTCTATATCCGCTCCTGTACGTGAAACAAAGTGTCTAAAGCCCTCCAATTGCTGCGCTGAACAAAGTTTATTTGTGCAACGGTAAATAGCACCACCTTCGTCTTTGGATACACTTGAACCGCAAATTGGACACTTGCTTGGCATTTGAAAAATCTTCGCATTTTTGGGACGCAAGTTCGGTAAAACACTAACGACTTCCGGAATAATATCACCGGCCTTGCGTACAATTACTGTATCACTGATTCGAACATCTTTGCGTCTTATTTCGTCTTCATTGTGCAGTGTTGCGCGACTTACCGTGGTTCCGGCCACATTAACCGGCCGCAAAACCGCCACGGGCGTAAGCGCACCAGTTCTCCCCACCTGCACCAAAATATCTTCAATCACAGTGGTCGCTTCCTCAGCGGGAAATTTAAATGCCACTCCACCTCTAGGAGTCTTGCCAACAATACCCAAGCGCCTGAATGTCGCGTTGTCATTGATAAATACCACAATGCCATCAATCCAGTGAGGCAACGATTCTCGCTTCTTTTCCCACTTCGCATGGTAAGCCAAAACTTCTTCGATACTGTCACAAGATTCCGCTTGTGGACTAGTGCGAAAACCGTATTTTTTCGCCGCGGCGTGTTCTTGATTGTGATACGCAAAATCATCGTCGTTTACAATATCGTATATGCAACATTTAAGCTTCCGACTGGCTGTTATTTTTGGATCCAACTGACGTATACTTCCGGCGGAAACATTCCTTGGATTGGCAAAAAGAGATTTCCCAGCTACTTCCTGTTCTTTATTCAGCAAATCAAATTGTGTTTTATCCATATAAATTTCTCCGCGCACAGTTAACGCATCAGGAAAAGAACCATGTAATTTTAACGGCACACTTTCAATGGTTTTTATATTTTCCGTTACGTCTTCTCCCACTTTGCCATCACCACGTGTAGACGCTTCAATCAAGTATCCGTTTTCGTAACGAATTTCCACCGCCAAGCCATCAATTTTAAGTTCACAATAATATTTATAATCCCCCATTGGAAAAATCTTTCGATTGCGTTTTTCCCACTCTTCCAGCTCTCCCAAAGAAAAAACATCTTCCAGAGAAAGCATTGGCGAGTTGTGTACAATTTGTCGAAATTCTTTTTTTGGTTCTCCACCCACACGCTGTGTTGGAGAATCGGCCGTAATCAAGTTGGGATACTGCTGTTCGAGTTGAGAAAGCTCGTGCTTAAGAGAGTCCAAAGCGGCATCAGAAATCTCCTGCCTGTCTTCAACATGATAGAGATATCGATGATGCTCTATCTCCAAACACAGTTGTTTTATCCTCTTGGAGGCATCTTGTTTATTCATCTTTTGATCATAAAACAACTAAGCGAATAGTTATAGGGCTGATACGCTGCAATAATTTACCTTTCGCTAAGATCCCCGCCTTCCCGCCTGCAACGCTTTGCGAAGCAATGCGGGCATGGCGCGGGGATGGTATAGCTTTATACTTTAGGATATCCTTACGCAGAAAATATGCTTATTTGAAATAGCTACAAGCTGCTGTAGCGCTTTTCCCCGACTCGCTAGATAGTTTCCTTTCCGTACCACCGCTTTTCCCTATCGCCTCAATACATAATTTAGAAGTAGCACCGGTATCATTAAGTTGAGTGATTGTTGGGCATGTCCCTAATGTAGTATTTCCATCCCCTCTATTGTCTATAGTCAGAGAATAAGTAGTACCCGAACCAATAGTTGTACCGGAAGTGTTATTGGAGGAACAACTACCGTTTCCCCACCAAAAATCAGATATCCCTTTCTCCAAACCGGTATCCGCAGCATACAATGCAAGCGCGGAATTCTCTCCTATTTTTGAACCCTTAATTGTACTTATGGATATAACAGAAATAGTGAATGCCCCCATCATGACAATCATCAAAATAATAAACGTAAAGATTATCGATGCTTCACCTTTATTAGTGTCCGCTTTAATATGCTTGTTCATGGAAGTCTTGGCGTTAATTGTCTGACAGCCAATGAAGTTTGCGCGAGAATACAACTATTTCCCGGTTTATCCACACACGCTTTAACAAGCACTGTGACCCTAGTCGATGGACCAACCAAATAAGAGGGACTACCCGTTGAGCTTGATTTGCTCGGAATAATAAATCGTAATGATTCGATGTAGGTTCTTCCGGATGTGATGGGTTTGACATCTCCGCCTTGCCATCTCCAAATTTGATAAACGTCAGAACTTATTCCACCACCAGGAAGAGGTTTGTAAACATTGTACCAGACAGCCAAACCATTCTGGTTCGTAATATTCAGAAAATGGACATCACCACTAACAAGACTAAACTCCTCACCATACCCGGTTCGAACTTCACGTTCTAAAGTATCGAAGAAATTTTGAATGTCTTGTTGCACGTTTTGCATTCCTAATTGGTCGCGCTGTTTTTGAACAAGCATTGTGTAAATACCACCAACAATTGCCGTGACAATTATAAAAATGGCCAAAGAAACAAGAATCTCCACAAGTGTAAAGCCCCTGATTTTTTTTGTCATAGTATTTTTTTTCATGGCCTCTGTAGCATCCAATCATAAAGAGCTTCTTGCAATACCGTCGTTCGATCGCTGGTTGAATCCTTCCAATACACAGTCGAAGTTACAACCATGGGATTTGGTTTTGTAGACACCACATTACTGTCTGCCACTTCTCCGCAAGCCCCAGCGCCAGAGATTGTGATAAGACGGCTGAAGATTGTATCATCCCCGGAAGTATATGTATAAAAACCGTTGCCATTTGTTTTCAATTTTGTTCTGTCTGTCGTAGCGGCGGACACTAATTCAAAATTCGACCCTGACGGAGTTAACGCATCCACACGATAAGTTCCATTACACAAACTTCTCAAACAAGAAGTGTTAGCAGAACAAGAACCGGATGTGTCACCTCTCCATTTCATTTGCGTAGTCGGTAAAGAGACCCCCGAAGTTGAATCGTATTGATAGAAAAGCCAATTACTGTCTCGCATACTTCTCACCAATTCGATTCCCTCTTTAGCCAAACCGACAGCAATAAAACGATTTTTGGAGCTACGACTCGAGTTGTAGATCTGCGCGGTTAAAGAAACAATAGCCGCAATAACAATGATCGCGAAAAAAGCAGAAAACAATGTCCCCAAGAGAGTAAACCCGTTGAAATTGTCTTTATTATTTTTAATAAGTTTATCTTTTTTCATAAACAATCACTATATTTAACACTCACTACACCATTACCAGCCACAGACACACATGATTTCACATTAGTCGGATCTTTTGTGCTAACTATGGCAAAATTAGGGAGTGTTCCCGAAAAAACAACGCTGGGAAACACAAAAACAGGCGAAGCGGTAATCGTCGAAGAAAATTTCGCCCCTCCGGGCAACGTGAAGTTTTTAGTGCCATAATCAGTACCACTCACCGTAACCTTACGAACATATGTATCTGCGCCCTCGGCCGAAACAATACGATACGAAGAACAATCTCTTTTGTTTATCGGACATCCATATACGTTAACGCCATTTTTTGTTAACAAAATCGTCTCACGCAAATCATTGGCAAATTGCTGAGCGGCATTACGCACTTGAAATTTATCACGCGCACCGCTTGTGCCAGTCATAACCAACCCGCTCATTACCGCAACTATAGCAGTTGCCACTACCGCCTCTACTAAAGTAAATCCGTTTTGCTGTTTGTTTTTCGCCATAACCTTTATTTAATTCTACATCAAACCGTAAAAAAACAGTATTCGAACATATAATTCGGGAAAAAGGAGAAAAATGGCTGTTGCAAGCGTAAGAAAAGGCCCAAAAGCAATTTTGCTCTTCGCTGTCACTTTCTTTCCAATCATTAATACAGCCCCAACAATTCCGCCAAAGATAAACGCTAAAAGAATAGCAAAAAATACCTGTCCGGTGCCCAAAACCAGTCCCATCGCTCCAGCTAATTTTACATCCCCCCACCCCATTGCTCTCCCCTTAGAGAAGAAGGCAAACGCACCCAATATAACAATTCCCAAAATTGCTCCTATCAATGCACTGTTTATTGATAGATTTCCGAGAAAAAATACTCTTAAAATACCAACCAACCCAAGCGCTCCGACAAAAATATCGGGAAGTGTTTGAAATTTTATGTCCGTTAATGTTAGAGCAAGCAGAATTTCGAGAAAAATAAAATTATAACCAAAATTATAACCAAGCGGTTTTACTGAAAAAACAATCGCCACCAGCGCCAGCAAAACAGATGCTAGCTCTGTGTATATGTGATGTCTGGGAATATTTTTCGAACAATAACGACAACGACCTTTCTGCAACAAAAAACTGAATACGGGAATCAAATCTATCGCCCCTAAAATATGATTACACTCAGGACACTGTGATCTTTTTTTTCTTAGCCATTCAAAACCCTCCGGATCCTCTGTTGCGACAGTCAAAAAACTGCCAATAATCAAACTCACAACTATTACCAGGATATAGATGTACACTATTTACACTTAAGAAAATTTGCTGAATCCATGGGATCTTCGTAGCATTTCCCAAAAGGAGATCCGTCTCCCGCAACTTGTTTTGATGCAGAATCCACACAATAATAACTATTGTCACTCATATTAACATGGATACAAAATCTTTCCGCATTAGACAACGCGTAAGTCTTTCCCGGTGTTTTACTTCTTTTTTGTATATCCGCCGTTAGTTCAGCCAAACGTGGATTATTTAACTCAAAACAAGACTCTGAGCCAGGTGATAAACAATACCCCCTCAAACTATTTTCGGTGTACATAGTTTCAGCATACTTCCTTAGCTGATCGACGTCGTTTTTAATCACAGAATCTCCGGCCTTTGCCCTCACCACTGTCAGTGAAATAAATATAATAGCAACAAGCAAGGCCATAATAGCCACCACCATAATCAACTCAATCATTGTGAAACCTTTTATTTTTTCCAGTTTGTTTTTAGGCATATTACCTGTGTCTAATTATAGAACACAATCTCCTAAACGCAAACAACGCGGAATGTTTTCCGCGTTGTTTAAACATACAAGAAATTGTTACTACGAACAGATACCTGTTGCTGCACCACAAGTACCAGCTTTATTCCAACCATCTGTGTCAACACACCATGTAGTTGGTGCTGCTGTGGAATTCAATGCTGCACCCGCACACCACTTAGTAGTGCCGCTTATTCCAAACGAAGGTGCTGCTTTTTGGGAAGTAATATCAGCAACTAATGCATCATAACCCGTGTCGGCGCTAACCAATGCGGTATACGCTCCAGAATCTGATGCCTTGGCCTCAGCTAATGTCCTTAATTGTGACAAATCAGCACGAATACGAACATCCTTGGCTTTTGTTCTTGCTGTCGACACAGCAACCAAAACCATGGAAGCTAGCAGACCGATGATCGCAATAACGACCAAGAGTTCAATGAGGGTAAAACCTTTAATCTTGTTATTTAACTTTTTCACGCGCGATCACCTCCTCTCAAATTAAGTAAATTTTGCATTTTTATTGTATCACGTTTACCAGTTGATAAATTGGCATTAACACCGCCACAATCATTCCGGCTACACCGATACCCAAGATCGTGATTACCAATGGCTCGATCAACTGGGCCATGTTTTCCACAGCATCGTTGACTTCACGTTGATAAAAACGATTCACGGAACCCAAAGACTTGCTGAGCTCCCCGCTTCTTTCTCCCACACTGATCATTTGTGAAACCATCATGGGAATTTCCGCGTATTTTTCGAAAGACGATGAAATAGTCGAACCGTTTTTCACTTCTTCCGCCGTTTCATCCACAATTTGCCGGTAAATCCTATTACCCATAATATCGCGCGCGATTAAAAGAGCTTGAATGACGGGAATCTCGCTTTTTACCAGCACTTCCATAGCTCCCGTGAATTGCGCAAGATAGAGCTTCTGCAATAATTTCCCGGCAACCGGCAAGCGTAAAAACAATGCGTGCAGATTATATCGTCCTTCAGTAGTCCGAACATAATAAGTAATCATGTATGCGGCCAAAGCGACAAAAAGCAACATAAACCACCAATAACTAGTCACAACCCCGGCAAAACCCATAAGCATTCTTGTGAGTAGTGGCAACTCAACATCAGATTCTTCAAACAACGTAGCTAGTTGAGGCACAACGAAAACAACCATCAAAATACCCATAATAAACATAACAACAGTCACGAAAATCGGATAAACAAACGCTCCTCTGACCTTACTAAGAAGCGCGTAGTTTCTTTCTTCATTATCCGCTAGGCGCTCCAGTGATTCTGAAATACGCCCGCTCTGTTCACCGCTACGCACCATGCTGACATAAAATTCCGAAAATTGCCGTGGATATTTTTCCAATGCATTACTCAAAGATTCTCCGCTTTCAATATCATATGACACCTCACGCAAAATCTCCGCCAACTTTGGACTTTCTGTTTGGGCGACAAGAATACGCAATGATTGCAAAATCGGGATACCGGAGGAAATCATTGTCGCGAGCTGACGAGACAAAATCGCTCGGTCACGCACGCTAACATTTTTTACAATTATTTCCTTGCTAAAAAAAGAAACGTCCTTTGCATCACGCAGTTCAATCGGTGACAACCCATGCTGAACTAACATCGACGTTGCTTCTTCCTCGGAATTTGCTTTGATTATTCCCTTCGAAACATTCCCCTGCCGATTTTTCACTCTATATTGAAAGTCAGTCATTTTTGTTTAGATGTTGATAATAGAATCATACCATATTGCCACCAGAAGCAAAATTGCCATACCTAATTAAAGTTTGGTCTTGAACAAATACGGCCGCTTCTTCCGGTTCAATTAGTCCCTGATCTATCAACGTCTTTAAGGAACGTTCAAGAGGTATCATGTCTTGTGAAGCACTTGTCTGAATTACACCGGGAATCTGGGCTGTTTCACCTTCTCTAATCAAGTTGCGTATCGCGGGAGTTGCCAACATTAATTCAATCGCCGGCAACCTGCCACCCGCTTTCGCCGGAATAAGACGTTGAGAAACAATGCCCGTTAAAGTTCCGGCCAACTGTATACGAATCTGAGCTTGTTGCCCCACCGGAAAAACATCCACAATACGATCAATCGTTTGAGAACAACTATTTGTGTGCAATGTCGCAAAAACCAAATGTCCCGTTTCGGCAATTGTTAACGCAGTAGCGATGCTTTCCAAATCACGCATTTCCCCAACTACCACGACATTTGGATCTTCGCGAAAAGCCATTTTGAGAGCTTGCGAAAACGACTCCGTGTCTTTACCTATTTCTCTTTGATGAATTAAACATTGATCCTCTTGGTAAACATACTCAACCGGATCTTCGATGGTAATAATATGAGCAACTCTCGAGTGATTAATAATATTAACTACTGCTGTCATTGTTGTTGTTTTTCCGTGCCCTGTAGGCCCTGTAATCAACACAAATCCCTGCGAAGGTAAAGCAAACTTTTCAAGAACACTTGGCAAATGCAAATCCTCCAAAGTGCGTATTTCACTTTGAATTGTACGCATCGCGATGGTTAAGGTTTGGAACGTAAGATAAACGTTTACACGAAAACGAAAGCCACTTTCATGTGCATATGAGAAATCAACTTCCTGTTTGCTCTGCTCAAACTTTTTTGCCCTTTCTTCTCCAGCAATAATCTTTAAGATATCCGCCAAATCGGCCTTAGACATTTCCCCCATTTCTGTAACAGCAAACAACTTTCCGTCCACACGCACGATCGGCGGTCTTCCCACCGATAAATGCAAATCAGACGCGTTGCGACTAACCACATTTTCAAAAAGTTCCTTCGCCAAAGACTCAGGAGTACGTCCGATCATACCTCTTGTTCCGACAAAGGTCGGTTTGAATTATTGTTAATCATTACAAACGCTTTTTTATATTTTAAGCCGTGGCCCGCTTGGTCAACATTTTTTCTATTTTCTCCACAACTTCGCTGGGAGTGAAGTGCGCCTTGATGATATAGTCATCCGCGCCAAGCTCAAGACCTTTTTGCACATCCGGTTTCTGGCCAAGATTTGTTAATAGAATCACGGGGAGATTTTTTAATTTATCACTGCTGCGAATATTCCCTAAAACTTCAAAACCATCTTTTTTAGGAAGCACAATATCCAACAAAATCAAATCTGGGGCCTCCCTCTCCAATTCAGCCCAACCCGCTTCACCGTCCATGGCAGTTCTCACCGTATAACCGAGCATGGAAAGCTTTGTCTGATACATTCCTGAAATAAACGTATCATCTTCAACCAGCAAAATTGTCGCCTTTTCTTTTGCCATAATTTTTTCTGCTAATAATTAATAAATAAACATTTTAATCCTCCGACGTCGCTTCCAAAACCTCCCGCAAGGACACTGCGCCCGATAATGCTTTGAGAAAACCGTCCTGGCGCATAGAGATGAACCCCTCAGACATAGCAGTTTTATAAAGCGCATCTCCCGTTTCACTTCGTGATATTTGCTGACGTACTTTCTCGACTATCGGGATGATTTCCACAATAGCCAATCTTCCTTTGGTGCCTTTTCCTCCGCACTCTTTGCATCCCTGGGCTTCATAAAGAACTTTCGGATTCTTCTGATTCTCTGTCGTTTTTTCCGATTCTGGAATATCTGAAACAACTTTATTTATTATATCACGAAACTCCTCTGGAATAGGAACTTCTTTTTTACAATCTTCACAGAGACGTCGCACGAGACGCTGTGCTCCAACAAGACGTAAAACAGCGGCCAGCAAAAATGGCTCTAGACCCATATCAATAAGACGAGCAATCGCTCCCAGTGCATCGTTTGTGTGCAATGTAGACAAAACCAAATGACCAGTTAACGCCGCGTGCACGACCAACTCAGCTGTTTCCTTATCACGCACTTCCCCAACCATGATAGTGTCGGGATCCTGACGTAAAATACTCCGTAGTCCGTTTGCAAAGGTAAAATTTATATCACTGTTTATCTGTGACTGATTTGCTCCAGCTATTCGGTATTCTACTGGATCTTCCAGCGTCACGATATTCAAAGTTGGATCACAAATACTATCAATGGCAGTGTAAAGCGTGGTGGATTTTCCAGAACCGGTAGGACCAGTAATTAAAATTAATCCATAAGGACGATCAAGAGACTCTTTGAAGTGCTCGAGGCGTTTTCCATTATACCCAAGCTTTTCGAAAGGCACTGCCCCCTCGGATTTATCGAGAATACGAAGAACGATTTTTTCACCATAAATCGTTGGTAAAATAGAAACACGAATATCGTATTCATGTCCGCCCGCACTTGTGGAAAAACGTCCGTCTTGCGGCAAACGCTGCTCATCTATTTTTAAATTGCTTAAAATTTTAATACGAGAAATCAACGAATTATGCAGCTTGAGCGGCAAAAGAAGACTTGTGTATAAAAGCCCATCTACACGAAAACGAACACGAAGATTATCGTTGCTCGGTTCAACGTGAACATCAGATGCCTTGCCTTCAATCCCGTGTCGCAGAATAACGGCAACTGCTTTCGTTACGGGCGCCTCACCGACAATTTTTTCTACATCGCGATCTCCGCCACCGTCCACTTCTTTTTTCGCATCTTCCAGTTCTTCATTAAATTCGCGGATAGCACTTTCCACTTCTCCGGAAATACCGCCCATTACTTTCGAAAGTGTCTCCGTGATAGACGTCGCCGAAGTAATGTGTATTTCCGTGCGAAGACTCATATTTTTCGTCAGAAACTTCAGAGCTTCAAGAGCTTGGAAATCATCCGGCTGAACCATGGCAACGTGCAAAGTATTGCCGTCCTTGGCAAAAGCCATAAATTTGTAATTTTTGGAAACATCGGCAGGAATAAGCGCAACAGCATCCGACTGAATTTCCATTTCCGCCAAATTAACATATGGGATACCTAAAACTTTTCCTTTGGCACGATAAAACTGCTCCTCCGGAACAATGCGCTCATTGAGCAAAATTTCATCAACAGTCTTACCGCTTTTTATCGCAGTGTCTCTGATAGTTTCTTTTTGCTCAGTACTTAAAAATCCCCAATCTTCCAGAATGTCTTCGATGGATCCTTGATAAAGCTGAGTCATAACCCGCTATTTTTTCTTCTCAAAATAAAACGAGATCAAATCCCAAATAAATTCGCTTTTCCTCGATTTTCCGGAACATTTACTGGCAACTTGCCTTCATCCAAAAGAGAACGATTCAGATTTTTGTATGCTTTCTCATTTAAAACACCAACATTAAACGGGCTATTGGCTTCCACGGGAGACACGCCACCAATTTTAAGATGTTGAACAGGAGCGATACTTATTGATACCTTACTGCTTGGATAATAGGCATAAGCAAGCACGATTATCAAAACAACAATCAAAACACCGATAGCAGCATATGCAACCACGCGAACATTTTTTGTAGAATTCATTTGTTTTGGTTCTTAATACTAAGGTTGAACATAAGTGCGAACAGTCATGCTGGCAGCTAGGATATCACTGGGCTGATCTTTGCTGTTTGAGGAAGATAACCCGATAGATATGTCTCGCAAATCGGAAAGAATCAACGAATCTTCAAGATTCTTTACAAAAGCCCTTATCTGGGAATAGTTTCCTCTAAAAGAAACTTTTGTATCCCAATTTTCCAACTTAGAATCAGCGGCAGTATTACTAATAGCAGCATCAACTTTATTGGAAGAAATATTATTAATAGTATTATTTGTGTTACTTGCGACAACAGGACTACTACTCACTACTTTTTGCGCTTCACTAATGCTGTCCAAAGCTACCCCCGCAGAGGAGGCCATGTTTTCGATATTAACCCAGAGATTGCTCTGCATAAACTTATCCGGCAACGCCAAAGATAGTTCTTTTTGTTCTTTGGTATATTTTTGCATATCCTGCAAACGAGCATCCAGATTTTCCAAAAACACCTTTCGATCCGTTTCGACTTGTAAAGCTTCAGCATATTTTTGATTTGTCTCTCTGTATGTTCCCCATTGAGGAACAATAACGAAAACCGTGAAAATCAATGATCCCAAAAATACCAGACCGAATGTTAGATAAGATAATCCTGTTGTTGCACGTGCCATACCCAGTATATCAACTTCCAATTTGAACGAATTCCATTCGTTCAAAACTGGCAAGCATTAAGATTAAAACTTTATGTTTTTTTATTGTTAACATGTTATTTCCGTAGTTTATTAAATTGGAAGTTGTATTACTGGGCATAAAAATATATTAGGGAGTTAAGGGAGTAGTAACTACCGGAGCTGGAGTTGCGTCTTTAAAAGCTTCCGGCTTAACATCCAGCTTCAAAACAGTGGAGACTCCAGTTACTTTAGTAGAATCAACAGTGTCTTTATCGACCGAGAGAGCGGATGCTGTAACATCTTTGAAATATGTTTCATTTTTACCTACCGTGTCCTGAAGAGAAACTACCAAATCCGCCGCCGCCTCTATTGTAGGCGCGCTAACAGCAATGGTGATGGAACTCTTCTCTGTACCACCCATCAATGTTTTTAATGTCACATTAGGCAAAACCAAACGCTCCAGTTCCGTCAAAACCTGCGACCAACGAATATGTTCATTCAATACAACCTTCATATTAACAAGCCGAGAACTGAATGCTTTTATTTCTTTTCCCCCGGGCTCTCTGGTTCTTAATTGACTTTCCAGACTTGCAATCCGCTGATTAACAGCCGCAACTTTTTCTTCAACACCTTTTGTAAGAAAATAAAAACTGCAATAAAAAGCTGCTACAACCAAAAGCAACACAGAAGAAATTACATAAATAATTTTACGCCGACGGGCTACTGCCTGATTGCGCATTGTTTCCTGTGCTAGATTTATTTTCGGCATGTAATTTTTATTTAGTGTCTGTTATGTGCTTGTGAATAACTTTCTTTTATTTTACTCGCTTTGTTCAAATTCGCGCAATGCCAATCCAACAGCAACAGCAAATGATGGACCAATCGCTGACAATCTATTGGTTAAAATCGGTGGTGCCTTAATACCTTTCCAAGGATTTCCCACTTCCGTGGAAAGTCCGGACGCTTCTTCCCAATATTTAGCGAGGCCTTTTAAATTTGCTCCTCCACCAATCAATATTGTCTTTGTAACATTCTTGTTGCTTTTTCTTTCAAAAATTCTACGTAAATTAGTGCCTCTGTCCATAATATCTTTGATAATCGTTTTAGCGGCAGCTGCAAGACCGTCATCCGCTCCATCTTTTGTTAATCCTAATGTACATTTTCTTTTCTCTGCTTCATCTTCTGAAATACTCAATTTGGTCGCAATAGTTTTTGTTATAACATCACCACCAATATCAGTACTCTGATTAATCCTTAAGTATCCGTTATCCACAATGTAAAAATTTGTCGATAAATCACCAATATCAACCAAAAGCGCTGGTTCTTTTGCTGAACCAAGAAGAGAGCGTGAAAGAGGAAAAGATTCTATTTCTAAAGCAACCAAATTTAGATTTAAACGTTCTATTACAGAAGAGTAATTTTGCACAAGATCCTTGGAAGCGGCTGTCAAAAATATTTCAAAACTCCCGCGAGTTGTCCGGACAGGAACCTTCTTCTCAACTTTTTCGTCTTTTTTTATCTCACCCTTTAAAGCGGCATCGACTCCGACAGCTGACCCACTTTCAACAGGCAGTGAGTTTTCCGAAGCGGTAATTTGTTCTTTCATTGCCGTCCATCCCAAAACAACATCTTTCAAAGGAGTTGGCACATAATTTTTTGCCGCCAAAACAACCGCCTTTTCTAAATCTCGCTCATTCATTTCAGGCAAAGAAATCACTGTGGCAAAAACGGACAGACTGGGCAGAGCAGCGACTGTCGATGTTGCGGAAGCCCCTGCTCGTCGCAATATTTCATGAGCAATCGTGGCCACTTTGGCAACCGAATCGTTGTCTCCACTTCGCGCCAGCGACAATGAACTTTTAGCGGAGGCGTACGTAGAAAGACGTATTCCCTCTTTTCCATCACGTGTAAGTTCTACAACCTTAATAGACGAAGTCCCAATGTCTAGACCAATAAATGATTCCTTCTTTGAAAAAAATGCCATTAGTTGATGTTGTTTTTCTGTTAACAAAATTATTATACAACAAAAATAGTTCCAATAACAATTTTCAGTTTATAACTACTTACTGATTTGAAAGTCCGAGAATCAAACCGTATTCGTCTTCAAGCGGCCTCACGACTTTTTGTTGAAATAAAAAGCGTGCAGAGCGAGGCCAATGGCCGTAGTTCGCCATTGGCCGGAGTGTACGCTTGAAGACGAATACGGTTTGTGACTTTCACGCGAGCAAGCATTTACTTTAGTTCAAACAATACCAATGCTGAAAAACCAACAGTCACACCACCATTCATATGCCTGTTCTTTTTTCCCTTGATTAAATTCATAAACCACAATAGGTTAATAGGTATTAGTCTTAAACTATCAAATTCAATGTTAATTACATTTTTAATAATCCTTGCCGCTCTCGTTCTTTGGGCAGTGATAATTTATAACAACTTCGTTCGCTTTAAAAACAATGCCGATGAAGCATGGTCTGATATAGATGTTCAGCTTAAAAGACGCCACGACCTGATCCCAAATCTTATTGAAACAGTCAAGGGTTATATGGGACATGAGAGTAGTGTTCTAACCGCGGTAACAAACGCTCGCGCACAAGCGTTGTCCAGTCAGGGCACAGCCGATTCTTCCAAAGCTGAAAATGCGTTGTCCGGCACTTTAAAGTCTTTGTTCGCAGTTACAGAAAGTTATCCTGATTTAAAAGCCAATACCAACTTTTTGGAACTGCAAAGAGAGTTGTCGGATACGGAAAATAAAATTCAGGCCGCTCGTCGCTTCTATAATGGCACAGCACGTGACATGAATTCAGCAATGCAAGTATTCCCCGGGAACATCGTTTCTCAAATGTTTAGTTTTAAACAAAGAGCATTCTTTGAGTTGGATGAGCCAGCGGAACGCGAAACTCCGCAAGTCAAGTTTTAATCGTGACCGCGTATTCCGCTATCGCATCAAATAAGCGCCGATCCTTCGGCCTTATTGCGGTATTCGCCGCCTTTATTATTTTACTGGGATGGTTCATCGATCAAACACAAGGCGGTGGAACTGTCATTTTTCCTTTTGCAATTGCCATATCAGCCATATCGGCATTGACCGGCTATTTTGCCGGGGACAAAATCGCGCTTGCGGCGAACAGTGCTCAAGAGATTCAAAAAGCGGATTCACCAGAACTTTATCGAATAGTGGAAAACCTGGCTATTACCGCAGGCATACCGACACCAAAAGTTTATATCATCCCCTCTCCAGCTATTAATGCCTTTGCGACAGGCAGAGACCCCAAACATGCGTCTGTGGCTGTAACTGCCGGTGCTTTGGAAAAACTGGATCAATCGGAATTAGAAGGAGTGCTCGCGCATGAATTTTCACATATCGGAAATTACGACATTCGCTTAATGACAGTCGTAGCGATTTTCGTCGGCACAATAGCACTTGTTTCCGACATGTTTATCCGAGCCAGATTATTTGGTTTTCGTGGCAACAAAGACAACAACGAAGAAGGAAATCTGGGATTCATTATTGCCATAATCGGTTTCGTTCTTATTCTTCTCTCACCTGTTGTAGCACAACTTATTCAGCTGGCGATCTCTCGTAAGAGAGAATTTCTCGCCGACGCTTCCGGCGTGCTCTTAACTCGTTATCCACAGGGCCTAATTTCCGCTTTTCGCAAAATTGAAGCGGAACAAATTCCTGTGACATCCGCCAACAGCGCGACAGCACATCTTTACTTAACCAATCCGTTGAGCGGCCGCACAATTAGTAAATTATTTTCCACCCACCCGCCAATCGAAGAAAGAATCGCTGCACTGGAAAAAATGGGTTGATTGGACTGCATAAAACATACAAAAAAGAAATCCATTCCCGCGTAGGCGGGAATCTTGTTGCTTGTTTAGTAGATTGTCAATCTTTTAACCAACATCCCCTCCTTCGAGGGGATGTTTTTTTAGACGACTTAACCTTCTATATCCTCCAGCGCTTCTCTCACCACATCTCCGGAAAATCCCCTACCCATTAAATATTGCCCGATTCTGCGGTACCAAAGTTTCTCAGAAACACCGCGCTTCTTTAGTTGTTCCCTCTTTTTTCCCACTGTTTCTTTTGCCAATTCCAATTCTTTTTCCGGAGGCAAATATTCATTGATCGTTTGTGTGATAAGATCGCCAGCAAGTTGAAAGTTGCGCATTTTATTGACTATCGCTTTTTTGCCGGAATTTTTACGCAAGATCATTGAGTCACAGACAATTTTGGCAAATTGTTTATCATCAAGATACTTGAATTCCAAACATTTACTGATAGTTTTCTCTACTTCCTCAACTGAAAATCTCTTTGCCAAGAGGCGCTTACGCATTTCCGCCACTGATCTTGGTCTGACCCCTAAAAGCATCGTCGCAACGTACCAACAATTGCCCCTCTTTCCACCTGACGAACCCGCAATACCTTGACCTTTAGAATTTTTTACGCTATTTTCATCTCTCATTTTATTAATTGTGTTACACTTTAAAAAGACCTTTTGCACAATATGAAAAATTTTCCAATACAAGACAAACTTACAACCCGTTTAAAACACGTTCTTGCCACCGCATCTCAAATTGCGAGCGATCTTCAGCATGGAGAAATTGGCACCGAACATCTTTTATACGGCATGACAAAGGAAACCGGTTCTATCGCATCAACTATTCTGCGTAAATTTAATATTACTCCCGAATACCTTCGTACGGAATTGGAAACTCTCCCGCGTCAAACAAACTTCCGCGAAATTTTATCGGATCAGGCGGAGAAGGCGTTTGAGAAGGCCGCGCGTGTGGCTTTTGAACACCAACATCGCTACATCGGCACAGAACATCTTTTATACGGAATAATTTCACAAAAAGAAAATACTGCTTATCGCATCCTGGAACGATCCCCTGCCGATATTAAGGCCTTGTCTCGCCAAGTAAAAACGGTTTTGCAAAACACCGCGCATTTTCCCGACCTTTCAAACTTTCTCTCTGGTATGAATAGTTTGCCAAACATGCCAATCCAAATGCCAAAAGGCGCAGAACAACAACTTAAAAAACCAAAATCAAAAACTCCCGGACTCGATTATTTTTGCGTCGATTTTACCGCGCAAGCCAAAGAGGGCAAATTTGATCCCGTTATCGGACGCGACCATGAAATTCAGCGCATGCTGAGTATTCTTTCCCGTAAATCAAAAAACAATCCCGTATTAATCGGCGATCCAGGTGTTGGTAAAACAGCAATCGTAATTGGCTTAGCACAGCGTATCGCAACTGGAAAAATTCCAGCCAACTTAGCTGACAAAAGAGTGCTTTCGCTTGATCTGGCCGCGGTACTTGCCGGCACCACTTTTCGTGGTGAATTTGAAGAACGTCTAAAAGAAATTTTGCGTGAAGTAAAAGAAACCCCAAACGCTTTGCTTTTTATTGACGAAATGCACACCATTGTCGGCGCCGGTTCTTCCGGTGGTTCAATGGATGCTGCCAATATCCTCAAACCGGCTCTTTCTCACGGCGACCTGCAAGTCATTGGCGCCACAACCCTGGACGAATATCGTAAACATATTGAAAAAGATGCTGCTCTGGAACGTCGCTTCCAACCAATCGTTGTGCGCGAATCTACCGAAGAAGAATCTATTGGCATTTTAAAGGGTGTGCGTGAGGCCTACGAGGCCCATCACGGCTTAGAAGTAACAGACGAAGCCATTGAAGCTGCCGTGGCACTATCAACTCGTTATATCACTGACCGTTTCTTGCCAGACAAAGCGTTGGATTTATTGGACGAAGCGGCCTCTCTCGCACGCTTAAAACGAGGCGGTGAGGCAAAGATAGACACTAGCGAGTTACAGAATGCCAAAGAACAGTTGCAAGAAATTCAATCCCAAAAAAGTCGCGCGATAGAGGAAGAAAGATACGAAGAAGCGCTGGTTTTAAAGAAAGAAGAAAAACAACTGGAAGAAAAAATTCACCATTTGCACTCAGAGCCGGCATCTGCAAAAAATAAAGCTTACTCCATCAATCGCGAAGATATCGCGGCCGTGATAGCCGAAATGACCGGAATTCCCGTTACTCGTCTCTTAAAAGCCGAAGAGAAAAAACTGATGTTTCTGGAACGCACGTTGGGCAGTCGCATTGTTGGTCAAAAAGATGCTATCAACAATATCGCGCGTTTTATCCGCCGAGCACGCTCCGGCATCGCCAATCCAAATCGTCCGGTAGGATCATTTATTTTTCTTGGTCCTACAGGTGTGGGAAAAACAGAATTGGCAAAAGTGCTAGCACGTGAAATTTATGAAGACGAAGATGCTTTGATTCGCGTGGACATGAGTGAATTTATGGAAGCACACGCTGTAAGTCGTCTAATTGGCGCACCGGCTGGTTATATTGGATACGAAGAAGGTGGAAAATTAACGGAAAAAATTCGCCGCCGCCCCTACTCTATCGTCCTTTTCGATGAAATAGAAAAGGCGCATCATGATGTTTTCAATATTCTTCTCCAAATTATGGAAGAGGGAGAATTAACCGATACACACGGTAAAAAAGCTAACTTCCGCAACACAATTATTATTCTCACTTCCAATATCGGCTCCGCGGAACTTTCCAAAGAAGCAAAAATGGGCTTCGGCTCAGAAGACGAAACAGAGAAAAAAGAGGCGCAAGAGCACTATGAAGAAATTAAGCAAAAGGTCATGGCCGACCTGCGTGAAGAAATGGCTCCCGAACTTTTATCTCGCATTGACCAAATAGTTGTTTTCCGCCCACTTGGCTTACCGGAGTTGCGTCGAATTACGGCTTTAAATCTGGAAGAACTCAAAGAACGTCTGCGCAAACAAAAGTTAGACATCGTTATTACAAACGATGTACGCGACCAGATTGCGGAAAGATCGTTCAAGAGTGGCGAAGGAGCACGTCCGATTCGCCAGTTTGTCCAAGAATTCATCGAAGATCCGGTAGCGCAAGGAATTATTGATGGATCCATCAAAAGCGGTCAAAAATTCAGCATCTCCTGGATAGAAAATAAAACCAAGATATCCCCCGTTTCGCCGGCAAAGAAAGAACAAAAACAACACGCCAACGCGAAAGTGTAAGTAATGCACGGCGCTTCCCTGGCCCGCGCATCAAAATCTTTGTACTCGGCTCTTATTGAGCTAGTATTTCCTTCTTCTTGTGTTGGTTGCGGCAGTTTTGGACCATTAGTCTGCGAAAATTGTCTGCGGAAAATCGGTGAACCCCAAGACACCTGCGTATTTTGCGATGACAAAACACTCCATGGAAAAACTTGCTACCAATGTCAAACTAAAAACTCTCTGTCTGGAGTAATCAGTGTCGGTAAATACCAAAACATAATATTACGCAACGCCGTTCATGCTCTAAAATTCTCCGGAGTAAAAGAAATCTCCGCACTTCTGGGAAATATGCTAACCAAAAGAATCTCACAAACATTAGGCGGTTCCCTTTCCGAATTCACCCTCGTTCCCCTCCCACTACATCCTATCCGGAAAAGAGAGCGCGGCTTTAATCAGGCAGAATTATTAGCGCAAAAAATTGTAGTAAACATAGCACTACCATGCCAAGAAATTTTAATCCGTACTCGCGCCACAAAACCGCAAGCCAAGATCGACCATAAAACGGAAAATTTAAGAAAGGAAAACGTGGCAAAAGCATTTGCAAAAAACCCAGTAACAACAAACATCCCGGAAAAAATAATCCTTATTGATGACGTAGCGACAAGCGGAGCCACACTAGAAGAAGCAGCAAAGACTCTACGCGAAGCCGGAGCAAAAAAAATCTGGGGTGCAGTGATTTGCAGAGGATGAAGCTTAAATATATTTCTTAATAACCCCTCTTCGTCCGCCTGCAACGCTTTGCTAAGCGTAGCAATGCGGGCAGGTCTCCCCTTATCAGGGGAGAAAACGACGCATTCCCCTCCCTGATAAGGGAGGGCTAGGGTGGGTTTAGTAAAAATGTGTCTTTCTTCCCCTTGTCTAACACCCCTAACCGTGGCAATCTCAATACGTAAAAGAAAATAAGGAGAGGTCACATAGCGGCCTAGTGTGCAGTCCTGGAAAGACTGTGAACCGAAAGGTTCCGAGGGTTCGAATCCCTCCCTCTCCGCCTTCGCCTCGCCGAAGCTGCGCATATGCGCAGCGAAGGCGGGCTTCGCCCGCCCGGCGAGGCTACGGCGTGACGAAGTCCGCCATCGGCTGGACGTAGTCCGCCGTAGTCGAGCGAAAGCGGGATATAATAAAAATTATGTACTATGTGTATTCTTTAAAGTGCAAAGATGGGTATTATATTGGTTGCACTGAAAACCTTAAAGATAGATTAGAAAGACATATCAAGGGTGACGTGCCTGCTACAGCAGACCGTTTGCCGGTGGAATTAGATTTCTATTTTGCTATGCGAGATAAATACAAAGCATTTGAATTCGAAAAATATCTAAAATCCGGATCTGGAAGAGCTTTTGTAAGTAAACATCTGTCTTGTGACTAGCAGAAATACTTAGCGCCGAGGTATATCAGCTGTCTATGTTGCGAAGCGGGCTGACTATTTCTTCCACAATCTCCTCCCACGCCTTTTTATGAATCTCTGCTTGTAACCCAGCAGTCAATTTGTTAGTTATATCTCGCCAAACCTGTAGCCAAATAATTCGTGGGTCATTTTTTAACTCAGACCAATCGGGCTGACCATGAAAACTAGGAAAAGGAATTATTTTTGTTTTAATGGTCGTATCTTGCAAAATAGCCGAAAC
>Ga0247841_10003775_pt1 | contig 27292 bp, 44 predicted proteins | sample LaCruzMarch2015__2_FD_192410 | JGI IMG/M metagenome (GOLD analysis project Ga0247841, IMG submission 192410) | Freshwater microbial communities from meromictic Lake La Cruz, Castile-La Mancha, Spain - LaCruzMarch2015_18m | ecosystem: Environmental > Aquatic > Freshwater > Lake | place: Spain... | reverse complement strand
GTGTTTTAGGTATGTCAACATGTAAAACAATTCTTTTGTTTGTATAATGTTTTCTGATATCACTACCTTTTACGTATGTCGCACCGTAAACTTGTGGTTCTTTTTCATCGTCATAATGAAGATAAACACTAACATCAACATAAGTACGTGTAAAAAGAGAGATTCTAGTTTGAAACCTTTTTACACCCCTTTTAATTGTTGAGACTATCTCTCTCGAAAGTTCGGTTGTTATTTTATCGTATCTACCTTCTAATAATAAATTATCCATTACTTATAAATATCCTCTTTGAGCTGTTCGATTACAGTATTTTTATCTATCTTTACTAAGTAATAATAAATATTGTGCAAGTTACTATAGAACCAATATACCACCCAATTTATAGAGATAGAATCCAAGAAGGTGCTAAGTGGCTTGTTATTAATAAAGGTGACGCTAGTCCAATTATTAAAATACTCATTGCAACAACATTTCGTAGTTTTAATGGTGATTTGGTGGAGGTACAAGCAATTAGAGGTGGTCAAAGAAATTTATATGAAGCTCATCTTGTTATAACTACTGATATTTTACTTAGAGAATTCAATGTGATTAAAAATAGATACGGTTCTGACAGAAATGGAAGTATGACACCAGACTATTTTTTGAACACCCACTTGAAACGTCTTATTGGGGAAATGGGTTATACTAATCAATATGGAGTTAGTTTAATTATACACGGTATAATTGGGGCTTTAAGTTTTATAACAGGTGAATCAATTCAACTTGTAAACGGAAAATATAAAACAATGAGAGATTTATATTACGAGAAAAATTTAATAAAATATAAACAATTAAAACACAATTTTTTAGATGCCAGAATTAGTTGAGGTTAAAATAATGTCTGAATATATCAATCAGGTTTCCGAAGGGAAAACCTTTATTAATGTTAGAAAATCAGACGTAAGTAAAAGTAAAACAAATTTAAAAGGAAGTTGGTCAGTTGGGTTTAATTTAACGGCCCAATCCAGAGGTAAAGAACTTAAATTAAGTCTGTCCTGGAAACCTGAATGTTTTAAAGACCATCTTGAACCCACTAGGGATTTAATATGTAACATGGGAATGTCAGGTAACTGGTCTTTTACTGAAACAGATAAAGTCCCCAAACATGCCCATTTGATGTTTGACACTAACGATGGTTGGACCTTGTCCTTGGTTGACGTAAGAAGATTCGCACGTTGGCAGTGGTCTAATGGGTGGTCTAGCAATAGAGGACCAGACCCAGTAGAAGAGTGGACGGCTTTTATAGGTAACATCCTTTCTAATTTAGATACAAAAGAATTTAAAAAACCAATCTACGAGGTTCTAATGAACCAAGAATATTTCAACGGTATTGGTAACTACTTAAGAGCTGAAATTTTACATCGTATAGATGAAAACCCATTTCTTCCGGCAAAAGAGTATTTGATTAAAGCACCACATTTATTTCTTTATTGTAAACAAGTCCCAATGGAAGTTTACGGATTAGGTGGTGGTCAGTTAAAAGATTGGTCCAACCCCTTTGTAATCGATATTAAAGCCTTTGTTGAGTGGCAAAAATGTTATGGTAAGAAAGATATGGCAACTATCATCGATAAGAATAAAAGAAAATTTTGGTATAATAAAAAATATGAGTTATCTTTGAAGAATGAGTAAGATGAAGAACACACACTTTGATGAAATTTCTAAGGGATTAGAAATGGTTCGTTTAACGAAATATCTTTCGGAAACCACAATTAGAGAGGACTTCAGTCCTATTTATTTAGTAGAGAAAGTTGAACCTACTTTTAATTTATCTAAAGAAGATATTTTAAAGGTTGTTAGAATGTATTATAAATTTTAATATGGAGAAAGTAATCATACCAATGGGTGGTCGTTATAAGTGTGTAATACTTAGTGACGGTAAAAATCATGTCTTTAGAGCGGACACTGGTGAGTTCCACGAAGATGTAGCAAGACTAGTTCGAACTAAGGAACCAACACTAAATGAATATAGAGTTCATGGTGGTGGTAGAATAGACATATATCCAGATAAAATTGAGGTTTATGGTTATTCTGTTGATTACGGTAAAATGGATAAAAAACTAGTTGGAGAACTAGTTAGTGAATACGCTAAAAATGAAGGGTTAGAATTTATTAACCGTACAGGTGAAGGATATTAAGTAATAGAGGACTATACGCTGGATACAGAGGAAGTTCGCGACTACAAAACCTAACGTGGGAGACCTTTGGTCGTTTGTACCACGGAAGTAGCAACCAAAACAGACTGAGGGTGTCGGTTTCCCTAAGAGGTCGGGTTTGGGCAAAGATAAATGTGTAGATAAAACAGAATCGCGGCTACGCTCGTTACTTATTAAGAATTTATGTCAAAGTTTAGTAAACATAGTGAAAAACCAAAATGGAAACCTAAAGATGGTACTTTATTACTATCTGATGGTAATATGATGGTTGAAGTGGGTGATATTCATTCCATTAGTGGTGAGAATTGGGTTTGGTTAATTCCAGACCAGGGTAATCAATTTAGAATACCTGTAAGAGATTTAGTATTCACAATTAGGGAAAATAGATGGAGAATTATTAAAGACGGACCTATCGAACCTGAAAAAATATTGAAACAGTTTAAATTTATATAAATGTTTGATTTGCCACTTAAAATAAAGGCAACAGAAAAAACACCTCTTTTGGAATACAACCCGAAAGATAGGACTTTTAGTGTTATAGGCGTATCAGTACCTGAAGATACTAAAATGTTCTATGATCCTATTTTATTATGGGTAAGTGGTTATGTTAAATCAAACAGAGAGGGTGGTTTAACTATTAATATCAATTTAGATTATTTTAGTACAAAAACATCGTTAATTTTACTTAGAATACTTAAACAGTTTGAGGTAGTACCTAATGTTTCAGTTAATTGGTATTATGATGATAGTGAAGGTAGAGAAATAGGAGATGATTTTTCTACAATGGTTCACTTAAATTTCAATCTTATAGATAAAAATCTCGACATTCCCAAGGAATATCTTTAATATTCCTTGACTGTCTGTGCAATTATTTGTATCTTTATATTACTTGGTCAATGACGGGTGGTGGAGGAAAAAATACACGCTCTATTGACGAATGGATTGATTTCATATAATAAGGTATTCTATACACTGGTCTTTAAAAGCCCATCAGAAGGATACACGAAACGAAGTATCGGAAGGTGAAAGCCCTTCTCCCGTCACCAAAGAAGAAGAACCCTTAGATTATTTTAACAAATTTCTAGGGGTTCTTTCATTATGTGAAAAATGTTTTGTATATTTGTATATTAATTGATAAAATATGTTTGGAGAAAAAGATTATAAATTAACAACCAAATCTGGTGAATCTGTTCACAAGGTTAAAGCGGAATCTATAACACACGCTATAGAGATTTTCGCAGAAATGAAAAAAATCACAGTAATCAATTTATTAAAAATTTACAACGTAATTGAAGCGTAATGAAACCCATCTACATATTAGGAGACATCCATGGTAATTTTAACCATTTAATATGGAAAATTAAAAGTGACAATATGAAAGATTGTATTATCTTCCAGGTTGGTGATTTTGGTATTGGGTTTACTACTGAATTCAATGATATGAACATTTTAGGTTTACTCAATAAGTTTTTAATTGAGAGAAATATACAAATGTATGCCATCAGAGGTAATCACGACAATCCTAAATTCTTCGATGGTCATTTAATAAACCATTTTGAAAATCTTCATTTACTCCCCGATTACACTGTAATTGAACTTGCTGGTAAGAAAATCTTAGCTGTTGGTGGTGCTGTTAGCATTGACCGTAAACAAAGATTAGAAGAAATGCAAATGTATAGACGTAATGGTCATGAAACTGAACTTTACTGGTTTGATGAACTTTTTATTCTTGATGAAGAAAAATTAAAAGACATCGAAGGTATCGACGTTGTAATTACACATACAGCACCTAACTTCTGTCACCCAACTAATAAACTTGGTTTTGGTTATTTAGTTGAACAATTTGCTCAAGACGATGATAAGTTGTTAGAAGATTTAACCAAGGAACGTAATGATGTTACTCGTATGTGGGAACTTTTAAAAGAGAAGAACCCTAACATTAAGTACCATTACTACGGACACTTCCACGCTAACCATAGTGCAATAATTAATGGTGTTGAACATAAGTTAATAGGTATTAATGAACTCCACGATCCTAGATTTAATTTCATGGATGAAATGGATGAAAAATATGGTGAATAAAAAAAGGGACTTTAAGTCCCTTTTTTGTTATCTAGTTGGATAAACAGTACTTTGAACTTTTACACCTTTAGGTACCTCAACACTTCTCGAAGGTTCAATCTTTTTATATTTTGTAACTGGGAACGATGAATTTAAATCATTTAAGGCTTGGATATACTCTTCACCGTATTGACCAATTCTGTTAACAACTTCATCAACAATCTCAGCCTTAGGACCGAACATCATTCCACCTCTTGGTCTTTCGTTTTCAGTTAATTTACCAGCATCCATAGCTGTCTTTATTTTTTCTATTAGATTTTTCTTACTGTCAACACCAGTTAATGAGTTATATTTAGCTCTAAGCTTTTCAATTCTACCCATTTTACCTTTACTAGCACCTTTTTCTAACTCTTTAATAAGTTTATCAAATTCCAAATCAATATAATTGTCCATATGTTCAGTAATAGTATCACCTTTGATAATCTTTTTAACAAGATTCTCTATATCGTTTTCGTTAAGTCTAATTACTTTTTTCACAAATATTTATTTATTTAATAAATATTTGGCATTCACCAAATGTTTTGTATCTTTGTATTCTAAATCCCACATAATATGAAAAACTATATATACAATTTTAATCGTAATTTTAGGGTTCTCTTTTACTTCTTGTAAGAAGAAAGATTACCATAAGGTAAAATTTGAGATTATCTTTTTACAGACCCCCTCTACTGGTAGTTCAAATTCTATTGAAGTTTTAGCATCCCCATCTTATTCAGATAAGAAGCCTTATTTAAACAGACTTAACATTCCACAAATTTGGACCTATGAATACTTAGGCTTAGAGAAGGGTCAAACCGTTCACTTCTTAGTTAGTGGACAATTATCATATTACTTTGAAATGAGGGTTTTTATTGATGGTACTGAGAAGTCTTATCGTAAAGTTAAAGTTAGTGATAACACTTACTATGACGACCATGTTGAAGAGTCTAGAGGGTTAAACGATAAGGAATATGAAGATACTGGATTAATCGAATTCAAATACAAATAAAAAAAGGGACTTAAAGTCCCTTTTTTGTTATTAATTTTAAATATTATTTTTCACACGGTACAGCATCTTTGGTATAACCTAAGAATTCACAAATAACTTGTCCACCTTGTCCTTGTCTGTTAGTTTGAGAAGTATTGATGTTACCATATTTTGTTGAACATTCTACAGTGTAAGATGGATTACTACATGGTGTTGGTGGTGCCTCAGATTTATAACCCCAATCACAACCGTAAGGGAATACACCAGGAATGTTTACACAACTTTTAAAGGAAATTCCGTTCATAGATTCAACGAATTTCGCGTGATGTCCTGTACTATCAATATACCCATAATCCCAATAAGCCCCAAAGTTTGGATTTAATCCATTATTATCTCTTGGACCAAAAGATGTAACACGTTGTTTAAGAACAGAGTGAAGTCCGTCTACACATGAGATATCAAAAGATTCATTTGCGCCTTTTGTTACACCATTTTGCCACCAACTATTTACGGTGAATTCAAAGATATTCAATCCATAAGGGTAAAGTTTTTTCCCTGCCGAATCTAAAAGAGCTTGAGCCGCGGTACATGCTTGATTATCAACACCCCAAGTTATAACAGCGGCATTCACTGTAGATGTATCCCCAAGGTGATATTCTACACCCTTTTTAGCCCATAAAATACCTTTACAAGGACAATAAGTAGTGTCTTTACCTTTTATATTCATACACTCTATATAAATGTTGCTAGAATCCATTCCGAATTTACCAACAATTGATTGTGTACTAGGTAGTGTAATAAATACTTGAACTGAATCGAGGTTAGATTTATTAACTAATACAACGTCAGTGTATTTAGTTGTGTCCACCGTATTGGAAGGTGTTGGTGTTGGTGTGGGGGTTGGGTTTGTATTACTACAATTCCAAAGAACCGCCCCAGTGATTAGAATTGCTGCTCCAGCAACAATTAAAATTTTAGCGATTTTTTTCATATTTTTTTTAGTTTTCATAACCATAAATATATAGATAAAACGAAAAAAGGGAACCCAAGCCCCCCTTTTTTTGATGATTAACGATTTATTTTAATTAGAATCTATTCCCACAACCAGCACAGAAATTATCACTCTGTTTGGTTTTTCTACCACATTTTGGACAGTATTTGTTCATATTAGTGATGTCTTTTACATCAACATACATTTGTGATACAGGTTTAATCTGTAACTCAACAGTATTAGTTGTGTAATAGTAGAATTTTTTATTCACTGTTTGGAAACTTTGTGAAGAATGGGATCCTTGTTCAACCCTTCCAGTCTCTAAAGACTTCTCCTTTTTAATTGACCTAAGTTTAGGTGCTGGTGCTGAAGATGCTGACGCACTTATTGGTGTACTAAGGGAACCTGTTAATGTATTATTACCAACACTACTCGAAAAATACATTGTGTTAGTTGATACACCACCAAATCCTATTGACATGTCTGAAGTACTTGTAGTGTACGTATCACCCAAAGTCCAAGTTGGATTTGTTGTTGTTTGCCAAGTTGGGTTCCAAATAGGGGTATTGGTACTTGTTGTTACTAAAGGGTAGTTTATCACTGGTGTAGTATCTTCGTTATAGAATTCAACTTTAACTAAACCATTTAGTTCGATTGCTTTCTTAACTTCTTCGGAATTACCACCAACCGTATAAGTTTCAAATTTGAACTTACTAGCGTTGTCAAGGTAACGTTCCAAGAATACTCTTTCACCAGGACGTAAAACGATACCTGAATAGGAAATTAATTTGTTATTGATTGAGATTTTTGCTAGAACTGTGTTCTGTGTCGGATTGTGAAGTTCGATTTCGAATTCTGTTCCGTTCTCTAAGTAGACAAACTTGTCTTTCTTGATTTTTGTTCTGCCTTTGTTGACCGTAATATAGGCCATAGGCTTGTTTGTAATGTTAGCCATTTTTTGTTTTAACTTTAATTACTTGTTATTTGTAACCCTTTCAAATGACTTCATTACCTAACCGACCGAATCGGGGATAATTCAACAGAGATTTTCTCTGGTCACCAAAAAGGTGAGTTAACCATCGAATATAAATATATTAGCTTGTAATATTTTGTAAAGTTTAGTATCTTTATATAATGAATATTTTTTATTTATCCGAGGACATCACTAAATGTGCCGAGTACCATGTTGATAAACACATTGTTAAGATGCCTTTAGAGACCGCTCAATTACTTTGTACTGTACATTGGGTTAATGGTGGTTCGGCTCAATATAGAAAAACACATGTCAATCATCCAAGTAGTATTTGGGTTAGGCACTCAATACAAAATTACAGGTGGTTATGTCAGTTAGGTAAAGCTTTGTGTCGTGAATATACTTATAGATACGGTAAGATTCATAAATGTGAGGCTGTTATTGATTGGTGTAATGAGAATGAACCTAAATTACCTAACACAGGATTTACCACACCAACACCAGCAATGGCTGATGAATTTAAATTACCCAGTTCACTTTTGTCTTATCGTAATTATTATGTTAATGGTAAGTCACATTTAGCAAATTGGAAAAAACGTAACGTACCACATTGGTATCAAAAACAAAATTAAAATGAAACTTTTTCTTGATGATTTAAGAACTTTGGATATGATTTATCCTAACGCCAATCCAAAAGATTGGGTCATAGTTAGAAATTTTCATCAATTTGTGAACTATATACAAAAATATGGATTACCAGATTATATTAGTTTTGACCACGACTTAGGAATCGAACACACCAAATACTACTTTAACAATGGTGGACACGCAAGTCCTCCAGATCCTTTAAAAGCTGATTTTAAAGAAAAAACAGGATATGACGCTGCCAAATGGTTAGTTGATTTTTGTGTAGAAAACGAAAAATCTTTACCATTGTGGCATGTACATTCGCATAACCCAGTTGGGTCAGAAAATATAAGAACTTATTTAAGAAACGCAGAGAAACACCTTGGACTTAATTTTTAAAGAATTGGAAATATTTTGGTTCTTCCTACCAAAAATAATAATATCTACAATATGTGGATTCATCGTTGGGTACGATAGAGAAGTGAGGAATAAAGTTGCTGGTATTAGGACTAACGTCATAATAGCTGTAGGTTGTACAATATTGACGACAGTATCTTTTTGGTTATTTGAGAGTAACCCACATATCGACCCAACACGGATTATTGGTCAAATTATTACAGGGATTGGTTTCTTGGGTGCCGGTGTTATTATGAAAACTGATGATAAGATTGTGGGTGTTACAACCGCGGCATTTATATGGACGGTTAGTGCAATTGGTATTATGATTGGGTGTGGTACATATATAATACCTGTAATAATAACTGTTGGTTTGTTAGTCATTAGTAAACTTTTTGAGAGTATGGAAAGAAGAGTTAAAGCTAAAAGATTAGAAAAAAATTAACTTTTTATTTGTCAATTGTATTTATTTATGTATCTTTGTACTGTTATGAAAACAATGACTATTAAAATATCAAGTGAGACTCTCAGAAAAATTGAGAAAACAGCCCACAGAAAAGCTTTGGTTTCAGCCGGTTTATATAGTCGTCCAACTCATAAGGTACACAAAGGGGTAAAAGATTATACACGTAAAGCGAAACACAAAAAGAATATATTAGAGGATTAATAACTTCTAAAAAAAATTTAAGGGTCATGGGGGTTTGGATGGTAGTCCGTAAATTCTCATGACCCTTTTTTATTAAGAAAAATTAAAAATATGAATAAATACGAAAGATTAGTAGAAGATTTAAAAAGATTTGGGACTGGATTAATGACTTGTTACGGTGATAGCATGGTACCGATTTTATATTCAGGTTGTGAACTCACATACATAACTCAGGATGATTACAAAGTAGGTGACATAGTTTTCTGTGTCGTAGAAGGTTACTGGATTGACGCCCATATAATAACAAAAAAACTAAGGACTAGACATAAGACGTACGCTTATGAGATATCCGATAGTCACGGCAACGTAAATGGTATAACCCATCACATTTATGGTAAGGTCGTTAGAGCAACATATAACGATGGGTCATTTAAAAATTTATAAACAATGAGTAAAGTGTTTTTTACGTCCGACACACACTTCGGACACAACAACATCATCAAGTACAGTGGGAGGCCTTTTAAGGACGCGAACCATATGGACGAGGTGTTGATTAAGACCTGGAACCAGACGGTTTCGGAAGATGATGAAGTCTATCATTTGGGGGATGTCTCTTTGACAAACCAAGAAAAGACCATGGAAATTCTTAACAGATTGAACGGTAAGATTTATCTTATTAAGGGAAACCACGAAAAATCTGTGATGATGAAATCTTACACAAGAGATAGATTTGAATGGATTAGAGATATGACGGAAGTCAACATCAACGGTCAGGCAATCACTCTTTGTCACTACGCAATGAGAGTATGGAACAAATCTCATAGAGGATCTTGGCATCTTTATGGACACTCACACAACAGTCTTGAAACTGAAGTATGGGGACGTTCAATGGATGTGGGTGTAGACTCAGCGAATATAATCTTAGGTGATTATCGCCCCTTTTCTTTCGAAGAAATTTCTCGTATTCTTAGCAAAAGAGAATTCAAAGGTGTAGACCATCATGAAGAAAGATAAGACAATCATAGGTTCAGAGGAGTTAATTTCATTTCCAGAAGTTGGGATTGAATCTATCTCCGCGCGTATTGATACAGGAGCAGCAACATCATCTTTAGGGGTTAGAAAAATCCAAGAGAAGGATGGTGTTCTTTGTTGTACATTACCGAACCGTGAAATGGTTTGTTTTAAAGATTACACTAAAAAAGTAATCAAAAGTTCATTCGGACATATCGAAGAAAGGTATGTTATCCGATTGCTAGTTAATATTTCTGGACGTAAAGTCCGTACAAGTTTTACTTTATCCAATAGAAGTAAAATGACCTTCCCAGTTCTTATTGGCCGTAAATTGTTAAAAGGGAAATTTATTGTTGACGTTAGTCTATAATCTTTTTCTCTTAATCTTCTTTAAAACCCTATGAGATTCAGTTGTTAATTTATGACCCTTTCTCATATTCCTTTCAGATTTAATAAACCTTAAATTAGTCATACCACCAATCTTCTCAGGTGGAATTCTATTGTTGTAACCGTAAACTATTGGAATGATGTGATCCAAATGATAACAACTCTTACCTCTGAAACATCTTTTATCGTGGTTTCTTAGAACATGTAAGGGTTGTGATTCAGTAATGGACCAAACTTTAATATAGTATAACCTCTTTTCTAGGTCTTTAATGGCTGTTAACTTACGTTTTTTAATACTTGGATTGTCTTTTAACAGTATTTTACACTCAATTATCAATTGTTTCTCCTTATCTGTGAGTATCTTCTTCATATTTTATAAATATTGGGTATACTTATAGAAAAGAAACGTTATGAGTACACAAACAAGAGAAGAGAAGGCAAAGTTGTTCGACAACTTACTTCGTGAACACGATAAACTTAGCCGTCAGGTAAGTTTATTACAATCTAATTTTAATTTATCTAAGGATGAAGAAAAGAAGATTAAGGATTTGAAAAAAGAAATGCAAGAATTACAAAACAAAGCAGCAAAACTTGGTAGTTATTAATTTGACTACCTAAGTTTTAATGTTTATCTTTGTATTGTTCTTTGAATTATGGGGGCGCCAGGTATTGATTGGATATCATTATCGGTGAGTAAGCATGTCGAGACTTGTCAGAGTGGCTCGTAAAAACCAACTATCAACAACTCAATCGGCGAAACTTTCGCAGATGCTACTGTAGGTCACTTTGTGACTGAAGGTGCAGAAGTATCTATCTAATTAAATTAGGTAATACAACGGGGTGGGACATCCCAGGAACAGAAGTCTCAAAAACAGATGTTATTCCTATCTTAAAAGGAGTAGTGGAGGATTAGTTCTCAGTAAACCGAACCACTATAAAATAAGGGAACCGTGAAGTTTGGAAGGTTAGAAAACCTTATCCTAAACATGTAGAAGGTATCTTTAATATGTAGCAAGACGAGGGTTCGACTCCCTCCGCCTCCACAAAATTGTTTCCTTGTTTAGAAAAATAAGGTGGTGGATCCCGAATCAGACAAAATCTGTCGGCCCTTTAAAAAAAGAAACCCCTAATCACTTAGGGGTTTTTTAATGCTTTATTCTTGGATTCTTTTGATAACACTTCCATCATCGTAATACTCAATTACGAGACCTCTATAACTTTCATTTATAGGTTGACCTAACATATTCATTCTTGATATAATTGTTGGGTGTGGATTATTAGAATTATCAATTACTATAATATCTGAGTAAGTGTATTCACCGTTTTTATCAACTTGTTTTAATCGATAATAATTTAAAGTGTTACTGTAACTATTATCTTTGAATGTATAAAGTATACTGGTATGTGATGTACCGTTACCATAAACCTTACCTACATAATCCCAATCATAAGCATCTTCGGACCTTTCTATAACAAAATAATCATTGTTTGTTTCGGTTACCGTCACCCAAGTTAGTTGGTTATAATAACTATAAGACCTACCCTCAAAGTATACCAACTCAATAGGGAGAGGGCAGTTAATTGTATAACAAACATCAAAATTAGGACGACGAACACCTACTTGTAATGTCGCGAAATATGGGTCAACATAACTACCTTCTGTTACTGAAAGATTACCGTCTGTTGCGTATATTGTGGTACCCGCAGTACCAGCTCCTGGTACATATAAATGTCTATTTGCTATTAAGTTATTGCTTCTTGTTAAATAAAATCCTTGTGTAGCACCAGCTGGTATTGTTATACCAACAGCAATTGGTATGGCCGTTGGAGCTACAATTGAAGTACCAGTTAAAGCAGTGAGGTTACCTACAAGTACCCAGGAACCAGCCAGTAATTCAAACCCAACAAAGGTTCCTACTTTTGTGTAAATTCTATAACCAGCAGTACCTTGGAATCTAGCTTCAAAACTGTTAATAACAATGGGACAGGCATTAACATTAACAATGTTAACCATCCATCCAGCCCAATAATTGGCCCAAGCAGGATATCCTGTTGATAAGAATGGTGTACCACAACCCGCAGTGGTTGACTTTGATTGAAACGAGTTTTCAGGTGTGTAATCATCACGCCAATCTGTTTCTCCGGCGTGTAATGTGTTTTGTGTAAAAGAGTTTAAGGATACAAATGTCAATATCCCTATTAAAAATTTTTTCATATATTTGACGTATTAGTTATTATTGTCTATTATTAGTATAAATATCAATATAATCAACACATGCAGAATATTAAAGATTTTCTAGAATCAAAAGAAACATATAACAATGTTTTAACAATCTTAAAATATCATAGTGGTAATGAAGGAATGTTTAATCGAATGATGACTACTATTGATAGTGGTTTCATCGCTGGTGGTTCTGTTTCTAATGCTTTAATATCTCTATTTCATGGAGATAGAAAACAATGTGTTATTAATGATATTGATGTTTATAAACAAGTTAGTGAGGCTCAAACACCTTATGATGACTCAAGAAATCAATGGTACCCAGCGACTTATGTAAATGAAGAGGGACTTGAAATGTATGATGATTCTTATGGTCGTATATTTGTTTCCGATAGTGGAGCTAGAATGAGAGTGACTAAACACTATCGTAAAGGTATTTTTAATATTGTTGAATACTTGTATGAACCGAGTTATAATAGACGTAAGGGTAAGTCTAAAGAAACAGTAATACTCGAGGGGTTTGATTTAAATTGTTGTAAATCTGGTATTGATATCAGAAACGAAAAAATAGTTTATACCCAGGAATTTGTTGAATTTCTTAAAACTAAAAAACTAAAAGTCACCAGTCCGTGTGCACCAATCCAGTCTACAATCAGACTTCATAAAAAAATGAAGGACTTAGATTGTACTTGTGATATTGAACATGAAATGAGATTTTTAAGTGTTGCACTTAAACGTGTTCATAGTGGACAGATGACAAAATATGTTGGACCTGAAACTTATAACAAGTATCTACATATGAAGGGTGTAGTAGACAAATACTTTACACTTAGAAGAGCAGAACCCAATGAAATACCTCACAGTTTAAGGGGTAAGGATGAAAGACATCTTATGTTATGGGTTTACGAACCAGTAATGAAGTTTGACATTCTAGAAAACGTAAATTCACTTAATAGCTTTAAAAGAATTTGGGACTTATTGTACACACCAAAGAGTGGTGAGGAACAGGATAAAATCAATAAAATTTTTTATAAAAACATCTATTTAGGTAAGATGGATGAAGATGTGTGGTTTAGGTTCACTCACAGTATGTTATTAATTAAAAATAATTATCATAAGTGTGATTTTGATATAACACATGTTGATTTTATTGATACCTTTACAAGTCATTATCCCGAAATAAAAATATTCCTAAAAAGTTGTGAAACTATTATGGAACAATATGAATTAATACTAACTATCAATTCGATACGTATTAAAGAAGGTGATTGGGTGTTTAGTTTTTTAGGTAACTTACAATATTCTAATTTTGTAAGAGATAAAATGTTTGGATATGAAATATTGTTGGACCCCAAACTTAGAACTAAAGAGAATCTCTTAGATATTATCATGAAAGAGAAAAAATTTAGGGATGTTAATAGAGTGATGAAAATGTATCTGAATAGGTTTGAATTCGTAAAAAGGTAGATATTTATTCAATATAGTTTTGCCAATGGAAGGTATAATCGTATATTTGTATTATAAATAAAGAAAATATGAAAAACTTGATATCTAAAATTTTTGTGATTGTTTCGGTAATGTTAATTACTGTTTCTTGTAAGAAAAGTGAGGTTGTACCACAACCTGAAAACCCTCAAACAACTGTTAACGCAACTAACGTAAACGTTGTTGGTGTTAATTGGGAACTTTATAGTGGTAAGGTTTTTGTAAAGAACCTTGATAATAACTCACTTACATCTTATGACCACTTCGGTACTTCTAAAAATACAAGTAATCTTGATGCTTTCATAGCTTCTTGGATTCCCTTTGATATTATCTCTAAAGGTATGACAACTTGGAAATGGACAAGTTCTAACCAATTCATCTTAGATGGTACCTCAAGTTATAACTACAATGTTAACACTAACGGTATCTTTAATGTTTACGGTTTAGAAAATAGTTCTTCTCGTATTATCGAAGTTTTAAAGTCTACTAGTGATTACATGCACGTTAAGGTTTACGAAAGTAACGGTAACAACGGAACTAATAACTTCAGTTTCTACACTGTATTAACTTTTGTTAGAAGTGGGTTTACTGGAACACCAGTAACTTACACTACACCAAGTGGTTATGGTTATAGTGGTGTTATTAACAACCCAACTACGACAGTAACTTCATTAGTTGGTACTAAGTGGGTAGTTACTAAGTATGTACAAAATTTCGTATCTTACTACCCAAATGATACATTAGATTTCGTATCTAATACTCAATATAAAATTGGTAATTCATCTTTACGTAATTACGTATTAAGTGGGATTGTTGGAAACAACATGAAGAGTTTATCTCTTTATTCTTTCACTACTCTTGGTGGTGACTGGAGTGGGCAAGTACAAAGTACTTTCATAAATGACTGGGTGGTTAACAACGCTGTCTTTAGTGATATGTTCAACACAAACACACCACAAGCTCGTATGTGGGTTAAAAGAATTCAATAAAAAAAGGGACTTTAAGTCCCTTTTTTTTTAATCTTTATTTCCGAATTTCTTTTGAACGTAAATAGCTTTCTTTATTTGTTCTCTTCTTTTGATTGATTTCTTCTTGAATACCTTTCGGTCATTCAATTCTCGCATTTGACGAGTCTTAATAACTTTAGATTTATATTCTTTTAGGGCTTTCTCAATACCACCCTTACCTTCTTTTACTTTTACTTTTAACATATACTAATAAATATATCGATTTTATAGTAAAAAATAAAGCGTCGACAAATTTATTAGTGTGGAGTCGACATTACTCAAAAAGTGTATGATATTTATTTAAAAGCTTAACCATGTTAAGTACTAACCTAAATATAGAAATGTTTTATAATTCACAGAGAATTAATAAGTCCCTAATAAATTTATTGGAAGATGGATATTGTGAGATTGACCCTTACAGGTCGTGGTTGTGTAGTAACGAGAGGTATTATACTCAAAAAGGAATACAACAGAATGAAAAATTCAACTATTCTTGATAACGTATGGATAAAAGGATTACATAAAAAATTAGGAAAACAGTGGAGGGGATATATTGAAGACTTCCATGATTATGGAATTAAAAGTGGTGATATAACAATCACCGTAAACGAAGATGATTATCTAGATTTACCAATTAGTGTTTTAAATAGTTATTCATTTAACGATATGGACCTGGTTGATTTAGAGGCTTACAACTATCCCATAACCGATGATGTTATCGTAACAGCAATACAACACTTAGAAGGTACTGTAGTTGATGTTATGTTTGTGACAGAAGAAGAGTTTGACCTTTCTAAATTAAAATTCATTGAAAAAGAGATTCACAATGAAAAAGAAGAGGTTATACTTGGTGGACTAATCTGTGAGATTTATTACGATGGAGAACCCATCCCTTTTACAGGTGATAATACGGACCTTAGAATGTCAAAAGTAATTTTTGATACTCATGAGAATAAATTTCAAAACAATGAAAAAAATAATAATAGAGGGTTTCAGACTGAATGATAAAGTACTAGTTACTTCTTTTAACCCACCTTTAAAAGGTAAAGTCGCTGACATGTATGAAATGGAATCTACAATGATTCCTGATGAAACTTTACAAAAGCTTTATCCAAAGATGGTTCCTATATTTGAGGTTATACTTGAGGATGGTAAGTTACGTTCTTTTGTTAAAGACGTAATCAAGAAAGCTTAAAACTTTTTCTTTAATATATTTTTAACTAGGTAAGCTCCCGCTGATAGTAAAAACCCAGATAACATCTGTTCTACATTATCTATTGTAAAACCCTGTTCTGATGCTAAACCTTTTATAGTATTTAAAACAGGTACTGACATGAATGTGAACGCTAAAACATCAATCAAAGATGTAATTGTTACACCAACCTTATTACCAATAACTTTAAAAATACCAACAGTTCCATTGATAAACTTAATGACGTGTTTAATCTCACTGTCAAGTTTATGTTCTTTAACTTTAGCTATTAGTGTATCTATGTCATCTTTTGATTTAGTGAGAAGTATATAAAAAGCTGTTATTACTAACAATGTCACATCATAATCAGAAATATGAAGTCCTTTATTTTCTAGAAGAGTCTTAACTGGTCCCGCAAAACCACTAATACCAACACCAAAGGTAAACATGAAATCGGCATTAATTTTCAGGTCCTCTAGAACCTTCTTAACCATTGATTTACTTTCTGGGTTTTCTATGTTATCATTTTCTCTTAATATTTCTTCATACATCATATGAACCTGACCTTCAAGGTAAACTTGTTCAAGTAGTAAATTAATTGATAGTGTTGAAATGTTATTCATATATTATAAATATCTATTTTATAATCTTGTTAGATATTTATTTAAAAATATTATCATGAAAAAAGTAATTAGATTAAATGAAAACGATGTAGAAAGATTGGTGAAGAAAATCATCAATGAAGATAAAGGAAAAACTTTAAAAAAGGCCTGTTGGAAGGGTTATGAGGCCATCGGTATGAAAACCAAAAATGGTAAAGAAGTTCCTAACTGTGTCCCAATTAAGGAAGATTATATGGAAGATTATATGGAAGAAGGTTCCAGTCGTTATATGTTCTTCTCAAATTTACAACAGATGAAAAGACAGTGTGAGTATCTTTTAGATTTCGATGAAAGTCAAATCGAAAAAATATTAGAAAACGGACATGATTGGGCTCAAGACCATATTGCTGAAGCGAAAAACAACATGGATCAAGTATTTGATTTCATTATGAATGAAATTAAGGGTGAAGATACGACTGAACCACAAAAGGAAACTTATCTACCAAATCTTAGAGGTAAGAAAATATATGAGGACCAATACGGTTCAGTAGAGTTATTACCACTACAAGAGGCAGAATACAAAGGACGTAAGGTTACACTAGGTAAACCCTTTTACACACCTGACGGACCAAAGAAAAGTTCTGTATATGTTAAAAACGCTAAAGGTAATGTAGTTAAGGTAAATTTTGGTGACCCTAATATGGAAATTAAAAAGGATAATCCAGAAAGAAGAAAATCTTTTAGAGCTAGACATCGTTGTGATAATCCAGGACCAAAATGGAAAGCAAGATACTGGTCATGCAAAGCTTGGTAATGAAAGATATAATTAAAAAAATCATAAACGAAGAAATTTATAACCTATTCGAAGATGGAGTTGGTAAGTGTTGGTGGACTAGCATACCAGCAATGGATAAAGTGATATGGTATCCTTATGAGCATACTGAAACATTACGTGAATCCGAAGATGATTTTGATTGGGTTAAAGATATAAAACTTTCTTTAGGTTTTGATGATTTAAAAATTGGTGATGTAGTTAAACTAGAAGATTACAATGATACAAAATGGGAGGTTACTGAAATATATATGACAAGCCCACATATGACTGGTAAACCTTCAGAAAAAAGGGTTAAATTTAAAGGTCTAACTGGGAATAGTTATTTAGAGTTATGGAAGTCACCTTTAAATTCTAACAACTATTTTAACTTAGTTGATAGAGATGGTCTTAATGAATCCGAAGATGATTTTGAATGGGCAAAGGAAATTGTCAGTGGTCTTGATGATTATAAAACTCTAGTTGATGTTAATACCGCTTTTAGAGTTAGTTCAGAAGAGAAAGAGAAAAATAAGGAAAATACTCTTAATTTACCAGATGATGCTTTTTTAAAGATTACTGGTGAACAAGATGGCATTAGTTTTTATAAACAAGAATGTAAAATTCTTAATAATAATAGAGGTGAGTCGGAATATCTTTTGGTTTTTCCTGAAGAATTAGAAGGTGATGAAGGCCCAACACACTGTGGCGGTGAAGTGGATTCAATGAAATGTCACTGTCGTGAAAGCGAATATGGAAGATGTTGGTGGGTTGAGTTATCACATATGGCAAAAGTACTTTACTACCCAAATAGAAGACGTTTTATGAACGAATCTGAAGAGGATGAATTTGAATGGGCTAGACAACTTGTTGATGAACCCATCAAAGATGTGGTTGAAGGTCAATATTATCGTTGTGATGGTAGTATAGCTTCTAAACCATTTTCCTTCAAACTTGATATTTTTATCAAAAAAATTGACGGAAATGCTGTGATTTATGATGCTTTATCAGATGGTGAAGATGAAGGTGATAATACACTTGATGAAATGACATCATTATCTAACGCCGAAAGATTGATTGGTAGTGGTTACTGGATGCCAATTAGAAAAAAAGATAGTTTATTTAATGAAAATTTAAATGAATCTGAAGATGATGATTTTGGTTGGGCTAAAAATATTGTTGATAAAATTGGTGATGATTATTTAAAAGATAATGCGTGGACACTTGAACTACCTAATGGTTCTTATGAAGAATTTGAAGACGCACAAAAATGGGCTTTCAAACAAGGTTATAAATGGCGTACCGCACCAGATAATTTACTACCCCGAAAAGATTATAACTACTATAAAAAAATAGCTAGTTTAGGAGTGGTTTTTGGTACTGACATTAGACAAAAGGCTTTGACATATATTGGTGATGATTTTAACTTATCTCAAGTAGTAGGTATTGTTGAGGGAAACTCAAAAAATAACGTACTTTTCTATTTAAGATGGGACGGTACAAAACCAAAATTAGTTGACATTATTCCAATAGTTAGGGATAAAAAATTAAGAGAATCGGAAGATAATTTTGAATGGACTAAAGATATAGATTATTCCAAATATCTAAAAGTGGGTCAATTTTTTGAAGAAAAATTATTTAAAAGAAAATACTATTTTGAAATAACTAATATTTCTAATGATGAAATTAAACTAGATGGTTTTCATTTTGATGACCCCGATAAAAGAAAGGCACACACAATTAAACTCCCAGTTTTTTTAAGATTATTAAATAAAGAAATGTGGACACCTTTAGATAATATGTCATTAAAAGAATCTGAAGAGGATTTTGGGTGGGCTAAAGATGCTACACCTCAAGATTTATTAACATTTCAAGGTAAAGAATATTTTATTGATGTTAGGGGTTTAAACCAAGATGAATTAAACGAGTTATCTGAAATACTACGTCCGTATTTAAACAGTTATTCTGGTAGTGCCGGTGTTAGTGACCAACGAATAGGTTGCGTTACTAGTCCCAATAAAAGACGTATGTCAGTATCATTACATTGTGGTAACTCTGAGAATGAGTATATACCATTTGAAGGTCAATTATGTTGTTTATCATACACTTTTGAGGAGGAGAAAAATAAAGAAAATATAATACCAATTAACGGTAGGGATTTACTAAAAACAAAAACAAATGTTAATGAATCTGTAATTACTGAAGGTAGATATGATAGTATCACTAGAAAAGTGGTTAAAGATATTATGGATGTGGTTAAAGATTCTACCTCTAAAAAAGACATATCACTTCCTAGTGATATAAGGGACGAGGAATATCAATACATTAATGATAATTTAGCCTTTAGTGTTGAACTATCGATTTCTTTTAAAAATACGGAAGGGTTTAATGTTAACGCCTCAATTTCAAATGATAAGGATGAAGATATTATAATGGTTAGTATAGAAATTAACCCGACTTTGGTTCCAAACATTTATGAACAGTTATTTTATAAACTACAGGAAACGATTAGACATGAAATTCAACACTTTACTCAATACGGTGTTGGTAGAACAGCAAATTTGAAGACAACCTTTGGTCACCATAAAAACAAATTTGAAGTAGCAGCTCTAGTTCACGGTTTCTATCGTAGAGCTAAATTAGAAAAAAGACCTCTTGATGATGTTATGATGGAAGATTTAGATTTTGAAATCGAAAGGGGTAATCTAACCAAAAAACAAGCCGAATCCCTACTTAAAATGTGGGTTGAATACGCGAAACAAAATCTCCCTTCCGCTAAATATTCAAATTAAATTCTTCAATTTATTTTTTTCTTTAATGGATTCTGATATTTTTTTCTTATGTCACGCCAAGAAAAACCTTCCAGCTGCTATTTACAGTCAAGAATAATTTATGTAAGTTTATCACATAAATTATTTATTATGGGAAAAAGAGAAAAAGAACATCGTAAAAAGGTTCAAGCCAGAAACAACAAAATCAAACAAAACCAACAATCTTTTATGAAAAAGTTTAAGGAAAGATTTGGTCAAGAAATGGAACTTGAAAAACAAAGGATGATGGCTGAAAATCCAAACTATGTAGAACCTAATCCAGAAGAAGATTCTAATCTTCCATTATAAAATGGCAGAAAAACTAGAGTTCGAAAGAAAATTCCTTTTACTTAAACAACCAGTTTTAAAAGCTGATGTCGTTTATCGTGTCGAACAACACTATTTCGGGGATGAGAGAATCCGCAGGACATCCACCAAGGGTGAACAAGATGCTTTTTACCATACAGTTAAGAAAAATCTACGTCCTGGGGTTAACTCTGAAAGTGAAAAGAAAATTTCTCGTTCTGAGTATTACAACTTCTTAGAGAAATCAAAATCCTTTATTATCAAACAACGTCACTGTTATTTCATTGGTGATTTGAAATGGGAGGTTGATGTTTTTGAAGATATGAGCTTGGTTGTAGCTGAAATTGAATACCCCAAAGAGGACCAAAAAATTAAAATACCTAAATTCATTGAAGATGTTATGATTATGGAAGTAACCAGATTTAGAGAGTTTAGTAATAAAAATATATCAAAGAAAAAAATAACTTATTAATATGGAAAAAATAGCAGAATATGAAATTACAAACCGAGTACCCAAGTATTCAGGTAAATTTAAAATTGAAGAGTTAACCATTAAAACTGGTGGTAAGGAATTTAAGACAGAAGTCTTTAATCGTGGTCATTCGGTTGGTGCTTTAGTTTACAATACTGAAACTAAAAAGTATTTGTTTACTGAACAATATCGTGCTGGAGCTGAAGGTATGATGATTGAGATTGTCGCAGGTAAAATGGAAGAGGGTGAGAAAACTCAAGAAGCTATTAAACGTGAAATCGTTGAAGAGATAGGATATAAAGCCGACAAGATTGTTCATATTACCGACTTTTATCTTTCACCAGGTGGGAGTAGTGAAGTAATGGCACTATTCTATGTTGAAGTTAGTGAGAAGATTGGTGAAGGTGGTGGTGTTGATGAAACCGAAAACATTAACATCATTGAAGTTGAAGATTTAGGTCTTAATGGTAATATGTTTTTCGAATTTCCTGAGAGTGGTGATGTAACACCTCCATATAAATTAATTGACGCTAAATCACTTATCGCTGTTAGTTGGTATGTACAAAATAAAATGATGAAATCGTTATGGGAAACCGTATCTGAATTCAAAATGAAATCTCTATAATGAAAGTAGCTGTAATAGGTAGTAGAGGCTTTAATAATTACGAGTTAATTAAAGAAACCCTATCATCATTAGATATAACATTAGTAGTTTCGGGTGGTGCAATGGGTGCTGATACTTTAGGTGAGAGATATGCAAGGGAAAACGGTATTCCCACTAAGATATTTAAACCAGATTGGACTAAAGGTAGAGGTGCTGGTTTCCTAAGAAACACAGATATAATAAATGAAGCCGACACTGTGGTGGCTTTTTGGGACGGTAAAAGTAAAGGTACTTTAGATTCGATTAAGAAGGCCGAGAAACAAGGTAAAAAGGTTTTAATAATACAATGATTAAGAAGAAAATAAGAAAGTGGTACCCAACTAAGGAAAAAGAAAATCAAGCAGTTTTACTTGATAAACTATTAGATGCTGCTAACCACATACATAGAACTCATCTAAATAGACCATCAAATTGGGCGATAGTAAGTCCTAGAGTTGCTGAACAATTAAACACTTTATATCCAGATTTAACAACAACTGAGTCTGCAAACTATACAAATACATGGTGTGGTACAACTTTTTTAACCACATCAACTAATACCAACTCTAGTTTAACTACTGTAGCTTCCGCATCAACTTATTTCACAACAAGTACGTTTCAATGATAAAGAAAAGATTAAAAACATTATATGAATTACAGAATCAAGGAAAAGATTTACCCCCTTATTACAATACGGAGGGTAGATGGCGTATATGGATTGGTGATGAATATATAGATGTTGTTAGTTTAAGAGAACGTAATAGAGTTTTAAACGATTTAAATAATATGGGTTATGAAACAACCATAAACGTATATTTCATACCCAACAGAGTTCTTGAGAATATTACCTTAGATTTTACTATATCAAGAACGCCTAAGTCTGAACACCCGTTTAAATCGTTACTTAAAGAAAAATTAGGTAAGTGGGATTGGACCCCATTTTTCGGAACGTCTATGATTGTTTTTATTTTTGGATTCATTTCTGGTTCCATAATGTATCTTAGTAATTTACCTAAAACTAACATTAGTTATTTTGATTCTGTTGCTGGCACAACATTCATGGGTATTAGTCTTTGTACTCTTCTTTGGTTTACTGATAAAATATGGAAACTATTACCATTTATAACTTGCTGGTTTAAGATGTTAACCTTTATTATTTTATTTATATTCATAGGTATGACAATAGGGTTTTTAATGAGTGAAAACACTTTCGATAGGGTCATGAGTTTTATAGCAAAATACACACTTACAAATAATGAAAATAGAGTACTTAAAGCGGCAACAGGAGAAGAATCATAATGAAAACAATTTTTTGGAGCACCAATACACAGGAGGATTATTTTAACGACACACCTGTTAAGATAAAAAACTCAGAATCTATTAGACCTAAATTAAGGGCTTTAACAGAATTCGCTAAAGATAAAAAAATAAAGGTAGTTAATGTTCTTGGTTGGAACGATCCTAAAAGTAAGTGGTTTTCTGAAACACCAGATTTTACAACAACATTTCCACCACATTGTATTGCTAACGCGGGAGGTACAAACTTCATTAAAGAAACATTAGTAGATAGTGATTATTTCTTAGTTAAGAATGATGCCCCATATATCGTATTCCCTGAAATACATAAACATCGTAATATAATCATATTAAAAAACGCCATCAATTTAATCGAAGGTAATAAATTTGCTGATAGTGTATTGAATAATTTAGGTACTGTTCTTATGAGTAGACCTAATTACATTGTATATGGTATAGGTGCTGGACTTATTGCTAGAGATTTAGTTCGTAGGGGTTATAGTGTTAAATTGGTAACAGACGCTACAGCAGAATTCGAAGGATTACCAATAAATTATGGGGAAATTGGTGTGGAATTGGTTACAACTGAATCTATACTTTCTTCTGAACTTGAGTAATATTTATTAATATGGAATACACAGAAGATGAAATATTAGAGGTTGTACAGAGATGGGATCAAACAGGTCTTCTTTATGGTATACCTTTATATGAGAAACAAGAATTAGCCCCAATCTATGATAATATCGCTAGATTAGTTTTATCTAAAACTGAAAGTGGTGAAATCGGTAGAGACTTATCAGATATGATGGATAGTGTTATGTACCCTATCTGTCGTAGACTATATCGTCGTGTAGGTTCTGAGTTTGATTATGAAATTATGATTAGTCATTTAATTGTTAAAACTAAAGAAAACTACAAAAAATTAAGTCAACCAGTGGGTACGGATAAGAACGTAAACCCAATAGTTGAGTTTTGTATCGAATTTGCAGATACTTATGAAGATGACATCATTGTTAAAAAACAATTCAGTGATGAAGAATATACAGAAAGAGTGGATAGAATAGTAAACACCCTTCGTAATATTTTATTAAATAAAGAGATGGTATCTTTTGTAGATAGAACCAATTCCGATTGGAAACTTATAATGTCTGATTCTAAAAAATCACCTAAACAAACAAGGTATTGGAATCAGAAAGTCGGTCAAGAGATATTATCAGCTGTCTTAAGAGACACAAATAAAGGTATATAAAAATATGGATTGGATTAAGAAAGGGATGGTAACTTTTTCCCTAGCTTTAGGAAAGGCTGAAAAAGATACATTTGCACAAAACGGTAGTGAAGAGTTATTAAGGAATAACTCAGCTATCATAAACCCAATGGTATCACATCAGTTGATGCAAGACCTGAAAGAAGGTCGTTTAACACAACAAGTTAAGGAATTTAGAAAGAAACACTACGAAATTCTTCGCGAGTCGGCTAAATATAAATTTAAGAATGGTGAGTTATTATCGGAACAAGAGATAAGACAATCAAAAGTAACCCAAGGGGATCCTTTTGATTCATACCAGGTTGAAGTTGTTTTCGACAACAAAGCTATGGGTGTTAGTTTATTTGAAGAAGGTCAGGTAAGACCACTTAAAGTTCAAAGAGGTGTAGTACCAAGAAATAAGATTGAATCTTACGCGTCAGCAGTTCATGTTAGACATATTGAGGGTAACAATAAGTTAATTGATTTTTATATCCCTAAAAAAACTGAATCTGTTAGTCTTGTTCAAGAAATGGAACAATTAAGTAGATACGGTAAAGTTACGGATTTTGTTAACTTTACTAAAATGAGTTTCACAACTCAAGACAGTGAGATGTTAATTTTTGAATATAAGATGTTAGCCTTTGACAAAGTTGTTGAGTACAATGGTAGTTACGTTGTTAAGATGTTTGCTGAATGTATAACTGATGGTAGATGGGCGGCAGAATGGACTCAAATTATAGATTAAAAATCATTTTTGATGAACAAAAATAAGATTTCCCATAGAATAAATGAGGGAATTAGAAGTCCACAGATTAGAATAGTGGGTGACGGTATTGAATCTAAAGTTTGTACAGTAATTGAGGCAATGAGAATTGCTGAAGGTTTAAATGTCGATGTGGTTGAAATTAATTCAAAAGCCACACCACCTGTTTGTAGATTAATTCGTTACGATAAATACCTTTACGAAGAAAAAAAGAAGGCAAGGGAAGTTGAAAGGAAAAACCGTGAAAGTCGTGTTGATGTTAAAGAACTTCGTTTCAGACCTAACACAGATACTCATGATGTGGAATTCAAACTTAAACACGCAATGAAATTCTTAACTGAAGGTGACAAAGTTAAAGCTGTCATTAAATTTAGTGGTCGTGAATTAGCATTTAAAGATAGAGGTCAAAAACTTCTATTAGAATTTGTAGCAAAGTTGGAAGGTTACGGTGTGGCTGAATCTCTTCCAAAGATGGAAGGTAAGTGGATGTCTTTAATCATTAAACCAATTTCAAAGAAATAAAAATGAAGAAATTATTATTATTCCTTTTACTTTTAAGTAATATAGGTTTACCCCAAACGGATTCTACTAAACAAAATTTTAAAGCCGGTGCCGGACTTACAACAGTAGTTTACGCTCTCAATGTTCCAAGAACACAAGTTTTTTATCAACCAACACCTTACACAAGTATTAATTTACATTTAGGAACAAGAACTGTAGTTGATTATGGTATGTCCAAGAAAGCTGGTTATACTAGTTTAGTAATTTTAGGTGTTGGGTTTATATCTGCCTCTTTATTAGCAAGTAGTTATGGTTATGGAAATTATCAGAACGGTCAATACGTTGTACCACCATTTTGGCAACAAACTCCGAGGGTTATAACACTCTGTTTGGGGGTTGGATTAACGACGACAGGAACAATAGGGTTAATTAATAACAAATAAAAAAGGGGATTTAAATCCCCTTTTTTATTATAACATCTTTTAGATTTTCTATCGATTCATCATATAGAGCTTTAATAGAACTATATTGTTTTGAGGTTTCAATCAAATCAACTACAGCATCTTCTAATTCAGAAAACTTCTCAACATATTCTTCACTCATCGAAAGATTATCCATTTCTCTCCATATATTAAAAATCTCTTCGTGAACTAATTCTAATCTATCCTCACATTCTGAAGGGTTTGAAATCATATCACACTCACTCAATATATTTGAAATACTGTTAGAGAACTCTTCATATTTGTTATTTAAAAGTTCAACTACAGAACCATCCATTGTTTCAACCTCCTCTTCAGGAAAATCTAAACCCAATTGTTCATTTTCTTTAATGACACTTTTTACCAGATTTTCTAAATCAGATTTTTCTACTATTATCTTTTTTTTCATTCTATATTTTGTTCAAAATTTTCTACAATATCATCAAGAGCACTCTTAACACTACTTATATCTACACATACCATTTGTAAATCATGACACAAGTCTAATAGGTTACTTAACTTTTCACCAATTGGATAGGTAATACCGTTAGGTAATTCTTCATTAGAATAAACAAGATCCTCAAGGTTTTTAATATCTTTTTCTAGATTTAATAAATGACTCTCCAATCCATGCCAATCACTACTCAATTGATAATTTGATATAATATTAATACTGTGTTCTAATCTATCGTTAATTTTAAGACTATCAATCTTAGACTCAATATCTTTAAGAAATGGGTGCTTCAAATCTTCACCAGGAAAATCTAAACTTAATTGTTCACCTTCTTCTCTAACTAATCTTTGAACTAACTTTTCCAAGTCATATTCAGATAGCCTGATAGTTTTTTTCTTCATTTTTGATTTTTATATTTATTAAGTCCAATAGTTCATCAACCTTACCGACATTATAATTTATCCACTGTTTACCAGGATATCTAACTCTCACCATCAGATAATTTAAATCACTTACTCCTAGTGATTCAATAACCCCTTCTCCACTTGGGGTTTCAACAGAGATTTCTTTGTTCTTCATTTCATTTAGTCGGGTACTTTATTTGTTATTATCCATTAAAACTCTCATCTCTTCATAATATGAATCAACGGCTAATTTAAGATACTTAATTTTTTCTTCATCATCGGAAT